>Ga0209647_1004779_pt1 | contig 10087 bp, 10 predicted proteins | sample GraSoi_2013_60cm_FD_185827 | JGI IMG/M metagenome (GOLD analysis project Ga0209647, IMG submission 185827) | Grasslands soil microbial communities from the Angelo Coastal Reserve, California, USA - Sample 9_17_2013_60cm (SPAdes) (version 2) | ecosystem: Environmental > Terrestrial > Soil >...
CAGATTCTCAGCGGCGAAAGCGCGTAACAAGTTGGGATACGATATATGTTTCTCTAACTTTGGCAGGCTTTGCCAAGAAATGATCCGCAGATTTCGCCGATTACGCAGATTTCCTAGACCCGTTGCAGCCGCGCAGCCGAAGATCAACTACGAAGTGGAAAACATATGGCCGCATGAGTCGGAACAGGAACTGAAACAAAAATAATCTGTGTAATCTGTGAAATCTGCGGATTATCCCCCATCGAAATCTGTGGACTGCCTGTTTCGCGCGGCCCAGAGCATCCCTCGGAGGATCAAAGTCCGCATCGGAGCGACGTCAAATTCTGCTGCAGTGTGACCCAGCGAACAGTACAGGACTTTGCCTGTCCCGTGACGCCGCTTCCAGAGGACCGGCATCACCACACCCTCAATCCAGGAACAGTGGTCGCCGCCAAAGGTGGTGGTCGCAAGCACCTCGTTGCTTGGATCGACATGCATATAATACTGCTCGGAGCAGTAATTGAAGTCTTCAATCCCACGCGTGATCGGGTCGTCTCGTTTGGCGATGGTGACGCGGTAAGGGATGATATCGCCCGGATGCGCTACCCATTGACCTCCAACCATGAACTGGTAGGCGGGTTCATTGCGAAAACTGTCGGCCATACCGCCATGAAAACCGGCTAATCCGGTCCCGCGCACAACAGCTTCGCTGAGGGTTTGGCATTCCTCGGGAGTGATTGTCGCCATGGTCACAATTGGCACGATCAGATCGAAACGCCCAAGATTAGAATCGGCAAATGCCGAGGTCGAATCGGCAACGTCCACTCTGAAACCTTCTGTCCCCAGAAGGCGGGCAACGATGTCTGCACATTCTCTTGGCTGATGGCCTTCCCACCCGCCCCAGACAATCAAAGCTTCTTGCACTTCAGGTCTCCTATAAGAAAATTTGTTTTCGGCGCCACGATCTTTTGCCGGATGGACAGCTTGTCCGACAGTAGTGGGTCCTCCAGAAGAACGACAGGTGATAAGTGCCGTTTCAATTTCACTCCCCTCGGCTGCCTCGTTCGGGCCGCTCCAAGCGCCACTCGTAGTTCACCTTTCGGGACGACATATTCTGCGCTAATCGACCCCACCGCACCAAGCCAAAAGCATTCAGGGCACCGATTTGTTGTCCCTTAACCACGAATGAACGCCAATGGACGCAGATAGACGGGATTAATTCGTGTTCATTCGTGTCCACTCGTGATTGACCTTTTTGGGCATGTCTATTTGTGGTTCAATTCTCGGCTGAGCGCTGATTCCGGGATGTGAATTGCTTGTTGGCAAGAAACCCTCAAATTGGGAGTCCATGCGGCGATCAGAGAGTTGGCGGCACCTGAATCTAAAAAAACTCGCCGCTCATTGGGCCTACGCCAACGGGTTTCGGTGCATCGGTATTGAGGTGCGGGCTCCGCGATCACGATTTCGGGTGGACGTGGCGGCTTACCGACCTGGCCGAATGAGTGAGCCGCTCGTTGTGATTTTCGAGTGCAAACAGAGCCGACCCGATCTTTTGCGAGATATTGCCGAGATTGACGCCATGCGGCACAAATTACGGGTGCTACAGCAACGACGAGCAAAACTGGAAGAGCTTCTGTTGACTCACTATCCTTCGCTCCGAGCGGGCGAAAGTTTGCTTCCGGAGTGGGACACGTTCGCCGGCGAATTTCTTGCCCATGACGGTTATCAACGCCTCCTCGCGGGCATTATTCGTATCCAGAACCAGCTGCAAAATTGCACAAAGTTTGCTTGGATCACCCGCTATCGGCTGGCCAACCTGCACTATATGGTCGCACCGGAAAAACTGATGACGCTGGATGAGTTACCTCCTGGCTGGGGGTTGCTGGAATCAAATGACGCCCCTGGATTGCGGCTGCGTCAACCGGCGCAATTCATGCGAACTGATGGTCAAGCTCCTTGGCTCGAACGCATTGGTCAATCGGCAACTGCGCGATGGCCGAGACAAGAGGGCTTAGTTGGAAAATTGCAGTGTTTTCAGCCGACTCTGAATCTGTGATGTTCGGAAAACAAGACCTTCAGACACTCCCGTCGACCACTCGCATCCGGATACATGCCATCAACTTCTGCTGAGCGAAATACGGCGTTTCTTACAGTGAGGGCGCCAGACTACCGACCTGTGAGCGTAGAGACGCGAGGCGTTGCCATAGCTCAATTTTAGACGCGCTCCTCATGCAGGGATCAGCCGCTCGGCACGCAGCCGGTCGAACAGGTCAAGAAAAGAAGCGGGTGTGGACTGGAACGCGCAGAAGCCGCGCACACGGCTCTCCGTCATGTCGTTTACACATTCCAGCGTGCGGCCCAGGTCGCCGTCCGTATGCCACCACGAGACAAGCTGGTTCACGTCCGGCTCCGCGAGTCCGTGCTTCGCAGCAAGCGCCTTCCAACGTTGCGCCGCATTGTTCATTCGACGCTCCAGCGGAAGCGCTCCACCCGCCGGCGGCCCTTGCCATTCCACACCCAAATACGCGGCAATCTGCGGCCAAAGCCAGCGCCACCGGAACAGGTCGCCGTTCGAAATGTTGTACGCCTGCCCATGCGCCGCAGGGGTGCTCGCGGCCCATGCAAGCTGCTGCGCGAGCATCCGCGCGTCCGTGACATCGGTCAGCGCGTTCCACTGCTCATGCGAACCCGGAAAGATGAACGGCTCGCCGCTCTCGCGATTCAGCGAGGCATATACAGCGAGCGTCTGGCCCATATTCATCGCGTTGCCCGGCGCGTAGCCGATGATGGTGTGGGGGCGATGCACCGTCCATGCGAAGCCATCGGCGGCAGCTGCGCGAAACAGCACGTCCTCCTGTGTGTAGTAGAAGTTCAGCCCTGGCAGTCGCGGCGTGTTTTCGCGGAAGGGAGTTTCCGCCGCGGTTTGCCCGTACGCCTCAAAGGGACCCAGGTAGTGCTTCGTTCCCGTCACAAGCGCCACATGCTGCAGCGGCTTGCCTCGTAGCGCGGCGAACAGGTTCTCGGTCATCTCGCCGTTGACCGCGACGTTCTCCGCTTCGGTCGACTGTCGAAGCCACGAACAGAAAAACACATGAGTCGGCGCAATGCCGGCAAGCGCGGCAACCAGGGCGCTGCAATCGCGCAGATCGGCAGCAAGCGGAATCACACCTCGGGCCGAGGATGGCCTGCGCGCAAGCCCGTACACGGTCCAGCCCTGCTCCACCAGCAGAGCCGCCAGGCTGCCACCTACGATTCCTGTACTGCCCGCAATCAACGCTACGCGACCTGTGTTCATGTTCTTACCCGCACCTGTCACATAGTTCTTTCTTTAAGTATAGAGCGCGAAAACGCCGCTGGAACAAATGGCTGCGTTGGTTCAGCTCAGCCCCTATCACTTCGCGCGGCAATTCAAAGCGGCAACAGGTTTACCGCCGCAGCACTCAATCCGTCACTGCCCCAAGCGAAGCGGATTTGACTTGGCTGGCGTACTTTGCGAGGACGCCTCTGGTGTAGCGCGGTTTCGGTTGTTTCCACGCTTTGAACCGCTTGCTGATCTCGTTTTTTGAAAGAGCGAGGTTGATCGTTTTTTTGTTGGCATCTATCTCGATCGGGTCGCCGTTCTTAACAATGGCCAGGGGACCGCCGAGATATGCCTCCGGAGTAACGTGGCCAATGACGAACCCGTGGCTTCCTCCGGAGAACCGCCCATCGGTGATTAATGCTACGTCTTGGCCGAGTCCTTTGCCCATAATCGCAGAGGTGGGCGCTAACATTTCGCGCATTCCCGGTCCGCCTCTCGGTCCTTCGTAGCGAATAACGATGACATCCCCTTTTTTGACTTTGTCGTCCAAAATCGCGCGAAGCGCCTTCTCTTCCGACTCGAACACCCGTGCCTTCCCAGCGAACCGGAGCCCCTCTTTCCCAGAGATCTTGGCGACAGCGCCTTCCGGAGCCAGGTTCCCGTAGAGAATGACGAGATGACTATCTGGTTTGATCGGATCCTTCAGGCTACGGACAATCGTTTGCTCTTTGGCGTACGGCTTCACTCCGACAAGGTTCTCCTTTAATGTTTTGCCAGTCACCGTGAGACAGTCGCCACGCAGCAATCCTTCCTCGAGCAAAGTCTTCATGAGCGGCAGGATGCCGCCGATCTGAATCAATTCTGCCATCAGATGCTTGCCGCTCGGCTTGAGATCGGCCAGGACCGGCACGCGCTTTCCGACTCGAGTCCAATCGTCGAGCGTCAGTTTAACGCCAGCGGCGTGGGCCATTGCTAACAGGTGCAGGACGGCGTTAGTTGAGCCGCCAAGCGCAATCACGACAGTCATCGCGTTTTGGAACGATTCTTTCGAAAGAATGTCGGAGGGATGAATCCCGCGTTTGATTAGTTCGACGACTGCTGCCCCGGCCGCTCGGCAATCCGCCAGCTTCGCTTCGGACACGGCGGTCTGGGCCGAACTATTAGGTAAACTCATACCGAGTGCTTCAATCGCGGAGGCCATCGTATTCGCCGTGTACATGCCACCGCACGAACCCGGTCCGGGAATGGCGCAAGATTCAACTTGTTCCAATTGCTCGCTGGTAATTTTAGCGCTGGAATGCGCACCAATTGCCTCAAAAACGGAAACGATGTCCACCAAACGATCGTTGAGGCACCCGGGCAAAATCGTTCCGCCATAGACAAAGATCGAAGGACGATTCAGTCGCGCCAACGCTATTAGACAACCCGGCATGTTCTTGTCGCAGCCGCCAATGGCAACTACTCCATCAAAGCCTTCGCATCCGGTAACCGTCTCAATTGAATCGGCGATGACTTCACGCGACACGAGAGAATATTTCATGCCTTCGGTCCCCATCGAAATGCCGTCCGAGACGGTAACCGTATTGAAAATTAGCGACTTCGCATCGGCAGCGTCAGCGCCGGCTGCTGCGGCTCGAGCTAGCTGATCAATATGTACGTTACAAGGAGTCACCTGACTCCAAGTCGAAGCTATCCCTACGATCGGCTTCCCGAAATCCTCTTTTTTGAAGCCGACGGCATAGAGCATAGCTCGGCTAACGGCACGTTCGGGGCCATCGAGCATTTCGGCGGAAAACTGGCGTGGAGCGGGAGGGCTCGGTTTCATCATTGCAAATCTTGTAGCCCGGAAAATAGCCAATAGCCAAAAAATTTCGGTAGGCAATGGGAACGCCGGGAGCGCCGGGAACGCCGAGAACGCCGGGAACGCCGGCGTTCCTGGCGTTAAGATCGCATCAAGTTTTCCAATCGGCCAAGGCTTGCTGAGCAAAGGACGCGAGCTGGTCGGCCGCTTCGATTGGGTCGATTCGCTCCGCTTGATCGATGCGCAAGCGCAATCTTCCCTGACCTCGAATCATCAGGAGATTTTGGATCAATGCTTCTGGTAAGCTTCGCAATTGAGTAACCAAAGCCGACGGGAACTCGTCCTGGGTCAGAGGTCGCGAAGACGAGAGCACGTATTCATGATCGAAATCCGGAATGCCGGTTAATTGCACTCGAGCATGTAACCAGTCCGCCAGCCAATCAGGCTGCGCTTTCCCGGTAAACATCGTCGCCAGCAGTTTCATTGATTCTTTTCCCGGACGTTCCCGACGAGAAATGAAACACCAGCCGTCGAACTTTCGCTGGTCCGGAAACGCCAATTCAAAATAGGGAGGGGACTCGCGCGCATTCCATTCCGCGCTCCAACGGAGACCCGCGCTGATTCCTTCGATCTTGTACCACAATCCAGCGCGATCTTCTTCGAAACGCCAGTGCTTTCGCCGGGCTTGCAGTCGAACGCGAGAATTGGGCGACTGTGTGACGAACCAGACCCGCCAGAGGAAAATGGCGAGTATTCCAAAGGCTAAAGTGACAACCGTAATACTGCTCACCGCGAGCTAATCAATATTCCTAACAAACACCACGCAATGCAGGTTTTGCAACATTTCAGTCACAATGGAACGTCGCACCGGTAACGCCGGTAACGGTAATCAGTAATGAGTAATCAGTTACCGATATGCCATAGCGGAGGCGCTCGGAATCGTTCCCGGCGTTACCGGCGTTGAGCGTTCCTGGTGGAAGCGATGGAACGAAAGGATTGGTGAGGCTGACCGAAAGGTGCAGTCGTCACCGTTTGCCATCATCCCGCGCTCTTTTCGCTAGCGACGCTCGTCCCGTTATGTTCTGCGAATTCCTGGCGAACGGGGTCCAAGGCGACTGCGGTTTACGGCTGCTGTGAACCAGTCGCTCCGTTCGGCTTTTTAGGTTTGGCAAGACGCAACAGTTGGCCGGACAGTCGCCGTTACCGGAGACAGCTTCGCGATCTTGCCGCTATCGGTATCGCCGGTAACGATTCCGAGCGCCTCCGCTACGGCAGATCGGTAACCGATAACTGATAACTGATTACCGATTACCGATTACCGATTACGGCGCTGTCGGCGCTACCGCGAGCTTGGCACTTACTTTACCGCGCCGAAGGTTAGCCCGCGCACCAGTTGCTTCTGCGTGAGCCATCCGAGCACCATGATCGGTGCAACCGCCAAAAAGGAAGCAGCAGAAAGCTTGGCCCAGAATAGTCCCTCCGGGCTAGAATAGGATGCGATAAAGACAGTGAGAGGGGCTGCGTGCGCGCTTGATAAATTGATGCTCCAGAACGCTTCATTCCATGCCAAAATAATGAGCAAGAGCGCAGTAGAAGATAGACCGGGCATCGTCATTGGCCGGAGCAAGTACCAGAGTTCCTTCCAAGCATTCGCTCCGTCAATTCGACCTGCCTCCAAGATCCCTTTTGGGACCTCGGAGAAATAAGTGTACGACATCCAAACTGCGATTGGGAGATTGATCAGAGTGTAAATGATGATCAGGCCCGGAATAGTGTCCAGCAAGCCGAGCCTCTGCCAAATGATGTAGATTGGTATCAGCACGCCGACCGCCGGCATCATCTTTGTCGATAACATCCAGAGCATGAGCGACTGTGATTTGTGGGTCGGGTAGAAAGCCATTCGATAAGCGCTCGGAATCGCCAGAACAAAACAGAGCAGCGTGGAACCGAACGAGATCAGAATCGAGTTGCGGGCGAATAGCAAGTAGTCACTCCGCGCAAAAACCTCAGCGAACGAGTCCAACGTGGGAGCGAAAATGAAATCTCGAGAGTAGGCGCCCTTTTCTGTCTTGAACGCAGTAATAGCCATCCAAAAAATTGGATAGAAAAACAGCATAGCGATCAGCCAGCCAAACAAAGTGTCGGCGACAACCTTGGGTGGACCTTTAGCCAGGCGGGAGAACCGGTCCCGATATCCATCCAGGAGAGAGTTACGAGCATTCAATTACCGCGCCCCTCAAAAAAAGCCGGTCATCGCCTTTGCTGGCGGCGAGCACAAAGCTCAGGCAGTACTTGGTGCGCTGCATGGCCAATGGATCAACGGACTTGTCACAGACGAGACCTGCGCCCGAGCGATCCTGGCAACCTGAGGCGGCGGGGAATGGTGAGAGGTGATTGGTGAGAGGGTGGTGTGGTCAGGACATCGGTAACACTTTAGGTTCAAAACATCGGTAACACTCCAGGGCAAATGCCCCGGAAGAAGAGTGTTATCGGGCGGATTTTCCCACTTCTTGGTGATGTTACGTATCGCCACCAGCTTGGTCGCCGCTTCATCGCTGGGAAAGTGCCCTCGGTTTTTGAGCACCTTGCGCAGTTGCATCTGCAGACTCTCAATGGCGTTGGTGGTGTAAATGATTTTGAGGATCTCAGCCGGATAGGCGAAGAACGGGATCACTTGTTCCCATAGAAGCTGGCGCCTTAGCAACGTGCCGACGCCAAACTAGGCAACAGAAAAAACCGACCACACTCTCCGCTGAGAGCTGGGGAGACCGACCAAAACTTGTAACCTCAAACAGCAAAAGTGTTGCCTATGTCCTGAGCCTAAAGTGTTACCCATGTCCTGAACTCACGCACCTCTCACCTCTCACCTCTCACCTCTCACCTCTCACCTCTCACGGCGCTGCCGGCGTTATTTGTTATTGGCTCTCGTCGCGGGCTGATGCTAGTAACCGCAACATACGGTGGTGAAGAAGATAGACCTGCACGCGATCGTTTCGGACCATTACGCCGCTCTTTACCGGTTTGGTTTAGCTTTGGCGAAAAACGAGAGCGAAGCTGCTGATCTTACCCAGGAGACTTTTCTCATCCTGGCTAAACACCAGGAACAAATTCGAGATCCCGAGAGAATCAAACCCTGGCTTTTTACCACACTTCGCCGGGAATTCCTCCGAAAGGTACGCACTCATGTGGCGCATCCGGAAGTGGAATTTCGGCCGGAAGAGCACGACGTCTCAACTATGGAACCAAGCGCACTGCGCGCGATCGACGCCAGAACCGCGTTGGGTGCCCTCGAGACGGTCGATGAAAGTTATCGGTCCGCTCTGGAATTATTTTACCTGGGCGATCTCTCTTATAAGGAGATCTCAACGACCTTGGGGATTCCGATCGGCACAGTAATGTCGCGGCTTTCACGGGGAAAAGAACAATTGAGACACGCATTAGCAACAGCATTACAGAGCGATCGCCAGACAATCATCCCCCTGCCAAAGAATCGGAGCCCAGAGGCTTGATATGACCAGAGAACAAGCCAAAGAGTACCTGAGTGCCTTTCGCCCTCATAGAGAGGATGAGGCGGACCCGACGCTTCAGCAAGCGTTAGAACTTGCCCGGAACGATTCTGAACTCGGCTCCTGGCTGGCACGGCAACGCGAAATTGATAAAATCATCATTGAAAAGTTCGCGTCGATCTCTCCACCCGAAGGGTTAAAGGAAACCATTCTTGAGTCGTTGGATGGAACCGTACGCCCGATTCGATCCTGGAGAATGGGTTGGCTCGCACTCGCTGCGACAGTTGTTTTGGGCGCCCTCTTGCTTAGCCAAAAAGTCGATCTTTTCCGCGGTTCGTTCCAAAAGTTCCGGAGCTTCCGCTCCGATGCATTGGCCATGGTTTCGGTGAAGCCGGCGCCGACACTTGATCTCGAGACCCCCAGCCTCGGAACCACACAAGCTTTTATTGCGGCCCATGACGCTCCTCGCCTGCAACAGTTTCCGCCAAAACTCCAGGCGATGGCCACCGCCGGTTGTCGTGTTTTTATTTGGCGGCAACATCCGGCCTCACTCACTTGCTTCCATCTTCCCTCCGGCAAATTCCTGCACGCAGTCGTCATTCGCGCGGACGCGGTAGGAAACCCCGATGTACCCTCTGGACCTTACTTGGAAAACGGATGGCATGTGATGTTTCAGAAAAAAGCGGGGATGCTCGTGATGTGGGCCAGCCAAGCCCCGATGGAAGAGGTAAAGCAACTCATCGAGACCTGAGCGGGGCGATAGCGGATAGCAATAGCAAATAGCGGATTGCCAAAATCGGCTATCGGCTATTGGCTATTGGCAATCTTCCTCCCCTCTATGCCTGAACCTCGCGCCATAATTCTCATGGGAGTTGCTGGCTCCGGAAAAACCGCCGTCGGTTCTCGGGTGGCAAAACGTCTCGGCTGGCTATTTCTGGACGCGGACGATTTTCATCCGCCCGCTAATGTCGAAAAGATGAAACGGGGTATCCCGTTGGACGACAACGATCGGGCTCCCTGGTTAGAACGAATGCATTCTGAACTGCGCCGGCAGATTGACGAAGGTCATTCAGTCGTACTAGCCTGTTCGGCGCTAAAGGATTCATACCGACAGACACTCCGGGACCACCTGGCCGAGGTGAGATTTGTCTTCCTCGATGTTGATCGGAGCACACTCTTGGAGCGGCTGCAAAAGCGCCAAGCTCATTTCTTTCCGAAGGAACTATTAGATAGCCAGCTAACGACTTTGCAACGACCTCATGACGCTTTTGTCGTTGATGCCAATAGGCCAATCGATGAAGTCGTTGATTCGATCGTGGAAGCGGTTTCGCAAGGAAAGATTTGAGGTCGGGTCTCGCCTATCATCACTCCAATTCCTTTAATTTCTCTTCACCTACGATGCCCCCCGAACTTCGACCAATCCTGGCTGCCGTTTTATCCGTCGTCGCCCTTATCGTGCTGGTCACGCGGCTCCGTGTTCATCCGTTTCTTGGTCTGCTG
>Ga0209647_1004783_pt1 | contig 10081 bp, 12 predicted proteins | sample GraSoi_2013_60cm_FD_185827 | JGI IMG/M metagenome (GOLD analysis project Ga0209647, IMG submission 185827) | Grasslands soil microbial communities from the Angelo Coastal Reserve, California, USA - Sample 9_17_2013_60cm (SPAdes) (version 2) | ecosystem: Environmental > Terrestrial > Soil >...
GGCGTACCACATGGTGGGCCACCTCCTCGTCAGTCAGCAATGGGGGTCCCAGGTGCGCAAGAGCCTTATATTACGGTGCTCGAAGCACGACCCTCTATGAGTGGTAGCACCCGGGAGTGAGATCGGGGAAGGACGATCTCCAGGAAACGGTCGCGCCGTTGGGAGCCAAGAGCCTTTCCCCGACGCTCTCCTCTAGCAAGCAGTTCACTTGCTCCATTCAGTTTACCGTATAAGGAGGCCAACCTCAGCTACGGCCAGTTGCAGGGGGCGAACCTCACCGACGCCCAGTTGCAGGGGGTCAACCTCTATGGGGCAACGCTCGACGGCAAGACGACGCTTGCCAACGCCGTCATCCTAGCGCCCGATGATACACGCCCCTTGCTCGCTCGTCTGTTGCGTCGCCCCCGCTACGGACCCGCACTGGGCGATCTCCACTGGGGGGACTTCGACCTGGTGCAGCTCACCCAGTTGGAAGGGTGGGAAGATCTGCGGCGCCTGGCCGACGAGCGGGATGTCACCACCTGGGGGAGCGACGCAGACGACCACCGCGCGGCCGTGCGCGCCTACCGCCAGGGTGGCGCAGCGCCTGCGCGACCAGGGCTACAGCGACATTGCCGATCGCCTGGCCGACCGCGCGCAGGTGTTGCAGCGCAAACTGCTCTTCCGCCTCCTGCTGGAAGACTGGCGCCGCCCCTGGCGCTTACCCGGTGATCTGGTGCACTGGCTCTTCTCCTGGTTCCTGGCGCTGCTCGCCGGCTACGGCTGCCATCCTGGTCGTAGCGTCTTCTGGTATCTGGCAACCATCGCCAGCTTCGCCTTCGCCTATTACCAGCTTGGCCCAGCAGCAGGACATGCCTTTCAGCCGGATGGTGCGGTCGTCTTTAGCCTGACCTCGTTCCATGGCCGCGGCTTCTTTCCTGGCGGTCTGGATGTCGAGAGCATCGTGACGAAGCTGGCAGCGCTCGAAGCGGTGATCGGCTTGCTGATCGAGATCAGCTTCATCGCCACCTTCACCCAGCGCTTCTTCGCGGCGAAGTGAGTGGACAGCCGCAGTCAGCCGCATGCCTCCACCCCGGCTGACCTATGTTGCGGCTCGCCGAGAACTCCTTATCCTTGTGTAACATAGGCTTTTCCTGCCGTCTGCGTCCGTCTGGACTATCCACGGCGCCATTTAGCGGCCTGAGAAGGCGCTGGCGCGTCGAAAATGCGGCGAGACAAGAATGGAGGCAGAGAGAGCACTCCAACCGGCAGGTTTGCCATTCTAGACGGGCAGAAGGGGCGTGTGTGCGATGAAGAAGACGCGAGGTCTAATCCCGGGGCGGCATGACTACACTCCGCCGGCGCGGACAGCGGAGGACGATCGCTGCTTGTTGAACTGGTTGAGCACACGCATCACGGCGAATGGACTCGACTGCCATCCGGACTCGACGTACGAGCGGGTGCTGATCGAGAACCGGATCGCGTATGCGAAGGCTCTGGGCTTGCGTGTGCAGCCTGGCGTGTATCTGGCACAGGGGAGTGTGCAGCTGCAGAAGACGCCGCCGCAGCTCGCCTTCGCGGACTTCCTGGCGCTGCGTAGCCGGAAACGCGCGGGGTGAAAGAAGGGGAGCACATACGGGCGGCGGATGTTTTGACCTGCACATCTACCCGCCCGTATGTTGTGCCCTCATCACCGCGTCCGGCGCGGATCGCAGCTGCTACTCGCCCTCGTCGGAGTGGAGGATGCGGGCCATGATCCCCCACATCTCGCCGGTGGCCTCAGCACTGATGGTCGGAACGATCGGATGGGCAACCATTTCCAGCTCAAGCGCTGCGATGATGCCCTTGAGTTGGGCCAGTGTCTCCCAGGCGTTGAGGCGCGCCACGGGATCGTCGACGGTGTCCTGTACCCAGGCGCTGATACTCTCCGGCGTGATGATTGCGTCCGCACGCTCACGTGCTTCGCGCCAACGCTCTCTATTCGGGACGTGCTCCCATACGTCGCCGCGGTCAAGCGGTCCGTCGAGCCGCCCGAGAAACGCCTTCACAGGACGATGTCCAGGTCTGTAGTCGGTCTCGCTCATGACTGGCCAGCCTTTCTCAAGACACTCGCTGCTGCCCATCCGGCGCGGATCACGGCCGACCGGCGCCACGACACGCTCACTCGCCCCCGCCTTGGCCTCTGTCCTCGCGCTCCACTTCGTCCTTGAGCCACTCGAAGTAGGGCCGGCGCGACTCCGCGTCAATCAGGACGGCGCTGTACCATTGCCCAGGCGCGAGCACCACATAGGGCGCATTTTCAATGCCGCTGGGATGCTCCGGATCCTCGTCCTCAATCGGCGGCACCTCGACCGCCAGCACGAGGGCACCGCTCGGTCCGACCGTGACTGAGTCGGCCTCAAAATAGACTTCCCCGCCAGGCGCGACGACCTGCGAGACGCGGATCGCGTAGGTCGAGAGGCCCCAACGAGCTGAACGCTGCTCTGCCATGGTGTGCTTGCCTTCCGTTTCTGTCACATGTCCGGCGCGGATCGCTACTCGGCAGCGCTACTCGGCAGCGCTCGCGTCGTCCCGGCGCTCGCGCTCCAGCTCCGTCTTCAACGCTATTCGGGCCCGTTCCACTTTGGCCCGCCACGCCGCCAGAATACGCTCCGGATCGCTCCCCATCGCGCGGCAATACGCCTTTGCAGATGCCTGCGCCTTGCTGGCCTCTGTGGCGAGGCTCGCGGTCAGCTCCAGCGCTCTGCGATAGTCCCCCTGCGGCACATCCTGCCACTCCACGGCACTCAAAGCGCTGCGCTCAACATGTTTTGCAACAAGCCGCCACTGCTCTTCTTCGGTTGCCATGCTGGTGCGTGCCTTTCGCTGTCTGACCACTTGCGTTCTCATCAAGAAAATGTTATCGTCATTATAACAAAAACGTAACTATCCATCAACATGTGTCACCAGAATAGGAGCAAGTCATGAGTACGACGCAACAGCGTGAGGAATGGCTGACCCTTGAAGAGGCGGCTGCCAAGTTCGGACGCTCCGTCTCCACCATCCGCAACTACATCAGCGGCGGTCACATCAAGCGGTACAAGAAGCCACTCGACAAGCGCGTGTACGTGCGACCAGACGAGATCGAGGCTGCCATCAATCAGCCGCCGCAGCTCGACGAGCATGCCAGCGGCAAAGGGGGTAAACGATGACGGACAATCGCGCATTACTCCCCTTCGACGAGGGGGATGGCCGGCTGATCCGCCGCCAGTGGCATGACGGCCGCTGGTTCTTCAGCGTCGTCGACGTGGTGGGGCTGCTGAGCGAAGCTGCTTCGGCGCGTACGTACTGGGCACAACTGAAAGCCAAGCTCGGCGCGGAGGGCGCTGGTGAAACGCTTCAGGCGTTGAAGCAGTTGAAAATGCGCTCGCTCGACGGCAAGATGCGCGCGACGGATGCGGCCGACGTCGAGACCATGTTCCGCATCATGCAGAGCGTCCCCAGCCCCAAGGCAGAGCCAGTCAAGCAGTGGCTGGCCAAGGCCGGCGCCGAGAAGCTTGAAGAGATCGCCGAGAGCGATCTCCTTTCCGGTATGACCACCGAGCAACGCGCCATCTTCCTGCGTGGCCAGGTCGCTGACCGCAACCTCTCCCTCGCCGATGCGGCCGCCGGCGCCGGCGTCGTGAGTGGCCGCGACTTCGCCGTCTTTCAGGACCACGGCTATCGCGGACTGTACGCGGGCGAGACGACACGAGACATTGCCGCTCGTAAGGGGCTCAAGCGGGGCCAAGCCATCCTCGATTGGATGGGACCCGACGAGCTAGCCGCTAACCTCTTCCGTGCCAGCCAGACCGAGCAGAAGCTTCGGCGCGAGCCAATCCAAGGCAAGACGGAAGCAAACCAGACCCACTTCGCGGTGGGGCGCGCGGTACGAGGATTCATCATCGGGCAGGGCAACACACCGCCTGAGCAGCTGCCTACTCCCGATGTGAGCATCCAGGAGCTCCAGCGACGCGAGCAGAAGCGCCTGGAGGCGGAGCGCCAACCCTCGCTGTTTGCAGAGGGTGAAGGAGAGGACGATGGCAACGATTAGCCTCGAGCTGCTGCAAGAGCGCATCCAGGAACTGGAGGAGGAGGTGGACGCGCGGGCGCGCAGGATCCAGGCACTGCAAGCGGAGTTCGCCGCGGCCGAGACGCAGCTGGAGGAGGCGCTGCGTGCTGAGTTGCACGCCAATCAGGACCGCGAGCTGGGGCACAAGATCGAGCAGCAGATGCAGTTCCGCGACACGGCGGCAGCCGACAATCTGGAGGCGCTGGCAGCCGGACTGCTGAGCGAGGACCCCGCGAAGCTCGCAGAGGATAAGGTCGAGCTGGTGTTGATGCTCATGACGGCGAATCAGCGGCTGCATGAGTTGGCGCAGCTCCTGCGCAAGCCCATCCTCACACTCAGCCTCGGTAAATGAGGAGGGGTACATGATCGCGTGCGTACTCTGTGGGCAGCGGCCTGCGGCGCCGGGCATGGCGCTACTGTGCAAGCAGTGCGACCGCGAGCGGCGGCTACGCCTTGACCGCGTTGTGTGGCTCGATGACATCCAGAAGCACATGCAGGAGACGCTAGGGATCATGGGCGCGTTTGAGAAGTATTTCCCCGATGGCGCCGCGCTCTTCGAAGATGCGCATCGCGTGCTGGCCGAGACGGTCCCACGCGTTGGCCCCATAATCCGCGAGATGCGCCGCAAGTCAGACGAAGCGGATAAGTGCCTCCAGGCAGCGCAAGACAAGGGCAGGGCAGGATGAGCAAGAGCAGTGACAGAGGGCGCGGGAGGCGGCAGCGACGGACTGCGCATACACGTGCCTCCAAGCAGCCAGGCCAGACCAGCAGCCGTCCAGGTTACGGACTTCGGTTCACCGAGAAGGGGCGCGACATACTGGCGGAGATCTTCGACCAGTATCGGAATAAGCCCCTCTACTATGTGCTCGATGAGCAAGGCGAGGCGGTGCCGCTGGGGCAGAATCACTTGCTGACGACGGAGGAGCGCGCACGGTGGGAAGCGTGCTACGACGATCCAAGAGCGCGGACGTTGGCGGAGACGGTCATTCCGAATCCGGATGCTCCAAAGTACCCCGTGGTCGTGCATACCGCCTTCGAGGCACGGGACATCTCCTTCGCCTTTCTGCTCCCCAATGGAGCGCCCGTGCTTTGGCGGACCGGGTTCTTGGACGAGCCTATGGACGTGAGGGAAGCGGCGGCAGAGGCAGAGGCAGAGGCAGAGGAAGAAGAGGACGGATCTTGGTTGGTGGAGCCACCGCCCGAAACCCCGCCGGAAGTCGAGGCGCTGGCACGCAAACTTGGCCTGAGCGACGGCGACGCGTTCGATGAGTGGAGCCGGGTCTACAGCACGCGCGAGGAGGCCGTGCGCGGGCACGAGGAAACGGTGCGCTGGGTGCGTCGCGCGCTCGGCGTGTTCTGAAAGTGCCGTCGCGATTTGCAAACCTATCCAATAAGATAACCCACATTCCGCACCTCCCGGTGCGCACTTTTTCGAATTTCTCTGAACCCGACAAACCCAGGCCATTTCTGCCTCGGAGGCCATTCCAATCGGTCGGCTTTGGACTGCGAGAGACTGCTACACGCAGGATCGATTTTCCGCTGGGCCGCCTAGAATCGCCACACTCGTTCCGCAAGTACCAAGGACTGGGTGAGCAAGGAATGTCAGCCTGTGGCTGCTGCAAACCGTGATGCTGCCCGGAGTTTCCCGTGATGTCGATAATTCCCAAAAGTGCCGAATCGGGGTGCGGAATGTGAGAGATAAAGTGAGTTTTCGCAGTGCACAAATTTGGTTGCAGTAGGTTGTGCTGACAGCGCTCAGTCCGCATGCCGCCTGGTGTGCTGCACTTGAGTACAGCAACCGCCCCAATAGCCCATTTGTCTGTTAATCTGGTCGGCTGATTGCTAGCCCCTTGAATGGGGGGGTGGAGATGGGGAGCCTGTTGCGCAGAGGCGGAGTCGCCTCTGTGTGAGCTCACGCCGACTGCTGTATAGCCGCTTGGTTCGGTACCGGATCAGCGGTGTAAAAAAGCGAGTCGGCCTCGTGCCTAAGCGCATGAGAAACCCGCCGGAGTGGTTCCGGCGGGTTCGCCACTGGACGCTATAGACGTTTCAGTGGTGCCTCTGGCCTCTCCTCCTGGGATCATTGCCAGCTTGATAGCTGCCGGTATCCTCGGTCGGTAGGGACCGTTCCTAGCGCGGCATGTGCTCTTTTCTGCGGGGTCGCAGCCTCAGATCGAGCATGTGCCGCGTTTCTTTGCGTTACCGGTATAATCCCTGGGATATACCGGTAACGGTAACCTGGAAGCACTATAGCACACGTGTAGCATTTGTGTCATTTGTCTCCTTTGTCTCCTTCTGCGACTACCGCGCGAGCTGCTGCGCGGCCTCCGCGGCCAGCACTTTCCTCCACTTCCCCGCGGCATTGCGCGATATCCCGGCCGCGCGTTCGACCTGCCCCACCGTCATCCCAGGACGCCATGCAGCGCGGGCCTGCGCCTCGAGGGTGGCCGTGCGCACAAGCGAGGTGATCCCTCATTTGTCAACTTGGGAAAGTGGCTCAAGAATTCGGCGGTCTTGCCGTGCGGGCGCTGTTGCTGGGGCACGCGTAGTTCGGCGCTGTTTTCCGGGATGCTAAGAGCCAGACGGCATTACCTGATCCCAAGATGACAAATGAGGGATCAGGCCGCTGCGGGAGTGCCCTGCTCGCGTCGAGATGTCCGCCCTCTCGCTTCCCGAGTGGCATCAAGCAAAAGTAGGGAGTTATCGCAGCCGGCTAGCGGACGTTGTGTACTGTGGGGCAGCCATTGCGGGTCGGTGGCGGTGTTCCCCGAAGGATCGCACCCCCGACACCACGTCGCCCGCTCAGCAGGAGGCACTCCCCGATGTCCAACATGTGGCCGCCGCAGCACGAGCCGCGGCAGGAGCCGCCGCAGGAGCCGCCGCAGGCAGGGTGGCCGCAGACTTGGTATCCCCCGCAGCCTCCGCCCTACGACGAGCCTGGCTATGGGAATGGCCCAGGATCAGGATACGGCACCGGGTACGGCGCGGGGTCTGGCGCGGGATCTGGCGCGCCGGGTCCATCGTCAGTGGGCCGGCCCGGCGGGTGGCCGCCGCCGCAGGGCGACCCATGGTCGGGGTGGGGTAGGGAACCGCCACAGGAGATGTATCAACCCGGTCGCCCGCCTCCCAACCTGCTCCCGAACCCGGAGGCAGCCCGTGGCGCACCCGATCCCTACGGCACGCAGGATCCCTACTGGGCGCAAGGCACATATGGACCCTACGGACCGTACGGCAACCATCCCGTGCACAGGTCGCGCTCGTTCAACTGGCTCGTCCCTGTGGTGGTGCTCATGGTGTTCGCGATCCTGGTCGCGGCTGGCGGCGCCTACGCACTGGCGCGGTACGGCCCGGCCACCACAAACCTACCCGCGACGGCGCAAGGGACGGCAAGTCGCACGCCCAGTATCCCTGCTGGGTTCCACGCCTATAGCAACACCTCCGTAGGCGTGCAGTTCGACGTACCCAATGGTTGGACCACGAACGACTACGTTGTGGCGACGGTCGGGCACGCGATGCGGGCGATCAGCGCGGACCACACGGCTGCACTGGGAGTGGTTTCCTTCCCCAGCGAAGGTAGCGAAGTGGACGCGGCGAACCGCGTGCTCGCTGGGCAGTCCAGCTCGGGAAATGTCGACAACAAGGAGGGCCCCACGCGCGTGACGGTCGCCGGTGCGACTTGGGTGCGGGTGGCCGGCGATGTCACGACTGCTGGCGCGCGGCTGCACGAGGTCGTGCTCGTCGCGACTCACGGCAACAACATGTACTTTGTCGACCTCGCCGCGGCAGCATCCAGCTTCGCCGCAGCCGACGCCCGCTATTTCCAGGTCGTGACCCGGAGCTTCCAGTTTCTCTCTTGACCACTCGTCACGTCATTGCGGGTTCAGGATAGCAGGCGCGCATCGTGGCGTGGAACCCGGGTGCCAAGGGCTGCGCAGGTTGATATCAGGTTCTCTTGAGCAGTTGTAGTTTGCTGACACCCCAAAGCTGCACCACGTGCGAGTCGGGTTCAACTCTCTACAACGATCCAACGCGATTTGGTATGACGAGGCGATTTCTCCTCACTTCTGGTCTTTGTGTGCTCCGTGTTCTCTGTGGTGAATCATTCTGTACTCCCCCTCTCCCTTTGTGGGGCGGGGGGCGGGCGATGCACAGTCATGCCAGCGGCGCCACATAGCTTTCGATAGCCTGCTTGCCCGCCGCCGAGCGCGCCGGGCGGCGCCACAAAAACGCCGCGGGCAGCAGGCCGGCGAGCACGATCAGCGCAGCCGCTAGGAAGATATCGGTATATACGGTGTGCAGCGCCACCGTCAAGGCGTGCGCATACACCGTCGATGAGAGCCCGGCCGCGCCGCCGGCCGGCAGCTGAGCGGCGAGCAGCGCACGAAAGCGCGCTAGGCCCCAGGCGGTGAGCGCCGCCAGGCCGAGAATCATGCCGCACATGCGGAGTGCCGTGACCACCGCCGACGCGACCCCAGTTCGGGCCGGTCCGCTCGCGTTGAGGGCGCTCGTGCTGATCGGCGCGATCACCAGCCCGAAGCCCAGGCCCGCAACGACGCAGGACAGCGTGATCTGTCCCCAGCCAACGTCCGCCGGCCAGAGATGCATCAACCAGAAGCCGCCCGCCGTGCAGAGGACGCCGAGTGTGGCGGCGATCCGGCTGCCAGCGCGCCCCGCCAGCCAGCCACCGGCGAGCGCCCCCACCGGCACGAGCGCCGTCATGCGTAGCAGCGCCAACCCGGCGTCAATCGGCGAGGACGTCACCAGCGTGCCGATGAAGAGCGGGATCTCGACCAGCGCGACGATCAGCGCGACGCCGATGATCAGACTCAGGGTCGAGGCCGCCGTGAACGCGGACCGCCGAAACAGTCCGAGCGGCACGACGGGCCAGCGACGGCGCAGCTCCAGTGCGACGAACGCCGCGAACAGGGCGAGCGCCGCTACGAGCAGCCGCCCATCGGCGGCGTAGTGTGAGGTGAGGTTGAGCGCGCCCGGGCTGCCACTCTGCGCGCCGAGGCCGAGCGTCAGGCAGGTGAGCGATGCGCCGAAAAGCAGTGCGCCCGGCAGGTCGATTGGCTCGCGTGCGCCGCGCGAGCGCGGCAGGGCAAAGAAGCCCGCGCCGAGCAGCAATGCTGCCGCCGGCACATTGAGCCAGAAGATCCATTGCCAGCCCCAGGCCGTCGTGACCCACGCGCCCCAGAGCGGGCCGAGCACGCCACCCGCCTCCGTCACTGCGCCGACGAGGCCGAGCGCCAGCCCGCGCCGTGCCTCGCCGAAGAGATCGCCGGCCACCGCCATCGCCACGGGGACGAGCGCGCCGCCGCCCACCGCCTGCACAAAGCGCGCGGCGACCAGCACGTCCAGCCCTGGCGTCGTGGTGTCCACGCCCAGCCGCGCGGCGCCGCCGAGCAGCCAGTGCACCGCGAGATACACAGGTTCGAGTGCCATGCCACCCAGCGTCGTCGTGTCCGGCGCGATATCGGAGCCGAGGGCGGGCGCCATTCCGCAGAGCAGTGAGCCCGCCGCAAAAAGGCCGAGGCACACCGCGAAGACGCGCCAGCGTCCAAACACATCCGCGACACGGCCCATGAGCGGCATTGCCACCACATAGCCCAGCAGGTAGCCGCTGACGATCCAGGCGGCGCGATCGGGCTGGGTGATTGGCAGCCCGATATCGCGCATCATCGAGATCAGCGCGGTGACCACCACCGTCTGGTCCAGCGCCGTGAGAAAGACCGCCACGCAGACGACCACGAGCGCCAGGCGTCCGGTGGCGCTCAGCCTGCCGTCCGTGCCGCGCAATTGCGCCGCGCCTGGCGGTCGCGGGCGCTCAGCTCGCTTGAGGTCGGCGGTCGCGGACTCGTGCGACTGCATGCGGCCTCCCTACTCGCCAGGCGCAGGGGTCGCGATCGTGACGGACTGATCAAAGTTTGAGAGGTAGAACGTATGCACCGTGTTGGCGGTGTCGCCGTCGATGATGACGCCCGGGATCACCACGGAGTAGATGGGGTTGTC
>Ga0209647_1004784_pt1 | contig 10078 bp, 6 predicted proteins | sample GraSoi_2013_60cm_FD_185827 | JGI IMG/M metagenome (GOLD analysis project Ga0209647, IMG submission 185827) | Grasslands soil microbial communities from the Angelo Coastal Reserve, California, USA - Sample 9_17_2013_60cm (SPAdes) (version 2) | ecosystem: Environmental > Terrestrial > Soil >...
GTACTTGTATCCCATAAACGCACTGTCTGGTCGGTACTCCCGGAAGCAAGAAGGTTCCCATCAGGGCGGTAGGCGACGGACCATACCCGGTCAGTATGTCCATGCAGCGTTTTGAGACAATGACCGGTATTGCTATCCCAAAAGCGAATGGTCTGATCATCGCTTCCGCTGGCAAGTGTGCTTCCATCAGGGCTGAAAGCGATAGCTCTCACCCTATTAGTGTGATCCTGCAGTATCCTGAGACAATGACCGGAATTGCTATTCCAAAGCCGGACAGTGTGGTCATCGCTGCTACTTGCAAGCAAACTCCCATCAGGACTGAAAGCGAGAGACCATACGCCATCAGTATGCCCGTGACAGATAAGGCGGAGTACGCCACTGAGTATGTCATAGATCCAAATCTCGCCGGCGGTCGTTCCTGCAGCAAGCAAATGTCCCTGTGGGCTGCATGCAATTGCGAGAATATTACCGAAGGTGTTAGAGAAGCTTGATGTGACAAAGCGTGCGTAGGAGAAATTGACCTCAGGGAGCATCACACCTTGTAAGTAGGCCTGGCGCACAACCAGATGAGAAAAGTCGAGACTATGGAGATTATAGTGTAGATAGCTCAGGAGGTTGATGATGTTACCTGCCAGGTAATCCGGCGGCTGCGCGTGTACCTGTCGTTGCCTTGTCAGTATATTCCTGACGCGCTGCTCAATGCCCTCCTTTCCTAGCCTTGCTAGCAAGCGTTGGGCTATGGGTGCTAAGAGGAGACGCACCTGGCTTTCGCGCACGTAGTCTTTCGCCTGCGCTTTGCAGAACGCGAACTGTATCCATATTTCTGGCGCTTCTGTGTCGAACTCCTTGTAAGCGCTCTCAATGAGGCTCATCGTTACATATTCCATAATCACTGGTTGGAGCGTGAACTCTGTCAGCCCTCTGGTCTCAACAAGAGAGCGGCGCCGCAAGGAATCGAAGGCTTCGAGTTGCGCTCCTATCGCTATTGGATACACCAGGTTCCCGCGCAAGCCGTCCAGCGACACTGCCTCTCGCTCGATCGCGAGCCAGTACACGATCTCTCGTTCCAACGCTGATAGACGATGAAATTGCTGATCGAGCAGGTCGTTGATGTCCCCGAATGCAATTATATCTTCCTGTAGGAATCTGCCGATGTTACCCTCAAACACCTCTTGAATGGACTCCGCGACGACTTTCAAAGCTAGTGGATTACCTGAGTAGCGCTCGACCAGGGCGAGCCAATGGGCGTCTGAGCCAACCAGGCCTTTGTCTTGCAGCATTTGCTGTCCGGCTTCCAATCGTAGGCCAGAGAGGTGCAGGGATCGTACCGGTGAGCTTTTTCCCTCTAAGAGAGCCACTTCTTTCGGCTTCTCTCGGCTCGTTAGTAAGAGACAACTCTGATGTTGTATTTCTCCAACCCTTTGAAGCAGTCTGCCATAAGCAGCATATTCCTCACGATAATGACCGGCGTGTCGTCCCGGCTGCAGGACAGATTCGAAGTTGTCCAGTACCAACAGACAATGGTGATCGCGCATATATTGGATGAGCAAGGATATCTGGTCGTCTATCTCCCCTGGCAGATCGAGCTGTTGTTGATCCGAGACAAAGCTGATACACTGCCTCAAGAAGATCTCTAGCGGAGGGGCGTTTTGGAGAGAACGCCAGAAGACATATTCAAAGGCCACCTTCATTTGCATTGCTACCTTTGCAGCCACGGCCGTTTTCCCGACACCCCCCATGCCCAGTACTGCCGCAATTTGACAGTGATGCTCTCCTACCCAGCGCTTTAGCTCGGCGCATTCCTCGTCGCGTCCGTAAAGGTTGACAACATAAGGGGCCTCACCCCAATCTGCTCGAGGGAGCGTGGGAGATACGTGATCACTTGCACGTGCTTCTTCAAGCAGTAGTGACTGCGAAGGAGCAGTTGTAGGCGTCGGAAATAGAGATGCTTCTGGAATAGTAAGCCTATGGCCAGGAGGGGAGAGCGGCTTGCTATTCCTCGGGTTCTCTTTCAGCAACCCTAGCTCTTCGGCATTCTTTCCAAAGATTTCGCAGAGTGACTGACGATGATATGGGCGGGGGAAGCGATCACCGCTCTCCCATCGACCTATGGTTTTTGTATCGCATCCCACCTTCTCAGCGAGATCTGCTTGCGACCAGCCCCGCAGTTCGCGCTCATAGCGCAATTGTTCATGAAATGGAAGGCGAGTTGCCATAATTCTGCCTCCGTAAATACTTGAAAGCTATATGGTTAACGGAGATCGCATATTATTTTATAATATGTGATAAAACTTTACAACTTCTCCAATTATTAGAATATGTGTTCTTGAAATAGAACAAGTGTCTCATACAAAATCGAAAAGACTCATACTCCAACAAAATCTATCATAAAGTTCCTACTCAACTGGGAAGAGTTTCCTCGTACTTTGACTCTTGTCAGGTTCTTAATGCTGTTTATTAACTGATGCTCTCATCATATCATAATCAAATATCAAACATAAGATTAATTACGCGGGAGAGATTTTGAGAAGACGCTAGCAACTATGTTTAAGGTATCGTTTGAGTATTTACATTACAAATAATATGAACTATAATGTATTTAGCTCCGATTTTTCTTCTGTTTTTTCTCGCCGTGAGGCAGCGGAAGGTGGGCCGTATAGCCTGCCCCCGCGTCTCTACTTTGGCAGCCTGGTCTACTCTCTGATTTGATAGTGGAGCACCGCCTTTGGGCCGAGGTAGATCCGGTCGCCGTTGGTGAGAGCCAGACGTTCGATACGTGTGCCCTGGTAGACGATCCCGTTGAGGCTCTCAGCATCCTCGATGACCCAGGCGTTGTTCTCATAGCGAATGCGTGCGTGCAGACGCGAGACACGCTGGTTGGGCACGCACACATCGGTGCCTTGCAGGCGCCCAATGGTGATCAGAGGCTTGTCGAGCCGGCGCTCGCTAACGACTTTGCTATCGAGTTCGATGAGGATGCGAGCCTCTTTCATCGGGCCTTGCGGTATCTGGGACTGTGGTTGCCAGCCTGGCTGATTTCCCTTGCCGCCGCGCACAGTTGGCGCTATCACTCCGGCCGGCACTGCCATAGCTGCGGGCTGGCCCCATTCCTGGGGGGCCGGCGCTTCCTGGGGGGCCGAGCGCAAGATCGATTTATCGCCGGCCCCCTCAGAGCTGTAGCGGTTCTGCTCGGCGAGGAGATTAGCGAAGATGCCCTGTAGCTGCTTCAGGTGTTTGTAGGAGCCTCGCTCCGCAATCAGGCCCTGCTTCAAGACGAGAATCTCATCGACATTACCCAGGGTGCTGAGGCGGTGCGAGATCACGATCACCGTGCGATTCACGACCAGCTGGTCCAACGCGTGCATGACCTCGGCCTCGGACTCAACGTCGAGGGCGGCAGTGGGCTCGTCGAGGATCAAGATGGGGGCGTCGCGCAGGAGAGCGCGGGCAATGGCAATACGTTGCCGCTGACCGCCGGAGAAGTTCTTGCCTTGCTCACGTACGGTGGTATCGTAGCCTTCAGGCAGGTTCATGATGGTCTCGTGGATATTGGCTTTTTTGGCGACTTCAACGATCTGCTCGATGCTGGCTCCGGGCCGGCCGATGGCGATGTTCTCGCGAATGGTGCCCTCAAAGAGGACCGAGTCCTGCAGCACCATGCTGACGTTGTTGCGCAATACGTCCAGGGGATACAGGCGGATATCCACGCCGTCGATTTTAATCACGCCCTGCTGAATATCGTAGAAGCGCGAGATCAGCTTGACCAGCGTGGTTTTGCCGCCGCCGGAGAGGCCGACCAGGGCGATCCTCCTGCCAGGGCTGAGATGCAGATTGATGCCCTTTAAGACCGGCTGACCGGCCACATAGCTCATCCACACATTCTCGAAGGTAATCTCGCCGCGAAACCGCTGCGGGCCGGTGTAGGGGCCGGGGATGGGAGAGTCTTTGACTTCTGGGGCCTGATCCAACACCTCCTGAATGCGTTCTGCGCCTGATCCTGCCGTGTTGGCCAATGTAGCTAACTTGGAGAGGTCGCGCATCGGCTGATAGAGCAGCTTGAGGAAGGTGAGGAACAGAATCAGCGTCCCGATATCAACGCTCTCGGCGGCGATAGTAAAGGGGCCAATAGAGAAGGGGAGACCGTTTGCCACATAGCCGCCGATGCCGATGACAGCTGCTGTGCCCAGGATCACCAGCAACGTGACGAGCGGGGTAAACTGCGCCTGGAGCCAGCCGGCGCGCAGGCCCGCCCGCTTGTTCTTATCGACGTAGCTGCCGAAGCGCATCGCTTCGCGCTCTTCGCGGGTGAAGACTTTGATGACCGTCAGCGCGTTGATATCCTCGGTGGCGACGTCTGCAACCTGACCAGTGGCTTTGGCGGCCTTTTTGGCTGCGGCTTTAATATTCTTCGTATAGCCTAGAACGATCAGAAAGAGTGCCGGAGCAATCGCCATGGCGATGAGCGTGTATTGTGGGCTGAGGAAGAGCATGACCGAGATGACGCCTATGAGTGTCAGCACGCCTGCCAGCAGATCGACCAGGCCATCGGTGACCAGCTTCTCGATGTCTGTGATGTTGCCGGTGACGCGCTGCACCAGGTCGCCTTTTTTCTGCTTGCCGTGCCAGTCCAGCGAGAGGCGTTGCAGATGGTCAAAGAGCTGGTTACGTAGCCTGGCAGTGAGCTGCTGGCCGATATAGGCCGCCAGGTAGAGGTCCAGGAAGGCCAGCAGCGCACTTAAGAGACCGAATATGACCAGCACCAAGACCGAGAAGACGATCACGCCGATGGTGCTATGCGAAACAAGCACAATCTGGGCATGCACATCGTTCGGGTTGACGGGGCACTGTGCCTCTGGCGGTGGATTTGGTGGCAGATTCGGGTCGGGTTGCAGACTCGGGTCGAGCTGCGGAATATCGAACCAGGATTCGATCGGGTCCAGCAACGGGAAGAGACATTTGGGGTCGTTTCCGATGTTCTGGACTTTACTGGGAATAAATTTGAGCGGGAACGCGGCGAAGATATCGCTGCTGACCTGGAGCACAGTGATTATCACCGCGAGCAGGACCAGACCGCGCAGGCCCTTCATATTCCGGAATAAGAACTTGAATAAGAGTCCCATTGGTTCCTCCTGGCTTCATCATTCAGGCGCATAGCAATCTCCCGAAGCATATGTGAGAGTTCTTGGGGGCGCAGGCTCTTCAGGCGATGCTGTGCGCCGCGTGACGATGGTAAGGATCAGTGCAGCTTCAGAGAAGCGTGCGCGTTGTACAATGCCATCTAGGCCCACCCGAGCAGAAGCTGGAGCTTTCGCCGCTCTCGCCTCTGCTTTGCATTTGAGCGAATGCGTCAGGCTCCGTTCGGATTATACCTGGCAACATGCAGCGTTGGTCGGCCGCCGACACTGGGGACGGGCAGGTAGACGTAGCCTGTTGCCGGGTCAATGGCGATGGTGTGCGTTTCGTGCCCAATCGCATAGTCGCCCAGCTTTTTAATGATCAGGATGAGCCTCTTCCGGCCCGGGCTTCATGGTATCCAGGTTCCACCGCATCAGATGCTGCACCAGGGGAGGAGGCCCGGGATCCACATCGGTGCAAGCGATAAATGCCTGATGTTGCCCTTCATCCAGCGCCATCCCATGAGGAGTGCTGCATGTGGTCGGCAGAGGATCGCGGCGAAGAATCGTATCGGTCACTGGATCGATCGTCAGGAACTCCGCCGTATCAGGGGGTGGCAAACCGGCGTTGACATCGTCTCCATTCTGCAAAACCTGCGTCACGGTATACAGTTTGTGACTCACCACATCGTATTTGGCATGGCCAACATCACGACCAAATTCTGCAATAGTGCCCTTGAGAATATTCACCTTGCCGGGGTCATCAGCCGCAATGGACTCCATCGATGTTCTTTCGCTAGCCGTCACCGGCAGGGTCCCAACTGCGATCTTTGTCAGCACCTGTGTAGGATGCAGAGCATCCACAACAGAGATATTCTGATTCGTCACGCGTGCATTCAGGGTGGGTATCGTCTTCCCCTTGAACTTGACGACCTGTCCATGGACCTTGGCGACACAATCATTCTGTTCAAGAGGCAGTTTCGGGTCACAATCATCAGGGGGAGAGCCCGGGTCGCTGACAAAAATCTTATGGTCCACAGGATCATAGGCTATCGCGTCCGGACCCTCAAAGTCATCGAGCTGCGCACATTGGATACTGGCATGTGAGCGTTGACTAAAAAAGTCGAGGAGTGCTGCACCTTGCAGAGGGGTCGAGGGTTCATCGAACGAGCAGACCTTATTCTCCTCAGCATTGGCAGCAAACACTTTATGCAGGTCAGGAGCTACGACAAGGCCGGCCACCTGAGGAATGGGCAAACGCCCCACAATTTTCTGTGTTTGCAGATCAAAGACCAGAATGTTGCCGTCTCTGGCAATGTCTACCGGGTTATCAAGATGAAAACTATGGTCGTAGAGGGCCTGGTCATCGGGCACTGGGCCTGTGTGTGCGATAAAGAGCAGATGGGTATTGGAGTCAATCGACTGAAAATCAAAGCCATCAAAAAATTGGGAAGTGGCCGGAGCCAGCGAATCTGGAGCCCCTTTGTTTTTCAAGCCTTCAGGTAATGGGATATTGCGCAACAGGACGACCCGCAGCGCTGGGGGTGGAACAATGATTTGATGGGCGATCAGCACAATCACCGAGAGCAGAAAGCCAAAGCAAGCAATCCCCGAAAGCCAGGCGAAGACACTGCGCACACGAGCCGCTGGGGTGCGTGTTGGAGAAGTAAGAAGGCTCTGATCCATCGTAGAACTCCTCGTGATACCCCGATTGTGAAGATGATCAAGAATGCTTTTGCCTGTTATTATCAATGAAAGGAAGACCAATGACTATGAGCCAGGCCACATGAAAAAAGCGAATAGAGCCTAGGAGAGTCAATACTCATTTGGCTAGGTTTCATAAACGCTGCTAGATGCACAAATTATAGCAGAGACCTATGCGAAAGAGAGACGAAGGGAACTGGGATGAGGACGGGAGCAACGCTGAGGCTCGCCTCCTGCTACGGTTCGTCTCCTGCCGACGCGGTGAGCGTCAACCCTCGCCTAGAAGCCTGCTCATCCCGATGCCTCCTCGGACGGAGTCAGCACATTGGCAGGGGAAACCAGGTCCGGTCGGCCACTGCCCTGGAGTTGCACCACGTAGGTCATGCCAATGTATCGATTTCCCAGAGCGCTTGGTGCACAGACCCACAGGATTATCCCGGACTGCTCTCGCCCCTGCTCGAGGTAGCTGATCACATCGCCTGACTGGTATTCGCTAAAGGCAGCCGCTGGTCCATACACCGATCTCAAGTATTTTTGCGACAGCATACGAAGCTCCTTACCGCTGACAGCACAACTAGACTCCCATGCATGTCAAACAGGTTGTGAAGAAGTATCGATCCACTCCTGAAAGACCATCACCGCAGTACAACAGTATTATCTTCGGAAGAAGCCTTTCTTGTGGCCAAGCATACCAGCACGTACATAGCAAGCATAGCTCATGAAGACGATGAATACAAGAAGTAATTCTACCTAAGTATAGTTTACATATACACATCATGTGCCCTGTCCCATGATGAGGCACAGCTCAGCGGAGTGCCACTTGAACAGAAGAGGGCGCTTCTGCTCCCGCAACGTTGTGCTGTTGCATCCGGCCTATGCCCCAGCCGTCTCAGCTGTTTGGCTGCCAGGTACCAGCGTGGCATGACCTCTACACACATGAACTGGCGACAGCGGATCCGGGCAAGCGGCAGCAGATCTTCCATCAGATCCACTAGATCTACCTGACGCAGTACCCCTTCATTGTGCTCTACAGCCCAACAGACCTCTCGATCGTGCGCAAGGGGACGCACGACTACCAGCCCAGCACCCTTGCACTTGCAGCAGACACCATCAACGTCTGGGAGTGGTGGTGCGACCATGGGAAGTGTTAGGCGAGGGACTGAAGCCACGAGGAGCATACTTCTCGCTATAAAATAAAAGTAGAATATAATAGAAATTTCCACTATATTATACTGATAGTCGATCGGAACCGACGGGCATCTGATTACCTCCAAGCATACCAGCGTGACAGGCAGACACAATGGGCCAATAGTGTTTTGATGACTTCACTCCTGCCCTTACCGATAGTTGTTGGGATTCTCGATGCGTATTCACGTAGAGCAAGTGCGCAAGCGAGTTGTACTGCATCATAGGCACGTAAACGATGCGGGCGACCTGCGTCGCCCGCTGAGGTATAGAGATCGGTGGTCACAGGCCAGATGTTGTAACTCTGTTTACTATCCTGCCGGAAGAGCGTAATGAGTGCATCACGTTCCTCAATCGTTATGCTCTGCTCGCGTTCTTTTCGGCATATCGCTGCCACTACCTCAACTAAAGCGGTCTGCGCAATGGAAAGGGTGTGACCTTCCACATTACAAAGTGTATCGATCCATCTGTGCCCCAACTCAGGAAAGTACCTGTGCTGGCTACCTCACCGCTTGCTCCTGTGCACGCTTCAGAAGATCGGCGCATTTTTCGCCAATCATCATGCAGGTGATGCACGGATTGACGCTGATCATGGCAGGAAATATGGATGCATCGGCTACTCTCAGGCGGTGAACGCCTTTGACGTGCAGTTCTGGGTCAACCACTGTTAATGGCTGATCGCTTGCTCCCATTCTACAGGTACCTGCCGGATGGTATACCGTGTTGGCGGTGCGACGCGCGTACTCAGAAAGCTCCTGCTCGTCTTGTACCTGACTCCCAGGAGCGAGTTCCCTTTTGATCCATCGTTGAAGCGCAGGTTGGTTGGCGATGCTGCGGGCCAGCTTCATGCCCGCGAGAAGAACAGCCTCATCATAGCCCTCTGGGTCGGTAAAGTAACGGAAGTCAATTCGGGGCGCATCTTTGGGATCGGGCGAGCGCAGTCTTACTATGCCCTCGCTTTTCGCCTGTGGAACGTTGGGCGTCATGGAAAATCCGTAACGTGCTGTTGGATAGCCTAGCGGAGCGGTGTTCCAATCAAAAGGCACCAATCCGAAATGGAACATGACATCAGGAGCAGGTGACGCAGGAAATATTTTACTAAAAAGGCCGACTTCCCAGTATTGCGTCGTTTCATCTGAGACCGGCTGGTTCGCCTCCCAGATGAGCACGCCTTCGGGGTGATCGAGAAGATGTTCTCCAACTCCCGCCAGTTCTACCTTGAGCGGTATACCCATTTCGTCTAAGTGGTGGCGCGGACCAATACCCGATAACAGGAGGAGTTTGGGCGTATCGAAGGTGCCGCAGCAAAGTACAATTTCTCTGCTGGCCTTGATAATGGCGGTATCCGTCTCAACCGCATACGCAACGTTGTGCTCATCTAGCATGATTTTGTTCGCAACAGTATTGGTGAGGAGCGTGAGGTTGTGGGCTGACGGAAGCATCGGGTGGATGTAGGCTTGAGCGCTGGACTGACGAAGACCGTTGCGCGCGTTGAGCTGGAAGACGCCGACCCCCTCACGCAGCTCACCATCGATATTGAAAGTCAGCAGGGCAAATCCAGCTTGCTGCGCTGCTTCTAGAAAGGCCAGGCTTAAGGGGTTGATCGTAGGAGTTTTTTCAAGAGACACTTGTTCAAAGACGCGCTCAAAATAGGGGTGCGTCTCACTAGCACCCCACCCCTCGCATCCCAGGTGTTGCCAGGTGTCCATGTCATAGTGCGGCGTGCGAAAGGCGATGCACGAGTTATGCGAACTGCATCCTCCCAGAACGCGCCCACGGCTATGGCGGATCAGGGAATTGCCACGTGCCTGTTCTTCGATGCGGTAATCGTAATCGAGAGCAGTTCCAAGCAGGTTTGGCCAGTTTTGTAGGGACAAGACTTCCCAGTTGCCATCGTCGGTAGGGCCTGCTTCGATAAGGCAGACGGTGGTAGCTGGATTCTCTGCCAGGCGTGCCGCAACAACCGACCCAGCTGTTCCTCCCCCGACAATGATATAATCATAGCTTGTTTCCATGTGTGACACCGCATTCGAGCATGAAGGCGAGCATTCTTCACTCTTTCAAACAAAAAGAAG
>Ga0209647_1004785_pt1 | contig 10077 bp, 13 predicted proteins | sample GraSoi_2013_60cm_FD_185827 | JGI IMG/M metagenome (GOLD analysis project Ga0209647, IMG submission 185827) | Grasslands soil microbial communities from the Angelo Coastal Reserve, California, USA - Sample 9_17_2013_60cm (SPAdes) (version 2) | ecosystem: Environmental > Terrestrial > Soil >...
TTCCCCGAGGACCAGGAGAAAAAGTTCCTCACCTTCATTAAGGAATGGCTCGCGCCGAAATACGCCGAGTTGATCGGCAACGAGATCCAGAAAGCCTACCTCGAATCTTATAGCGATTATGGGCAGAACCTGTTCGATCGCTATGTGGCCTATGCCGATGCGTGGATCGAGGATCAGGACTACAAGGATCCGGATACGGGGCAGCTCATGAACCGCGATCTTCTGAACCAGGAACTCGCGAAGGTCGAGAAGCCGGCAGCGATCGCCAATCCCAAGGATTTCCGCAACGAGGTAGTGAAGTTCGCGTTGCGGTCGCGCGCGGCGCATGGCGGCAAGAACCCGTCCTGGACCTCCTATGAGAAGCTGCGCGTGGTGATCGAGAAGCGCATGTTCTCGCAGGTCGAGGACCTTCTACCGGTGATCAGCTTCGGCAGCAAGAAAGACACCGACACCGAGAAGAAGCATGCCGACTTCCTGGAGCGGATGATGGCGCGCGGCTATACTCCGCGCCAGGTGCGGCGTCTCGTCGAATGGTACATGCGGGTCAACAAGGCTGGCTGATCGCGCCGACGAAGAAGATGACGCCGATGTCGCGCCCCTTCACGATGATCGTGCGGCCGCGCGTCTATGACGCAGATTTCGGCTGGCGCGTCTGGGCCGTCGATCGAAGCGGCGAAGCGCTGCCCTATGCCAATCCAAGCGAATGGCGCCTGTTCTGCACGCTGCCGATAAGCAAGCCGCCACCATACGGGCCACCCGGCCATCGCGATGAATTCTAGCGCTGTCAGAGGCTGCCATCGGGACGATATACGGCCATACCCGCCCGTCAAGGAGATGCGCCCTCGGCGCTGAGGACTTCGGTGCGCTCGGACAAACAAGGCGCGACGGCGCGGCGCGGGTCCAGACATGCCCTAATAATCTGGCGCCTGCTGAGATCGCGCGCATCGTCGGCACGCGCGCGTCATACAGCGTCCCAGCTTGACGACCGGGCGCCGATCCCGATATTCGCCGTACGCGGAGCGGCAGCGTTCTGCCCTGATTAGATTTCAGACCCAATTCGGAGAACTCTCGCATGGCGAGACGAAGCAATCGTGACATTGCCTGGCAACGCGCTGCCACTATCCGCGGCAAAAATCCAAACGCATGGCGTCGTGATGAACGTGGCAAGCGCATTCGCTACGGCTCTTTCGGAACGCGAGGCAAGTATGCGTGGACGCTCGACCGCGGCAAGCCCGTGAGCACCGCTCTCCGCTGAGCTGGAATCGCGGGCTTCTTGAAGCCTTCTGGTGACCGCATTCGAGGCCCGGCGACCGAGCAGGTGGTCACTGTCGTGCGTCCTAGACCTCGATAAGCCGCAGCCCCAACGCGATGCGCCACGATTCGATGGAACCTAGGAAGAAAGGTTCGGCACCATGGCTTTCGCGTAAGCTCTTCCGCCGAGGCACTCGATGAAGACGCTCCACCTGTTGCGCCACGCCAAGTCAAGCTGGAAGGATCCGACCCTGGACGATCATGAGAGGCCTCTCAGCAAGCGTGGTCGCGAAATCGCCAAGACGTTGGCAAAAATATCTGGAGGGAGCAGAACTCGCGCCTGACATAGTACTGTGTTCGACCGCAGTCCGCGCGAAGCAGACGCTCGATCCCATTGTCAAGAGAATAAGGCCAGTCAAGGTTGTCTTCGAAAGAGGGATCTACGAAGTGCCACAACGCAAGCTGTGGAAGTATCTCTGGGCTCTGCCCGAAAATGCTGACAGCGTGTTGATGATTGGCCACAATCCGGGTTTGCATGAGCTTGCATGGCCCTCGCCGATGCCGATTCTCGCAAGCATCTACCGCCATCTGGGGGTAAGTTTCCGACCGGTGCCGTGGCCACGTTTTCGTTCGATGGAACATGGAAGGACTTGCGGCCCAATGGCGCCCACCTCGCCTCGTTCACTCGGGCGAAGGAAATCACGTCCAACGAACGGTAAGCGGATTCCGTTGATGCGCGACGGCCAGCGACTAGGAGGCGCGCTTCTGTCCAATCCGTCGATCACGAAGCAAACGGCACCGCGTTCGGCCAGTAAGCCGGAAGCGTGTAAGCGATCGCTGCTCTTGCCGGAAGCATGGCCCGCGCTCGCGCGCCGGGACGCTAGGTACACAACTATTCCGAGCCATCATCGGCACGGCGCCTTGATTCCGGCAGCAAGTGTCCCCACGTGCTTTGGCACTCTCGTTGTTAGAGTGCTAATTTAGGGAGGAGGCTTCAATGAAGTTCCGTCCATTGCATGACCGCGTGGTGGTGCGTCGCCTCGAGCAGGAGGAAAAAACCGCCGGCGGCATCATTATCCCAGACACGGCCAAGGAGAAGCCGCAAGAGGGTGAAGTCGTCGCCGTCGGCCCCGGCGCCCGAGACGAACAAGGCAAGCTTCAGCCGCTCGACGTCAAGGCCGGCGACCGCGTGCTGTTCGGCAAGTGGTCGGGCACCGAGGTCAAGCTCGACGGCGAAGAGCTCATCATCATGAAGGAAAGCGACGTCATGGGCGTGATCGAGGGCAAGCCCTCGAAGGCCAAGAAGGTCGCCTGAGGGAGGTGAATTATGGCTGCAAAGGAAGTTAGGTTCCAGACCGACGCACGCGACAGGATGCTGCGCGGTATCGACATTCTGGCCCATGCGGTGAGGGTGACGCTCGGCCCCAAGGGCCGCAACGTCGTGCTCGACAAGTCGTTCGGCGCGCCGCGCATCACCAAGGACGGCGTGACCGTCGCCAAGGAGATCGAGCTCGCCGACAAGTTCGAGAACATGGGCGCGCAAATGATCCGCGAGGTCGCGCAGAGGACCAGCGATCAGGCGGGTGACGGCACGACGACAGCAACCGTTCTCGCTCACGCCATCGTCCGAGAGGGCGTCAAGGCAGTAGCCGCTGGGCTCAACCCCATGGATCTCAAACGCGGCATTGAAAGTGCCGTGGAAGCGGTGGTTGAGGATCTAAAGAAGCGCTCGAAGAAGGTTTCGACGAACGAAGAGATCGCCCAGGTCGGGACGATCTCCGCCAATGGCGACAGGGAAGTCGGCGAGATGCTCTCGAAGGCGATGCAAAAGGTCGGCAACGAGGGCGTGATCACGGTCGAGGAGGCGAAGAGCCTGGACACTGAGCTCGATGTGGTCGAGGGCATGCAGTTCGACCGCGGCTACATCTCGCCATACTTCGTTACGAACGCCGAGAAGATGGTCTGCGAGCTCGAGGAGCCATACATTCTTATCCACGAGAAGAAGCTCGCGACCCTTCAGTCGCTGCTTCCGCTGCTCGAGGCTGTGGTTCAGAGTGGCAAGCCGCTTCTGATCATCGCCGAGGATATCGAGGGTGAGGCGCTCGCCACGCTGGTCGTCAACAAGCTGCGCGGCGGCTTGAAGGTGGCGGCGGTGAAGGCGCCGGGGTTTGGCGATCGCCGCAAGGCGATGCTCGAGGACATCGCCGTCCTGACCGCAGGCCAGCTGATCAGCGAAGATCTCGGCATCAAACTCGAGAACGTGACGCTCAACATGCTGGGCAAGGCCAAGAAGGTACGCGTCGAGAAGGAGAACACCACGATCATCGACGGCGCCGGCAAGAAGCAGGACATCCAGGGCCGGATCGCTCAGATCAAGGCACAGATTGAAGAGACCACGTCGGACTACGACCGCGAGAAGCTGCAGGAACGCTTGGCGAAGCTCGCCGGCGGCGTCGCGATCATTCGCGTCGGCGGCGCTACCGAGGTCGAGGTGAAGGAACGCAAGGATCGCGTTGACGACGCGATGCATGCGACCCGGGCCGCGGTCGAGGAAGGTATTGTCCCCGGCGGCGGTGTCGCCCTGCTCTTTGCCACCAAGGCGCTCGCCAAGCTCAAGGCGGCCAATGACGACCAAAAGGTCGGCATCGACATCGTGCGGCGTGCGCTGCAGACGCCGGCGCGGCAAATCGCCGAAAATGCCGGCGTCGATGGCTCGATTGTGATCGGCAAGCTGCTCGAGAGCAACAACGCCAACTACGGCTTCGATGCGCAGACCAGCGAGTATGTCGACATGCTCAAGGCCGGCATCATCGACCCAACCAAGGTCGTCCGCCTTGCGTTGCAAGACGCAGCATCGGTGGCGGGATTGCTCGTCACCACCGAGGCGATGGTGGCGGAGAAGCCGGAGAAGAAGGCAGCGCCGGCGATGCCGCATGGCGGCGGTATGGGCGACATGGACTTCTAAAATCGCCAAATTCAATCAGAGATGGGGGCCGCTCACGCGGCCCTCTTTTCTCTTGGGCTGCGTGCGAGGTTTGGGAGTATGACCGCCGCCGGGAGGATCAGGGATCAGCGGCGGCCGTGCAGCAGGTAGGCTATAGCATAGCCGACCGCGCCGGCGATCAGCAGGGCCGCGAGCGGCTGCTGCACCACCCGCCGCGCCAGCTCGCGCGCCGTGCGCTCGCCATGGGCGTAGGCTTCGCCCGCCACCTCCCGCGTCTTGGCGCTGGCCTTCTGCGCCACATCCCAGGCGGCCTGGCCGGTCTCGCTCGCGGTCTGCGCTGCATCCTGTGCCGTCTTGGCGGCGCGCTGCGCAACGTCCTTGGCCTGTTCGCTCGCCTGGCCGATGCGGGCCGAGGCCTCGTCGGCGAGTTTGCTCGCCTCGTCGGTCATATTGGTCGCCATCTCCCGTCCTCCGGATGGAGTAGCTCGTTCAGTGAGAAAACATCGGAAGGCGGCCGTCATCCCGGGTTGACGGGCGGAAAGGCTCCCGTACAGGGTAGTGGCAACGAAGACAGCCATCGTCGAAACCACCGCATCGGGCGAATGACCGATCACGGCGGAGAGGCCAACCGCACTCGGCAGGTGCATCCAGGAATCAGTGCAACTGGTGACATATTATCCGCTGCTGCCGTCTAGGACCTAGCTTTGGTCGCCAAAGCGGAAACAGTCTGCAGGAGATCGATTGGGAAAGGAAAGATGATGGTCGTCGCGTTCTTCTCGCCGGCCATGTCGTGCAGCGTGCCGAGATAGCGAAGCTGCATCGCGCCCGGCGACGCGGCCAGAATCTGCGCCGCCTCCACTAACTTCTGCGCCGCCTGCTGCTCGCCCTCGGCATTGATGATCTTGGCCCGCCGGATCCGTTCGGCTTCAGCCTGACGCGCGATTGCCCTGATCATACTCTCGCTGATGTCGACGTGCTTGATCTCAACGTTCGCCACCTTGATGCCCCAGGCATCGGTCTGCTGGTCGAGGATTTCCTGGATGTCGGCGTTGAGCTTGTCGCGCTCGGCCAACATCTCATCGAGCTCGTGCTTGCCTAGTACCGAGCGCAACGTCGTCTGGGCTAGCTGGCTGGTCGCTTGCATGAAGTTCTCGACTTGGATGATCGCTTTGTCCGGATCGACGACGCGGAAATAGAGCACCGCGTTCACCTTGACCGAGACATTGTCACGCGATATCACGTCCTGGCTTGGTACGTCGAGCACGATAGTGCGCAAGTCCACTCTTACCATCTGCTGTGCCAGCGGGATCATCAGGATGAGCCCGGGTCCCCTGACGCCGGTAAAGCGGCCAAGCGTGAACATGACGGCGCGCTCGTACTCACGAAGCACTCGCACCGACGACACCAGGAGCCCTGCCAGCAAGAGTACGATGAGAACGACGACGGCATAGATCATGACTGGTCCTCCCTTGCGGCTGCCGCCGGCGTCCGATCAGGCTCGACCGCGAGCGTAAGTCCTCTGCGGCCGATCACTCGGACCGGTTGGCCGGAAGCGAGAGGAGCCTCGGCGCGGGCCTGCCAGCGCTCGCCCCGGACCTGCACCTGGCCGGTTGCACCAGACCAGGACAGAACCTTGCCCGCCGCGCCGACCAGCGCTGCCTCGCCAGTGACAACGGGCCGCCGCCGGGCGCGGATCAGCAGGCTCAGCACCAGGAGGAACAGGCTCCCAGCAACAAGCGTCATGGCGATCACCACCGAGAGAGACAGGCGAAACGCCGGAACGTCCGTATCGACCAGCATGAGCGAGCCAATCGCGAAAGCGGCGACGCCGCCAACCCCCAGCGCGCCGTAGGTTGGCAAGAAAGCCTCGGCGATCATCAGTCCGATGCCGAGCAGCACCAGACCTGCGGCGGCGTAGTTGATGGGCAGAAAGTTGAGGCCGAACAAGCCGACTAGCAGGCTGATGGTGCCGACGACGCCGGGGGCCGCCACACCGGGGTGGGTCACCTCGAATACAATCCCAAAGATGCCAAGCAGGAACAGGAGGTAAGCGATGTCGGGATTGGTGACTAGGCCGAGGAGCCGGGTGCGCCAGCCGGGATCGAGCCGAACCAGCGGCAGGCCGGCTGTCTCCAACCGCATCCGTGTGCCGCTGAGGCTGACCGTTCGTCCGTCGGCTTTCGTCAGCAGATCCGGGACATCGTAAGCGATGAGGTCGACCACACCCTCTTGCGCTGCTTGCTCGGCGGGCAGGCTCACTGCCTTCCGCACCGCCTGTTCAGCCCAGTCGGCGTTGCGCCCGCGCATCTGCGCGAGCGCTCGGATATAGGCGACCGCATCGCTTACCGCCTTGGTGGTCAGTGTGTCGTGCGGCGTCGGTTCCGACGGTTCTTTCCCGGTCGGGCGTTCGGGTGAGGACGGCGGCGCGCCAAAGAGCGTGACCGGCGTCGCGGCGCCGAGATTGGTGCCGGGAGCCATCGCCGCCACGTGGCTTGCGTACACGATATAAGTTCCGGCGCTTGCGGCCCTAGCGCCGCTCGGCGCCACATAGACCGCGACCGGCACGGACGAGCCCAGAATCGCGCGGATGATGTCGCGCATCGAGCCGTCGAGCCCGCCAGGCGTATCGAGTTCGATGACCACCAGCGCGGCGCGCCGCTCAGCCGCCGCCGCGAAGCCGCGAACCACATAATCAGCGGCAGCGGGGCCGATCACCCCATCCACGGTCAACACCACTGCCGGCGGCGCCGGCGTGGGCACAGCACCGGTCGCACTCCCGAAGCAGAGGGCAAGCGCCGAGAGCAGGCCTGCCGCGAGCAGGCGGATCGCGTGGAATCGCGGACGGCTCCGACCACTTTCGGCGCTACTTGGCATTGGCGCCCCGCAAGGGCAGCTAGAGGTTCATTGTCCCCCAAATCCCTACGGCGGCAAGGGAAACCGGACAAGTGCGACCATCCGCTGAGGTTCATCGTCGCTGGCCCGCCGCGAGGCGATTACGTGTATGCTTCCACGCTGTTTCGGACGCTGAAGAAGAAGCCTCATCGGTCTGAAGATACCGACAGGAAGTGCCGGCGAACCCGGTAGGACCGTCCCGTTGCCGTCAAAACCTTGACTCGCGTTCAGCACGGAGGTCGGGACGACCTCGCCGAAATCATTGGCTCGATCATCGAGCAAGTCCAATGTCGGTGATTGACCTAGAGTAAGGAAGGGCCAAGGAAGAGCGCGCGGCCACGAATCTCTCGGCTCAAGGTCACCGGACCGACCGGAACGAGGACCGGCAGCAGCATTAAGAGCGGCTCGGCCGGTACGATCTCGTCTACCGGTTCGGCGACGATCACCCCGGCGCCCACGAACTTGGCGCCTTCTGCCGCGGTGCCCTCGCCGACAGCGGCCACGAACACCAGAGTTGCCGGGTCGACATTCCCCGCTTTCACGCCTCCCAGCTCACCGGGTGTCACTTTCGAGCGCCAGCGCTAAGATTCCCGGATCAACATCTACGTGTCAGTATTAGAGACCGGAGCCCTCGCGGGAGCGATGAATATGGTTTTTCGCGTTTTCATCGAGAACCCTTCCCCGTTCAAACAGGCACTGCGCGGCGACGGAGCGGCGCCCGCCGATGTGCGGATTGCGGAAGGGCTGGTGACAGTGAGGTGCTACCGATCCGCCGGCTTGCCCATCGCCGGTCTGCATCATTCCGATCTCGACCGTTTCGAAGCGCGCCGGATCAGGGGCGAAGCGCCGGCAGACCGGCATGATTCGTTCGAATACGCTCTGATGCTTAAGGACCACCTTGGCGACTATCGCGGGTTGCTCATACCGCACCGCGTTACCATCTATCAAACCCCGTCAGACCAGCAGCCGCTTTTCACCAGGCTAGCGCAGTCCGGCATCAAGAATGTCGTGCTAGTCGGCCGGCCGTTCTCCCTCCCCCCGGCCGGAACTGTGTATCGGAGTACGGTCGAAGAGGGGCTCGCCTACCTGAGAAACCAAAACCCGACCCTTGGGCTGAATTTGGGTGCGATCGGCATCCACTCGCGGCTCGGGGAGGCCGATCGGATTGTGCGAAAGTTCGAGGCGGCCGGGGGCCGCCTGCGGGTAATGGGCCAGTTCCTGGACGATGTGAACGCGATGACGTCGTTCATGGACCAGCTGGCGCAGGAGTTCGAGACCAAAGGCCTGGATCTTGGCCGCTTGGAATGGAACGTGGGGCTAGCGATCTTCGCGCTGACGAGCAGGGCCTTTACGCGAAACTCCTCAGAAAGGAGACGCTTGCCTGCGAGGCTCGGTTTGCTGATCTCACGTCAATGGACGAACGTATTGCCGCCTCGGTCGACATGAACGTCGAGTTCGCTCAGCGCGCCAGGGAACACGGCGTCCGGCGCGGGATTGATATCGGATTCAGCGTCCAACCATTGATCGAGCGAGGCCCCGGCGGAACGATCCATCCCGCGGTTTACGGAGCCATCGAGCTCGCAGGGCGCCTAGGGCGCGCGATCACGTGATCCCCGGCAGCCGTGTGTTTATGACGCGTTTAATGCTTGCGGCTCCTCGATCATGGGTTTCAAATGAAGCAGATGTGCGCCCTCCAAGAGACGCCAATGTGCGACCATCGGCATGGAGGAGACGATGCCCTTTGACGGTAGTGGGTATGAAGGCCGCGTTCAGGCCCTCGATAAGATGGACAGAGTGATCGACCTGCTCAGCGATCCGAGGCGCTGGTGTAAAAAACGATTGCGAACGCCCGATGGGCGATACTGCCTGCTCGGCGCGATCAGGGCCGAGGGCCTAGTAAACGAACTCGTGACGCCGCTGCTGCTTGCGATCGAGCAAGTGACGGGCCACAGCTGGCGGATTGAGGAATTCAACGACCATCCGCGGACGACGCATGCGCTCGTTCTGAAGGTGCTCGGGCGGGCCCGCGAGAACATTCTCACGGTTAGCCCGACCGTGACCGTCGGAAGCGGCACATGGCTGCGTAAAATCCTTTGCTAGAGCCCGATAACTAGGCGCGTGCGGGAGCCGCGTTTCGGCGGGGCTCCCAGTCTGGCTATGCGGGTCTCTCACAATACGGATACCCTCAATGACGACGGAACACGAACGCTTCCAAGCTGACGTGAGGAAAAGCGCCTTTGACGAGCGCAGCACTATCGGCAGGAACTTTGGCGAGCCCGCCCAGCTCACCTATATCGCGTTCAAACTGTTTCAGATCGAGGAACACTTGCGCACGATGGCGACCACGGCCGAATCCAGCGGAAAGGTAAAGCGCTAGGCACCTCAGCGCGCCGGGACACCCGCTCCCGCCTCATGCATGATCGGTGCGCCGAGCTCGGCGATATGAAAGAGGCGAAAGGCCCTCTCGCCATTGAAATCGAGTACGCGCAAATCATCGGATTCCCGCAAATCGCGCATAACCACACGGAAATGATTGCCATATCGCTCCTCGGCAGTTGCGACAGGCACTTCGTAGGCGATGAACTTGTCGATTCCTTTGGCCGCCAGCTTCTCCAGCAGAGCGGGATCGATGAAGGAGGCGTGGGAAGTCAGGATAACCAAGGGCCCACTCCCGGTGAACAGCAAGGCGGCTTTCATGACGCGCCCTCCCTGAGACATCGAGCGACACCAATTGTCACATGGGATAGAAATGGTGATCCGACTGTAGAGCGGTTCAATGAGCTACGCGGGTCAGATGGTTTCGAACGCCTGCCCGGCACCGAGGGCAGTCGGCGTCCCGTCGGACGACCACTTTATGGATAGCCCCTGGTTGCAGGGCTTGGTGGCATACCCAACTGACCGCGTTTGGTCGCTAAAGCGGCGTCCCTGCTTTGTCCGCTAAGTGTGCGCAGATCGGTAATCATGTAACTGACACAACCGGCACCGGCGGG
>Ga0209647_1004786_pt1 | contig 10077 bp, 9 predicted proteins | sample GraSoi_2013_60cm_FD_185827 | JGI IMG/M metagenome (GOLD analysis project Ga0209647, IMG submission 185827) | Grasslands soil microbial communities from the Angelo Coastal Reserve, California, USA - Sample 9_17_2013_60cm (SPAdes) (version 2) | ecosystem: Environmental > Terrestrial > Soil >...
GGTCCACACGTCGAATCCGGGCAATCCGCTCTCCGCCAGGGTCGGCGTGCCGGGGGCGAACGCCGAGTGCTTCGCGCCGGTGAGCGCGAGGAGCCTGAGTTTCCCGGCGCGGGCGAACGGCACCACGTTCGCGACCGGCGCGAAGCTCATGTCCACCTGGCCCGATACGAGGTCGGTCATCGCCGGCGCCGCGCCCTTGTAGGGCACGTGCACCAGGTCCACGCCCGCCATCTGCTTGAAGAGCTCGGCGGCAAGGTGCAACGATGAGCCGTTGCCCGAGGAGGCGTAGGTGAGCTTGCCGGGCCGCGCTCTTGCGAGCGCGATCAGCTCCTTCACGCTCGCTGCAGGCACGCCCGGGTGCACCGCGAGCGCGCTGTTGCCGGTGGCGACGAGGCTCACCATGTCGAGGTCCCGCACCAGGTCGAAGGGAAGCTTCGCGTAGAGCGCGGGATTGACCGCGCTGGGGCCGGTCGAGCCGAGCGTGAGCGTGTAGCCGTCGGGCGCGGCGCGCGCCACCGCTTCCGCGGCGAGATTGCCTCCGGCGCCGGTGCGGTTCTCGACGACGAAGGCCTGGCCGAAGGTCTCGGCGAGCCGCGCCCCGTAGGCGCGCGCGATGATGTCGTTCGGGCCTCCCGGGGCGAACCCGACCATGACCCGCACCGGGCGCGAGGGCCAGGACTGCGCGGGCGCGGGAGCGCTCTGGAGCGCCATTGCCCATGCCAGCAGCGCGAGCAGGCTGCATCGCTTGCCCGTCATGTCGCTAGTCCGGCACGATGGCGTTGCGGCGGATCACCGCCTCCCACGCGGCTCTTTCCTTTTTCAGGTGGGCGGCGAAGAGCGCGGGGGTGTCGAACACCGGGATCAGGGTTTCGTGCTCGAGCTTCTCGGCGAGCCCCGGCGACTTCATCGCGCGTACGATCTCGGCGCTCATGCGCTGCACGATCGCCGCGGGCGTGCCCGAGGGCGCGGCCACGCTGAAGGAGCTGTAGATCTCCAGGCCCGGAAATCCGGCCTCGGCGAAAGTCGGCACCTTGGGCAGCTGGGGGGCGTGCTCGATGATCGCGAGCGGGATCAGCTTCCCCGCCCTGATGTGCGCGAGCGCGACCGCGGCGTCGGGAAAGGCGAAGCTCAGCTGCCCGCCGAGAAGCGAGGGCATCATGTTGCCGATGCCCTTGAAGGGCACGTGCAGGAACTTCGCGCCCGAGGCTTCCTCGAGCATGCGCACGCCGAGATAGGTCGGGCTTCCCGTTCCCGCGGACCCGAACGAAAGCTTCCCGGGCTCACGCTTGCCCAGCGCGACGAGCTCGGCGAGCGTCCTCGCGGGCACCGAAGGGTGAACGCAGATCACGAGCGGCGCGACGACGCCGCGCGCCACCGGCACGAAGTCGCGCTCGGCGTTGTACGGCAGATTCCTGTACAGGCTCGGGTTGACCGCGATCGCGGGATTCGCCGTGACGAGAAAGGTGTAGCCGTCGGGCGCCGCCTTCGCCGCCGCTTCGGCGCCGATGTTGCCGCTCGCGCCCGGCCGGTTGTCCACGATGAATTGCTGCCTGAGCGACTCCGAGAGCGCCTGGGCGAGCTGGCGCGCGTACAGATCGGTGCCGCCCCCCGGCGACGAGGGCACGATGAACTTGACGGGGCGCGCGGGCCAGGTTTCCTGCGCCTGGACCGGCGCGGCGTGCAGCGCGAGAAGAACTGCGACAGCGGATCCGAATCCCCGGTTCATGAGGTCTCCTCCTGCGGCGAAGTCTACTCTCGCTCCCCGCCTTTCGCGAAGACACGGCGCGGGCGAAATCGGCGCGGAGCATGGCATACTGATCGCGGCAAGGAGCCAAGATGCGTAGCGGCATGACCCCGGTTGCACCTGCGGTGTTCCTGTTCCTCCTCGGATGGCTTGCATCGGCCGCTGCCGCGCAAGCGCAGTACCCGAACCGCATGGTCAGGGCGATCGTGCCTTACACGCCCGGCAGCAGCGCCGACCTGATCGCGCGAAACCTGGGCCCGCGGCTCGCCGAGAGCTGGAAGGTGCCGTTCGTGGTCGACAACCGTGCCGGCGCGAGCGGCATCATCGGCGTGCAGGCCGTGGTGGCCGCGCCCGGAGACGGCTACACGGTGCTCGTCATGGCCGACAACTTCGCCTCGGCCGCGAGCGTGCGCAGGAATTCGTACGACCCGGTGAACGATCTCGATCCGGTGATCCTGCTTGCGCGCGGCGACTATGCGCTGATGGCCTCGGCGTCCTTCCCGGCGAAATCCGTCGCGGAGCTCGTAGTCACTGCGCGCGCCAATCCCGGCAGGATCTATTACGCCTCCCCGGGCAGCGGCCTGCCCGCGCACCTCATGATGGAAGTCTTCAAGTCCACCATGGGCATCGACCTGGTGCACGTGCCCTACAAGAACAACGCCGCGGCGGTCACCGACCTCGTCGGCGGCCAGGTCAGCCTCATGTTCGCCTCGGTGGGCGTGGCGCTGCCGCTCGCCGAAAGCGGGCGCATCCGCATCCTCGCGGCCGGGGCCGCAAGGCGCGCCGCGCGCACGCCCGAAGTCCCGAGCTTCATCGAGTCGGGCGTGAAGGACTTCGACGTCGGCACCTGGTTCGCGTTGTTCGTGCCGAAAGGCACCCCGCGTGAGGTCCGCGCGAAGCTCCACGCCGATGTCGCAACGCTCCTGAAGGAGCCGGCGGTGGCCGAGCTCATGCAGAAGCAGGGAATGACGCCCGCGGGCGGAACGCCGGAGGAGCTGCACGAGCTCATCCGGTCGGACTTCGAGCGCTGGAACAAGATCGTGCGCGAAGCCAACATCAAGGCCGACTGATCATGCAGAAAGCGATACGCAGCCGCGACATCGACGATCCCTTCGAGGATCACTGCTGGAAGGACATCATGCCGCCCGATGTGATCGAGCTCTACTCGAACTACCGGCGCGAAGTCGGGGTCGGGCCCTCGCCCGCGCTCGTCGCGATCGACTTGTACGAGCTCGTGTACCAGGGCGGAGCGAAACCCGTACCGGAGGTGATGAAGAGGTATCCGAACTCCTGCGGCGAATACGCCTGGGCGGCGATCGCGCCGACGAAGCGCCTCTTCGCCGCGGCGCGCGCGGCGGGGCTGCCGATCTTCTATTCGACCGGCGACACGCGGCCGCAGAGCCAGCCGAAGAACGTGCGCGCGACCCGGCGCCAGGGCGTGCAAGTCGACCGGGAGCTCTACGCGATCCGCCCCGAGTTCAAGCCGGCCCCGGAGGACGTGGTGATCACCAAGGTGAGGGCGAGCGCGTTCTTCGGCACGCCGCTCGCCGCGCATCTCACGCAGCTCGGCGTGCAGAGCGTCATCCTCTGCGGCGAGAGCACCTCGGGATGCGTGCGCGCGTCCGCGGTCGACGCCTATTCGCACGGCTTTCGCGTGACGCTCGCCGAGGAGTGCTGCTTCGACCGCAGCCTGCTGTCGCACAAGGTCAACCTCTTCGACATGCATCACAAGTACGCCGACGTGCTGCGCGTGGAGGAGGTCATCGCCCACCTCGAAGGAATGCGGGCGAAGTCGCGATGAGGCCGCGATGAAGCCGCGCGCAACGGCAACCTACGGGCCGTTCCCCTACTCGCCGATCACGCGCCGGCCGCGGCTCGAATGGCCGGGCGGCGCGCGCGTCGCGCTCTGGGTGGTCCCGAACGTCGAGTTCTTCTCGCTTTCGGAAAGCATCCCCGCGGGCGCCGGCGGCTCGGGCGTGAAGCCGCCCGACGTGCCCGCGTGGGCCGCGCGCGATTACGGCAACCGCGTGGGCGTCTTTCGCCTGATGAAGGTGCTCGACCGCTACGGCGTGCGCGGCACGGTCGCGCTGAACAGCGACCTCTGCGCTCAGCATCCCGAGATCATCGAGGAATGCCGGGCGCGCAAGTGGGAGTTCATGGGGCACAACGAGAGCAACACGCGGCGCTTGAACGAGCTGCGCTCGGGCCAGGAGAGCCGCACCATCCGCAGCGCGCTCGACACGATCGCGAAGGCGACGGGCTCGCGGCCCGTCGGCTGGCTCGGCTCGGGGCTCCAGGAAACCTGGGACACGCTCGAATTTCTGGCGGCGGAAGGCTGCGAGTACGTCTGCGACTGGGTGAACGACGATCAGCCCTATGCGATGCAGCTCAGGAGCGGGCGGCGGCTCGTTTCCGTGCCCTACAGCACGGAGATCAACGACAAGCCGGCGTTCGAGAAGCGCAACCGCACGGCTGACGAGTTCCGCGACATGATCGTCCGGCAATTCGAAGTTCTCTACGAAGAAGGCGCCGAGTCGGGGCGCGTCATGGCGATCGCCCTGCACCCGTACCTGAGCGGCGTGCCGCACCGCATCGGCGCCCTCGACGCGGCGCTCGAGCACATTCTGCGGCGCGAAGGCGTGTGGCGGGCGACCGGCGCCGAGATCGCGCGGCATTACATGGGACTAAAGGCGACGCATTGAGCGCGCGCCCGAAGGAGGAGCGAGGCATGGCGGGTCGTTTGGCGGGAAGGGTGGCGATCATCACGGGCGGCGGGCACGGCATCGGCAAGGCGTACGCGCTCGGCATGGCGAGGGAAGGCGCGAAGGTCGTGATCGCCGAAATCGACGCGGTCGCCGCCGAAGCCGCCGCCGTGGACTTGAGGCGCCAGGGTTTCGAGGCGATCGCCGTTCGCACCGACGTCGCCGACCGTGCTAGCGTCGAGGCGATGGCGAAGCGCTCGATCGAGGCGTTCGGGCAGATCGACGTCCTGGTGAACAACGCGGCGATCTTCGCCACCGTCCCGATGTCGCGCTCGCCTTTCGACGAGATCGAGATCGAGGAATGGGACCGCATGATGGCGGTCAACCTGCGCGGCACCTGGCTCGCCTCGCGCGCCGTGGTGCCGCACATGCGGGCGCGCGGCTGCGGCAAGATCATCAACATCAGCTCGGGCACGGCGCTGAAGGGCTCGGCGAGCCGCATCCACTACGTCACTTCGAAGGCGGGCGTGCTGGGCTTCACGCGCACCCTCGCGCGCGAGCTCGGGCAACACGGGATCTGCGTCAACTGCATCGCGCCGGGCAGCACGCTGTCGGAGGAGAATCCGAGCGAGGGCATCGTCAGGATGCGCTCGGCCGCCGCGGAAGAGCGGGCCATCCGGCGCGTGCAGAGGCCGGAGGACCTGGTCGGCGCGATCGTTTTCTTCGCTTCACCCGAGAGCGATTTCATCACCGGCCAGACCCTCGTCGTCGACGGGGGCGCGTGCATGCACTAGTCGGGTTTCGCGCCGACCTCTCTCACCACCGCGCCCCAACGCGCGTATTCGCGCTTGATCATCTCCGCGAATTCGGCCGGACTCGCGAGCTCCGGCACGACGCCCTGCGCGACATAGACCTCGCTCAGGTCGCGGCTGGAAACCGCGTTCCCGATTTCCGCGTTCAATCGGGAGACGATGCCGGCCGGCAGTCCCGCCGGGCCGACCGCGCCGACCCATGCGGTCGCCTCGATTCCGGGAAATCCGGATTCGGCAAGGGTCGGGACTCCGGGCAGGAGCGCGACGCGCTTCGCGCTCGTGACCGCCAGCACCTTCACCTTACCGGCGCGGGCCTGCGGAAGAGTGGTATTGACGACGTCGAACTTGTAGTCGATGTTGCCGGCGAGCAGTGCCGTCATGGTGGGCGCGCCGCCCTGAAACGGCACGTGCACGGCGTCGAAGCCGGCCTGCTTCTTGAAAAGCTCGGCCACGAGGAATACGTGCGTGCCCAGACCCGCCGCCCCGTAGTTGAGCGCGCCGGGTTTCGATCTTGCGAGCGCGACCAGGTCAGCGATCGAATTCACCGGCAGCGTGGGGCGCGCGATCACGGTGAGCGGGCTGCTCATGATCGGCGCGATCGCCGCGAAATTTTTCGCCGGATCGATTTTGGGATTGGCGAACATGTGCGGCGCTACCGCGAGCGAGCTGACGCTGCCGAGAAGGAGCGTGTAGCCGTCGGGCGCGGCCTTCGCCACCGCTTCCGAGCCGAGCAGGCCGCCGACCCCCGGCCGGTTCTCGATGACCACCGGCTGGCCGAGACCTTCGGAGAATTTCAGCACCACGACGCGCGCGACGCTGTCGCTCGAGCCTCCCGGCGGGAAGGGGACGACGAGGCGGATGGGGCGGCTCGGATACGTTTGGGCGTGCAGCCCGAGCGCGCACGCCATCCCCGCCATGCTTGCGGTGAAGCGGATCAGCCGGAATTGGCGAGCGAGAATTGATGGCTGCACGGCCTTGCGCGCGCGTGAGCACGACCTATGGTGCAGCGGTCGATTGCTCGGTGAAAACCTGACCAAAGTCAGGGAGCTCATTCCCCCATTGCGCCCTGAGCTGGGCGATGTCACGAACCGGCGGCGCTCCGAATAAGCGCCGGTACTCGCGGCTGAACTGCGATGGACTCTCGTAGCCGACGGTGTGCGCTGCCACCGCGGCATCCACTGCCTTGCTCAGCATCAGTCGCCGTGCCTCCAGCAGCCGGAGATGCTTCTGGAACTGAAGCGGGCTGGTACCGGTCACCGTCTTGAAATATTGATGCAAAGCCGATGCGCTCATACGCGCCTCCGACGCCAGGGTGTCGACGCTGAATGCCGCGCGGAAATTGCGCTTGATCCAGCTGATCGCCCTGTTCACATCCTGCAGCCTGCTTTCCGCGCACGCGATCTGGCTCATGCGCATGGCCTGATCACCCTGCAGCAGCCGATACAGGATTTCCCGTTCGGCGAGGGGCGCGAGGACCGGGATGTCGCGAGGAGATCCAAGCAACCGTAGCAGTCGGACACAGGCATCGAGCAGCTCGTGATCCAAGGTGCTGACCGCCAGCGCCGACCCGGGCGGCTCGCGACTTGCACGCTCCATGTCGCCTTCGAGCATCAATGCTCCGATCGCGGCTGGGTCAAGGCTGAGCGCCAGGCACAGGAAAGGCCTGTCGGGGCTGGCTTCCAGTATCCGGCCCACGGCGGGGACGCCGACCGACACCACGAGGTATTTCTCGGCGTCATAGACGTAGACGCCCTCGCCGGCGATGGACTGCTTTCGGCCCTGCGCCACAATGCAGACGGCAGGCTCATAGATCGCATGCATCGGCTCCTCTATCTGCGAGGCCCGATACAAAACCAGGCGCGGGATCGCCGTCGTGTGTATGCCGTCGGTTCCGGGGTATTGCTCAATGAGTTCGGCAAGCTCACGAATGTCGGCCATAGCTCGAAACCTCGCTGATCAAGGACCTACGTATCTTAGAGCATGGAACGGCCAAAAGGTGTTCGCGACCCCGATCTGGAGAATCAGGCAATGACTCGCGAGCTTTGCTCTACCGCTACCGGATCACGTTCGGGCACCTTTCTTTCCAGCGGCGGCAATCGCCGAACTAAAGGAGGGATTTGCATGAGCTCTCGCGCCGAAGCACTGGGTCGGTTTGTGGCGTGCGGCTTGGCGCTCCCTCTAGCGGCCTTGGCGGCCGATCCCGTCGGCCGGTTCCAGCCCACACACGTGTCCGCCAGCCCGGACCGCAGCGCCGGCCTCCAGGCCTTCGCGCAGATCGAGCGTGTGCTCCTGCATCCGCGTTGCGTCAACTGCCACGTGCCTGACGGACCGCTGCAGGGCGACGCGAAGCGCGCGCACTATCCAGCCGTGCAGCGCGGTGTCGACGGCAAGGGTATTGCGCCTCTGAATTGCTCGACGTGTCACTCGACGCAGAACAGTCCAGTCGCGCACGCGCCGCCGGGGCTCGATACCGATGGACAACCGGGCTGGCGCATGCCGCCCGCGAAGATGAAGATGACGTGGTTCGGGCTGTCGGGTTCCAAGCTGTGCAAAGTGTTCCGCGACCCCGGGACGAACGGCGGGCGTTCGCTCGCGATGCTCGAGCAGCACATGGCAACCGACCATCTCGTGGCTTGGGGCTGGCAACCCGGCCCGGGTCGTCAGTTGCCGCCGCTCGATAAGGTGGCGTTCGACGAGCAGGTCGGCAACTGGATCCGCAACGGTGCGCCGTGCGATTCGAGCGAGCCGCTGCGTAAATCTGTTGCGAGGAGCCAGCCATGATCTCGTTTCGCCTGAACGGCAAACTGCAGGAAGCGGATGTGCCCGGCGACACGCCGGTGCTCTGGGTGCTGCGCGATACGCTCGGCCTCACTGGCACCAAGTTCGGTTGCGGCATCTCCGTATGCGGGGCTTGCACGGTGCACGTCGACGGCGAGCAGCGCCGCGCCTGCGTGACGCCGGTGTCGTCCATCGCCGGCCGCCAGCTCACTACGATCGAGGCCATCGGTGACGACCGGATCGGCCGCGCGGTACAGGATTCCTGGGTGCGCCACGACGTCGTGCAGTGCGGCTATTGCCAGAGCGGCCAGATCATGGCGGCGGTCGCGCTGCTCAAAGCCAACAAGCAGCCGACCGACGCCGACATCGACCGCGCGATGAGCGCCAACCTCTGCCGCTGCGGCACGTATCTGCGCATCCATGCCGCTGTGAAGGATGCGGCGAGGGCCATCGCCTGAAAGGAGACGTCATGAAATATCTGCATCGACAATCCGGCGGAATCGACCGGCGCACGTTCCTCAAGTTGACCGTCGGCTCCGGTTTCGCGCTGGCCGCCTTTCCGGCCGGTGCACAGACTCCGGGCGCCGCCGCTCTCAAGCCGCACGAGCAGCCGTCAGCCTTCGTGAGCATCAACGCCGACGGCATGGTGACCCTCACTATCGGCAAGACCGAGATCGGGCAGGGCGTGAACACGGCGCTCGCGATGCTGGTCGCGGAGGAGATGGACGCCAACTGGAGCAAGGTGCGCTGCGAGCTGGCGCCGGCGGGCGAGGCATACAAGGACCCTTTCCAGCAGGCGCAGGTCGTCGGCGGCTCGACCTCCGTGAAGGACTCATGGGTGCAGTACCGCGAGATCGGCGCGCGTATGCGCGCGATGCTGATCGGCGCAGCGGCAAAGGGCTTCGGGCAGCCTGCCTCGCAGCTCAAGACCGAAGCGGGCGCGGTGATCGCGCCCGACGGCCGGCGGGCGACCTACGGCGAGCTTGCCGCCGCCGCTTTCTCCGAGCCTGTACCCGCGAGCGTGCAGCTCAAATCGCCGCCGCAGTTCAAGCTCATCGGCAAGCCGACCAGTCGTCTCGACTCGCGCGACAAGTCAAGCGGCCGGCAGAAGTTCGGCATCGACGTCGCGCTGCCGGGCTTGCGTACCGCGGTGATACTCCACCCGCCAGTATTCAATGCCAAGGTTGCGCGCTTCGACGCAGTGCGCGCCAAGGCGATCGCGGGAGTCGAGGACGTCTACCTGGTGCCGCTGGCGGGCGGCGGCAGCGGCATCGCCATCGTGGCCAATGGCTTCTGGCCGGCGCGCACCGCGCGAGAGGCGCTGCGAGTCGAGTGGGACACCAGTGGAGTCGAGAAGGCGGACAGCGACGCGCTATTCGCGCGCTACCGGGAGCTCGCGACGCAGCCCGGCAAGCAAGCCCAAGCAGCTGATACATCGGCGCTCGCGAGCGCGCCCCACAAAATCACGGCCGAGTACACCTTTCCGTACCTGGCGCATACGGCGATGGAGCCGCTCAATTGCACCGTCGACTACCGCGGCGATCGGTGCACGGTCTGGGCGGGCTCGCAATTCCAGACCGTCCATCAGGCCGTGGTCGCGGCCGTGCTCGGCTTGAAGCCGGAAGAGGTGGCGTTCAACACCATGATGGCGGGAGGCGGCTTCGGACGTCGTGCGGTCGGGAATGCCGACTTCGTCTTCGAGGCCGCGCAAATCGCGAAGGCATGCTTCGCGGCGGGCCGCCGCGGGCCTGTGAAGCTGGTGTGGACCCGCGAAGACGACGTGCGCGGTGGCGCCTATAGGCCGATGCACCTGCATCGCGCCGAGATCGGCCACGACGGCAAGGGCAGAGTGCTGGCGTGGAAGCATGTGATCGTCGGCCAATCCATCATGTCCGGCACCCCGTTCGAGCCATTTACGGTAAAGGACGGAATCGACTCGACGATGGTCGAGGGCGTGGCCGAGAGCGCCTATCCCTTTCCGATCGCGCTCGAAGCGCATCACCCTAAGGTCAACGTGCCCGTGTGGGCCTGGCGCTCAGTC
>Ga0209647_1004787_pt1 | contig 10075 bp, 4 predicted proteins | sample GraSoi_2013_60cm_FD_185827 | JGI IMG/M metagenome (GOLD analysis project Ga0209647, IMG submission 185827) | Grasslands soil microbial communities from the Angelo Coastal Reserve, California, USA - Sample 9_17_2013_60cm (SPAdes) (version 2) | ecosystem: Environmental > Terrestrial > Soil >...
TGGCGGCAGCAAAATATGTGCATGAAGTCAGTGACCTTTACGGGATCCCTGTATTATTAAATACCGATCACGCGGCAAAGAAGCTTTTACCCTGGGTAGACGGCATGATAAAGCATGGGGAAGAATTTTTCAAACGGCATGGCAGGCCCTTATTTACGTCACACATGCTTGACTTCTCCGAAGAATCGTTGGAGGAGAACATCGAGGTCAGCAAGCGCTACCTCGATACCTTAACCAGGATGGACATGTACCTGGAGATCGAGCTGGGAGTGACGGGTGGGGAAGAAGATGGAGTTGACAATACCGGTGTTGAGAGCACCCGGCTCTATACCCAGCCCGAAGAAGTTGCTTATGCATTTGAAGAGTTGATGAAGGTAAGCGACCACTTTGTCATCGCTGCTTCGTTCGGTAATGTGCATGGAGTTTATAAACCTGGCAACGTAAAACTTGAGCCAGCGATCCTCAAGAATTCACAAGATTATATCCGGAAGAAATTCAAGACCAAAGACAACCCGGTCAATTTTGTATTCCATGGCGGATCAGGTTCCGAACCGGAAGCGATCAGCGAGGCCATTGGTTATGGTGTGGTCAAGATGAACATCGACACCGATATTCAATGGGCATTTTGGGAGGGGGTTCATAATTTTTATAAAAAGAATGAGGGTTTTCTTCAGTCCCAGCTTGGAAATCCGACCGGAGCAGATTCCCCAAACAAGAAGTATTACGATGCCCGCGTTTGGTTACGGGAAGGGGAGACGGCTATTAAGAACCGGCTTGCTCAGGCGTACCGGGAGCTCAATGCGGTCAATAGAAAAATGAACGATTATAATTTAAAATTTTCAGAATTCGAATTTTGAATATTGAATAATGAATGTAGAATAATGAAGTGCGGGGATCCTGAATTTTAAATTAATATGCTATACAGTTATTTACGCCCTTGTTGGTGTTTGCGGGGGATGAGCGCGGAGACACCAACAAGCGCTCCGAGCAATCATTCTACAGGCTCGTTACTTTATTATGAGACTCCAATACGCAGATTACAAACATGTCCGGACTTTCTTGTTGGTGATCCCGGCGTGCCCTATCGCACAATACCAACAAGGGCGGAGGGCATGGAATTCGAATTTTGAATATTGAACAAGAAATGTGGAATAATGAAGTGTGAATCGAGAATTCTTAAATCTTAAATTCCACGATATGCTACGCAGCTATCTGATAATCGCCTGGCGCAATATGGTGCGTCGTAAGATTTTTGTGAGTAATGTGATTGTCATGATCCTCTGCCAAGAATCACATAAATCATTTAATCAAAGGAATCACAGTCCAGACAGCCTCCGATGGAGCCAAGATTCAAGATTGGATCGAACGCAATTTCATGGCTCATAACACACTTCTTAATTCCGCGCCCCGATTTTTTTTCGGGGTCATCCCGGCCACGCACCCGTTGTCTATGAAATGCCGCTTGGCGCATGAGCCGGGATCCCCGTTTAATTGCTGCATCTTTTCCATGGAATAAAGCCCTTGCCTGGCATGCGTCAATCACGGGCGTTGCTTTCTCTCCAAGTGACCTGCAACTTATCGTGGATCCCGGCTCATGAGGGTTCATCATTCCATAGAACACTACTGCGTGGCCGGGATGACCCCGATAAAAATCGGGGCAGGCACTTTTATTTTGGTGCTATGAAAACACCAACAAGGGCGAAAGAATTCGAATTTTGAATATTGAACAAGGAATGTAGAATAATGAAGTGGGAATCCCGAATTTTAAATTTAAATCTTAAATTGAAAGATAGTTCCCTTGAACAAGATGAATGAATGAAAATGCCCTAAAGAACCAATAATGAAGTATTTATTAATTGCATCTCTTATCGTTTTCCTCTGCTCGTGCGGTGAGAATCATAAAAATGAAGGCACATGGAGCGTATACCACGGCGATGCTGCGAGCACGGCATTTTCTTCCCTGGATCAGATCACGCGCGGGAATGTTCACGATTTGGAAGTCGCGTGGACATACCACACCGGAGAAGCCGATAGCGGCAATCGTTCCACGATAGAATGCAATCCGATTATTGCAAATGGTATGCTGTACGTCACCTCACCCCAACTAAAGCTAATTGCGTTGGATCCAGGCTCGGGAAAAGAATTATGGAAGTTCGACCCGTTTGAAAACACGCAGGCTTATGGAGTGAATAGAGGTGTTGTGTATTGGACGGATGGAGTCGATAAGCGTTTGTTCATTTCGGCGGGGTCATTCCTCTATGCTGTAAATCCCGATAACGGCAAGGTGGTGGAGAGTTTTGGCAGTTCAGGGAAAATTGATTTGCGGCAAGGATTAGGACGTGATCCTGAGCAACTCGCTGTAGAGTCATCATCGCCGGGAATAGTGTTTAAAGATATCCTCATTCAGGGTTCCGCTGTGGGGGAAGGGTATGATGGCGCCCCCGGTTTTATCAGGGCCTATGACGTACGCACGGGAAAGACGGTCTGGACTTTCCATACTATACCACAACCCGGTGAACCGGGTTGGTATACATGGCCAAAAAATGCGTACAAAGAAGTAGGAGGCGTGAACTGCTGGGGAGGGATGGCCATTGACATGAAAAGAGGGATCGTCTACATTCCAACCGGATCCGCTGCGTTTGATTTCTATGGCGGGAACAGGAAAGGCAAAAACCTGTATGCCAATTGCCTGCTCGCGGTGGAAGCGGCAACCGGTAAACTGAAATGGCATTATCAGCTTGTCCATCATGATCTTTGGGACTATGACCTTCCTGCTTACTGTGACGCACGGTGGAAAGCGAATCGACGCCGTAGCGCAAGTCACTAAAATGGGTATGGTATTTCTTTTCAATCGCGAGACCGGTGAACCGTTATTTCCAATTGAAGAAAGACCTGTTCCAAAATCCGATCTGCTGGGAGAAGAGGTCTGGGGAACCCAGCCCTTCCCGGTAAAGCCTCCGCCATTTTCAAGACAAAAATTTACAGAGGAGGATATTACCGATATTTCTCCCGAGGCCAGGCAATACGTTTTGGAACAGATCAAAGGCTATAAGATGAGTACGATTTTCACTGCACCGAGCACCGAAGGGATAATCCAATTTCCCGGAACGAGGGGAGGAGCAGAGTGGGGGGGAGCAGCGGTTGATCCGAAAGGCATCCTGTATGTGAATGCGAACGAGATCCCAATGGAAATGAAAATGAAGCCGTTGGAAGAAGCTGTAAAAGACGAGTTGCTCGCCACGGCGGGACAGCGGATTTATACATTAAACAATTGCGCGACCTGTCATGGAGCTGATCGTGCAGGTGTTAAGCCATTTCCATCCCTTCAGAATATTTCAAAACGCCTTTCTGAAAAGCAAGTCAAAACCATCCTCACGACCGGTAAAGGCCAGATGCCCTCGTTCCCGAATATTGCAGAAAAAGACAGAAATGCATTGATTGCTTTTCTGTACGATAAGAAAGACGCGTTTGTTACGCAATTCGCACCTAAAACGATCTCGGGGGAAACGAAATACAGGTATGTGCACAACGGATGGAATCCGCTAATGGATCAGGACGAGCATCCTGGTTTAAAACCACCGTGGGGTACACTGAATGCCATTGATCTTAACAAAGGCGATATCTTATGGAAGGTTCCCCTCGGAGAATATCCTGACCTCATGGCGAAAGGCCTTCCGCCTACAGGGACACAGAATATTGGAGGGCCGGCCGTCACGGCGGGCGGATTGATTTTCATTGCGGCGGCACGCGACGAAAAACTCAGGGCTTTTGACGCAGCAACCGGCAAGATTCTTTGGGAGTATAAACTTCCTGCAGGAGGATATGCTACACCGGCTGTTTATAGCGTGGATGGGAAACAGTATGTGGTCATCGCCGCCGGAGGAGGAGGGAAAGTTGGAACAAAATCGGGGGATACGTATGTGGCGTTTAAATTGAAAGAATAGTCTGAACTATGATTCTTATGATTTGAATGATTAATATGATTCGCTGCAACTTGGTCAAAAGCCGGGTTTAACCTGTAGAAGTATGCCTTCACGGTAGGCTTGCGCCGACCTTCGTTTCAGTTTCAATTAAATCTTAAATCCTATTGTTGTGACTTCAAGAGAACATTGTAAACCTGTTCTCCTTTGATTAGCCCAGTCAATTCTTCCGGTTTAAAATACTCCAGGTCTTTTCTTCCAACAATCGTTACAAAGTCTTCATTCACCTTGCCGGTCGAATCCTTGATGTTCGCTATTTTCAATCCAAGGTGTTTGGCGAGGAATTCATAAACCGAAAGGCGCTTGTTTTTTCCGTAGTCGTGTACTTCGTTTGGGAAGTGCGCATTTTCTACAAGCGACTCTTTGCGGTACAATTGATAGATATATTTCGCAAAGGGAAACTCCACAGCCGGGTTATTCTTCGTCCAATCGTCGCCATCGGATACCAGGAGCATGGGTCGCGGTGCTGCCAGGCAGGCGATCTCGACATTGCTGAAAACCTTATTCCCTGTCCTGTGTATGGGCATCCCGCTTTCGCAGGTGCAGCCGCCAAAGAAATGGGCAGAGACCATCACGACGGGAACGGAGACCTTAATGCGGTCGTCCAGGGCAGTAGCTAGAAATGTCTGTGTTCCGCCGCCCGACTCGCCCGTCACGGCGACCCTCTCCGGATCTGCTTCCGGGAACGACAACAGAAAATCAATAATGCGAATGGTGTTCCAGGTTTGAAAGGTAACTATCTTCTCACCATGATGTTCGAGTTGTTGACTTTCACCATAGCCGACCATGTCGTAGGAAAAGGCAATGGCCCCCATTTTAGCGAATGCGGCGCAGCGCTGTTGAGTCTCGTTGCGAAAGCGGCCGTAGTCGTCCGGTTTGTTCCAATGACCGTGAGGGGAGGCGATCACCGCCAATGATTTGCTTTTGAAATTGCCGGTGGGCTTATATAGATTTCCAGTTACATAAAAGGCGGGAAGACTTTCAAACACAACAGCCTCCACCGAGTATCCGTCCAGGATTTTCTTGTTTCTGTATTTTGGATTCAGAGGTGTTTTCGCCGGGAATCGTTCCATCTGCATTCCTATCCTGATCTGCCGGCGGACGCTGTCGGCATGGGCTTGCCATTCCTTTAGTGTGTGAATGCTCTTTACTACCTGGTTGAGCTTTCTGGCACCTTCTTCTTCAGAATAGTAGGCGCCAACGCAGACGTTAGTTTGCTGAGCAAAGACACATGACCCAAGGAGCGTAACGCAGAAAAATAAGAAAATGAAATGCCTGAATGACTGTTTCATGACCATTTGGTTTGTTTTCGATGGAATCAATTCAATATTCTCATTGAAAGGATTTTGTCCTCTGAGGCGATTCTTAGAATATAGATTCCCGCAGAATAGGCAAGCAGGTGAAACCGGAATTGATCATGCTGACTGCTGGCTGAATACACCGGTTTACCCATAACATCCGATATCACAAGGTCAAAGCCATTGTTCCAGTTGGTTTGAACAGTGAACTCACCGGTTTGAGTATTTTTCCAAACAAATGCTGAGGATGGTTTATTTTCCTTCAGACCTGTAGTGATGTCAACAAAAGCTGTATTGGAATAAGATGAAGAACCTTCTGCATTGACAGCCTTCACCCGGTAATAATATTGGAACTGGTTTGAAATAAGCGGAACGGTCAGTGTTATGATGTCTGCAGGAACACTGTCAACCACATTGAAGGCATTCAAATCGTTCACGTAGGAGCGTTCGACGATGAATTTATCTTCTCCTGTCGTATTGTCAATCCAGGATAGAACAAATCTCCCGTTGGACTTATATTCCGCTGTTAGCGAAGACGGTGCCGGAAAAGGGATTGTACTGACTGTTGCCGTACTGGAAAACGAAGAAGAACCCGCCTTATTATAGGAAGCAACACGATAGAGGTAACTTGTTCCGGGAATAAGATTTCTGTCTTTAAAGCTAACGATGTTTGCAAAAGTCGTGTCGACGGAAGTAAACGATATGGGCGTTTCTGCTGATCGCTGAATGACAAATCCAATTTCATTGCCTGAATTATCATTCCACGATGATTCGATACTGTGTGTACCTTCCGATGAGATCGTAAGAACATCCGGTGGTCCCGGCAGTGAGGGTAGAATGGCAAACATTCCTATCCTTGGAACGCCATTAACGGAGTTGAAGCCGCCCGAGACAATGATACTTTCATCGATGCCGTATAGAATGTAGTCCACCCCCTGGTTAGGCCCTTGAAATAAAAAATCCGGATCGGGTGAACCATCGGGATTAACTTGAAATAAATACGTCGGATAGTCTCCCGCGAAGGGGTATTTACTCTTGCCAACCGTCACCTTTCCGTCGCTGCGAACGACTAAAGAGCTAACGGGATTAAATGTTCCTGGGAGAATCGGGTTAAAGGTGGCGTCTTGCGTGCCGTTCGGATCTAGCCTGGTCAGGTGGGGAACGGGAACACCATTAAACGATCCAAAATAGCCTCCGGCATAGATCTTATTATCGGGTGTCAATGCCGCTGTCAAAATCGAATTGTCAAAACCGCTTCCCGGTGTAAAGCTTGGATCCAGGCTTCCGTCTGTGTTCAGTCTTACGACTCTGGAAGCAGGATTCCCATCCCAAAGCGAAAAATAGCCGAAGGCCACAATTTTTCCATCGGGTTGAATGAGGGAAATATTGACCACGGAATTCGGACCTTGGCCCACGTTGAACGATTGATCCAATGAGCCGTCCGCATTAAGACGGAAAATATTACTGACCGTCGCGCCTTTATACTGCCAGGGAAATAGCCCGCTCACGATGATCTTTCCATCTTTCTGGAGCGCCATGGAATAGATTGACCCGAAGTCGGATGGGGGAGACACAAAACTTTGATCTGTACTGCCGTCTGAATTTAATCGAAGGATTCGCCATGCACTCTGGTCATGAAATGTCATGAACAGACCACCGAGAAGAATTTTATCATCCGGTTGAATAACCATGCTGCTGATGGTGCTGTTGGGGCCGGTTCCGATGTTGAAGGTGTTATCCGGTTTTCCGTCAAGGGTCAGCCTCGCCAGGAATTTCTTTTCAGCGCCATTCAGGTATAGCATCTGACCGGCAATAATAATTTTGCCTGAACGCTGCATGGATGAAATTACACCTCCTGCGTTTTTGAAGATAGCCTTCTGACTGAACAAACCATCGAGCGTTCCGTCGGCGTTTAATCTGGAGAGCTTATCGACGAGCCCACTCGTAACAACAATCAGCTTGTTATCGTCGGCCATTGCACGGCCTATGGTCGGCACTTGTTTTAACGCAAAATTGCTCATCAGGGCTCCATCGGGTGTAACCCGAGCATAGGAGCCTGTGCTTACCCCGTCCATAATTGAGAAACTTCCGATAATGAAAATGGAATTGTCAGGCATCACAACCATTTGCGAAATCAAACCATCAGCAGCTGCAGTGAACGTATCGTCGGTGGTACCGTCTAAATTAAGTCTTACTATATCTGATGTATTGACACCATTAAACGATGTAAACCCTCCACCGACCAGAATCTTACCGCTGGCAAGGATGTCAATATCATAAACACCTGAAGTCGGGCCTATGCCCGTGGCAGTAAACGTATTATCCATTGATCCATCCGGGTTAAATCGGCAAATGCCTCCTTTTATTACGCTATTAACCTGGGTAAAGCCACCGCCGAGTATAATTTTGTTATCAGATTGAATCGCAATAATATAGGATGTACCTCCATAAACCCCCGCACCGATATCGAAGCCGGTATCCAATGATCCATCGGAATGAAGGCGGATCAAATGATTTCGGGTGGTACCCTTGTAGGAAGTAAATGCCCCCGTTACGAGGATTTCTCCGTCAGGTTGAATCGTCAAGCTGTTTGGACTTGCATTAAAGCCCGTACCGGTATCAAATGTAGCATCCATGGAACCATCGGAGTTGAGCCTCACGAGGTCCTTGGAGGGCTGATTATTAAAGGATGTAAATGGCCCGAGTACCAAAAGTTTTCCATCGGCCTGAAGTCCGATGTCCATAATCCGTTGGTTCGGACCTGCTCCGGTATTGAAAGATGGATCCAGAGTTCCATCCGGATTGATCCTGACCAGGTGCTGTTGGGGGAGGTTGTCGAAGATTTGAAAATCACCGGCTAAAATGATCTTTCCATCGGGCTGCTTTTCAAAATCAAATACCTTTCCATAGCTCCATTCAACCGATGGCTGGAAATTCGGATCAAGCTGCTGAGCTTGTCCATAGGAAAGGATCAGGATAAGCGAACCGCCGAGGAATAGAATTTTTGCACTTCTGCCGCATAGGGGAGAAACTTTTTTCGTCTGATCCATTGGATTAAAATAGTTTAGTGCTCTGGTCATCAAATTCTTTTTTGCCACGCAAGACAACAAGATGGGCTGGTTACTTTTTTGTTATTTCTAAACGAACAAAGTTTCGTGTCTTCGTGCCTTAGTGGCAAATACTCACCTCTCCACCAACCGGTAATCCTCCATCAACCCATAATCATAAACATCATACTCTTTTCCCGGAGGATACTTTTTCACAAAACGAAAATGCCAGGGAGAAACCAACCCCGGTTTCGGTTTGTTGTGAAACGGACCCAATAGATTCTTTAAACTTCCCACGACGGCAACCTCAACCGTATTGTCTCCGTCTTTTAATGAAGTTGTAATGTCCAATTGATAGGGAGGATAGGCAATTATTCCTGTGACCTGTCCATTAACGGTGACGGCACACACCGTCCCTTCCCATTTTCCTAACTGGATCACATAGTGCTTGTCCGTTTTCTTTTGAAGATTTAATCTCTTGTCATAACTGATTTTCTGCGAATACATCGGTATACCCTGATCCCTCCAACTGCCTGTTTTTAAAGTAATGGGTGCTACCACGGTCCAGCCTTGGCTTGCCGGCGAAAGAGAGAAATTACCTAATAAATAGATCGGTTCAATTTCGGCGTGGATGCTCATCTTATTGGCGACTAACGATAATTTGTTTCGGCCTATGTGCAAATACGGACCGACTTCAATTACATTAAATGCTTTGTCAAGCCACCACTTATCTGCAACAGGCTTTACGGGTTTATCATTAACAAGCACCTGGTAAAGAACAGCCCTTTCTACAACTGCTTTTATGGATGAGAAATCGACTTTATCTGATACAGTGAAATGGTAGGTCGCCGTAAAGCCAGTACCCACTGAAAATGTGTCCCGTGAGATTGTATTATTGTTGAATTGAACTGAGGTATTCCAGGGATTTCCATTTTTGAACCCATAGTGCTTGAAGAGTGTGTCGGTAGCATCGTAGACATGAAGATCTTTTAACCACACTTTTCCAAATCCGATATCGCAAAAATCAATGGTGAGGGTGTTGTCATCCAATCTCCTTACTTCCGTTGTTGCTGGTAGTTCGGTCCCTGTACCTTCGTACTTTGCGTAATCTTTAAGTCCCTCTTGTTTTTCCTTTGGGATGAAAAACAACCGACTACCGGCCGGAGGAATAGTAAACTCTAATTGTACGTGATTATCATTGCCGGTAGCGGGATAATGGAAGATCTCACCCGAGAATAAGTCCAATACCAGTGCATCGGCCCCTTGTAGTCGGACTGTACCCTGAGCGGGATGCTCCAAACTTGAATTGGTCAGAAACAGAATCTCACCATCGGGCAACCGGCGCCGGTGATGATACAGATTCCCTTTCGAAGAATCTGATAGCGTAATAACGAAATCCTTATTTGGAATAACGTTGAGGATAATCCCGTCCGTCAATGCATTGACCATTTTCAACCCCTTGTAACCCTTGGTGTAGAAATCATCCAATCTCTTGTCCGCTTTTCCGTCAATCGTCTTGAGTTGGCTGAACTGCAAAATAGTGCCACCGGCGGCAGCAAATTCTTCAAGAAGTGCAAAGGTGGCAGAATCGGAATTTTCAATTCCCGGGGGCAGGATAACCGTTTCATATTCACGCGATCCAATGATGAACCGCGAATCTTTAACACTTCCGTGATCGCGGATAATGTTTTCTGATCCAAGGTCATATTCTACCTGGGACTTTTCAAGGCGGGTAACGAAATGCTGAAAC
>Ga0209647_1004790_pt1 | contig 10073 bp, 7 predicted proteins | sample GraSoi_2013_60cm_FD_185827 | JGI IMG/M metagenome (GOLD analysis project Ga0209647, IMG submission 185827) | Grasslands soil microbial communities from the Angelo Coastal Reserve, California, USA - Sample 9_17_2013_60cm (SPAdes) (version 2) | ecosystem: Environmental > Terrestrial > Soil >...
TTCGCTTTCGCAATTCATGCAATGGAACCGGGACAATGATGTCAAAACCGGCTGATAGTCCGGCCTTGCTTAGCTCGTAACCAAAAATTTTGCCCAGCGCCACGCCGACCTCCGGGTGGTTGTTGTATTTCAATTGATGAAGAAGATGCTGGACAATTCCTCCCTTACGGAATTTGAGAAAAGCCCAGGCGTGCCTGACAGGGAGTCGCCCCGCAAACTTTGCTTCCACCGGATTGGTTTGCTGCAAGTGGTAATTAGTTTTTGGCAGCCCGGCAATGCACAAGGTACAAATAATCTCCTCCCCTTTAACCAGTGGGCCAAAACACGCCTGGCAATAACGAGGAAAAAACAGGGAGACAAAATCAGCTGATAAGCTCATGGGTGAAAAATTTCTACCGCGAAGGCGCGGAGACGCAAAGAAGGCGCAGAGGTTTCGCTGAGTTCTTTTTTGTTAATCCCTGACAGATTATTCACAGGGGCCCAGTGATAATCTCGGGGGTAGAAGTAATGTGATTGAACTTTGCGCCTCCTCAGCGTCTCTGCGTCTCTGCGGTAAAAACTCCGCTGACGTTTCGAAGGGACGGAATTGAAACTTATACCCATATTTGTATTGTTTTCTTTTGGGATCCATCATGGCCTAGCGCCATGCTATGAATTGGGCAGAGCAATTTAACGAATTAGAATATTTGGAGGAACTCCAACATGTTTAAACAGGAACTCGAACTTCAGCGCAACTGGCAAGCCTTGCTCAATCAGCTCGAGAAGCTCGTTGGCAAGAGGCCCAAAGACCTCAATGCCGTCCTATTTATTATTGGCATGCAGGAACTGGGCCAGGGCCCCAAAAGGTTTAGCAAAGAAGAAAAGCAAGACCTTATGCACATTGCCATCTGCAAGGCGCTAAGCCTTTCCGGGTATTATCACCTGGAGGGGCTTGACAAAGACGGCTGGCCTCACTGGAAACTTATCAAAAAGCTTCCCCACTTCGATCTCCTGGAGCAGGAAAAGCTTCTCAAGATGCATGCGCTCGAGTATTTCGAAAAGGAGTACAACTGGAAATTCGATGCAGAAAATCCGGGGTAATTCGAATTATTCTCCCGCTGATCTCGCAGATTTTCGCTGAGAAATTTGCGCAAGTGGGTTCAATTCCCCTGGGGCGTTAATAATATTAATTAATCTATGTGAGCCTTGGTTCGTCTGCGTCAAAAGGTAACTCTTTCCCGCTTATACGCTAAGCGGTTTGCCAGGCGCAGATTTACGCCGATCAATTCTGCGAAAATCCGCGAGATCTGCGGGAAATGACTGCCGGGAAATGACCGTGCTCTGGTTGCAAATACTTCCCAGGCTTCCTTATCTTAGTAATTCTAAAACTAAGTCTCTCTTGTATTCGTTTCATAGGGCGGGAATCCGGGGTTTATGCGAGATGGGTTAAATAAGATCAATGAGAAGCTTACTTCCTTTAAAAGGAAGTATTACCTCAATTTGTTTCTCCGCGGAGCATTGCTTACCCTCACCCTTGTCCTCCTTTATTTTCTGCTTGCTGCGGTGCTGGAGTACAATCTTTGGTTAAGTGGATGGGTGCGGTTCTCCATTTTTGTTACTTTTTTTCTCGTCGTTATTGTTTCCGTTTATAAATTTCTGAAAGTCCCGCTGGGATGGTGGCTTTACAGGAAAGGCTTGGGGCAGGAGGAGACGGCAACGATGGTCGGTTCGTTATTTCCTGAAATTCGCGACAGGTTATTGAATTTAATCCAGCTTTCATTGAGTCAAAAGCCCACCGCTTTGCTGGAGGCGGGAATTACTCAAAAGTCGAGGCAATTTGAGCACGTTGCTTTTGAGAATGCCATTGACCTGCGTGAAAATAAGCGATACCTGAAATACTTGTTGGTTCCGATCGCCTTCATCCTTTTGATCGTGATCGTAAACAGGGGGGTTTTCACTCAAAGCACGAGGAGAATTGTGCAGTTTAACCGTGAGTTTTCTCCCCAGGCGCCTTTCAAGTTCATTATACAAAACAATAATTTAAATGCTTTCCTCAACGAAGACTTTACACTGAATCTGCGTCTTGTGGGCGAAGCGTTGCCGGAAGCCGTGTACCTGGTCTCTCCACCTCAACGGATCAAACTGGAAACGATAAAACCCGGTGAGTTTGCTTACACCTTTGAAAAAATCCAAAACGAGGTACCCTTTCAGTTGGAGGCCTCTGGATTTTATTCCGACCCCTATACCATCCGGTTGGTCAATCGGCCTGAACTGACACAGATCAAGATGCGATTACAGTTTCCGCGCTATCTCGGAAAAAAAGGGGAGGAACTGAACAATACGGGCAATGTCGAGATTCCGGAAGGAACAAAAATCACCTGGCAGATCAGTACAGCCAATACGGTCAAAGCCTCCATTGGATTTTCTTCAGAAACTGGAACAAATCCAATGCAAATAATTGATAATCAGTTATTTACATTTGGGAAGGGTTTTCGAAATCCGGATGGATATTGGATTGATCTCGAAAATGAGAACAGCAAGAACAAGGATAAGATCAATTATTCCATCCTCGTGATCAAAGATCAGTATCCTCAAATTGAAGTTGATCATTTGAAAGACTCGGTACTGTTCAAGACCATTTTTTTGGGCGGCACGATCAGCGACGATTATGGCTTGACGGAATTGTCGTTGAACTATCAGATCATAAAGAATGGAAATACCAGTACTAAAAAAACGGCCATTGCTATCAATCGCAATTCGCCTCAGCAAAGTTTCTTTTATCAATGGCACATCGATTCGCTGGGATTACACCCGGGAGACAAGCTCAATTACTACCTGCAGGTTTGGGACAACGACGGCGTGAACGGACGAAAGTCAACCCAGTCGAGGGCATTTGTCTTTGCATTGCCTGGTGAGGAAGAATTGAAAGCCAATATTGCCAAAACCCAATCGGCCGCAGAAAGCAAAATTGACGAGAGTCTGACCAAGGCAAAAGATATTCGCGAGGCCCTCGACGAAGCGCAACAAAAGTTGAAAGGCAAACAGACACTGGATTGGCAGGACAAGAAAATGCTCGAAGACCTGGTGCAGCAGAAAAATAGCCTGGACCAGATGATCAACGAATTGCAAAAGCAAAATGAATTGCTCGAACAAAAAAAAGACGCCTTCTCCGAACAAAATGAAAAGATCCGTGAGAAGGCGGAACAGATCCAAAAGCTGATGGATGAACTGTTGGATCCTGAAACCAAAAAACTATTTGAAGAGCTTGAAAAACTCCTGAAGGAAAACTCGGACATGAATCAAATCCAAAAGATGCTGGATAAGATGAACCGGAAAGAAATCAATTTGGAGAAGGAACTCGAAAGGACGTTGGAACTTTTCAAGCAATTGAAATACGATTACAAACTGGATCAAGCGGTCAATGAAATCAAAGAGCAAAGAGAAAAGCAGGAGAAGCTTCTGGAAGAGACGCAAGAACTAACGGGAGAAAAAAAGAATGAGCGTGACAGTCAGAAAGGAGAGAAGGACGCAGGGGATAAACAAAAGGACCAGGACAGCAAGAGTAAAGATAAAGAGGGGGATAATCAGGATAAAGGAGAATCTAAACAAGATCAGAATCCTGACAATCAGAAGCTTAGCGATGAACAGGAGAATCTAGAAAAAGATTTTGAACAGTTTGAAAAGACTCTCGAAGACCTGGAAAAAATGGGAGAGGAACTCAATCAGGACACTCCGGCACCCTCCAAAGAAGACCTTGACAAGGTCAAAGATTCGCAACAACAAAGTAAGGAATCGCTGAAGCAAGGCAACCCCAAAAAGTCAGTCGGACCGCAAAAAAAATCCATCAGCCAAATGAAGCAAATGCAGCAGCAATTGGAAGATGCGCAGAGTTCCATGGAGATGGATATTGATATGGAAAACCTGGAAGCCCTTCGGCAAATCATTCACGGCCTTATAAAATTATCCTTTGAGCAGGAGGCGCTAATGAAAGACTTCGGCCAGGTGCAGCAAACTGATCCCCGGTATATTCAGCTCTCTCAAAACCAGCTCAAAATAAAAGATGACGCGAAAGTTCTGGAGGATAGCCTTTTATCGCTGGCCAAGCGCGACGCTTTTATGGGCTCGATCATTACAAAAGAGGTTGGTGAACTCAACGGTCATTTGGATAAAGTTGCTGACCACATCAAGGAGCGAAGAAAATCGAATGCCGGGACTGAAATGCAATTAAGCATGACGAGCATTAATAATCTGGCGGTCATGCTGGATGACCATTATGATATGATGATGGAAATGATGGCCAATGCCATGCCCGCGAAGGGAAAGAAAAAGGGGAAGCAACAACAGCCGTCCCTGGGTCAGTTGCAGCAGCAGTTGAATCAGAAAATTGAACAACTTAAGAATGGCGGTAAGTCGGGAAGACAATATTCTGAGGAGTTGGCAAAAATGGCAGCCGAGCAAGAGCGAATAAGAAGGGCTCTTCAGGAATTACAGGAAAAGCTTAAGAATGAGGGGGGAAAGACGTTAGGAAATGATTTGCCTGGGAAAATGGAGCAAACTGAAATGGATTTGGTCAATAAGCAGATTACCGAACAGACGATTCGGCGGCAAAAGGAAATTGAAGTACGCCTATTGGAGGCGGAAAAATCAATGAGGGAGCAGGATCTTGACCAGGAGCGCAAGGGAGAGACCGCTAAAGACTACGACAAGGAAATTCCGAGGGCCTTTGAGGAGTATTTAAGATTAAAGGAAAAAGAAGTAGAATTGTTAAAAACCGTGCCTCCCAAACTTTACCCGTATTACAAGAAGGAGGTAAACGAATATTTTAAGCGCATTGGAAACCACAATTAGAGGCATGAACAACATTCACATCGAGGTCCCATCCTTGTCGGAGAACATTCGGATGATCGAGAGTTTTATTGACAATGCCAGGGAAAAATTTCAGCTCGACGATGACATCTATGGTAATATCATGATTGCCATAACGGAGGCGGTAAATAATGCGATCAAACATGGCAATCAGAGTGATTCATCAAAAAATGTATCCCTTTCCCTTTCCCTGGATGACAGCCTGATAAAATTTATAGTAGAGGACGAAGGCCAGGGATTCGACTTTGAAAATCTGCCTGACCCAACAGCCCCGGAAAACATTGAAAAACCGGGTGGAAGAGGAATCTTTCTGATGAAGCACCTGTCTGACGAGGTTAAATTTAAGGAGGGCGGAAGGATCGTGGAATTGAGTTTTTACATGAATTAATGGCCATCCTTTTTTTTTCGGATGGGATAGATTTTCATTTGTCCAGGCCCCGCATCACTACCGCATGGATTAAAAATGTCGTTAAAAAAGAAAAGAAAAGTCTTCACTCCTTAAGTTATGTATTCAGCTCTGATGCGCATTTGGTTAGGCTCAACAGACAATACCTGAATCACAATACCCTAACCGACATACTTACTTTCGACTATTCGGTCGATCCGAATTCCATCCAAGGAGAGATCTACGTTAGCATTGAACGGGTCATGGAAAACGCCGCCAGGTTTAAGAGATCATTTGATGAGGAGCTGCATAGGGTCATAATCCATGGAGTTCTGCATTTGATCGGCTACAACGACAAAAGCGTTGCGGACAAGGCTTTAATGCGAGAAAAAGAGGAAGCTTACCTATCTTTGCGCTAAGTTCCACGTGGAACAGGTCTCGACCCCGGATGGCTCGCATTTCACGTGAAACATTCACTATTGATCCAAGATTTCAATGTTCAGGGAATACGATGTAATTGTTGTGGGGGCAGGGCACGCCGGCTGTGAGGCTGCTGCAGCTGCTGCTAATATGGGATCAAAGGTCTTGCTGGTCACCATGAATCTGACCACAATTGGCCAGATGTCATGCAACCCGGCCATGGGAGGGGTGGCTAAGGGACAAATTGTAAGAGAGATTGATGCCCTTGGAGGTCTTTCTGGAATTGTCTCTGACAAGTCCATGATCCAATTCCGCATGCTTAACCGGTCAAAGGGACCTGCTATGTGGAGTCCCCGTACCCAAAATGACAGGATGAAATTCTCAGAAGAGTGGAGGCTGGCACTTGAGAGAACTCCCAATATCGACTTCTGGCAGGAAATGGTTTCGGGGCTCATTGTTGAAGGCAAAAGAGTGGTCGGGGTTAAAACTGCGCTGGGCATAGAGATAAAAGCTAAAGCCGTTGTACTAACAAATGGAACCTTCCTGAATGGCAAAATACACATTGGAGAAAAGAACTTCGGAGGAGGCCGAACTGCTGAAAAAGCAGCGACCGGAATTACTGAAGAATTAACAAGGCTTGGATTTGAATCCGGCAGAATGAAAACGGGTACACCACCCCGGGTCGATGGCCGATCACTTGACTACTCTCTGATGGAAGAACAAAAGGGGGACGACCAACCTGGCAAATTCTCATTTACTGATACAACGCCTTTGAAGAGACAAGCGAGCTGCTGGATAACCTATACTAATCAGGCAGTCCATGGGGAATTGGAAAAAGGCTTTGACCGATCTCCTATGTTTCAGGGAAGGATCAAAGGAATTGGACCCCGATACTGTCCTTCTATTGAAGATAAAATCAACCGATTTGCAGATCGGGAAAGACACCAAATATTTGTAGAGCCTGAAGGTTGGAACACGATTGAAATATATGTCAATGGTTTCTCAACATCCCTTCCAGAAGATGTGCAATACCGGGCGTTAGTAAAAATTCCAGGCTTTGAAAAGGTAAAGATGTTCAGGCCGGGCTATGCCATCGAATATGACTATTTTCCACCGACTCAATTAAAAATGAGTTTGGAAACACAACTGATTGATAACCTGTACTTTGCTGGCCAAATCAACGGAACAACCGGCTATGAAGAGGCAGCTTGTCAAGGCCTTATGGCGGGAATTAATGCCCACAACAAAGTTCATGAGAAAGAGCCTTTCATTCTCAAACGGTCACAAGCGTATATTGGGGTTCTCATCGATGACCTGGTTAATAAGGGTACCCTGGAACCCTATCGCATGTTTACTTCCAGGGCCGAATACAGGATTCTTTTGCGGCAAGACAATGCTGACCTCCGCCTGACGGAGCTCGGACATCAACTCGGGCTTGCCGGGGATGCCCGGCTCGAAAAGGTCTTCGATAAGAAAAATGAAATTGCGCACCTTCTGTCCGAACTCAAGGCGCTGAAGCTGGATCCTGATGAAGTGAACGCTGAACTGCAAGAACTCAACACCGCCACCCTGCGGGAAAAGATCACGGCTACTCAATTGATCAAGCGGCCACACATTGGCATCAACGATCTCAAAAAGATGAAATCCACCATCCGTGCAACGTTAAGCCAATATTCAGAAGAAATAATAGCGCAAGCTGAGATTTCCATTAAGTACGACAGCTATATCGACCGGGAGCAAAAGCTCGCTGAAAAAATCGAAGGCCTGGAAGACTTCAGGATCCGGGCCGACTTTGATTATGATAAAGTCAAAGCACTCTCGTCGGAAGCGAGAGAAAAGCTAAAAAAAATACGACCCGAAACCATCGGACAAGTCACTCGTATCAGCGGCGTATCTCCTGCAGACGTGTCCGTACTCACCGTCTACATGGGCAAGTAAAGTATGGCACTGGAGACCCTTGAAAAATGCCCGATTTGCAATCATACTGTCTTCGCGCCCCTGCTCACGTGTCAGGACCATCTGACTTCTCACGAGCTTTTTGAACTTAAGACCTGCACTTCGTGCACGTTCATCTTTACGAGCCCCAGGCCCGATTCACGATCGTTGCCCGCATACTACGAATCCAATCACTACATATCGCATACGGGAAAATCCGGTGGAGCCATTAGTTTTCTCTACCACCTTGCCAGAAAATTCACCCTTCGATGGAAAATCAACCAGATCAACGCGCTCAAAAAGAATATTTCAATTCTGGACTACGGATGTGGAACAGGGGAACTGCTTGCTGCCTGCCAGGACCAGGGATGGCAAATTGCCGGACTTGAGCCAAATGCCCATGCCCGCCAAAAAGCAGCAGAAATAACCGGCACTAACATTGCAGACAGCTTAAACCAATTTGCGGGTCAACAATTCGATGTGATCACATTGTGGCACGTATTGGAGCATGTTATGGATTTGAAACAGAAACTTTCGGAATTGAAAACATTGTTGAAAAACGATGGCCTCCTTTTTATTGCAGTTCCTAATTGTCAATCACCTGATGCCCTTTTTTACCAGGAATACTGGGCAGGCTACGACGCTCCCCGCCATCTCTGGCATTTCACTAAGGCAACCATGAATGCACTCTTGACTTCGGGAGACCTTACGGTCCAATCCATTCATCCCATGAAGCTCGATGCCTATTATGTTTCCCTTTTGAGTGAAAAATACAAATCACCAAATCGCATCACGCCGGCCGCGTTCATTCTAGGAGCAATGCGAGGATTCCTGTCCAACCGAAAAGCGCGCTCAGCCATGAACCATTCCAGCTTACTCTATATCGCCGCCAAATGATTCGGCAATGGTCATGTGTTGTTGCCTTCCTTGTCCTTTGCGCTTGCGCACGACAAACCACCCCCAATGGCGGACCGCAGGATAAGGAACTCCCCAAACTTCTTCACTCTACCCCCGACAACAATGAAAAGAACTTCAAAGGAAAAACCATCGAACTCACCTTCGATGAAGCCGTCAAATTAAAAGAACCGAAGGAAGAGGTCATCATTACCCCCACTCCCGGCAAGGATATCGCCTTCCAGGCGAAACAAAACCGGATCACCATTGAATTCAAAAAAGGACTCAACGATAGTACCACCTACAGCATTGCCTTTCGGGAAGCCGTCCAGGATCTCACAGAAGGTAATCCGGCAGACAACCTACGCCTCGCGTTCAGTACGGGCCCGGTCATTGACTCACTCAGAATCACCGGAAATGTCGTCGATGCCCTGACAGAAAAAATACCTCAAAATATTACTGTCGGCATTTATCAAGCCGACACCTTCAACATTTTTAAACATACCCCAGCGTACTTTACCAAAACAGACAAGCAGGGCCGGTTCATTATCAGCAATCTCAAAGCAGGACTTTACAAACTTTATGCTTTCGACGACAAAAACAAAAATTTAAAGCTCGAGACAAAGACCGAGAAATTCGGATTTCTACCAGGAAAAATCAACCTCCTGCAAAATACCGATTCCCTTCAGGTTACTATGGTCAATCTGGATGCCAGGCCCATTCACCTGAACAGTGTTCGGCATACCGATAAATTCTCCAGAGTCAAGTTCAACAAATCCCTCACCCGTTATTCGGTCGCCATGGCAGGGCAAAAAATTCTCAACACGTTTGGTGACGATCAATCCGAAATAAAATTCTTTTACCGCATGCCCTTAACCGATAGTCTCGCCGTCACCATCCACGGCGTCGACAGTCTCGACGCAACAATCGATTCCCTTGTGTATTTAAAAACAGGAAAATCCGGTGCACCGCCCGACCCATTCAAGACCGACTTAAAGGACTTTGTGTTCAATATCGAAACCGGCACGATCACCACTCTGCTCACCATCACTAAACCCATACAAAAAATTACGCTGGACAGCGTATTCCTGCGACTCGACTCCCTCACTATAATTCCATTCACCCCTGACGAATTCCGCTACGACACGACAATCAATCAAATTGAAATCACCAAGAAACTCGATAAGAATATCGTGACCACCGTCACCACTCCGATCCAATTCTACATGAGTGCAAACACGTTTATCTCCATCGAAAGCGATTCAAGCAAACGAATCACCAAAACGATTACCATCCCAAAACCCGAGGACACAGCCACCCTTCTCCTGGAGGTACAAACCGACAAAACCGACTTTGTCGTACAGCTCCTCACTACAGACTACAAACAGGTCAGGTCTGTACGCAATGCAAAAAAAATTGTTTTCAAAAACATCCTTCCCACCGAATACAAAATCAGGATACTCCTCGATCAAAATAACAACAACATGTGGGATGCGGGTAATATCAATAAAGACATTCCCCCTGAAAAAACAACCTTCTACAAGAACGCCGATGGCAAATACCAATTTCCTATCAGGGCCAATTGGGAGATTGG
>Ga0209647_1004792_pt1 | contig 10071 bp, 10 predicted proteins | sample GraSoi_2013_60cm_FD_185827 | JGI IMG/M metagenome (GOLD analysis project Ga0209647, IMG submission 185827) | Grasslands soil microbial communities from the Angelo Coastal Reserve, California, USA - Sample 9_17_2013_60cm (SPAdes) (version 2) | ecosystem: Environmental > Terrestrial > Soil >...
CAACCCGGTCGACAAGATTGAAGTGAAGCGGGCCTACATTATCGATCGATCTCAGCTCGGTCAGCCGGTGAAGGGCCACTGATCAGAACAACGCCGGGAACGCCGATAGCGCCGGGAACGCCGGTAGCGTCGATAAAGCCGGGAACTGGATCTGGAGCCTTGGCGTCAACGTATTTGCGACTCCTTCCCGTCTCCATCAGCATGCATCCGCTGTTGGTCTTAATAGTCGGAAGATAAAGAGCGGGCGCTGGTTCGCGGAGGCAGGAAAAGGAGGACACAAAACACTCGGCGCAGTCTCCAATCCACTATTGGCGTTCCCGGCGTTCCCGGCGCTACCGGCGTTATTAGTTGATTGCGTTCCGAATGCGTTCCCGGCAAACTCTCGAGTGTTCGAACCCCTCGATCCTTCCACGAAAAAATTCCCTTATGAGCAAGATGATCCTCCTCTTAACGGTCCTCTTCGGCTTTGGCTCCGTAGCTGTAATCGCGGATCCGCCACCCGGTGGTGGCGGCGGCGGCAACCAACCTCCACCGCACCATCATCACCATTCTAAGCCGCAGCCACCGCCCCAGCCCCATCCGAACGGACCTCATTAGTAAATCTCGGCGCGATCGATCTATTTTTTCGTTTCCAAAAGAAAGTCCGTAGCCTCGTCGGAGTGACTCCAAAATCCGCTTGCACGCTTTGATCCAGAGTCCTATATAAACTGCTCGCGTGATTACGGCTTGGCCAGCTCACACTTCCGGTGGTAAGCCGAAGGCTGGCAACTGTGAACTGCGAATCGTTCCGGGTAGGTACCGAAGTGGCCAAACGGGGCAGACTGTAAATCTGCTGGCTTTACGCCTTCAGTGGTTCGAATCCACTCCTGCCCATGCCTTTATTTAAGCGGATCGACTAGCTATTTTGGTCATTGGTTGGACGTTTTGTCTGCCGTCGTATAAGCTCGCTCGATATCAGCTTTTACCGGGAAAAGCAGTCATTTTTGGGCAAAATTGGGCAATAAATAAGGCAAAAATAAGGCAAAATGTCTGATTATTTAAAATGAAAATAACCAAGCAGCCGAACGGCAAATGGAAGCTGGATGGTCTACGCCAACGGTGAACGGATTCGAAACCTTTTCGCGACTCGCGCACGAGCTGAGCAAGTAGCCAAGCAACACGAGCTTGATAACTTTAATTCCAAGCACGGAATCAAGCAACTGAACGACACACAGCAAGCGGTTGCTATTCGTGTTTTCAACATGCTCCCGGCTGACGCTGATTTATTTGAGATCGTCAATGAATGGGTATCGCGACGGAAAGCCAGTAATAAAACTTCGCTGCCCAATGCAGTTGGGTTTTTCGCTAAGGATTTAAAAAAACGAAACAAGCGTGATCGTTACATTGAATCGCTGGTCAAAACATTAAACAAGTTCAAGCGGCACTTTGGCGAAGCTGGTGAAACCAAGCTTGTGTCGGATTTTAGCAAACAAAACATCGTGGATTTCCTTGATCACGGAATAAAAAATACTCCCGTAAATCGGTTCAATCACATTAGAGATTTGGGCGTCTTTTTTAATTGGGCATTGGGTGAAAAAATGATCGCGGAAAATCCGGTTGCGGAAGTCAAACGTCCCACCGTTGATCGGAAAGAACCTAGCGTTCTTGGAATCGACCAAGCCAAAGCGATGCTCGAAAACTCGACCGGTCAGGATAGAGCGTATGCTGCAATCGGTATGTTCGCCGGGGTCCGACCGGAAGAAATTGAAAAAATGAATTGGGAAATGATCGATCTAAAACATGGTTACATTCGCATTCCCGGTTTGGTAACGAAAACCAGGATCGGGCGCACGATTGAACTAGAGTCCAACGCCGTTGCTTGGCTTAAGACTGTTGCGCAAACCAAAGGACCGGTATGGGACGGTGACAAGAGTTGCTTGATTGGACGCTTAAAGCTAGCCGCTGGTATGGAGAGTTGGTCGCAAGACGTTCTAAGACATACCTACGCCAGCATGCATGTTTGCAAATTCAGAGATGCCAGCAAAACAGCTGTATATTTACACGACCGGCGAGCACCGGACGTGCTGTATCGTCATTATTTCCGTGATCGAAGCGCGAATCGCCACAGACCGCGTGCATAGGGGCCTAGTGGGGAGCGCTTAACCTCTTCAATTACACGGCATTTAAGTTCATCTACACGGCGTTTAAGAGAAAGCGTGTAAGGAAATGCGCCGTAAATGTCCACTTCATAACCAAGAAAATGAGCGCTTTTTTCGTAATAGTACGCGTTTCTATTCATTATTTCATTACGATAGAATCCTGTATACTCGGGCAATGCTAGATATAGCTTATTCGACGAGATTGCGAATGGGCGAAGCCGTCCTTCTCGACTGAGCAGATACTTAGCGATCGCAGACGACACGCCGGGCCACGCTTGGTTAAAGCAGTCGTCGAGCATAATAACGCCGCGTTGCGTAAGTACGGCCTCGATCAGCCGGAGATCGTTTAGTGCGCACTCCTCGGTATGGCTGCCGTCGATCGACGCAAGGCGAACGCGCCCACAGATCTCTATGATCTCCTCGGGCAGCATTTCAAGCGAGGACTTCTGTACGATTTTCAGATCGGCAGCGGGTGCCCACTTCTGCATGTTGTGCAGAAATTTTACCTTATTGCCGTAGCCGGAATGGTCAATATTGAGATGCTGATCTTCGAACACATCGATCGCCAAACAGCTTTCTCCAGCCCGCGCGCAAAGCGCGAGAAGAATACATAGCTTACCTTCGTATACGCCGATCTCCGCTACCGCGCCGGCCTCACCTACTGCTTCCTGGATCGCGTCCAGGGACGAGATGTATCGAGCGCCGAACTTATCAAGAGAGATCGAAAGGCCGCCTACGCGATGCACACCATGTTTGAGATACCGCTCACGCCTATCCATGGTCGGAATCCTATTCCTTCCGCTCACGCCTGACAAATTAAAAGCGTGCGATCAGCGATTCGGCAATCGCCACGTCATTCTCACGGCTGCTTCGCTCCGGCTGGTTACCCGTCCTCTTTTTCATTAAGAGGGTCACCCAAAAGCCGCCAAACCTCGTTAGTACGTCCGTAAGCACTAAAGAAAAGGGCAGAGAGAGATCGGCGGAATCATACGGTCTTCTGATTTAGGCTACAACCCGCGACTGAGAAAGCATACGCGAGACACTCGAACGATGAATTCGAAATAGCCGGGCAACTTCGGCTGCGCTCTTGGCACCACTGTTCACCATCTTAATAGCCTGGGTCCTCTGATGAGCCGATAACTTTGGTTGCCTTCCTCCAACACGTCCGCGTTCACTTGCAGCCTGCAGTCTCATTCTTGTCCGCTCACGGACCATGGACCGCTCGCTCAAACTCGGCCAAAGCTGCGAACATCTGCATCATTATCCGTCCGGCAGCAGTCGTTGTATCGATCGATTCACTCAGGCTCACGAATCCCGCCTTTGATTTCTGGATTCGCTCCATAATTACGAGGACATCCCGAAGCGAGCGCGAAAATCTATCGAGACACCCAACAACGGGCACGTCACCCTTTCGTAGCTGGTCTAGGAGCCGATGCAGCTCGGGTCGATTCCGTCCACCACCCGGCAATTCCTCACGAAAAATCTTTTCGCATCCAGCAGATTTCAAGGCGGACACCTGAGAAGCGGCGTCCCGATCATTCGTGCTTACGCGAACATAGGCCAGCTTCATATTGCGCACATTTATTGCCATTCCCCTGAATTTCGAGATATGTTTATGCAACGCGCTAACCCGCTTTACTCTGTTATCCTTGAGCCCTATCTTGATCTGCGCTTTTAAGGTTGTGAAATCAAGATCAGAGATGACGGCTAGATGTCGAGCGGCCCTAATGGCATCCGGTAGATGAGGGTTAGCGTTTCTAAGCGTAGCGTAAACATTTTTGACGTGTACGCCGTGGACGACGATCACAGCGTCGCTAGGAACGCGCTGGAGTAACCAAAGCAGTGGGGCCGGGTACTTGTTAGTCAAAAGCCGAGCGCGTGAGCTGACGGCCCAATAAACGTTGGTATTGACATACGTAGCGTCGGGTCTCATCGTTTCTGCTGCTAGCCGCTGGATCTTAGCTCGAGTTTTGCTGGTCGCCCGTTTCTTCTTACTGCCGGGTAATTGGTTATGAAGCTGCACGGCAATACTGCGAGCCTGTTGGAATCTCACCATATTAAATCCAGTATGCGGATGCCAGAAATTGAACCAGGGAGCATTTACGCCGGAGGAAGGGTTAAACCCAATGATGACGAGCTTAGCCTCCAGCGGGTGACCGTGACCATTCCTGCCGGTAGCCCAGAACGGTGTCCATTGCCCGGAGAAGGCTTGAGAGTGTTGCGCTAGGAACTGACGCAGATCCCTATCGAATTGCTGTTTGTTCGCCCGGTGCGAGGATTTACTTAACAGGTCCTTTTTCCAATCTTGCCAGAGCCGCAAACAAACGTCCGCTTGCCTGAACAATGCTCGGACAGCATTTAGGTTACACGTAGGCATTGCCGGAAGGAAAATCGGCCATTTCGTGTTACCATTTGACTCGCCATAAAATTGTAATCTTTCATTTCGGAGTTGCACTCACGAGTGCTGGGTTGATGAGCTGCAACCGAACAGTACCCGATCGCCAGCCTGTCATATAAAAGGGTATCCAAAATTGCGATCAATTTCCGAGGGGAGAAATTTCCGTAACTACCGTCATATAAACCGGTCCTTTAATATGACATTCGGCTGGACTTTCTTTGTGGTGAGCCTCAGCATGGGGATTCTCCATTGGACACCTTGTCGCGAAAAACTATCAGAGCCGCGTACTATCTCAGGGTAAGCACTGAACAACAGGAACTGACCAACCAGCGAACTGAAATTCTACCATTCATTGAACATCGAGGGTGGGAACTCGTACATGGCTTCGAAGATGTGATGAGTGGCCGAAAGGGCGAAAGGGACCGTCCAGCTTTTACTCAGATGATGAAAGCGGCCCATCAGCGTAAATTCGATCTGATAGTTTTCTGGGCTTTGGATCGGTTCACAAGAGAGGGCACTCGGGCAACGCTTAACTATCTTGAGCGTCTGGAATCGAAAGGCGTAGGTTTTGTTTCGTTCCAGGAGCAGTGGCTTGATTCAACGGGACCGTTTCGGGATGTGATGATCTCAATGTTTGCTAGTTTGGCGAAGCAGGCAGCTGCAAGGATTTCGGAGCGAACGAAGGCCGGATTGAGAGTTGCAAGAGCGAGAGGGAAGAGATTGGGAAGACTCTCGCTTCACGAAAGAACAGTTCAGAAGATCATTTTGTTAAGTCGTGATGCCGGAATCGGAGCGCGGAGGATTTCGAAGGAAACAGGCTATCCGCTGGGGACAGTAAACGCAGTCTTGACCAAGTCGCGACGAATACTCGGCCAAGCGTGAGCGATCAAAGACCTGAATCCCTTTCGCGTCGAGAACGGGGCCTCTCCAATTAGATAAAAAAATCCCTCCCAGAAACGGGGAGGGATCTTTAGTCTACACGCAGGGTGGGGAATAATGGTGAGTCTATAGAATCAGCAAATTCGGCCGACGGGTAGTATCTAACGTCACATTCCTTAGTGCCTTCTATGTTTAACTCTTTTTCCATGTGCTCCACAATTTCCTTATTATAACTCGATGGGTTAAGAGTTAGAATCATTCCAGTAACTACTAACTTTGTTTTAAAGGCTGGTATTTCACCCTGCCAGTCATATGGTTCGTACTTTGGCAAAGAATCAATCCAGCGACGAACATCATCGATTTTATGAATGGTTTTTATGCCTTTAACTGGAAGAATCTCGCATAATAAAGCTTCTGCTTTAGGTATTTGCGACTCCTCTATTGGGTAGATGAAGTAATGACGAAACAAGCGTCCTGTATCAAATTTTAACGGTTTCACATTAACCTTCCATCATTTATTTCTTAGCCCTTCTCTGTAAAGAGCCATCGTTTTTACGTTCTGACTTTCTATATCAGACATCATCTTATCAATGTCTTCAAAGGAAAGTCTTGGATTCGGGTGGTACCAATCAAATCGAGCGAATTGACGTTGGATTTCCGGCACCTGTGGAAGCTTGCACCATATCTGGCATACACCTCGTTAATTGCGTATCGAAGTTGCGTGATTGACATACTTGCGATCTCTTTTGATGACATTATATATAATCGCGTTTATGGGTTACTGTTCCCCTCTGTGTGCCACGAATTGAGACTCATCCGGCGGGGAGGTGTCCTCGTGTCCTTCACCGGACCGGCGATAGTGTTCGGGAGTGGATTGCGGTAGATCAGGGTTAAGATTTATCCTTCGAGCCAAAAAAAAGCGCTTTTTGGCGATCGGTAAAGTACCAAAGTGCCATGGCCCTTTGGCTCAATACGAAGAAATGCGTCGTCGGGACGCTAAGGACCCCGAATGAGATAGGCTAGGTGCAACATGAGTTGCGTGACCGACAACTCATGGTGAACCAACCTACTATATATACGGTTAAGGTGGGATTGCCGCTTGAATATGCTTGGAAGTTACTCATCTGCCGTACAACCCCCATTCGAATTGGATGAATTAAAGTGGGATTCTGTTCTGGGTGTACGAGTAAAGTTGCTGGCGGTTATGACGGTTGCTATTGGATGGTTACACCAAAAACTCACTTACGCTCGCGTATTATTTCTTATACATAAATGGCTACCTCCCTGAAGGAGTAGATCACCGAGATTGGAATAGACTTAATGACCGTCCATCTAATATGCGCGCAGCAACCCGTTCTGGAAATTCTTATAGTAGACGCGGATAGTCAGCAGGCTACCAATGGGATCATCGACACAAGCTTGGAAGCTCGATAGGCTGCTGGTCAATACCAGCCGGTCATGATCATATCACCCAAGCATTACGGTGCTACAATGGATGACTCAGAAACGCACTACAATCGATTTAGGCGGCGTCGTAGCATTAGAGCTGGTAGATTTTGGCCGTTCGAGGCATGGAAAGCCTGTAGCGCGGCTAGCTGCGAAGCGTAACGGGTATTGTTCGGGTGGTGGTAAAAGGAAAACCAAGGACCGATTTTCGGTTTTCACCGGCACTAGATAGCTGCAGATCTTTGGGGTCGAATGAATGATTGATCATAAAGTTGATTCTTGTAAGGCTGAAGGCTGTGGATGGTCGATCAGGTGCATCACTCGGTCCCACATCGCCGCTCCTCGTTTATCCATGTAGCGTTGCGGATACCGAAAGATGGCCTCCTCACTGCGAAGCTCGAATCCATTGAGGACTATTCTGGAGGCTTCGGCCATTATGTAACGCAAACGGGAAACGTCGGCGCTCAATTGATCCAGTGGAGCCATAATCAGGATTGCATCATGTACCGGTGCACAGACCCTAATCCCAGCCTCTGTGGCCATACAGCATGCGAGCCGTAACATTTCGGCTCCATTTCCTTGCATTGGGAAATTGCGAAGCGACCGGGCATTGACGTTTTGAGGTATGTGCAATTGCCACCCAAAAACTGTTGCAATGCGACCGCTAAGGATTGCGTGATCTACTACATTGTCGGACCATCGCCAAAACTGGGAGTAAACGTCGTGATGTAGTTGGATAAGATTACGGGCGCGTATCACCGGTTGATTGAAACGGACAGCAAGTGTGTACTCTGTCATTCCGTACTGGACCGTAAGAGCACAGGATTTGAATTGCTCGCGTCCGGTAGGGTGAGAGTGTTTGGTTGCGTCCTGGGGAACTCCTCGCGCCTGTTTGGCGAAAGACAAGTATGGATCACCAGTTAAGTAAGCCTCCTTCATGTTGGAGTCTCCCGATAAAGCGGCAGCTATGCCGAATTCTTGCTGCTCCCAATCAATGTAAGCGATGCCGTATCCAGGTGGAGGTTGAATCAGGCTGCGCAACCAAACACTGGGACCAAAGATGAACCTTGTATTTGACGGTTGATTACGACCAGTTCGCGCACTGAAACCGGATAGAAGGCATCGGTTGAATCCGTCGCGACGCACGGTGAGATCGTTCAATCGCATTTCAGACAGTGCAGTCCGAAGTTCGCGCAGAGGCGCAACTCTCGGATCGATGCGAGCCATTTCTTTGAATGCATCGTCGCTGAGATCCAATCGTCCACTGGTCAAAGTCGGCCAAGGGATCTCGGTTTCTGATAACCACCGTTCAAAACGATCCACTTTAAAAGTTCGGCCATCACAAACCCGATAATCGCCGTCAATCTCTGAAATAAGCTGATCTTGGATTAGGGTCCACTTATCCCTCAAATTATGTAACAGCGAAAGATTAATCGGAGTACCGTTGAATTCGATATGAGCTGCCGCTGCCATATACCGACCACGGAACAAGGCGCGTGGTAAATCGATGCGTTCAACCATTACCGCGAGAAGTTTGGCGAGAGCGGCAACGTCACTCTCACAATAGTCGAGAATCGCCAATTGCTGATTACGATCCCAAGGACCTCCGCTGAGGGTAAGATCTCGCATTTCCTTCTTCTCGACAGCACCTATTCCGTCCAAACCAAAGAATGTTAGCGCACTAAGAAGATTACTACCACCCGGTACGATTAGACCATTAGTTAAATTTCGAAATTCGGTAAATAGGTCAAGAATGCGGTCAGGTTTCGGCCAGTTAAGAGCTATGTGACAACCAACCTCCGCGCTGGCGTAATAGGCTACAAACAAAGCGTCCTTATTGGTTAAGTATGGCGGCAGAGATTCGAATTGCTCGTGCCATAACCGAATTTTGTGCCCGGTGCGTAATTCCCATGCAACCAAGCACACGGGGTTAGGTCGTTCCCCGGATCGCCATTAAACTCAAAATCGACCAACCAGATCTCGCGGTACGGCAGTCGGTTAAGGATATTGGAATGAGAGAGCAACCTGATGACCCGCCTTGCTGTTTTAGATGATGCCCCGTAGTTACTGGACTACTGGATGGTCAAGCGTATCAACGACACGCCCCTTGAACGCAATTTGGAGAATGTCGCTTAGAGGTAGATCCGGCCAAATTGGGTCTGCCAGTTCGCTTGCTGCCTCAAAGATCTCGTAGGCACCAAGTGCCATATTGGACTTGATTCGGAGCCAGTTCGACATGGCTCTCTCCGCTGCTTCGGCAGCCGAGATGTGCCAATCGCACTGTCTACCGTCGGCTTTCGGCAATTTTACCGGCCAAAGGAAAACAACTCCTTGTCGGTTAATTGCCAGGTAGAGGGTCGCCACGGTAAACTCACCATCCAGAGCAAGAGCCATTGCTGGTGGTACTGGGTAGGTCTCGCGATCTTCCTTGAATTCGATGATCGCGGCAGGCGATAACCGAAACTCCTCGTCTGGGCGTACGCGGACGAAATCATGGGGATTAGGTTTGCGTACCGGGACCGTCGTAAGGAGTTTCTTAACCGCACCGGTATTGAGAAAGGACTGGTCCAACCGCAATGACATAGGGTCAAAGGGGTCTGTTTGAATCAGTTGATTATTAGAAACACCGTCCTGACCCTCCACTGTTAATTGCGGCTCAACTGGGCCATGTTTTGTCGTACCGTTGTTCCATTTTGATCTATTCATTGGGCCTGCACCTCATTGATTTTGGAGTTTAGACCTATTGCCACTAGATACGCATCCAGGTCCTTTTGACTGATGCGGTAGCCGATTTGGAGCCTTTCGGCCCTCAGTTTACCGGATTTGATTTGTTGGCGAATAAAGGCTTCGCTAGCGCTAAGAATTTGCGCGACCTGTTGTATAGAATAGAATGACATATACAGGTATAACGAGTTCCAATTTAAAAAAGCGTAGTGAGGTGAAACAAAGTTAGGACGAATGCGACAAAAGTGAGTCGCCATTGGGTCGAATCAGCCGATATTTTCGACAGGTACCGTAATCAACGAAAGAATCAGCGACCAAGATTATCGAGACTTGACCGCGTGAAATTTGCTGCGACGAGCCAGTGCAATAAGTCAGTGACTAGTGGAGTAATGATGTTGTACACTGGCAGCCATGAGTCTAGGCAGAATTGCGTTGGCGCCGCCGGAGCGGCGTGAATTGATGCGCAGGAGGCGGAAGCGGTCTCTG
>Ga0209647_1004793_pt1 | contig 10071 bp, 9 predicted proteins | sample GraSoi_2013_60cm_FD_185827 | JGI IMG/M metagenome (GOLD analysis project Ga0209647, IMG submission 185827) | Grasslands soil microbial communities from the Angelo Coastal Reserve, California, USA - Sample 9_17_2013_60cm (SPAdes) (version 2) | ecosystem: Environmental > Terrestrial > Soil >...
AGCAGAGCCCGCTTGGAGGCGGTGCGGCAGCGGCCGGAGTTGGCCGGAATGTAATCCTGGCCCTTATAGCCTCGTTCGGCCTTCCAGCGTTCAATCACCTGGGCCTGCTCGTCGAGAGTCGTCCGCCTCATCGACCTTCTCCGTCAGCCACCGCAAGTCCAAATCGCCGGCCGTTTCCTCACGAATGCGCCGGTCGAGATAGCCCTCATCGACTGTACTTATAAGCCCAGCCTTTGCTATTTGGTAAAGGGCAATCGCTTGAGAGAGCATCGCCCTATCGCGCAGGCCCGACGCGTTGAACTGGCCCGCACGATCGGCGATCACCGCCCCAGCACGTCCGCGCCCAGCAGCAATCGGCGATAGCTCAGCGCCTCGGCGATGTGGAGGCGGCGCACCGTGTCGGACGATTCGAGGTCGGCGAGCGTGCGGGCGACGCGCAGCACGCGGTGGTAGCCGCGCGCCGAGAGATGCAGGCGGTCGGCGGCGTCCATGAGGAGGCGCTTGCCCTCGGGCTCGGGCACGGCGAGCTCGTCGAGGAGCTGGCCGTCGAGCTCGGCATTGGTGCGGATGCGGCGGCCGGGCGGCAAGCGCGCATAGCGCGCCGCCTGGCGCGCGCGGGCGGCGGCGACGCGGCGCGCGACGTCGGCCGAGCTCTCGGCGGGCGGCGGCAGCGCCAGATCGGCGGGCCTCACCGCGGGCACGTCGATGTGGAGATCGATGCGGTCGAAGAGGGGCCCCGAGATCTTCGACTGATAATCCTGCGCGCAGCGCGGCGCGCGGCCGCAGGCGAGGGCGGGATCGTCGAGGTGGCCGCAGCGGCACGGGTTCATCGCCGCCACCAGCTGGACGCGCGCGGGATAGGTCACATGCGCGTTGACGCGCGCCACCGTGGCGCGCCCGCTCTCGAGCGGCTGGCGCAGCGCCTCGAGGCTGCCGCGCTGGAACTCCGGCAGCTCGTCGAGGAACAGCACGCCGAGATGCGCCAGCGACACCTCGCCCGGCCGGCCGCGCACGCCGCCGCCGACCAGCGCCGGCAGCGATGCCGAGTGATGCGGGTCGCGGAACGGGCGCTGGCGCATGAGCTTGCCGTCGCGCAGCAAGCCGGCGACGGAATGCACCATGCTGACCTCGAGCGCCTCGGCCGGATCGAGCGGCGGCAACAGGCCGGGGAGCCGCGCCGCCAGCATGGACTTGCCCGAGCCCGGCGGGCCGATCATCAGCAAATTGTGGCCGCCGGCGGCGGCGACTTCGAGGGCGCGCTTCGCCGTCTCCTGGCCCTTGATGTCCTTGAGGTCGAGGGCGGAGGCCGGCGCCTCGGCGACGCGCGGCTCGGGCGGCGCCAGCACTTGCGTCCCCTTGAAGTGGTTGATCAGCGCCAGCAGCGAGGGCGCTGCCAGCACCTCGAGCCCGCCGGCCCAGGCCGCTTCGCCGCCGCACGCGGCGGGGCAGATCAGCCCGCGCTCCGCGGCCGCCGCGCCCATCGCCGCCGGCAGCACGCCGGCCACCGGCAGCAGCGAGCCGTCGAGCGCCACCTCGCCCAGCGCCACATAGCCCTCGATCTCCTCGCCCGGCAGCACCTCCATGGCGGCGAGCAATCCCAGAGCGATCGGCAGGTCGAAATGGCTGCCTTCCTTGACCAGGTCGGCGGGCGCCAAATTGACGGTGATGCGCTTGGGCGGCAGCGCCAATCCGAGCGCGTTGAGCGCCGCGCGCACCCGCTCGCGCGACTCCGCCACCGTCTTGTCAGGCAGCCCGACCACCATGAAATTCGGCAAGCCGCCGGCAATGGTGACCTGCGCCTCGACCTCCAGCACCTCGATGCCTTGGAAGGCCACGGTGCGTATGCGCGCGACCAAAATGCTTCTCCTCTGCGCCCCCGCGCCACTCTATGCGAGCAACCCCGCCATTTCCACTCGCGCCGGTAGCGCCGGCACGGGCGCGCCGGTGTATCATATCGGCCCGCCGCGGCGGCGACAGATCAGGGGGAGGGTCGGCCATGAAGCGCAGCACCAGGCGGTTCCTGACCACGCATACCGGCAGCCTGCCCCGGCCCGAGGCGCTGATCCGGGCGATGTTCGCCAAGGAGGAAGGCGTCCCGGTCGACGCGGCGGCGCTCAAAACGCGCATCCGCGACGCGGTCGCGGCGATCGTCAAGAAGCAGGTCGAGGCCGGCATCGACATCGTCAATGACGGCGAGATGAGCAAGCCGAGCTACGCCACCTACATCAAGGACCGGCTCAACGGCTTCGGCGGCACCAGCCAGCCGCTGATCTATCAGGACCTCGTCGCCTTCCCCGATCTCGCGCGCCGCGTGTTCGGCGATCCCGGCCGTTCCCGGCGCAAGACGCCCGGCTGCAACGGGCCGATCAGCCTGCGCGACCCTGCCGCGGCGACCGCCGACATCGAGAACCTGGCGGCGGCCATCAAGCCGGTCGCGGTCGAGGACGCCTTCGTCACGGCGGCATCGCCCGGCGTCGTCTCGTTGTTCTTCCACAATAGCCACTATCCCAGCCACGAGGCCTATCTCTTCGCCATCGCCGAGGCGATGCGGCCGGAATACGAAAGCGTCGCCACGGCCGGTTTCGTGCTGCAGCTCGACTGCCCGGACCTGGCCATGGGCCGGCACATCCAATACGCGCATCTGAGCACCGCGGATTTCCGCAAGCAGGCGCAGCTCCACATCGAGGCGCTCAACCATGCCGTCGCCGACATCCCGGCGGAGCAGCTGCGCCTCCATCTGTGCTGGGGCAATTACGAGGGCCCGCATCATTGCGACGTGCCGCTCAAGGACATCATCGACGTGATTTTCCTGGCCAAGCCGAGCGGCCTCTCCTTCGAGGCGGCCAACCCGCGCCACGCCCATGAATGGGCGGTGTTCGAGGAGGTGAAGCTGCCGGCGGGCAAGGTCCTCATCCCCGGCGTCCTCGAATCCAAGACCAATTTCATCGAGCATCCCGAGCTCATCGCCCAGCGCCTCGGCCGCTACGCCAAGCTGGTCGGCCGCGAGAACGTCATCGCCGGCAGCGATTGCGGCTACGGCACCTGGGTCGGGCAGGCCGCGGTCGATCCCGCCGTGGTGTGGGCCAAGCTCGCCAGCATGGCCGAGGGCGCCCGGCTGGCCACGCGCCAATTCTGGGGCTAGCGGCCGGCCCCTCGCCTGCCCTGCGGAAAGGGCAGCGAGATTGGCGCACTTATTGCATTGCAGCATCGTTGAGAGAGCGGCCGCCGCTGGCTTGTTGGCCCGAATGCTGCGCCGCACATGTACCAGCGCTGGGCCATAGCCCGGCCCGGAACGGAGTAGAAGCGATGCTGACGGCTCTTGTCTTGGTGTGCTCGCTGGCGGCGACGCCGGATCTCGCGGCCTGCAACAGAGACAATGCGGTGGATGTCATGCGGGTGCCCGACGAGTTCGGAAATCCGGCAACCTGCCTCATGCATGGGCAGGCCTACCTGGCGCAGACGGAAATCGGCCGGGATCTCGGCGCCGACGATCGCGTCAAGGTGATCTGCATGCCCAGCAAGATGGTGGAGATGACGATTCGCCCCGCGCTGGTCCGGTAAACGCTGCCGCCCTCGGCGCCCGCCGAGGGCGAGCAGGCGCGTCGTCGTGGCGTCGGCTTGCCGCCGTCAACGCGGTCCGTCTCTATTTATAATTGCGCCGGGTGCCGCATCGGCGCCGGCAATTTCAGGTAAATGATCCGCCGGCGAGCCACTCCGTGCCGGCTGATGCCAACTGCTTGGCTGCGCCGCTCAGCTGCCGGACAGATCCTGCTCGCTGATGATCTTGGTCAGCTTGAGGAGATGCTCGCGCATGTCCTCGCTGGCGATGGCGCGGAAATAGCGCACCAGCTCGATCTCCTTGGTCGTGAAGCCGACCGTGTTCGTGGCCGCAGAAGGTTCCGTATCGTCCTGGAAAAAGAAGGACATGGCCACGCCAAGGAACTTGGCGGCAGCGGCGAGGCGGCCGGCGCTGAGCCGGTTCTCGCCGTTCTCGTACTTCTGCACCGCCTGGAAGCTGACGCCGACGGCGTTGCCGACCTCCTCCTGGCTCGCGCCGGCGAGGAGACGGGCTTGGCGCAACCTCCCCCCGACCGACAAATCGACATGGTTCGCACGACGCTTGCGCGGCTTGCGCCGCGACCCCTGCGGGTCCGCAGCACCAACTTCCAGTTGTGGTTGCTTCATGCTAACCATACCTTATCTTGCCTGACTGCGACCGAAGGATTATACTCTAATCAGCCGCGAATTTCAACGAAAAGTAGCGTCCCGCCGCCCGCCATGGTCGATACCACTCAAGCGGGCGGAAGCCTGCCGCGGAGCCTCAGGCGGTCCTCGATGGCGTCCCACACCTGCCTCTCCAGGGCGGCGCCATCGAGCCGGTTGATCTCCTGGATGCCGGTCGGCGACGTGACGTTGATCTCCGTCAGGTAATCGCCGATCACGTCGATGCCGACGAAGATCAGGCCCTGCTCCTTGAGGGTCGGGCCGATCGCGGTGCAGATCTCGCGCTCGCGGGCGGTCAGCGTCGTCTTCATCGCCTTGCCGCCGACATGGAGATTGGCGCGCGCCTCGCCCGGCGGCGGCACGCGCAGCACGCCGCCGACGGGCTCGCCGTCGACCAGGATGATGCGTTTGTCGCCCTGGCGGATCTCCGGCAGATAGCGCTGCACCATGATGGGCTCGCGATAGAGCTGGGCGAACAGCTCGAGCAGCGCGTTGAGGTTCTCGTCGGCCGGGCCCAAGCGGAACACGCCGACCCCACCATTGCCGAACAAGGGCTTCAGGATGATTTCGCCGTGCTCGCGACGGAAGGCAATGATCTCGTCGCGGTCGCTGGTGATGAGGGTGGGCGGCATCAGCCCGGGGAAATGCGTGGCGAAGAGCTTCTCCGGCGCGTTGCGCACGCTGACGGGGTCGTTCACCACGAGCACGTGGGCGCGCACATGCTCGAGCAGATGCGTCGCGGTGATATAGGCCATGTCGAAGGGCGGATCCTGGCGCATGAGGATCACGTCCATGGCGGCGAGCTCCAGCGTCTCCTGTGCCCCCAGCGTGAAATGACGACCGCGCTCGCGGCGCAGCTCGAGAGGGCGGGCGCGCGCGGTCAGCCGCCCATCCTTCAGACTGAGCTGCCGCGGCAGGTAGTGGTGGAGAGTATGGCCGCGCCGCTGCGCCTCGAGTGCCAGCGCGAAGGTCGAATCCGCGTCGATGTCGATGGTCTCGATCGGATCCATCTGGATGGCAACGGCAAGACCCATCGAGCCTCCTCGTGCGGGGCAAAGGCGGAGTATCATAACAGGCCGCGCCGCGCGACAAGCGAAATCCCAAAAATGGCGCCGGGCAGCGGCTGCTCACGAAGGATTGCCCGCAAAAGGCTTTGACGGTTCTCGCTTTGCAGATATTTTCCTTGCCGCCGCCGCACTTCGGTGGCGGGCCGCGCTAAGGTCATCGGCAATAAGAACGCCACAAGAACGGCGTGCGAGGGAGGTTCAGTTTGGAGTCAGGAGCATCCCGCCGTGATGGGCGGGCGAGCCGGTGGCGTTTCCGGCCGGCCGGGCGATGAGCCAGCGCGCCACAGCCAACGGCAAGCCGCTCCTCAGCATTCGCGGCCTGTCGGTTCGCTTCGGCGGGATCGTCGCGCTGGACAACGTCTCCTTCGAGGTCGCGCCCGGTCAGATCTGCGGCCTCATCGGTCCCAACGGCGCCGGCAAGACGACGCTCTTCAACTGTCTGAGCCGACTCTACCATGCCGACAGCGGCAGCATCCAGTTCGAGGGCCGGCCGCTGCTCGACCTGCCGAAGCACGCGATCGCACCGCTCGGGATCGGCCGCACGTTCCAGAATTTAGCACTGTTCCGCAGCATGTCCGTGCGCGACAACGTCATGATCGGCGGCCATTGCCGCTCGCGCGGTGGCTTCCTCGCCGATGCGCTGCGCTTGCCCTTCGTGGCGCAGGAGGAGCGCGTCCTCAAGGAGCGGGCGATGCGCCTCATCGATACGCTCGACCTCGCCGCCTATGCCGATGCGCCCGTGAGCGCGCTCTCCTTCGGCACGCAGAAGCGCGTCGAGCTGGCGCGCGCGCTGGCGAGCGAGCCCAAGCTGCTGCTGCTCGACGAGCCGGCCGGCGGGCTCAACCACGAGGAGGTCGACAATCTGCGCGAGCTGATCCGCTCGATCCGCGACCGGCTCGGCGTCACCGTGCTTCTGGTCGAGCACCACATGAGCTTGGTCATGAAGGTTTCGGACAAGGTCGTCGCGCTCGATTTCGGCCGCAAGATCGCCGACGGCACGCCCGCCGAGGTGCAGCGCCAGCCCGAGGTCATCAAGGCCTATCTCGGAGGCAGCTTGTGAGCGCGAGCGCGATCCTGGAGACGCGCGGCCTCGACGCCTCTTATGGCCCGACGCGTGTGCTCCAGGCGCTCGAGCTCGCCGTGCCGGCAGGCGGCATCGTCACGATGCTCGGCGCCAACGGCGCCGGCAAGACCACCACCCTGCGCGCCATCTGCAACATGATGGTGCGCTGCGCCGGCGAGGTCCATTTCGCCGGCCAGCGCATCGACGGCAGGCCGACCGAGGACATCGTCCGCCTCGGCATCGGCCACGTGCCCGACGGCCGCGGCACCTTCGTCAGCCTCACCGTCGAGGAGAATCTGCGGCTCGGCGCCCACACCCGCCGCGACAAGCAGGTGGCGCAGGATTTCGAGCGCGTCTATGCCTATTTCCCGCGCCTCAAGGAGCGCTATCGCCAGCAAGCGGGGACGCTGTCCGGCGGCGAGCAGCAGATGCTCGCCATCTCGCGCGCGCTGATGCTGCGGCCCAAGCTGCTGCTGCTGGACGAGCCGTCCTTCGGGCTCGCGCCGCTGGTCGTGCAGGAGATCTTCCGCATCCTGCGCGCCATCAACCGCCAGGAAGGCGTGAGCATGCTGCTGGTGGAGCAGAATGCCAGCATCGCCCTCGAGCTCGCCGACCAGGCCTATCTGCTGGAGACCGGGCGGATCATCCTGGCCGGCCCGTCCAGCGTGATCAGCAGCGACGAATCCGTGCGCCGCGCCTATCTCGGTTACTAGGGGGCTGCCTGGGAAATGGAACGGGTCTGCGTTGCACGAGGATGGGGCGATGTTAGGAGCGGCGCCGCAGGCGATGCCAGGCGCATCGTCAAGGCGCCGCGACGCGGCAGCGCCCCATCCTCGTGCAACCCGGAGGGACATCGGCATTTGCCGCCGGCTCGTCGTCGCTCGTCGCTCACGATGCGCACGGCATCGCCGCGCTCCTCGCTCCTAGCCCAGCGGCAAGTGTCGATGTCGCAGACCCGTTCCATTTCCCAGACAGCCCCCTGAGGAACCGCCGCCATGCAAGCGCTCATGCATCAAGTGCTCTCCGGCCTCGCCAATGGCGGCATCTATGCCAGCGTCGCGCTGGCGCTGGTGATGATCTACCAGGCGACGCATCACGTGAACTTCGCCCAGGGCGAGATGGCGATGTTCTCGACATATGTCTGCTGGATGCTGCTGCAGGCGGGCTTGCCCTATTGGATCGCCTTCATCCTCACCCTCGGCTTCGCCTTCATCGCCGGCGTCGCCATCGAGCGCATCATCGTGCGCCCGGTCGAGCAGGCGCCGGTGCTTACCGTGGTGGCTGTGTTTATCGGGCTGCTGCTCATCATCAACAGCCTCGCCGGCTGGCTCTTCAGCTACACCATCAAGGCTTTCCCCAGCCCCTTCCCGTCGAACGCCTGGTACGGCAGCCCCTTCATGTCGCCGCACGAGGTCGGCATGATCTTCGTCACGATGGTGGTGCTGGCGCTGGTCTTCGCCTTCTTCCGGTTCACGCCCTTGGGGCTCGCCATGCGCGCGGCGGCGCAGAACCCGGTGTCGAGCCGCCTCGTCGGCATCCGCGTCGGCTGGATGCTGGCGATGGGATGGGGGCTTGCCGGGCTGATCGGCTCGGTCGCGGGCATGATGGCCGCGCCCATCGTCTATCTCGACCCCAACATGATGGGCGGGATCCTGCTCTACGGCTTCGCCGCGGCGCTGGTGGGCGGCATCGACAATCCCTGGGGCGCGGTGCTCGGCGGCTTCATCGTCGGCGTGCTCGAGAACGTCGCCGGCGCCTATGTGGTGGGCACCGAGCTCAAGCTCACCGTGGCGCTGGTGATCATCATCGGCGTGCTCCTCGTCAAGCCGTCCGGCCTGTTCGGCCGCGTTCTCGTGACACGGGTGTGATCATGACCACCGTCGAGACCTCCCACCCCGCTGCCGCCCGACAATATGCCGGCCTGAGCCTGCGCAGCTGGAGAATGGTGGGCATCGCCGCGCTGCTGGCGGTCGCCTGCGTGCTGCCCTTCTCGCTCAGCAGCTACCACCTGTTCCAGGCGACGCAGGTCCTGGTCTATGCCATGGTCCTGCTCGGTCTCAACATGCTGACGGGCTTCAACGGCCAGATCTCGCTCGGGCACGGCGCCTTCTACGCGATCGGCGCCTACACCGCGGCGATCCTGCTCGACAAAACGGGCATCCCGTACTGGGCGACCATTCCCGTCGCCGGTCTGGTCTGCCTCGTCGCCGGATTTCTCTTCGGCCGGCCGGCGCTGCGGCTCGAAGGGCACTATCTCGCGCTCGCCACCTTCGCGCTCGCGGTGGCGACGCCGCAGATCCTCAAATACAAGCATCTCGAGCCGTGGACCGGCGGCGTGCAGGGCATCATCATCAGCAAGGCGGACGCCCCGGCCGGACTGCCGCTCGACAGCGATCAGTGGCTCTATTTCTTCTGTCTCGCATGGATTGTGCCGCTCTTCGTCGTCGGCTGGAACCTGCTGCGCGGCCGCACCGGCCGCGCCATGGTGGCGATCCGCGACCATCCGATGGCGGCAGCCACCATGGGCATCGACACGGCGCTGTACAAATCACTCACTTTCGGCGTTTCCGCCATGTACACCGGCATCGCCGGCGCGCTCGGCGCGCTGGTGGCGCAATTCGTATCGCCCGACAGCTTCGGCTTCTTCCTGTCGATCAGTTTCCTGGTCGGCATCGTCATCGGCGGCATCGCCTCGATCTCGGGCGCCGTGTTCGGCGCGATCTTCATCGAGTTCGTGCCCAATATCGCCGACCAGATTTCGAAGGCCGCGCCGTGGGCGATCTATGGCATCTTCCTCATCGCCTTCATGTATCTCATGCCGATGGGGGTGGCCGGCGTGGTCCGCTTCGCCGCGGCGCGCTTCGCCCGGCTGGCGGGCGAGCGCCGGCCGGGTTAGATCTGTCTTTGCAATTGCTCAACAATGGGAGAAGAAACGATGTACGCCAGGAGAGCTTGGCTGGCCGCGGCGGCGCTTGCGGCGCTGGCGATACCGGCCGCAGCGGCGGACACGCCGGGCGTCACCGCCAGCGAGATCAAGATCGGCCAGACCATGCCCTATAGCGGCCCGGCCTCGGCTTACGGCACCATCGGCAAAGCCGAGACCGCCTATTTCAACATGATCAACGAGCAGGGCGGCATCAACAGCCGCAAGCTCAATTTGATCAGCCTGGACGACAGCTACAGCCCGCCCAAGACGGTGGAGCAGATCCGCCGCCTGGTCGAGCAGGAGGATGTCGCCTTCATCTTCCAGAGCCTCGGCACGCCCTCGAACACGGCCATCCAGAAATATCTCAATGTCAAGAAGGTGCCGCAGCTCTTCGTCGCCACCGGTGCCAGCAAATGGGGCGATCCCGAGCACTTCCACTGGACCATGGGCTGGCAGCCCGACTACCGCACCGAGGCGCGCATCTACGCCAAGTACATCCTCAAGCAGAAGCCCAACGCGAAGATCGCCGTGCTCTACCAGAACGATGATTTCGGCAAGGACTACCTCATCGGCCTCAAAGACGGGCTCGGCGACAAGGCGGCGAAGATGATCGTGCAGGAGGCCTCCTACGAGGTCACCGATCCGACCGTCGACTCGCAGGTCGTCGGGCTGCAAAGCTCCGGCGCCGACACCCTCGTCACCGCGGCGACGCCGAAATTTGCCGCGCAGACCATCCGCAAGGTCTACGACATCGGTTGGAAGCCGCTGCATTTCATGACCAACGTGTCGAT
>Ga0209647_1004795_pt1 | contig 10064 bp, 9 predicted proteins | sample GraSoi_2013_60cm_FD_185827 | JGI IMG/M metagenome (GOLD analysis project Ga0209647, IMG submission 185827) | Grasslands soil microbial communities from the Angelo Coastal Reserve, California, USA - Sample 9_17_2013_60cm (SPAdes) (version 2) | ecosystem: Environmental > Terrestrial > Soil >...
ACAAGGCGCTCGCCGGCGACGCCGTGACGGCGCGCTTCGTCCTCGACCGGCTGGAGCCCCGGCCGCGTAGCCGGCCGGTCGAGATCGACCTGCCGGAAGGGGTGCGGGCGCGCGACGTGCTGGCGGCGTTCGACGCGACGGTGCGGGCGATGGCGTCAGGCGAGATCACGCCCGACGAGGCGGTGCAGGTGACGCGCGTGCTCGACGGAAGGCTGCGGGCGATCGAGGCGGCGCGGCGGGAGGAGGCGCGCGATGAACGACGCGCCGCCTCTAAGCCCTCTCCCTCCGGGCCCTTCGACAAGCGCTCAGGAGGGTTGGGTGAGGGTGTGGCAACTCGCTCGAACGTCGCCGACCGAGTCGCGGCGCGACGCCCTCACCCCGGCCCTCTCCCGAGGGGAGAGGGGGTGATCATGGCGGATGAGGATGGAGGAGGGTGGGAATCTCTCCTCCCAAAGGAACCCTGCGCGCGCTCGCGATTCGCCGGCGATCTCCTGCATTCGACCTGCATCGGCAGGTTTCCTTCGCTCAGTCCCGGGCTTGAAGCGGGCGGTGGGATGGTATAGTGGCGATCGCTTCGCCTTCGAGGATCCTTCATGTCAGTCAATCCGGAACAGCGGGCCGAGATCGACGCCTTGCGCGGCGCGACCCAGCCGACGCGGCGCGCCACCGTCGCCGCGCTCGAGGAGATCCTCTACGAGCCGATCCCGGTGCTCGATCACGGCTTCGTCCGCGTCATCGACTATATGGGCGATGACGGCGCCGTCGTGCAGGCCGCCCGCGTCTCCTATGGCAAGGGCACGCGCAAGGTGCATGAGGATGCCGGGCTGATCCGCTACCTCATGCGCCACTGGCACTCGACGCCGTTCGAGATGGCCGAGATCAAGTATCATATCAAGCTGCCGATCTTCATCGCCCGGCAGTGGATCCGCCACCGCACCGCCAACGTCAACGAGTACAGCGCGCGCTACTCCAAGCTGCAGGACGAGTTCTACCTGCCGGCGCCGGACCAGCTCGGCATCCAGTCGAGCGCCAACCGCCAGGGCCGCGGCGCCGTGCTCGACGCCGCGCAGGCCGCGCGCGTGCTTGAGCTCCTGCGCGAGGACGCGGCGCGCTGCTATCGCGACTATGCCTGGATGCTCAACGAGGACGATGGCGGCGAGAAAATCGATCCCGAGCGCGCCGGCCTCGCCCGCGAGCTCGCCCGCATCAACCTGACGCTCAACACCTATACCGAATGGTATTGGAAGACCGATCTCCACAATCTCATGCATTTCCTGCGCCTGCGCGCCGACCCGCACGCGCAATACGAGATCCGCGTCTATGCCGAGGCGATGCTCGACACGCTGCGCCGCTGGGTTCCCCATACCTACGCCGCCTTCATGGAGTATCAGATGGGCGCCGCGCATATCTCGGCGAGCGGGCTCGCCGTCATCCGCCGCCTCATCGCCGGCGAGGCGGTCGCGCAGCCCGAGAGCGGTCTCGCGCCGCGCGAATGGCGCGAGCTGATGGCGACGCTCGGCCGCGAATCATAAGGCGGTCCGCGCGGCGCAACAAAGCGGGCGACCCCTGCGTTAACCCAGAGTTGCGCATCCCGCGAACACCTCCCCGCTCGGCATGATGGGGCGGGATGATCGGGCGGGAAATCGCGTAGAACGCTGGGCTGGAACTTTACTTGAGGTCTGACATGCGCCTTCGCCTCGCTCGCATCTTCACGCTCGCCGCTGCCGTGATCCTTACCGCCGCGCTGACGGGCTGCGTCGTCGAGCAGCGCCGGCCGGTCGCCGAGATCGTCGCGCCGACGGCGCCGCCGCCGCCGCGTTACGAGGCCGTGCCGCCGCCGTCGCGCCCGGCCGAAATCGTCCAGTGGCGGGCCGGCCACTGGCATTGGGACGGGCGCGAATATGTCTGGGTCCCGGGCGAGTATATCGAAAAGCCGCGCCCCGCCGCGATCTGGGTCGCCGGTCATTGGGACGAGCGCGGCGGCCGCTTCGTCTGGGTCGAGGGTCACTGGCGCTGAGAGGCGCGCCGCCCAATGCCCTCGCTCTGAGGCTAGTTCGCCGTCACGTGGTTGCGGAAGGCGAGCGGGTCGGCGATGTTGCGCATCGGCTCGATGCCGCCGCCGGTGCCGCGGATGGTGACGGTGCCGAAGCCGAGAATGCGGCCGATCACCGACTGGTCGACATCGACGCTTTCGACCTTGGAGAGATTCATCTCCATCGTGTGGCGACGAAACAGCCCCGTTTTGAAGATGATCCGCCGGTTGGTGACGACGAGCTCGGTCGTCCAGCGATGGAGGAAGGCGGGCAGCCAGCTCGCCGCCGCGAGCAGCAGCAGCGCGGCGCCGGCGATCTGCGGCACCGGCGCGAGATCGGCGGCGACGTAGGCCGAGGCGGCGAGCGCGGCGAGGCCGAGCAGGGCCAGCAGGATGGCAGGCAGATAGACGCGCCAGTGCGTCCGCGTCACATAGGTGACGGTCTCGCCAGGCTCCAGGATCTTGTCGACATAGCTCATCGCATCGTCCCGCGCACCGAGAGGCGATGGTGACGCGTCGGCCGCCCGCCGCCAACAGAAATCGTGCCCGCGACGATGGCGGGAAGCCGGGGCGCGAAAGCCGGGGCGGGACAGCCGGGGCGGCGCGGGGATGCGTCCGGCAAGCCGCCCCTATCATCCCTCGCCGCAATCCTTCGCGGCGGCGATCGCGGGAGAGCGCAATGAGAAAGTCCATCGTGCGCGTGTCGGCGGGGCTGGCGTTGCTCGGTACCGCCCTGGTCGGCTCGCTGGTCCTCGCCGAACGCGGCGCTGCGCAGATCGCCGCCGACAGCGCGCAGGTACACCCGCAGCGCCCGCTGCCGGGGCGTCACATCGAGGGGCGCCTTGCCTTCCTGCGTGCCGAGCTCAGGATCACCGACGCCCAGGCACCGCTGTGGGACCGCGTCGCCGCGGTGCTGCGCGAGCGCGCCGCCAAGATGGATGCGGCGATCGCGGCGTCTCGCCAGGCGCGCAGCGACGGCACGGCGCCCGATCTGCTCGGCCAGATCGAGGCGCGGATCAGCGCCGGCGAATCGCGGATCGAAGCCGACCGCGCCTTCCTCGCCGCCTTCCGGCCGCTCTACGAGGTGTTGAGCGACGAGCAGAAGAAGACGGCGGACGAGCTGTTCGCCCATCATCACCGCCACTAGCGGCCGCACGGCCGCACCAGGGACGCCTGCCGCGCCGAAGGGCGGCGTGGTATGATCGGCGATGCGCTCCTTGTCGATCAGTCTGGCCGGCAGTCTGGCTGGCGCCGTCGTCCTTCTCGCCGGCCTTTCCGTCGCGGCGCTCGCGGCGACGCCGCTCGGCGCCGCCGAACCGCAGACGCTGCGCTACGTCGCGACCTGGGCCGGCTTGCCGGCCGGCGAGGTCCATCTCCAGCTCGCCGAAGGGGCGAGCGCGTTCCGCGCGCAGATCGATATCAGCACCGTCGGGCTGCCGCGTTGGCTGACCCGCTTTCGCGCGCGCGGCATCAGCGAGGGCGCCGTGCCGGCGGACGGGCTGGCGGCGCCGCTGCGCTACGACGCCGCCTATGATCTGCGCTCGCGCAAGGGCAAGCGGATCAGCATGCGCTTCGTCGCCACCGGCAAGGACAGCGTCGCCGAACGAGGTCCGGAGGACAGTTCGGAGAAATATCTGCTGCCGCCGGCGCTGCTCACCGACGTCGTCGATCCGCTCGCCGCGCTCACCCGGATGCGCGAGGCGTTGCGCAGCGGCTTGGCCGGGCAGGGCGGTTTCGCCATTCCCGTCTTCGACGGCAAGCGGCGCTTCGACGTCATGGAGCGCGCGGTCAGCCGCGAGACCAGGTGGATCGGCGACCAGAAGCTGCCGGTGGTCCACCTCGCCTTGCTGCTCCATCCGATCGCCGGCTTTCGGGGCGATGACGGCGAGCCCAATCCGGATCCCAAGCCGCGAGAGCTCGACCTTCTCTTCAGCGACGACGGCAGCTACACGCCATTGCGCATGGAGGTGACCGTCGCCTGGCTCACCATGGTGGTCGAGCTGGCCGAGCGCTGCGGCAGCGCCGCCCCGTGCAAGGTCACGTTCGAATGAGGCCACGGTTGGCCGCGGCGCCGGCTGCGCCTATATTAGGTCCAGCCGTGTCATTGCTCCCGATGGGTCCCGTCATGATGATACCGCGTCTTTCCCTCCTCGCCGTTGCCGCGCTCGCCGCGACGGCCCTGCTCGGCCCGGCGCAGGCCACCAGCTCGAGTGCCGTGTTGGCGCAGCGCCAGTGGTCGCTGATGGACAAATGCACGAAACAGGCGATCGCGCGGTTTCCCGACCATACCGCCGAGGCGCTCGCCAAGCGCGACGATTACACCCGGCAATGCCAGCGCGACACCCGGGTACCGGTGCGCGAGGGGATGGCGCCCAAATAGACCGCGCCCGCCTGGCGCCTCCCGCCTGGCACCTCCTCTGGCCCCGAACTTCGATTGGCACTATCCTGTCCGTCATGCCCGTCCTCAGCGTTGAGCAACCGCTTGTCGATACCGGCAGGCGCTTCGCCATCTCCTCGGAATTCCAGCCCGCCGGCGACCAGCCGCAGGCAATCGACGCGCTTGTCGACGGCATCGCGCGGCAGGAGCGCGATCAGGTGCTGCTCGGCGTCACCGGCTCGGGAAAGACCTTCACCATCACCCATCTCATCCAGAGCGTGCAGCGCCCGGCGTTGATCCTGGCGCCGAACAAGACGCTGGCGGCGCAGCTCTATGGCGAGATGAAAAGCTTCTTCCCCGACAATGCGGTGGAGTATTTCGTCTCCTATTACGACTACTACCAGCCGGAAGCGTATGTGCCGCGCTCGGACACCTATATCGAGAAGGAATCCTCGATCAACGAGCAGATCGATCGCATGCGCCATTCGGCGACGCGCGCCCTGCTCGAGCGCCGCGACGTCGTCATCGTCGCCTCGGTGTCATGCATCTACGGCATCGGCTCGGTCGAGACCTATTCGACGATGACGGTGACGCTCGCCGCCGGCGCCGCCGTCAGCCGCAGCAAGCTGCTCGCCCAGCTGATCGAGCTGCAATACAAGCGCAATGACATGAATTTCGTCCGCGGCACCTTCCGCGTGCGCGGCGACACGGTGGAGATCTTCCCCGCCCATTACGAGGACCGCGCCTGGCGGCTGTCCCTGTTCGGCGACGAGCTCGAGGCGATCCACGAGATCGATCCCTTGACCGGCGAGAAGACCGCCTCGCTGCAAGCGATCAAGATCTACCCGAACAGCCATTACGTGACGCCCAAGCCGACCCTGCTGCAAGCGATCGAGCAGATCAAGTCGGACCTCAAGCTGCGCCTCGCCGAGCTCCATGCCGGCGGCAAGCTGCTCGAGGCGCAGCGTCTCGAGCAGCGTACCGTCTTCGATATGGAGATGATGGCGGCGACGGGGAGCTGCGCCGGCATCGAGAATTATTCGCGCTACCTGACCGGGCGGCGGGCCGGTGAGCCGCCGCCGACGCTGTTCGAGTACCTGCCGGCCGACACGCTGATCGTCGTCGACGAGAGTCACGTCACCGTGCCGCAGCTCGGCGCCATGTACAAAGGCGACTACGCGCGCAAATCGACGCTCGCCGAGTTCGGCTTCCGCCTGCCCTCCTGCATGGACAACCGGCCGCTCAAATTCGCCGAATGGGAGGCGATGCGCGGCCAGACGATCTTCGTCTCGGCGACCCCCGGCCCGTGGGAGATGGAGCGCACCGGCGGCGTCTTCGTCGAGCAGGTCGTGCGCCCGACCGGCCTCATCGACCCGGTCTGCATCGTCCGCCCGGTCGAGAACCAGGTCGACGATTTGATGGCCGAATGCCGCGATTGCGCCGCCAAGGGCCAACGCGTGCTGGTCACCGTGCTGACCAAGAAGATGGCCGAGGCGTTGACCGAGTATCTGCACGAATCCGGCCTGCGCGTCCGCTACATGCATTCCGACGTCGACACGCTGGAGCGCATCGAGATCATCCGCGATCTGCGCCTCGGCGTCTTCGACGTGCTGGTCGGCATCAACCTCCTGCGCGAGGGGCTCGACATCCCGGAATGCGCCATGGTCGCCGTGCTCGACGCCGACAAGGAAGGTTATCTGCGCTCGCGTACGGCACTCATCCAGACGATCGGCCGCGCCGCGCGCCACGTCGAGGGCCGTGCGCTGCTCTATGCCGACCGCATGACCGACAGCCTCACCGCGGCGATCGGCGAGACCAACCGGCGGCGCGAGAAGCAGCAGGCCTATAACGCGGCGAACGGCATCACGCCGGAGAGCGTGCGGCGCGGTATTGCCAACATCCTCGACAGCGTCTACGAGCAGGATCATGTGACGATCGGCCTCGGCGAGAGCGACGCCCTCCACTATCAGGGCGCCGATCTCAAGACGGTGATCGCCGATCTCGAGAAGCGCATGCGCACCGCCGCCGCCGATCTCGAATTCGAGGAAGCGGCGCGGCTGCGCGACGAAATCCGCCGTCTCGAGCAGGCCCAGCTCGGCGTGCCCACCGCGCCGTCCGGCGCTCCGGGCCGCTCGACCGCCGGTCGCGCCGGCACCTCGGCACGCGAGATGACGCGCGCCAAGGTCCGCGCCCGCGGCAAGGCGAAGCGGTCGCAGTGACGGACGACATTGCCGCGATGCCGCGTGTCGCCCTCGTCACCGGGGCGGCGCAGCGCATCGGCCGCGCCGTCGCGCTGGCGCTCGCCGCCGACGGCTGGGCGGTGGCCGTGCATTATCACGCCTCGCGCGGCCCGGCCGAGGCGCTCGTCGCCGAGATCGTCGGCGCCGGCGGCCGCGCGGTGGCGCTCGCCGCCGATCTCGCCGACGAGAATGCGGTCGCCGCGCTGGTGCCGCGCGCGGCGGCGGCGCTCGGCCCGCTCGGTTGTCTCGTCAACAATGCCTCGGTCTTCGAGAACGACACGGCGGCGACCGCCGACCGCGCCAGCTGGGATGCCCATCTCGAGGTCAATCTGCGCGCGCCCTTCGTCCTCATGCAGGGCTTTGCCGCGCAGCTGCCCGAAACGGCCGCGGGCGCCATCATCAACATGCTCGATCAGCGGGTGTGGAATCTGACGCCGTATTTCGTTTCCTACACGGTGAGCAAGACAGCGCTCTGGACGCTGACCCAGACGATGGCGCTGGCGCTCGCGCCGCGCATCCGCGTCAACGGCATCGGTCCGGGTCCGACCTTGCCGAGCCCGCGCCAGAGCGCGGTGCAGTTCGAGCGCCAATGCGCCTCGCTGCCGCTGCGCCGCGGCACGACACCCGACGAGATCGCCGCCGCGGTCCGCTTCATCCTTGCCGCGTCGGCGCTGACCGGTCAGATGATCGCGCTCGATGGCGGGCAGCATCTCGGTTGGGCCCAGGAGGCCGAGCGCATGCCGCCCGAGGAATAGCGCTCACGGGAGGGGGAATGTAAGCTCTCCAAGCCTGCCCCTAAGCGGCGGATTTGCCGGAGAAAAACAGGCCTCTGGAAACCGGCTTCCCGGAGCGCCAGTTGTTCACAGGGCCGAAAACACCGGGCAACGTGCTGATTTGCAGCCGCGAATTTAAACTCCTATTACAGTTAATTTACCGGCAGTTTACACTTGACACGGAAAAATATTAATATTTTCAGTGAGTTAATTAAATTGCCGTTTTTTTAGGCAGAGTGAGATAACGTGAGGATTGCAGCGCGTGGAATGCCATATGCCGCACTCTTGTCTACAGAGTTTTCCACAGGTTTCGTGGATATCACGGGACGCGATTTTTCGGCCGTCGCCGAATTCCCGACCGCGATGACTGACGGCGACGACAGCGTGGCGAAGCCGGCAAGGGAGATGGCCGAGGCGGCCGCGCCCGGGGGTCTGCTGTCCGGCGGCGTCGAGACGATCCGGGCCGTCGTCAAGAATCTGCCGCCACGGCCGGGCGTCTATCGCATGCTCGATGCCAGGGGCGACGCGCTCTATGTCGGCAAGGCGCGCAATCTGAAGAGCCGCGTCGTCAACTACACGCACACTTCCGACCTGTCGAACCGGCTGCGCCGCATGGTCGCGGAAACCGCCACGATAGAAGTCGTCGTCACCCACACCGAGGTCGAGGCGCTGCTGCTCGAGAGCAATCTCATCAAGCGGCTGATGCCGCGCTATAACGTGCTATTGCGCGACGACAAGTCGTTTCCGTTCATCGAGATCAATGCCGCGCACGCCTTCCCGCAGCTCTCCAAGCATCGCGGCCCGCAGGACAAGACGAGCGAATATTTCGGCCCCTTCGCTTCGGCGGGTGCGGTCAATCGCACCTTGATCGCCTTGCAGCGCGCCTTTCTGCTGCGCTCGTGCAGCGACAGCATGTTCGCCAGCCGCACGCGGCCCTGCCTGCTCTTTCAGATCAAGCGCTGCAGCGCGCCGTGCGTCGGCCGCATCGACCACGAGGCCTATGCCCGCTTCGTCGCCGAGGCGCGCGACTTCCTGCACGGGCGCGGCAAGGACGTCCAGTCGACGCTCGCGCAGGCCATGCAGGCGGCCTCGGCGACGCTCGATTTCGAGGCCGCCGCCCTCATCCGCGACCGCATCCGCGCCCTCACCCATGTCCAGGGTCAGCAGGACATCAACGTGCAGAGCGTCGCCGACGCCGACGTCATCGCCGCCCACCAGGCCGGCGGCCAGACCTCGATCCAGGTATTCTTCTTCCGCGGTGGGCAGAATTGGGGCAATCGTGCCTATTTCCCCAGCCACGACCGGCAGCTGCCGGTCGAGGAGGTGCTCGCCTCCTTCGTCGGCCAATTCTACGACAACAAGCCGCCGCCGCCCTTGATCCTGCTCAGCCATGCGCTCGCCGAGGCCGAGCTGATCGCCGAGGCGCTGACCATCCGCGCCGAGCGCAAGGTCACGTTGCTGGTGCCCAAGCGCGGCGAGCGCGCGCGTCTTCTCGGCCACGCCCTCAACAACGCGCGCGAGGCGCTCGGCCGTCGCATCGCGGAGAGCGCCTCGCAGCGCAAGCTGCTCGAAGGGGTCGCCGCCACGTTCGGCCTCGAGGCGCCGCCGCGCCGCATCGAGGTCTACGACAACAGCCACATCCAGGGCACCAATGCGGTCGGCGCGATGATCGTCGCCGGGCCCGAAGGCCTGATGAAGAGCGCGTACCGCAAATTCAACATCAGGGGCGGAGAGGCGCTCGAGCCCGAGGCCATAGCCCTCGACTCGCCGCCTGCGGCGACGGCTCAAGATGAGGGGAGCCCTGGTCCCGGCGACATCTCCCCTGATCCTGAGCCGGGCGGCATGCTGGGGTCGAAGGATAGGGCCGCCGTTCCGCCTGCCCCCCTCACCCCCGGCGACGATTACGGCATGATGCGCGAGGTGCTGATGCGCCGCCTGGCGCGTGCCCTCAAGGAGGATCCGGAGCGGGCGCGTGGCGCCTGGCCCGATCTCATACTGGTCGATGGCGGCGCCGGTCAGCTCTCGGTCGCCATGGCGGTGCTGGAAGAGCTCGGCATCACCGACGTCGCGGTGGCGGCGATCGCCAAGGGGCCGGACCGCAATGCCGGCCGCGAGCGCTTCTTCGTACCGGGCAAGCCGCCCTTCAGCCTCGATCCGCGCGATCCCATACTCTACTTCATGCAACGTCTGCGCGACGAGGCGCATCGTTTTGCCATCGGCACGCATCGCGCCAAGCGCGCCAAGAGCATCGGTCATTCGCTGCTCGATGACATTTCCGGTATCGGCGCCCATCGTAAAAAGGCGCTCTTGCACCATTTTGGCTCGGCGCGCAGCGTGGCCCGCGCCGGATTGACCGAGCTTGAGCGGGTCGACGGCATCTCGAAACGCGTGGCGAAAAAGATTTATGAGCATTTCCATGTCGACGGCTAAGATGGCGCCAAGCGTCTCGCCTATTATTTGCGAGGCGGGGCCGGATCCATGCTGACCAAGCTGCCGAACCTGCTGACCTTGTCGCGCATCGCGGTCATCCCGTTGATGGTCGGGACGTTCTACCTGCCCGACATCTATTCGCAGTGGCTTGCCTGCGGCTTGTTCGCCGCCGCCGGGCTGACCGACTATCTCGACGGCCATTTCGCCCGTCG
>Ga0209647_1004796_pt1 | contig 10064 bp, 8 predicted proteins | sample GraSoi_2013_60cm_FD_185827 | JGI IMG/M metagenome (GOLD analysis project Ga0209647, IMG submission 185827) | Grasslands soil microbial communities from the Angelo Coastal Reserve, California, USA - Sample 9_17_2013_60cm (SPAdes) (version 2) | ecosystem: Environmental > Terrestrial > Soil >...
TTGCCGTGGTAATAACCGCTCAGCCAGATCGCGATGTTTTGGGTATTTGTAATCTTGTAGCCGGTGTATTGGTCACACGTGATCTTTGAAACATCCAGCGTGACTTGTGCCCGAGCTGCTGGGACTGCGGCGAAGGCCAATATCAATCCTGCTGCAATCACCACAGGCTTTGTCATGACGGTCTCCCTGGGAGTTATGCTTGAATCGTGGCGCTGACCGGAGGGTAAACGGCTCGGCTGCCGGAACTGGAAAGATCTTGCTCATTGGATTAAATTCCAGGACGAGTGGGCATCGGTCAAGTGTTCGCCGGACCCGTCGGGTTGCAATCCTGCGCCGAAGGGAGGCCAAAAATGCGAGTCTCAATTTGGGCGGCGTTGTTGATCTGCACTGCATCTGCTCCGCCTGCGCATTCGCAAGCTCCCGCTCCCGTCCCTGTGAGCACGGTCAGCGCTGAAAAACGGCCGATCTCGAAGGCGCTCGACTTTGTCGGGCGGGTCGAGGCGATCAACCGCGTCGAGATCAGGGCGAGAGTAAAGGGTTACCTGGAGGCGGTCCTCTTCAAGGAGGGCGATGTGGTCAAGGAGGGCACGCCTCTCTATCGCATCGAAAAAGGCTTGTTCAATGCCGCGGTCGACCAGGCCCAGGGCGCGTTGGAGACGAGCAAAGCGCAACACGAGTTGGCGGTGAAGACCCGGAAACGGCAAGACGAACTGTTTGCAAAGAACGTCGCCGCGGAAAAGGCACGGGACGAAGCCATTGCGGCCGAAGGAATGGCGAAGGGCGCCATCATGACCAATGAAGGCAACCTGCAAACGGCGCAAATCAACCTTGGCTACACCGACATCGTCGCGCCGATTACCGGCAAGGTCGGCCGCACCACTTTGACCAAGGGTAATGTCGTCGGCCCCGACAGTGGCGTCCTCACGACGATCGTCAGCCAGGATCCGATGTATGTCACCTTCCCGGTGAGCCAGCGCGAATTCCTGCAGGCTGCTCAGACCGGCCGATCGACCGACCTCAAAAGCATCAAGGTACGGATTCGATTTTCCGATGGGTCGGTTTACGACCAGGTAGGCGAGATCAATTTCGTCGATGTGACGGTCGATCGCACCACCGATACCGTGATCGCGCGCGCCACCATGCCGAACCCCAATGGTCGCCTGATCGATGGCCAGCTGGTGCGGGTCAATCTCGAGAGCGGCACGCCCGAGGAAAAGATCGTGATTCCCCAGGCCGCGCTTATTGCCGACCAGGAAGGTGTCTATGTGTTCGTCGTCGAGGACGGCAAGGCGGTCGTGAAGCGAGTCAAGACCGGGGGCGAGAGCGGGACGAACGTCGTGATCGAAGCAGGGCTATCCGCAGGCGACCAGGTCATCGTGGAAGGGCTGCAAGGGATCCGTCCGGGAATAGCAGTGCGGGCGAGCCCGCTACCGCAGGCCCTCCGAGGTTGATTCAATGCTCTCCTCGGTCTTCGTCGACCGGCCGCGGCTCGCCATTGTCATTGCCATCGTCACGACGATCGCCGGCGCATTGGCGCTATACTCGATTCCGATCGCGCAATATCCCGATATTGTTCCGCCCCAGGTCTCCGTCACCACCAGCTTTCCCGGCGCCTCGGCAGCGGTGGTCGACAGTACGATTGCGCAGCCGATCGAAGCCCAGGTCGTCGGCGTCGACAAGCTGATCTACATGAAGAGCGTGAGCGGCGATGACGGCAGCTACACGCTCACCGCGTCTTTCGAGCTCGGCACCGATCCGGACATCAATACCGTCAACGTCAACAACCGGGTGCAGATCGCGCTTTCCAGCCTACCTGAGGACGTGCAGCGCCAAGGCGTCACCGTCAAAAAGAAATCGTCCGCCTTGCTTGGCGTCGTCGCCATCTACTCGCCCAAGCATACGCACGACCCGTTGTTCATCTCCAATTATGTCACGATCAATCTGCTTGATCAGATCAAGAGCACGCCCGGCGTCGGGGACGCAACCCTGTGGGGTCCACAGGATTATTCCATGCGGGTTTGGGTCAGGACCGACCGGTTGACGGGACTCGGGCTCACGACCGGCGACATCATCAATGCGATCAGGGCGCAAAACGTTCAGGCCGCGGTCGGGCGCGTCGGCGCGCGGCCGATTTCCAATGAGCAACAACTGCAGCTGAACATCCAGACCCAAGGCCGCCTGAGTTCCGTCGCCGAGTTCGAGAACATCGTCGTGCGCACGAATCCGGATGGGTCGGTGCTGCGCCTCAGCGACGTCGCACGGGTGGAATTGGGCGCGGCCAATCTCGATCGTGAAACGCGATTGAACGGGGGGCCGGCGTCGGCGGTGGCGATTTACCAAACGCCGGGCGCCAACGCGATTGCGACGCTGAAACAAGTGCGGGACCGAGTCGCCGAAGCGCAAAAGCGCTTCCCGGAGGATTTGGCCTGGAAGGTCACGTACGACCCGACCAGCTTCGTCACGGCGACCATCGAAGAGGTGAAAAAAACGCTGGTCGAGGCGTTCATCCTCGTGGTGCTCGTGGTGTTCCTTTTCCTCGGCAGCGTGCGCGCGACACTGATACCGACGCTCGCAGTCCCGGTTAGCCTGATCGGGACGTTCATCGCGCTCAAGGCGATCGGCTACTCCGCCAATTCGGTCTCGCTGCTCGCGCTCGTGCTTGCCATCGGCATCGTGGTCGATGACGCCATCGTCGTGGTCGAGAACGTCGAGCGGGTGATGGAGGAGCATCCCGAGCTCTCTCCCGCCGAGGCGACGAAGCGAGCCATGGCGGAGATCACCGCGCCGATCATCGCGATCACGCTCGTGCTGCTGTCGGTATTCGTCCCGGTGGCTTTCATCCCCGGCATTTCCGGCGAGCTGTTTCGCCAGTTCGCGGTCACGGTTGCAGTCTCCATGTTCCTGTCGGCGATCAACGCGCTCACGCTTTCGCCGGCGCTTTGCGGAGTGCTGCTTCGGCCGCACCGCGGGCCGAGACGAGGGCCGATAGGGCTCGTGATGCGCTCGATCGATTATGTGCGCGACAGCTACGGGGCCGCCGTTGCGCGGATCGTTCGATTCTCCATCATCGGATTGGTGCTGGTCGGCGTCGCCGGTTTCGGCGTCGTCGGCCTCTCGAAGATTACCCCCACGGGATTCCTACCCGAGGACGACCAGGGTGCGTTGTTCGTGGTGGTGCAAATGCCCGGCGGCACATCGGTCGCGCGAACGTCGGAAGCAATCCGTCAAGCCGAGGACATCGTGCGCGAGGAGGAGGCGGTCGCGGACTTTACATCGGTCATCGGATTGAACTTCATCGACAACTACTCGCAGCCGAACGCAGCCTTCATGGTCGTCACGCTCAAGCCGTTCGAGGAACGCAAGGATCGGTCTCTCGGCGCGCCCCAGTTGATTGCCGAGCTTCGTGCTAAGTTCCGGCAGATCCAGGGTGGAACCGTGGTCCCCCTCTCGCCGCCGCCAATTCTCGGTCTCGGGACCGGTGGCGGCTTCACCTACGTGCTGCAGGACCTGCGTGGCGGCGACCCCAAGGAACTCGCCCAGGTCGTGCGCGGCCTCACGGTTGCCGCCAATCAAGACCCACAGTTGACGGGTGTGTTCAGCACGTTTTCTGCGACGAACCCGTCGATCTATCTCGATATCGATCGGAACAAAGTGCAGATTCTGGGCGTACAATTGAACGACGTGTTTGAGGCCTTACAGGCCTCGCTCGGCGGCTTCTACGTAAACGACCTAAACCTGTTCGGACGCAGGTGGCAGGTCAACGTTCAGGCCGAAGCCAATGACAGGGCAAGCGTCGACGACATCTACCGCATCAACGTGCGCAACGCCGAAGGCAAGATGATCCCCCTACGGAGCCTGCTGGAGGCGCGCGTGGTCGTCGGTCCGCCGGCGCTGATCCGCTACAACAATCTCCGCGCGGTTACCGTCCAGGGCAGTCCGGCGCCGGGCGTCTCCTCCGGGCAGGCGCTGAAAGCAATGGAAGACGTCGCGGCCCGCACGCTTCCCGCGGGCTTTGCTGGTGAATGGACCGACACCGCGTTCCAGGAAAAGCGCGCCGAGGGCAAGACCACCATGATCCTCGGCTTCGCGGTGCTCTTCGCCTATCTGTTCCTCGTCGGACTGTATGAAAGCTGGACTATTCCAGTGCCGGTGCTGCTGTCGGTGTCGGTCGGCATCCTCGGCTCGTTTGCCGCCATCGTCATCGGACGGTTGACCCTCGATCTCTACGGTCAGATCGGCATGATCGTTCTCATCGGCCTTGCAGCGAAGAACGGCATCCTCATCGTCGAGTTCGCGAAGGAGAAAAGGGAGCAGGGCATCCCGCTTCTCGAGGCGGCAACGGAAGGCGCGCGCCTGCGCTTCCGGCCTGTGATGATGACGTCGCTGGCCTTCATCCTTGGTCTTCTGCCGCTAGTAGTGGCGACCGGCGCCTCGCAACTCGCGCGCCGCAATGTCGGCACGCCGGTGTTCGGCGGCATGATCCTCGCCTCGTTCGTCGGTATTTTCGTCATCCCGCCGCTCTACGTGACGTTCCAGTCTGTCCGCGAGAAGCTCAGGCCATCCGCTCGCCCGAAGGAAGTTCAGGCAAAGAGCGCGACGGAGGTCGAGGCGCGCCAGCCGTCTGCGGCGGCGGAATGAAGCAACCTCCCAGTTTCGCCCGCGATCGATAGCTCGCGAGTGTCATCAGTATGTCTCGGCAACGAATTTCATGTTTCATCGCATCTGCACGAATGTAAAACAGCGCACTTCCGCGCCTGGCTGGCCCAGGGACTGTGCGTGACGGACCTTTCCGTCAAGAACCTTGCTGCGCGCGTTTGATTGATTTGTATAGGGAGTCCTCATCAGGAAGCAGCTCCCCGAGACCCCCGCCTGTGGAAAGGTCAGGTGGCGACGGTCGTACGACCAAAACTTTTGGGCTGGCACCAAAACGCTGGCCTGATGTCCGCGAAGAGCGCGATATCCAATTCGGTGGGCTTACCTGACCACCTCCGTCGCTGTCGGCTCGTCGCGTGTCCAAACCACGAGCAATTGCCAGGCAATCGAAAGCACGATCGGGCCGACGAATAAACCAATCACGCCATGCACGAGCGTGCCCCCGAGCACACCGACCAATATGACCGGCATCGGTGTGCTCAGGCCCTTGGCCACGAGCGGCCGCAACATATTGTCCAGCAAATTTACCGGGACCATGTAAAGCGTAAACAGAACTGCCGTTGTCGTATCCATCGCAAACCAGCTCCATACGATCAACGGCAGCAAGACGACGGACGGGCCGATCTGAATTATTCCAAGGACCAGGACCAAAAAGCTGAATAGCCCTGCGGCGGGAACCCCCGCGAACAGCAATCCGATCCCCGCCAATAGTGCCTGCAGGACCGCAATCCCGATAATGCCCCGCGAAACATTGCGGATTGTGGCTCCCGCCAAATCGACAAACTCTTGACCTCGTGCAGCTGCCACACGGCTAAGCACGTTTTTGATCGAGTGAATGAGTGACGGGCCCGGAATAAGCAGAAAACCAGAAATCACGACCGCAATGACAAATTTGAGCAGATTTATGCCGATGCTGCCTGCCGCATTCAGCAAGCTGCTGCCGAGGGGTTTGAGATGTGGCGCCGCCTCGATGACGAGCGCCCGAAGATTTGTCGAAGCGAGCAGCCAGCTTTCGTAGATCTTTTCACCGATGAGGGGCCAAGCTTTTACCGCGTCAGAAGGAGGAGGGAATGTGAGAGTCCCATCGCCAAGGCGAGCAAGGACTGTTCGAACAGTGTCAGCTAAGCTAAGCGCGAGCCAAGTCGCTGGACCGAGCATGACGAGAAGGCTGAGAAGAGTAATTGCAGCCGCCGCCACAGCGCGATGGCCTAAAGTTTGGCCGAGAACCAATCGAACATTGGGTAGAGGGCTACGGCGATGATGATGCTCCACACGATGATCGTCAAAAATGGTCTGATGAGGATCAGCGACCAGTAACCCAGAAATCCAAGGCAGACTATTCGAATTGCCAACAGCAGGAATTCGTCATTCGATGCACTGAGCTTCGGTGATCGATCATGGTCTTCCATTGCTGCGGTCCTCTCTAAGTCGAGACCAAGGACGTTCTCGCAATGCCAGATACTGAGAAATTGAGTAGCGACGAAGGCAGGCTCGCAGCGACAGTGCTGGTGCTGCGATCCTCGCATTCCCTCCCGGGCCTTGCTTGCCCAACTACACACGTCGGTGTTTGCAAGATCGTTGAATTATTTCTCAACACTGCCCAGCAGATCATCCAGTGTCGCGAGCCGATCGAGTCCGCCGACCTTTTCGCCGATGCCTTCGACTCGCAATAGGTCGCGTACCCGCCCATGCGCTCCGACGATACACAGCGCTATTCCCTGGCGCGCAAGGTCGAGGTGCAGCTGGTGCAGCATGCCCGCGCCCGCGAGATCAATATGGGGTGATGCCGAGAGGTCGCAGACGACCAGGCGGATGTCGCGCGCGGCCTCCGCCTCAAGACGCTCCGATACGGATTCGAGGACGGAGGCGGCATTGACATAGAGCAACGAGGCTTCCGGGCGGAACGCGATCGCGTGCGGCAGCGGTTCATTCTCGGGATGGCGGGCGAGATCGGAATAGCTGCGCGTTCCGGGTATACGACCCAGGAACGCGACGTGGGGGCTGGACGCGCGCGCCAACAGCATCAGGACCGAAGCCAGCGCAGCGAGCAGTATTCCTTGCAGGATCCCGAGCAGCAGCACGGCCACGAGGGCGATCGCTGCTGCGTAGAAATCCATCCGGCTGATGCGCCACATGCGAAGCATCGCCGGGACATCTATCAGTCCGTACACTGCCGTCAGCACGACGGCGGCAAGAACCGCCTTCGGCAGATTTGCCAGCAAGCCCGTGAGAAACACCAGGCACAGCGCCAGCGTACAGGAGGCAAAAATCAGCGCGAGCGGAGTCCGGGCGCCTGCCTTGTCGTTGACTGCCGATTGCGACAAGCCACCGGCCACGGGATAGCCATGGCCCAATGCCGCCGCGAGGTTGGCCGCGCCAATTCCGAGGAACTCCTGCCGTGGATCGAGGCTATACCCATGCTTCGCCGCGAACGTGCGTGCCGCGGAAACGCCTTCGATGTAGGCAAGCAGCAGACATCCAGCAGCCAGCGGAACGATCCCCTCGACGTCGCGCAGCCGCAGCCCGGGGAGTTCAAGGGATGGCAGACCCGCCGGCACCTCTCCGGTGGCGGGTACCCCGAGATCGGGGAGCCCGAGCGCCGATGCCACCACGATCGAGAGCGCAACGACCGCAAGCCCCACCGGCCTCGCGGGAAAAGCACGCTCGCCAAGCACGAGTAGCAGGATCGCGACAACGCCGAGCGCCAACACAAGGTAGTTGATCTGACCGAGCTGACCCGCCGAGAGCGCCGCGCGTTCAAAGAAGTTGTGTCCGCCGCCGGGAACGCCGAGCAGGCTCGGTATCTGGGTCATAGCAATCGTCAGGCCGGCGCCCGCCTTGAATCCCACCAGGATGCTGTCGCTGATGAGGCGCACCAGGATGCTCAGCCGCAGGAGCCACGCGATCAGGCAAAGCAGAGCCACCATTCCGGCCGCGAGGCTTGCGATCTGGGCGTAGCGCTGCGCATCTCCCTCAGCCATCGTCGCAACGGTACCGGCGATCATCAAGGAAATCGCAGAGGTCGGTCCGATCGCCAATTGGCGCGAAGAGCCCAGCAGGGCGTAGCCGAGTCCACCCAGCAAATAGCCGTAAATGCCCGCCTGCGGGGGCAGCCCCGCAAGTCCGGCATAGGCCAGAGAAACTGGAATAGCATAGGCCGCCAGCGTGGCCCCGGCGATCGCATCACTGGCCAACCATTTAATCCGATAGTCCGCCAGCCAGCGAGCTGCTGGTACCTGCCGAAACCAAGTTGGCCCGCTCTGCAGTGTCATCGCATTTCAAGATGTCGAGATCGGCTGACCGTTGTTGGTGGCGGCGATTGCATTTGATCTGCACATTCATTCGTCGCTAGGGGAATTGGCGCCAACACGCTCAATGATACAGGAAAAGCGCGCACGGAGGATTTTCAACGCAAGCTTTTCGCCCTGAGCGATGCCGGCCTGGAACGCGTCGCTCTTGCCGCCGCCCAGCCCTGAGGGCGTCAGCGGCGAGCAGTTTCCCCTCAGGCGAGAAAGGCGGACGCCTGCTCTGTTCGGCGTTCGCCTTTCCGCGCCTCAATTGTTCCCGGCGGGAGGTTCTTAAGCTAGTCAGCGCCCACACCCAGCTTCTCGCAACTCCGGGGAAAACCGGGGCGGACAGAAGCCCTCACGCTCAGTCGCATCGGAAAACGGCTATCCCAGCAACAATGCAGATGCGGATTCGGCTGGGCGGTGTTTGAATCAGCGGGTTTTCCAAAGAGATCGGCAATATTCGACCAGCCTTTGCCAAAACACGAGCAAGGCCACGAAGGCCGCTAGCACCAGCGTTGCAAACATCATCTGAACGACCGTGAAACTGGTCGCGTCTCTGCTAAAAAACCAACCTGCAACAACGCCGCCAATCCGTAGGAGCTGGTCGGCGGGCCAAGTAAGCCAATCGAGCATATTGCTCTCCGGCGCCACCGTGTGTCTTGCGCGCCCTATATCCTGCGGGCGCATCCTGCCACATGCCAGTCACTATCGCACGGCTGGAATTGCTGTTTGTGCTCGGCGGCGCAGCGGTCGCTGGCCGATCATGGCGCGGCCCCGGACGAACGGACCTCATTGTTTTGGGCGGCACTTCGAAAAAGATCGAGGGCCTCGACATCGCGACGATGTTCTGTTTCCTGCCGGAACTGCATCAATGACCTCAAAGACGCAGATACAACTTACGCCAAGGCGGTGGGCGCGGGCGTGCCGGGCATCGGCATCAGTATTTCTCAGCAACGAATTTCATTTTCTCCAACGACGCCCGATCATCGTATTTGCCCTTATCTGACCGCTTGGGCAGCTTGACCTTGCCGCGCGACACCTTCTCGAAGGGGATCAGCTTCAGGATATGGGAGATGCAGTTGAGCCGCGCCCGCCGCTTGTCGTCGGATCGCACGATGTGCCACGGCGCGTGCTGGCTACTCGTTTTCTCCAGCATCGTGTCGCGCGCCCGCGAGTAATCGTACCAGCGCCGGTACGACTCGAGATCCATCGGGCTCAATTTCCACTGCCGCAGCGGATCGTTGATGCGCGCCGAAAAGCGGCGTTCCTGCTCGTCCTTGCCGACCTCCAGCCAGATCTTGATCAAAGTAATGCCGCCATCGACGATGTATTTCTCCACTTCCGGGCAGAGCTCGAGAAAGCGGCGGTTCTCGTCCGCGCTGCAAAATCCCATGACATATTCGACGCCGGCGCGGTTATACCAGCTGCGATCGAAGATCACGATCTCGCCCGCCGCCGGGAACCGCTCTATATAGCGCTGCATGAACATCTGGGTCTTTTCACGATCCGAGGGGGCCGGCAGTGCCACCACGCGAAATACGCGCGGGCTCACCCGTTCGGTGATGGCCTTAATGGTTCCACCCTTGCCGGCCGCGTCGCGCCCCTCGAACACGACGATGATGCGCGCTCCCTTGTGCTTGACCCAATCCTGCAGATGGCAAAGCTCGACCTGGAGCTTGCGCAGTTCCTTCTCGTAGGCCTTGCGCTTCATCTTCGCCTTGGCATTGCTGCCTGCCGTCCGTTTCAATGCCATGACATCACCCGTCTCTTGCTAGCCGGCGCCGTACACCTTATGCGGTGCAGCCCTCTTCGGCTGCCGCTTCGAGCCGACGCGTGCTAGTCGATGATATGGTAGCCGCCGTCGACGTAAAGCGTCTCGCCGGTGATCAGACGGGCTGCGTCGTGGGCGAGGAAGGCGGTAGCCACGCCGACATCCTCGATGGTGACGAGGCTGCGCGCCGGCGCCTTCGCTTTGGCCTTGTCGAGCAGCGCGTCGAACTCGGGAATGCCCGAGGCGGCGCGCGTGGCGAGCGGTCCCGGCGAGATGGCATGGACGCGAATGCCCTTCGGGCCGAGTTCGGCGGCGATATAGCGGACCGCGCTTTCGAGCGCCGCCTTGGC
>Ga0209647_1004799_pt1 | contig 10060 bp, 11 predicted proteins | sample GraSoi_2013_60cm_FD_185827 | JGI IMG/M metagenome (GOLD analysis project Ga0209647, IMG submission 185827) | Grasslands soil microbial communities from the Angelo Coastal Reserve, California, USA - Sample 9_17_2013_60cm (SPAdes) (version 2) | ecosystem: Environmental > Terrestrial > Soil >...
AGCCTACCTTCGCCAGGAACATATCGGCCCAGCATTGTCGAGCGCCTACGACAATGACTTCTTCGCAATAACTTCGGGTCAAATTACTCAAACGCTCGGACTCTCCGAGGGATCTTTTAACTCCCTCGCTTTACCACACTACTGCCCGACACAATGGGGAACCCTGCTACGAATCGATCGCGACAACGCTGGAGGGATTCTAGACTACTTTAACGTAGAACAACCAGCCGACTGTTCGATACCGACCATCGATAACCTGGGCGGAGGGCTTGCCGCCCTTCACGCTTTTAGCCGTACTGAGGAAGCACTTCGCGTAGCGATTTGTTCTGGGGAGCAGGAACACTTGGCCCTTCACGATCTTGGTCATTGGCTGCGATCGATGGAATCCCCCAAGGCCAAAAAAGAACTGGCGCAAGCATGATGTAACAACCTTTAAACCATAGTAAGGCCGCGCAACATCCGCGCGGAAACAAAAACGGAAACGCCCGAGCTGTCCACACCAGGCGTTTCCGCAAATAACCTAAATACTCAACGTGAAACCAATACATCAAAAGCCAGGTGACGTACAACGTCCTTGTTTCTCCATCCTCTATCGTACCTATCAAGGAGAAAGCGATTTTCGAGGCTGGCTCACACTTGAGGATGGGTGCTATTGCCGGGTAGACCTCTCCGTCGTCACAGACCGGGCCGCTCAAGACTGTCTCAGAGTCTTTCTGCGCCCGGAATTATCTAAAACGCCAATAGGCTCTTACCCGGCTAAGGCGCGTCGTTATTTTACCATTCTTCATCGGACAAGTCCGAAACTTCATGACTGGCAGTCCGATTTCAAAGGCTGGATACTTTTGCCGGGTCGTATTTACGCGATTGGCGTTTCCGTCTGCAGCTATCGAAACGGCGGTCAGTACTTACGACTCTATCTACGGCCCGAGCACACGAAAAGGGAGTTCACTCTCCAGGTGGTGCGGTGAAACCTGGATCAGTTGGGCCGGCCCAGCATCGGTCAATGGGAAGCCATCTGCGGATACCAGTTGCCAACCGGAAACAGGGAAGGCTGGCGTTGGCTGACCGGCTCCAGTTTCCGTGAGCCTGGCCGCTCAGTAGACATCAATCTGCGTACCTGGATACATGGCGATTAGGCTGCCGAGGACAAAAACAAGGAAATGAACGCCACCACAACGCAACCTTACAGCGAAGACGCCGAAAAAGGCGTAATCTCTTCGCTGCTGCAAGCGCCCGGCGACGTATTTGCACGCTGTAGCCAACATATAAGTGCCCGCTCTTTCTATAATCCAGCTCACAGGATCCTATTCGAAACAATTGGCGAATGGCCGCCGGACAAGGAAGTCGATTTCGTGTGGCTCAAAGAGACGCTGAAAGCTCGCAACCAGCTTGCAGAAGTCGGTGACAAGGAGAGTGTGAGTGAGCTTTACCATTTCGTGCCAACAGCCGCAAATGCACAATACTATATCGAGATCGTCGCCGAGAAATACGCGCTTAGGCAGACCCTGGAGATTTGCCGACAGACCATGGATCAATGTCTGGATCGCGACGCAGACCCGCACGTCATTCTAAAACAAACAGAAAAGCGCATTGCGGAACTTGTTCATGAACAGAACGGAGAACTACCGATTTACGAGGAAGTCGATCTCGCTAACTTGTCCGACGAAGACCGGGAGCCGCTTCCTGAGTTTCCCCTAGATGCGCTACCCGACAGGTTCCGACTACCCGTCGAAGAGGTGATGCGCCATTACAAGGTTAGCGCCCTGCTGCCGGCCACCTGCGCATTGGTCATCAATAGTGCGGCGCTCGGGCGCGGGCTGGTGATCAAGTCAAATGTTCGGCGCACCTATGCCAATCTCTACGCAATCATCGGTGCGCAGAGTGGGACAGGCAAAAGCGTCGTCTTCGATGAATTCATGACTCCGCTTAACGAATTGCAGGAGGAGGCACTCAAAGAATTCGGAGCAGAACAGAAACCCCGTGCCGAGGCGGAGCTCAAACTTTTGGAGCAAGAGATTAATGAGCTGACGAAAGGCAAAAAAGATCGGCGCGAATTCGACGATAACGAGGATAATCGCCGGGAACGGTTGTGTGAGCTTTTGCAACGGAAAGCGGTCTTGGAGGATAAGCTCGAATTCGCTTCGCGCCTTTATTGCGTGGACTTCACCAGTGAAGCGCTGGGAATACTATTGGCAAACAACGGCGAGCAGATGGCAGTCTTAACGGATGAAGGCGGATTGCCCCTCCACAATATGCTGGGCCGGTACACTAAGGGCGAGATCACCGACGACGTGTTTCTGTGCAAGGCGAAAACCGGTAACAGTACAACCGTCGACCGTGTTGGGCGATCGTCAATTGTCTTGCATCACCCTTTAGTGACGATGTTGTTATTAGCGCAACCGGACCTAGTGCAGAAGGCGACTAGCAACGAACGACTCTTAGTAGGCGGACTCCTTGCCAGGTGTCTGATGGCTGATTCCAAAATGGAACTGCAGTACGAGGATGAAAAAACTCTGCCTGAAGTCGATTCGGAAATCATGGCGACATGGAACCAATATATCCGGTCACTGGTTAAAACGTTCCGATTCGTAGAAGAGCCCTGCTGGATAGCAGTCGGCGAAGGAGTAAGGGAGTTATCGCGAAAATTCCATAACGAAATCGTCGACCAAATCCGAGACTCGCTCTGGGACATTTCAAGCTTCGCCACCCGCTGGGTCGAAAGGGCCTGGGAAATCGCCTTGAATTTACATGCGGGCCATCACGGAGACGAATGCTATCGGGAACCTCTCAGCTCGAAGACTTTTTCAGACGCGATCCGTATCGCCCGGTTCTTTGCCGACCGTCAGCTTGAGGTGCTTCAGCGCCCGCGAATCAAGGCCCTTGATGAGCAGCGCGATCGATTGAAAGAAGTCTTTGCCAAGAACGGGGAAAAGCTCATCACTCTTCGCGATTTGCACCGTTGTCACGGGCTCGATCAAGAGCAGGTATTTTCGAGCGTAAAAAATCACCCCGACTTGTTCGGAATGGTCGAGAAACGTCCTTCACACGGAGGGCGTAAATCCATCCTCGTTTTTTTGAAGTCGAATCCACCCCTTGGATGGAAGGCATCCGCGAAAACAGCTCCCAGAGCTGATTAACGGCATTTCTTTACTCGGCGATCGCAGACGATCGTCGACAATGTCATTGAGGGTCTGGAGAAACTGAAAAGCTGAAAAACCGGTTTCAGAGAGCCATTTCTTTTTTCTGAAAACCCTTAGTGACATCGTCGACGATCGTCTGCGACCGCTACCCAAAAACCTACCAAAGGCAAACAACTCTCGTCACTTGCGGTGCGGCCCACCCTCTTATCCCGATCCCCACGAAACTACGACTTGCCTGCAACCCTTACGCAAGTTTCCTAATCATACTTGCGCCTCCCAGACGACTTTCGAGATTAGCTTTTACGGCTCTAGGGTATACTCGAAGGCTGGTGCCGTTTACGACGACCACGGGTTCGAATCCCGTTAGGGTCGCTTTAAGCAAAAGTCACTGAGCCGCAATGGGATATCTCATAAATCCTCCCCTTTATTTGAACTGGTTATACAGAGGGGTTATACAGAGCGCGTGCACTCTCGTAGAGCTTTACAGCGGCTCGCCGTTTGTATACGTAATTCGTTGGGTACCACCGATGGTTCATGATGATTTAGCCCGTGAAAGTGAACGATGGCAGCGGCTCAAACTTGAGTTAAACGCCGCTCAAGCACACCTCTTCTCCACGGTCGCCCGGGATGTCCAATTGGCTAACAGGCTGTTGCTCCGGCGTCGTCTTCGCAGTGATACGCGACCGCTGTCGGAACTCTCGGAAGGAGAGCAGATAGAGCGCGAAGCGCAGCAGGGGGTGGTCGCCGAACTGGAAGCCGCTATCGATCTAGCGCTAACCCAACCCGATCATATCTTCCTGCGAGCTTTATCGAAAGCCGCCGAACGGCTTGAAGCCTACGATGCCGGCAATGAAATGGCATTGTCGCAACCGGCTACTCTCGCGGGTTCGGTCGTACTTGCTTTCAGTGAGTTAAAAACAGAACTCGGCCGGAACCCAGGCTGGCTGGAAGTACGCAACCGCGTCCAAACGTGGCAGCGCGAAGGCGGAGTCAGGCCGATGTGCGAGCGCAACTGGCGAATAATCAAGGAAGACCCTTTTATCGCGGCGCTTTTCCGAAAACGTTAGGGCGTTTTCTTCGCCACGTTGAGGCGGGAGCACTCTTTCCTCACTGTCAACGGAAATCTCACGGACCGTGAGATTTCCGGAAATTTCACGGTCCGGAAGATGTCGCTTTAAAGTGACCGTAAAGCCGCGCTAAAGGTTCGCTTATGGCTACGAGCGAATTATTGAATGATCCAGCCCGGCCGCGTCCTGAACGGGTTCTGGCTCAGGCTCCGGAATATGGCGATTGCCGTGATGCCCGGCGGGTTTTTGGATTAAGGGAAACGTTTGTTTACCAATTATTCCGTGATCGGAAGATTACAGGAGTATTGGTCCCCGGTACCGGCAAGAAGCGCGGTAAACGGCTTTTCAACTTCGACTCTATCCGAAGATACCTGGCTGAATGCGCCTCAAAGGAGGAGGAAGGCCCGGCATCCCCGCCAAGGCGGAAAGAGAGGCCGTAACGCCTGAGCGCGGAGAAAGCGCGTTCGAAAGAGAAAAATTACCCGCCCCCGACAGCAAATCAAAGGGCGGGCAGATTCGAAAGGATGAATCAAAATGAAACAACGTCAACGACGTAAAAATGGCTCCCGAACTGGCCAAAATCAAGTTCGCAGGCATGGCCCTTCGCTGGTCATGCACAACGATGGCGCTCTGAGTCTCCGCGATTCAAACAGTCACTGGCACCGCAGACTATCACAAATCTCCCAGGATCTCTTTTTCGGCCTGTCTCAAAGGCAGCGGGAAAAGATCGTGATCGCAGAAGCCTGTTACCACCGGCTGCTAGTTGAGGGAAACCGGCGGCCCCCTTTCTGGGAGCGGGCTTTTCCACACCCGGCTTCTTGGGAGGAAAAATGACGAAATTAATCCCGCTGATTCTGACGGGACCACCGGTTTCCCGGCACAAACAGCGCAAGCTCGGCATTGCGCGTTTCGTCCCGGGCATTGGTTATGCCAAACGCGCCTGCTCTCGCTGCTCCAAGCATTGCTGGCTTGGCCCCACCCAGCTCGCCCGTCTGGAGGCCGAGCCCGGGGAAACGGAAATCGTTTGTCGAACGTGCGTCGCGCCGGAGATCAAAGCCGGCACGATCGCCATGACTAATCTCGGCGGTCGCGGCCGGGGGCTACATCCTGAACGGTCGCTACTTCGGGCCGCCGGAGAAATTTAACAACTGACATGGCTAACAATGGACACCCTCCGCAGGTGAAAAAAAGCGGATCGGAACGACGCTTCGCGCACGTCGGCCGCGCACGCAACCGCAACAGGAGGCCACGGGTTAAGGAGGGACGACTGCTAACCCGGATATTTAGCGAGATCGTACCCTAGAACTAACAATGATGAAAATTTTTTAGAAACTAACCATATGAACAAAGCTGATCAATACCGTTCATTATTTAACGGGACCTACCTCCAGCTGCTAGGCAGGAGTGCCCCTCTTGGCGAGGTCAGCGGTGACGAGTGCCTCAACGACACCGACTACGACCGTATCTTCCTGCTAGCCGAACAGGCCCGCGCTATTGCCAGTATCGGGCTGGATGTCTGCGAGCTAGAGCTGGACCACCTGAAGGAAGAAGAACTCTCCAAAACTAATTAACACGGCATTATGAATGAAGAAAACATGATTAACTGGGCAGACGTAATAATGACAGTTGCAGAAGTTTATTACGCCTGGACCGGGCCGATGAAAATCGAGTTAGGGATAAACAATAAAAACGAGAGGAGGCCGCGTATGAGCACCGGCAACGAAATGGCCGATCAGATTCTGGATTTCATCACCAGCAGGGAGGGTGTCAGTTTTGCCGAGCTGGAGCACCACATTAAAGGATTTTGCGGCGGCGCGTATGAATTATCGTTTAGTAAACATAACATCGTTTTGTGGCAGGGGGTAACCAAGGAAGGAGTTGACGCCCTGAACCTCCTGCTGGAGCGGAAGCTGATTTACAAAGTGCCTACTTCGGTTCTGGTTTACTTAATTGACGGACTTACCCCCGAGCTACCTATAGCCAAACGGGCTGGCCCGTACAAGAAACCTCACTGGGCTCCTATAGTCTTTAACTCCGGCCCCGATCCGGCATCTTCGCCGGTAAGCCATTCATCCGAGAAGTCGGCGCTATAAAAGCGCACCCGGCACGCTATTGTAACAAAAATAAACAAAGGTTGGGAATAGTTGTGGCCAGCCGGGATTTTTTCCGCGAAAGTTATAGGGCGATGGCAAACGAAGACAGACACCAGCCTTGTATTCCACCTGACCCAGTCACGCTCACCGTCCCTCTTTTTATCCGAATTCCCAGCGCCGGTACCCGTTGTCCGCATTGCGGACTTTCGCGCTCCAGTCTGGATCACCTCACCCGGCCCCAGCCCGCGAACGATTTCAAGCCGCCGGTAAAATCGAGGTTATACCAACAATCAGGCGTCATAGCGAAGGTCAGGCTTATCGATTACGCCTCACTTAAGGCGTACCTCAACGGCTTACCGTCCGGCCAGCAGCCTCTCAACCTGAAGAAGAAGGAGACAGTCACCAAACCATGAACCCTGTAAAACAGAAACGCCCGGGAGTTAGAGCCCGGGCGCTTCAAACTGAAACCGGAAAGCCTAAAACCGGATGCGTGCAGGGTACCCGGTTTGACCCAAATCGTCAATCGGGAGGCCGGCGCGATGTCTTCTCATGATTCGCTCAAGCGAGCGATCACAGTTTTAACCATCCCGATACTCTGAGAGCGGATGGGGCTGCCTGGACAAGTAACGGGTCACTGCTGCGTGCGCTCGCCGCTTCGCGACGATGACCGTAGCCCGAGTTTCTCGATCTTCGCTAACGGCACCCGCTGGCGGGACCACGGCACCGGCCAAGGCGGTGACAGCTTCGATCTTTACCAGGCGCTGACCAAGACCAACGCTCGCGCGGCTTGGCGCTCATTCATCGATTTAAGCAGGTTATGACACAGTTTAATTGGGACGAATGCAAAGCCAGGCTCACTGCTGGCGAAGAGGAAAAAATTGCCAGCGAACGAGCAGCGCGAGCTTTAACGCTCGACCGGTTGCGGGAACGTAACGGGATCGGGCTCTGCTACTGCCAGAAATGGCATACTTGGTGTATCGCCTTTCCGATCTCTGACCCTAACAACGGCACCATCTGGCGAGCCCATTGCCGCAGCCCGAACCGCAATGGTGACGGCAAATGGGATTGGGCCTATGAGCCTGCCAGTGATCCATCAACCCGGCCGATTCCGGCCTTGATTTTCGGCGCTCTCGCCACGGCGCATACGGCGCATGTCGTCGAAAGCCAATGGGATGGGATCACGTTAATCGATAAGCTCGATTTGATGGGTGAGATCGATGACGGCGAGGTCGTTGTCATTGCCACCCGGGGCGCTCAGATCGCGAATCGGCTCTCCACGCTATCCTGGCCGTCCAATATCCAGATTTACGCTTGGCCGCAGAATGATCAGGCCGGTCAGGAATGGCTGGCCGATACGCTGCAAAGCCTCAGTGGCTGCCACGTGGTTGAGGTTCCCAAAGCCCATAAGGATTTAGGCGAGTGGGTGAAAGACGGTGGTGCCACAGCCACCCAGCTCGACGCGGCGATCGAGGGGGCCAATTTCCAGAAACCTCCACCACCGACTGATCCGGACCAACAGCTTTTCGAAGATCGTTTAGCTAAGTACCGGGCCGCGCTTTTAACCAGTGCACAGCTCGAAACCGCACCGATTAAACCACGGGTAAAGCTCTTGGGTGAATGGTTCTGGGAGGGTGACTTAGGCTTTGTCTATGGCGTACGCGGAATTGGCAAAACTTGGTTTATTGACGGCCTGGCCGCTCATTTGAGCATCGGGAGAGATTTTGATTCCTGGGCGGTCCCAAAAGCCGTGCCGGTGCTCTACATCGATGGGGAAATGCCGGAGGATTTAACCCGCGACCGGCTCAAGGGCCTGGCCTCGGGGAACCAAAACCTAACTGTGCTCCACCACGAGGAGCTTTTCAATTCTGCCGGCCTGAGCATGAATCTGGGCGAACCGGTATCTCAAAGGGTTATCACCGAGCTTTGTGTTGAAAAGGGATTCAAGGTCCTGATCCTCGACAACCTGTCCTGTCTGGTCTCCGGGGTGAAGGAAAATGATGCCGATGCTTGGGAGATACTTTTGCCTTGGCTCCTTGAACTCCGGCGTAGGCGGATTGCCGTGGTGATTGTCCATCACGCCGGGGCTTCGGGAAAACGGATGCGCGGTACGACGAAACGGGAGGATCCCGCGGCTTGGGTGATTGGGCTTCAGGCTACCGAGGCCTTTGATCCTACGGAGCTGGGGGCAAAATTTGAGATGTTCTTCACCAAAATCCGAACTACACCCAATCCGGAATGGATCCGTATTTGGCATTTCAAGACTGAGGCCGACGGACAAGTCTCAATCGGGTGCGAGGAAATCAGCTTTGACGGCAAGGTGCTTCAACTCATCCGGGCCGGTCTTGAAACAGCGACTGAAATTGCGAACGAAATCGGTTGTGCCTTAAGCACGATTTCCAAAGCGGCTAAACGCCTAGAAGTGCAGAAGGAGATTGAGATTCGCAAACGCCGGTATTACCCGCGTGGCTTCATGAATCAGCCATGAAAAGCGACTCAAAACCGCTCTCGTTTCCACCCTATAGAGATAGAGAAACGAGGAAACGGGAAAAAGTGGGAGAGCCTTTAGGGGGCTCTCTTTACCACCGTTTCCGTCAACTCCCTCGGGAGAGCTGGAAACGAAAGCCTATTTTTTGGAAACGGATTTGGAAACGAGGGGAAAAAAGAGGGGTCAAAAAACCCCTCTCGTTTCCTACCAAAAATTGACCACCCGGGGGCGCTTACACGCTTTCACGGGCGGGCCATTCCATCCCGAAAGCCTTACCCCTTTCCCGACTCTTTTTTTTTGGGAAATACCCCGGACCGCCCGGACCACCCCCGGGCCAACCACACTGCAGGCCACCGACACATAACCCCATTAAAAAAATGCCATGAAAGAACTAGTAAAATTCCCTTACTGGTACATGAAAATCCATGAAACGTGCACTCTTACTACTGTTTTTTATTGCTGCCTCCGCGCATGCGCAAATTGGATGGACTTTGGAACAATGCCGAAAGCATTTCGGCGCTGAGTTCACGCCGACCGATACCGACTCATACCGATTCTCTGATAATATGTCCTATTCGCATGTTGATTGGAGCAAATTCAACGGATGGCGCAAAATCCACAAACATGATGAGGTAATTCCCAACAGTACGTTAACTACTGGAGCCGACACTCATTATTTCCATGTTGATTCCGTATTCGATGTTTACCTTAATTTTGATCCTGACGGCACCGTGGGAGCAATTCAATGGGTTAAAAGGGGAAACCCGTTCTCTGAAGCAGAGTGCAAACAGCGTCTGACAGAAGCATCACGTGTCGATTGGAAACGCGTACCCAATGGAAGGCGTACACCCGAATACGATTGGCAATCGGTAGGAAGACTCAACTGGATTGGTTTTATTGGCGATAATCCAATCTTTCGCGCCACTGAAAACAACGCCGGACAAGGAACGTATTATCTAACGATTTGGACTGACTGATCATGCCTAAGAAATTAAACAAAAGCAAGGATGCGCTTAGACCATGGTGCAGATCGTAGTCTCCGACCTAGGTACAATTAAGCTGGCTCAACAGAGCCTGAAAGGGATGCCAGCGGAAATCGAGCGTGCCTCCGAAATGCGCGGTGGACGCGGTCTTTTGCCGGAGCATTAATGACGCCAATCTTATTCTGACGGACTGGCAGAAAACGGCCAACGGAATGCGCAACGCCACGCGTTTCCTGAAACTTTATGATTGTGGCTCATTGACTGAGAATTATCGCCGAAACGCTAGCGAAAA
>Ga0209647_1004801_pt1 | contig 10058 bp, 9 predicted proteins | sample GraSoi_2013_60cm_FD_185827 | JGI IMG/M metagenome (GOLD analysis project Ga0209647, IMG submission 185827) | Grasslands soil microbial communities from the Angelo Coastal Reserve, California, USA - Sample 9_17_2013_60cm (SPAdes) (version 2) | ecosystem: Environmental > Terrestrial > Soil >...
CGCCGCCGAAACCCGCCTCACCGTCCCGGCGCCCATCACGCCGCCGTTGATCGCCTGGGTGGTCGAGATCGGAAAGCCGAGGAAGGTCGAGGCGAGGATCACGGTCGCGCCGGCGCTCTGAGCCGAGAATCCCTGGGCGGCGTCCATCTTGATGATCCGCGCCCCCTTCATCCGCAGCATGCGCCAGCCGCCGCTGTAGGTGCCGGCGGCAATCGCGACCGCCGCCGAGACGATCGCCCAGAAGGGAGGGCTGGCGTCGCTGCCAAGGGTGCCGTTGGCGATCAGGGCCAGGGTGATGACGCCGGTCGTCTTCTGCACGTCGTTGGCGCCATGGGAGAGGGCCAGCAGCCCGCCTGACACGACCTGCGCGTAGCGAAAGCCACGGGTCACCGGGCCGGGACGGCGCCTCCCGAACAGCCGGTAGGCGATCACGATCAGCACTCCGGCGACGAGGAAGGCGACGAGCGGAGCGACCAGCGCCGGCAGCAGGACCTTGTCGAGCAGGCCGCCCCCGACCACGGCCCCGGTCCCGGCGGCCGCGAGCGCCGCCCCGACCACGCCGCCGATCAGCGCGTGCGAGGAGCTCGACGGCAGCCCCAGCCACCAGGTGGCCAGGTTCCAGACGATCGCCCCGATCAACCCGGCGAAGACGACGGTGGGCGTGATCGCGGCGGCGTCGACGACGTCATGGGCGATGGTCGTCGCCACCTCGACCGAGACGAAGGCGCCGGCGAAGTTGAGCAGGGCCGCGACCGCGATCGCCACCTGTGGAGGGGCCGCCCCGGTGGAGACGGCGGTCGAGACCACGTCGAGGGTGTCATGGAACCCGTTGGTGAACCCGAAGACGAGAGCCGCTGCGACGACGATCGCGATGACGAGGTCGGAGCTCACGAATTCTTGATGACTATGCCCTCGAGGATCTGGGCCGCGGTCTCGGTCGCGTCGATGGCGTTCTCGAGCACCGCGAACATGTCCTTCCAGCGGATCACGACCATCGGGTCGATCCCGTTGGAGAAGAGCGAGGCCACCGCGTCGCGGGAGATCCGGTCGCCCTCGTTCTCGAGCCGGTGGATCTCGATCCAGTAGCGGTCGAGGCCCTTGAAGCCACGCAGGTCCCCGAGCCCGGCCGCGAGTTGCTCGCATGCCCCCACCAGCACCTTGGTCAGCGCCTGCGCCTGGGCCATCGGCGCCTCGATCTGGTAGAGGCCGAGGAAGTCGGCCGCCTCCTCGGTGTAGTCGACGATGTCGTCCATCCGGGTCGCCAGCCCGTAGATGTCATCGCGATCGATCGGCGTCACGAAGGTCGAATTCAGCCGCTGGATGATGTCGTGGGTGATCCGGTCCCCTTCCTGCTCGGCCTTGAGGATCTCCCGGCCCAGGCCGCTGTCGTCGGGCCAGGTGCCCATCATCGAGTCGAGCAGGCGCGCCGCCTGCAGGGTGTTCTGGCCCGCCTCGATGAAGAGATCGAAGAAGCCGGGGTCGCGGGGGAGGAGGGAGAGGCGCGCCATCTGGGAATCCTAGTCGCCTGGTGGGACTCCGCCGGGACGCATGGCGGCCTCAGCTCGCGGCGGCCGCGAGCTGTTCGGCGGCGCGGGCGGCGTAGCGCTCGCGCAGCTCCTCCTGGACGCTGCGGCGCTCTCCCTCGGGCACGACGGTCCGGGTCCAGCGCCCCTCGGCGTCGAGCTCCCAGGCGTTGACGTTGTCGGCGAAGCAGCGCTCGAGGACATCCAGCATCTCCGCCTTCAGCTCCGGGTCCTCGACCGGAGCGACCAGCTCGACGCGGCTGTCGAGGTTGCGCGGCATCAGGTCGGCGGAGCCCATCAGCACCCTGGTCTCGGCGCCGCGCTGGAAGGTGTAGACACGCGAGTGCTCGAGGAAGCGGCCGACGATCGAGACGACCCGGATGTTCTCCGAGACCCCCGGGACCCCCGGCCGCAGGCAGCAGATGCCGCGCACGTTGAGGTCGACCCGCACCCCCGCCTGCGAGGCCTCGTACAGCGCCTGGATGCAACCGGCGTCGACCAGCGAGTTCATCTTCAGCGCGATCCGCGCCTCTTCACCGGCCCGGTGGGCGGCGACGGTGCGCTCGATCTCCTCGACGATCCGGTCCCGCATCGTCGTCGGCGAGACCAGGACCTTGCGGTAGGCGGCGGGGCGGCCGTAGCCGGTGAGGAAGTTGAACATCTCGGCGACGTCGGCGCCGATGTCCGGGTCGGCCGTGAAGAGGCCGAAGTCCGTGTAGAGGCGGGCGGTCTTCGGGTGGTAGTTGCCGGTGCCGATGTGGACGTACTCGCGCACCCGTTCGCCCTCGCGGCGGACCACCAGGATCGCCTTCACGTGGGTCTTCAGGCCGGGGATGCCGTAGACGACGTGGACGCCGGCCTCCTCCAGCGACTTCGCCCAGTGGATGTTGGCCTCCTCGTCGAAGCGCGCTTTCAGCTCGACCATGCAGACCGCCTGCTTGCCGCGTTCGGAGGCGCGGATCAGCGCCGGCACCAGCGGCGAGTCGTCGCTGGTGCGGTAGACGGTCTGCTTGATCGCCAGCACGTCGGGGTCGGCGACGGCCTGCTCGACGAAGCGCTCGACCGAGGAGGAGAAGGAGTCGTAGGGGTGGTGGACGAGCAGGTCGCGCTGGCGGACCGTCGCGAACATGTCGACCGGATCGCCGTCCTCGCCCTGCAACCGCGGCTGCGTGACCGGGGACCAGGGCGCGTAGCGCAACTCGGCGTGGCCAGGGACGTCGGCGATGTCGTTGAGGTCGGCGAGGTCGACCAGGCCGTCGACGTCGTAGACCTCGCGGTCTTCGAGCCGCAGGGCGCCGATCAGCTGCTCGCGCAGCTTCGCGTTCATGCCGGCGGCGATCTCCAGCCGCACGACCTCGCCGAAGCGGCGGCGCCGGATCTCGTCCTGGACCGCCTGCAGCAGGTCGTCGGCCTCGTCGCTGACGGTGAAGTCGGCGTCGCGAGTGACCCTGAAGTAGCCGTGGTCGATCACCTCGGTGCCGGGGAAGAGCAGGTCGAGGTTGGCGGCGATCGCCTCCTCCAGCGGCACGAAGGACTTGCCGTCCTGGCCCAGCGGCAGGAAGCGGCCGAGCAGCTCCTTCGGGACCTTGACGCGGGCGATGATCTCGACCCCGCTCTCGGGGTCGCGCAGCAGCACGCCGAGGCTGAGCGAGAGGTTGGAGATATAGGGGAAGGGCCGGCCGAGCCCGATCACCAGCGGCGTCAGCGCCGGGAAGACCTGCTCGTGGAAGCGCGCGTCGATCTCCCGCCGCTCCGCCTCGCTGGCGGTGTCGAGGGTGACGACCCGGATCCCCTCCTCCTCCAGCGCCGGCCGCAGGACGCCGCCGAAGCAGGAATGGAGACGGCGGTCCAGCTCCAGCACCCGGGCCTGGATCGCATCGATCTGCTCGCTCGGGGCGAGGCCGTCGGGACCGCGGGCGTCGATGCCGGCGTCGAGCTGGTCGAAGAGGCCGGCGACCCGGACCATGAAGAACTCGTCCAGGTTGGAGGCGTAGATGCCGCAGAAGCGGAGCCGTTCCAGCAGCGGCACCCCGGGGTCCTCGGCCAGTTCGAGAACCCGCTGGTTGAAGTCGAGCCAGGAGAGCTCGCGGTTGAAGTAGAGGGCGGGATCGTCGATCGATCCATCGTACTGAGACACCGTGAGCGCGCCCCCCGGCCTCAGGCGACCTGGGCGAGCGCCTGCCGCGCCGCTGCCGGCCGGGCCTCCAGCGCCTGCCGGTAGCCCGCTGCGAGCTGGCCCAGGGCCCGCTCCCAGGAGCGGTGACGGACGGCGTGGGCCGCGGAGGCGCCGAGGTGATGGCGCAGCAACGGGGAGGACGCGAGCTGGAGCAGGGCGCCCGCCAGGTGGTCCGGGTCGGGGCGGCAGAGCAGGCCGGTGTGGCGGTTCTCGACCAGCGCCGCCGGGCCGCCCTCGGCGACGGCGACGACCGGCAGCCCGCTGGCGCCGGCCTCGAGGATCACCTGGCCGTAGGTGTCGGTGCTGCTGCAGAAGAGGAAGACGTCGGCGCTGGCGTAGGCGCGGGCCAGCTCCTCGCCGCCGAGCCAGCCGAGGAAGGTGGCGTGCTCGCCGAGGCGCGCCCGCAGCTCGCCCTCCTCGGGCCCGCCGCCCGCCAGCAGCAGGTGCAGGCGCGGGTCGGAACGCCGCGCCCGCAGGAAGCTCTCGGCCAGCAGGTCCACGCCCTTCTCCCGCGTCAGGCGGCCGGCGTAGATGACCTTCAGCTCGCCCGGGTAGGCATCGCGGTCGGCCTTCGCCGGGTCGAAGCGATCGCAATCGACGCCGCGTTCCCAGCGCCCGATCCGGGCCGCCTCGGTGCCGAGCGCGACCAGCGAAGCGTCGGCCGCGGGGCTCGGGGAGAGGACGGCGGCGGGGGCGCGGTAGAAGGCCCCGAGGGCGGCGCGCGCGATCGCCTCGACGCCGCCGTCGCCGCTGCGCATGCCGGCGTAGGTGGCCAGCTCGGTGTGGTAGCTGGCGAGCAGCGGCACCCCGGTGACACGGCTGAGCAGGGTGGCGGCGATGCCCGCGGGCCCGGGAGCGGTGACGTGGACGAGGTCGTAACCGCCCTCGGCGAGCGTCTCCACCAGGTCGGGTAGGCCAGGGACGCCGAGCGTCATCCCGTCGTAGAACGGCATCTCCAGCTCTGCCGCGGCCGGCAGGCGGCGGTCGACACCGGCGTCGGTCCCGACCACGTCGATCTCGAAGCCGGGCACGCCGCGCTCGCGGATCTGCTCGATCGTGTGGGTGACGCCGTGCATCGAGGCGATCCCGTCGGCGATCACGGCGACGCGACGAACCTCCCCCTCTCGATTGGAGAGCTTCGCCTTCTCGGCGCCGAGGAAGATCGTCGAGGGCGCGTAGGGAACCGCGGGGACGAGCGCCTCGAAGAGGCCGCTGATCGCGCTCGGGAAGTCGCCGCTCGCGACCGCGGCGGTCCCTCCCTCGACGGCAGCTCGCAGGCGGCGGTCGTGGATGCGGCGGGCGCGCCGGTAGAGGTCGGCGTGGGAGAAGCCGTCGGACTGCAGGTAGGCGATCAGCTCGCGGCCGCGCAGGTCGAGGCCCATCCCGTCGAGCCAGGCCTCGAGCAGGCAGCGGGCGTCGTCGGGGCCGATGTCGGCGGCGACCTTGCCCTCGCGGGCGGCACCCTCGCGGATCACCCTTTCCGCCATCTTCAGGACCGCGGCCGGGTTCGGCGCGGGGGCCTCGGCGTCCTCGGTGCCCTCGGTACCGAGGACCAGCGCGCGCGTGCCCAACGCCATCGCCGCGTGGGTCCACTTGGCGGCGCTGCCCTGCTCGCCGCCGGCTTCGGCGTCGCCGTGGCGCAGACACTGCAGAAACTCTTCCGGCGACCGAACATCGGCTGGCACCTCGGTGTAGGTGCGGCCGATGTCGACGCCGGCGTGGTCGTCGGAGCCGCCGATGCCGGCGCCGCCGTGCGTCTCGACGTAGACGGCGGCGGGCATGTTCAGCTCCGCGGCCCGCGACCCGTTGCGGACCTCCCAGATCGGGAACAGCTCCGAGAGACGGCGGCGGTGACGCCGTGTCAGCGGAGCCGCGACGTTGAAGAAGGGATGCGCAAGAGCGCAGGCGATCTCGTTCTCGTGAAGGTATGCGGCGCAGGCCTCGACGTCGCCGGAGTTCGCCTGCAGCCACTCGTGGTCCCCGGGAGTGATCCCGTAACAGAGGACGTGAACCGCCTGGGGCTCGCCGGCGAAGCGGGCGGTCAGCTCCTCGGAGACGAAGCAGTCGGGACGGACCGTCAGCTCCAGGCAGCCGTCGATCGTGTCGTGGTCGGTGATCGTCACGAAGTCCATCCCGCGCCGCCTGGCCAGCTCGTAGACCTCCTCGGGGGGCGTCGCGCACTCGGGCAGGCCAAGCGATCGCTGCACCCCCAGCCGGGAGAGCTGGGAGGCGGTGGAATGGCAGTGCATGTCAACTCGGGAAGTCATCGGTGTCTCCCTGTTCGTATCCATTCGGTCACTGCAAGATTCCGCCATTAGCAGGGAAAACTTGTGAACCGGCGGCAAACTTGATGTGAATTTCGCGTGACCTGGGGGGCTAGTGGAGCGAGCGCTCCAGCGCCGACCAGGTGCCTCGCTCGGACTCGCTGGCCCAGAGCTCGCGGAAGCGCTGGAACAGCAGCTCGCGGCGGGTCCGCAGGAGGGTCAGCAGCGACTCGATCCCCTCGGCGCGGGGCAGCATCACGTCGCAGTCGTGGATCTCGCCGAGGACGCCCTGCAGCTCTTTGGCCGCCTTGCGAGCGTCCGCAGCAGCGGGGCCGAAGCAGGGGCCGGTCGCCTCGAGCACGTAGCGCAGGCGCTTGGCGGCGATCCGAAGGTCGTGCTGGGCCCCGGCGGCGGCCGGGTCGAGCGCCGGACCGGAGAGGTCGAGCAGCACGGTGAGCCGGGTGCGGACGATGCGGGCCGCGTTTGGCCGCAGCGGCGCCTCCGGGTCGAGGCCCCCGACCCTGCGGGCCTTCACCCGCCGGCCCTCTTCGCCAGCTTCTCGAGGCGGCGTCGCAGCTTGCGCAGCCGCTTCCCGGCGAGGTAGGGCGCAAGGTCCTCGTTGGCCCGGCGCTGCTCGTCGCGGAGGGCCTCGATCCGCGCCGCCAGGGCCTCGCGGTCCGCCGCCGGCGCTTCGGCGACGAACTCGGCGAGGAACTCGATCTCGACGTCGCGGTCGCGCCTCTCCCCGAGGGCGTCGGCCAGCGCCTTGACCTTCTTCAGCGCCTTGCCGAACGGCTTGCGCGGGAAGCAGGCCTCGAACACCTCGAGCGCCGCGCGCAGCCTCCGCGTCGCCACCCGCATGTCGTGAAGGCGGTCGATCTCGCCGACGTCGAGGACGCCGTCGGAGTGCTCGAAGACCTCCCCCGCCCGGACCCGGACGACGCGCGCCGCCGCCGCGGCGAACGGCTCGTCGCAATCGAACCCCGGGACCTCGCGCGCGCGAGCCACGCGATCAGGCTAGCCGAGCGCGGACGCGACCGTTAGGCGGCGAGGCGGGCGGGCGAGGAGCCGTTGGCGTCGCCGTTGAGGAGGTCGAGGATGACCCCCTCCCGCAGTCCCCCCTTGCCGATCTGCAGCGGCTGGCCGAGCAGCTCGGAGACCTTCTCCAGCAACAGCACGCCGGTGGTGAGGATGCGGACCCGCTCGGGGTCGAGCTCGAAGCGCCGCCCGACCTCGGTCGAGGGGTCGCCGCAGAGCACCCGTATCCCCCGCTCCAGCGTCTCGTACTCGAGCACGGCGCCGACCAGCCGCCGCAGCGACGTGGCGCTGCCGCCAACGCAAGCACACCGGAGCCGACCCGCCAGGAGCGCACCTTCTCGACCCCGCCGGGCACGGTGCCGAGGATCACCTCGGTCGAGCCGCCGCCGACGTCGACGACGCCGACCTTGCCGGCGACCGGGTGCCCGAGCGTCTTGGTCGCGCCGATGAAGGAGAGGCGGCCCTCCTCCTCGTCGCTGAGGACGTCGACCGGGACCCCGGAGGCGTCGGCGATCGCCCGCACCGCCTCCTCGCTGTTCGAGGCTTCGCGCACCGCCGCGGTGGCCACCGAGCGGATCGTCTCCGCCCCCAGCTCCCGCGCCAGGCGCACCTGGGTGGCGACGACCTCGGCCACCTCCTCGATCTTGTCCGGGCAGATCGCCCCATCCTCGTCGAGCGCCTTGTTGATCCGCGTGTAGGCGCGTTGCTCCATCACCTTCTTCAACTGACCGCCGACCGGCTCGGCGACGAGCACGCGAGTCGTATTGGAGCCGATATCTATGGCAGCGCAGAGCATTGGCAGGGCCTCGGCCATCTTGGCAAACGTCCCGGACCCGCCGAGCTACTGCGCGGGGTGGGAGGCGTCCTCGAACTCCCGGAACAGCCCGGTGACGACGAAGGCGACCTGCTCGCCGATGTCGACCGCGTTGTCGCCGACCCGCTCGATCGCCCGCGCCGCCAGCAGCATCGTCATCGCCCACTCGCGCTTGTCGGCGTCGTCGCCGATCTCCAGTGCCAGGCGGAAGCACTCGCGGTTGAGGTCGTCGACGACGTCGTCCTGACGGACCAGGTCGCGCGCCATCTCGACGTCGCGTTCGCCGAAGGCCCGCTTGGCCTGGCCGATCAGCGTCCGCGTCTGCTTGCCCATGGTGAGGATCAGCTCCACCATCCGCTCGTCCGCCGGCGGCTCGTTGCCGGTGAGCGGGATCACCTTGCAGATGTTCACGCACTGGTCGCCCATCCGCTCCACGTTCTTCAGCACGTGCAGCAGGGCCGAGATCAGCCGCAGGTCGGTCGCCACCGGGGACTGCGTGGCGAGCAGCGTGATCAGGCTCTGGTGCACCTCCAGATAGCGACCGTCGATGCGATCGTCGTCGGCGACGACCAGCTGCGCCAGCTCGACGTCCTGGTGCTCGATCGCCTCCAGCGTCCGCTCGAGGGCCGCGCTGACCAGGTTGAGCCCGTCCAGCGCACTCGCCTCCAGCCGGTCCAGCTCCTCCTGGTACTGGGTCCGCGTCTCGGTCGCCATCAGCCGAATTTCCCGGTCACGTACTGCTCGGTGCGGTCGTCGTCAGGCGTGGTGAAGAGCTTCTCGGTCGGCCCGACCTCGACCAGCTCGCCGTCCAGCATGAAGACGGTGGTGTCGGCGACGCGCGCCGCCTGCTGCATGTTGTGGGTGACGATGACGATCGTCACCCGCTCCTTCAGCTCGCCGATCAGCTCCTCGATCTTCAGCGTCGCCACCGGGTCCAGCGCCGAGCAGGGCTCGTCCATCAGCATCACCTCCGGTTCGACGGCTAGCGCCCGGGCGATGCAGAGGCGCTGCTGCTGACCGCCGGAGAGCCCCACCCCGGGGGCCTTGAGGCGGTCCTTGACCTCGTTCCAAAGACCTGCCCCGACCAGAGCTTCGCGGCCGCGGTCGTCCAGCTCGCCGCGCGAGGCGCCGGTCAGGCGCAGGCCCGAGACGACGTTGTCAAAGACCGACATCGTCGGGAACGGGTTCGGTTTCTGGAAGACCATGCCGACGGCGCGGCGGACGGCGACGATGTCGATCCGCGAGTCATAGAGGTCGAGGCCGTCGAGCAGGACCTGGCCCTCGGCGCGAGCGCCGTCGATCTCCTCGTGCATGCGGTTGATGCAGCGCACCAGCGTCGACTTTCCGCAGCCCGACGGGCCGATGATCGCCGTCACCCTGTCGGCGTCGAAGCCGAGGCTGACGTCGCGGACCGCGTGGTTGGAGCCGTAGTAGGCGTTCAGCCCTCTCAGCTCGACGGTGCCGACGTCGCGGCTCCTCTTCACGCCACGGCCACTCGCCTCCCCGGCGACGGACATCGCCGGGCCCGCGGCAGCCCCGGTCTGCGGGCTCGCCTGGGGGTCGGGGTTGGTTTCGGTCATCGCCGGGCTCTCAATCGAATCTCTCGCGTCCATCGTAGGACTCCTCGGGTGGCGGAACAGGCTGGGCTATGCCCCCATGCGCTTGCGGGAACGGGCGTAGAAAGCTCGGGCGACAATCAGGACCAGCGCCGCCGCCCAGGCTTCGGTGTGGGCCTCGGGCTTGGGCGACTCCGAGGCGGTGAAGATGAAGTAGGGAATCGAGGCCAGCGCTTCGCCGGGGTTGGTGAGCACTCCCTGGCCGACGATCGAGGAGAGCAGGATGATCGGGGCCGTCTCTCCCGCGACCCGCGCGACGGCGAGCAGGGAACCGGTGATCAGGCCGCCGGCGGCGGTCGGGATCGTGATCCGCACGGTCGAGCGCCAATGGGCGATGCCAAGGGCGTGTGCCGCCTCCTTGAGAGTTCCCGGAACCAGGCTCAGCACCTCCTGAGCGGTGCGGGCGACGATCGGCAGCATCACGATCGCCAGCGCCACCGAGGCGGCGAACCCACTCTGCTTGTTTCCCTCCACCAACAGGCCGAAGACGAAGATCCCGGTGATGATGGTCGGCACGCCGTTGAGGATGTCGAGGACGAAGCGGATCGGATGGGCGATCCCTGGTGGCGCGAATTCGGTGGTGTAGACGGCGACCAGGATCCCGATCGGGATCGCCATCGCCGAGGC
>Ga0209647_1004806_pt1 | contig 10055 bp, 12 predicted proteins | sample GraSoi_2013_60cm_FD_185827 | JGI IMG/M metagenome (GOLD analysis project Ga0209647, IMG submission 185827) | Grasslands soil microbial communities from the Angelo Coastal Reserve, California, USA - Sample 9_17_2013_60cm (SPAdes) (version 2) | ecosystem: Environmental > Terrestrial > Soil >...
GTCAGTCCTCCTGACCGGTATTGTACCACTTCTATCAAGAGTCACTACCGATTTTCCCTTCATGCACCCGGTGATGGCAGTGGTCACACAGGCATAGTAAATTGGCCAACGTATCTTTCCCGCCCTGCTCTCGAAACACGATGTGATGAGCTTCTAGGCGCGCCGATCTCTGCCCACAATGCTGGCAGGCGTAGCCATCGCGCATCAAGCAGGCTATGCGTAGGTTCTCATCCAGCCGCGTCGGGTCCTGGTACTGAGAGCCGACAAGCTGAGGATTGTTCAGGCGAGCAATGTCCACCTGCACATCCTCTATAACAATCGATGAGAGAGGAAGCGGGATCTGCCTTACGACGCGGATCACCTCTTCGACGTTGGTTTTGATGGAGGGCGGCAGTCTCCCGCTTCGTTTTGAAGACCCTCTATTCAAGAATCTGGGAGGGCGATACCATCTCCGATGACGACGGTTGCTTCGGTTGCTGCGTCGTGCCTCCATTTTCTCTTTGACATCCAGACGATGCCTGATCTCACCTGCTAGGAGAATCTGTCCTTTGCCCACACAGGAGAAACCTGTCACATGGCTGCCCTTATCAATACCGAGCGTGACTTGCTGGGTGTGCTCTTCACACTCCCAGAGCAATTGGATCGTGAACGGGCTCAGCTTCGCAACCTTGGCCCTGCCCGCGCGTAAGAGCTTGCGGGCTTTGGCTGGGTTGCACGGCATCAGCTTGTGCCCGTTGCAATTGATGACATACACAAGTGTTGGCATGGTGGCTTTAAGCCCTCCTTTTGGGAGTAAATTGCCCCTCGCGGCTGTTCAAAGAGCTTGTCATGCAATGATCACCTTCGGCTTTCGCCTACCCTTAAACCATCACCACAGAGCTTGGGACTGGAACAACATCCCAAGGTGTGATCACTCATCGAACTTCTGCCTTGCGGCCCGCTGTTAGTCCCATGAATCTGGCGCTATAAAACGCTAGATTTTTAGCGACTATACCGATTCTACTACAAAGTGGTTGTATGTCCCTTGTCCCGCTCACCCAGGTCAAGTGGGAGTTTGGTGGTGCACGTGGCCTGTCCCATCGGGTGTTGCTCCTATCTCGTGAACAAACGTTCTTGATGCCTCTAGTGTACTGCCCTTGCACCTTGTTGTCAAGCTTTTTCCTTTGTCGGGGCAGGGCTTGTGAATTATTGCTGTGAAAGAGAAAGAACCGATGTGCTATACTGGCGTTGAATCTGGAAGGATCAATGAAAACACATGGAGGAGCAATAGTCATGAGTGACACGAATGTAACCCTTGCCATTATGACTGAGGGCTGGCAAACTTATCAGAGCAAATTGAGCAAAGCTCTTGCTCCGTTATCCGATGAGCAGCTTGCGTTGCGTGCCGCGCCCAACCTGCGTTCAATCGATGAATTGGCGCGTCACATTATCGCAGTGCGCGCGGGCTGGTACCACGATGTTCTGCGCGAGGGAGATGATGCCTTCGGTGCTATGTCCCATTGGGATGAACCTGGTAATCCAACGCGCTCCGCAACTGAACTGGTGAACGGATTAGCTGTCACATGGCAGGTGATGCAGGAAGCGCTGGCACGCTACAGGCCCGCTGATCTGCAAGTAGTCTTCGAGGAGGAGTGGGAAGGCCAAAAATATACTCACAGACGTGGCTGGGTCGTCTGGCATGTGATCGAGCATGATCTGCATCACGGCGGCGAAATCGGCTACTCGTTGGGCATGCATGGCCTTCAGGCTCCAGACATCTAGCCTTTGGGGCGTTCCTGCCTCAGCAATCATTCACAAGCCCTGTTCGTCGGGCTTATTGAACTGTTCCTGTCATTGCTGTTGTGTGCACTGCTCATCGGCCTGCGCACCATGCGCCCACTGCTGGGGCGGCTGATGCTGGTAGGGCTGATCGCTGGGATTTGCGAACTGTTTACGGATGCCTCCGGCCAGCAGGTAGTTCACTCGCTCATCTACCCGCCGGGAGAAGTGACCATCTGGGCGTCACCGGTTTACGGAGAACGAGCCAGAAAGCCCGCTGCTTTCAAGCAGGGGTTGAATGGCCTCTCTGAAAGCATAGTCCGACTTGGTTCCTCCACAGCGCATCTGTAAATGGTTTGATGCAGTGGCGGCAAAGTTTTACAAGGATCTGACGGAAGAGCAGCACTGTCTTTCTCTTTCAGAGACCACGGAAAGGCCTCCGCAGGCCAATTCAGAGCCTTTCACGGATGGCGAAGGGATACGATGATGTGCGTCAGTTAATTATCAATTATTGATCTCGACATAAGGAACTAAACATGCTAGGAGCTAGATATTTTTCTGCTAGGAATCTTCCCAGGTGATGGCAGGAGACCGCCTCCCTTGAGTGGTCGCAAAATATGCGCAAGCATCACATGCCTCCTCAAGAGCAAGCGTCCAAGCAACGGGGTATTCATCCATCTGCCCGTTACTCACTTGGAACTGCATCAGCAGATCAGCAGGCCCATGGTAGGAGGGATTGAGAGAATGCAAACCAGGATCGCCATGATCATCGCACAGATACATTAACCAAGCTTGCGTCCCATTGACGAACATCGCGAGTGATGGTCCGTCATCTCCGGCAGTAAGCCATACTTCACTGAACTGTTGGAGGCGTACTTGCTCGAGGTGCTGACGCACATCACTCACTGTCGCAATGGGAAGTGCTTGATTATTCACACGCAACTGCATACCTTTCCTCTTTCCCTGTCAGGAACTGCCATACCCTCGCTGAAGGACACACGCTGTGATGATCTGACGCTTGTGCCGCAAGCGCTCCCTTGCCCGAAGCAGTTCGGCCTGTAAGGTTTTCACGTCTGGAGAGCAGACATTGCCTAACTCCACGCGCTTGAGGTAATTCCAGATGCCCTTGTCTGGGTTGAGATCGGGAGCATAGCCAGGCAGTTGTTCCAGATGCAAGCGTTTGGCGGCCCCGCGCTTGAGAAAGGCTTTGATCGCGTGCCCACGATGGATCGGCGAGCCGTCCCAAATCAGCAAGATTTTCCCAGAGACCTTGCGCAACAGGACGCGCAGGAAGCCCACCACGGCTATGGAATCGTAGGAGGCCTGGCGCACTTGCATGAACAACCGTCCATCCAAGGTGATAGCGCTGATGGCCGCAAGATGATCGCGCGTCAACGGGACTCGTAGCACGGGGGTCTGCCCGCGTGGTGCCCAAGTGCGCACTGCCATCGGCAACAGATAAAAGCCTGCTTCGTCTACCCAGACGATCGTCCGTTGCTCCTCTTGTGCTTTTTTTTAAGAGCGGGCCATCGCTTCTCATACCACTCTTTGATGGCTTGCTCGTCGCGTTGCGTTGCTCGTTCAATCGGTTGTTGCCGACTCCACCCTGCCTCACGTAACAGGCGGCCCACGTGATCGCGGTGGTAGCGAACTCGTGATCCGTCCGCTCAATCACCCTGGCCACGCGCCGGGCCGTCCACACGTCTCCCCGAAAGCCATAGGCCTCCGCTCCTTTCGCTAATACCTGTGGGATCTGCGCTTTCTGTTCGTCAGTCAGCCGTGGCTTCCTTCCTTGAGGAGGATGGGCATGGAGGGCTTCCACCCTCTGTTCCCGCCCTCGTTTGAGCCATTGACTCACCGCTCCCTCGCTCACTCCCAAAGCACCAGCGATATCCTTTTGTTTCCAGCCTTGTTCTTTCAGACTCCATGGGCGTTTACGTCGTTCTTCTCGCCAATCGGCTTTCTTTGGTGCTCCTATGTCTCCTATTTTACAACTACTTTACTTCTCTCTGCCGAGATCAATAAGTACCTCATCGACTCAAACAATTTACATGCTTGACGGGCTGAAAGTCTTCATCCATATAGCAGATATTGAGTACCAGAGTATCCACACCCCGACCCACGATCTTGACTTCTTGCATGCTTCACACTCCTTTCAACAGCACGAAACTACCTCTTGCTGAGGCCCCCCTGGATAGCTATAATGGCAGGAAACGACAGGAGGAAGCAGATGGCAAGCCAGGAACACCTTGAGCTACTCAAGCAGGGTACAGCCGTTTGGAATGAGTGGAGAAAACGCCATCCAGAGATACAGCCTGACCTCGGCGATGCCGACCTTAGCGATGCCGACCTCTACGGAGCTAACCTCAGCAGAGCCAACCTCAACGATGCCAACCTCAACGATGCCAACCTCATCAAGGCCGACCTCAGCGGAGCCGACCTCAATAATGCCAACCTCAACAACGCCAACCTCAGCGGAGCCAACCTCACCGAAGCTACACTCATAGATGCCGACCTCAGCGATATCAACCTCAGCTATACCAATCTCAGCAGAGCCGCCCTCAGCAATGCCAACCTCGGCAGAGCCAACCTCAGCAATGCCTATCTCAGAAATGCCTACCTCGACGAAGCCGACCTCAACGGAGCCGATCTCAGCGGAGCTGATCTCAGTAGAGTCAACCTCAGTAGAGCCGACCTCAGTAATGCCAACCTCACCGACGCCGACCTTATCAAGGCCGAACTCAGCGATGCCAACCTCAGTAATGCCAACCTCTACAGAGCTAACCTCTACAGAGCCGACCTCAGTAATGCCAACCTCACCGACGCCGACCTCAGCAGAGCCGACCTCGGCTTTGCTACATTTGTGAGAACAAATCTGAAAGGAACTACGCTTACCGGGTGCCGAACTTATGGCATATCCGCCTGGAACGTAGAACTGACAGGAGCACTCCAGGACAGCTTAGTCATCACCCCTCCAGATGAACCTATCATCACCGTTGATAACCTCAAGATGGCTCAATTCATCTACTTGTTACTGAACAACCAGGAAATCCGTGATGTCATTGATACCATTGCCAAGAAAGCCGTCCTCATTCTCGGTCGCTTCACCCGTGAACGAAAAGCCATGCTAGACGCACTGCGAGATGAACTGCGTAGACACGGATACTTACCTATCCTGTTCGACTTCAAGAAACCGAGTCGCCGCGACTTGACCGAAACCGTCAGCACACTTGCCCATCTCTCCCGTTTCATCGTTGCCGACCTCACCGACCCAAGCAGCATTCCGCAAGAACTCTCTGCCATCGCTCCAACACTCACTGTCCCTCTTCAGCCACTCCTTGAAGCCTCAAAAAGCGAAGACAGCATGTTCAGCGATCTCTCCCACACCTACCACTGGATACTTCCGATCTATCGGTATACCGACCTCGATAGCCTACTTGCCAGCTTACAGGAACAGATCATTAACCCTGCTGAACAAAAAGCCCAGGAGCTCATCAAACAGAAAGCCCAGGAACTTACACAACAATAGTTGGGAATGAACGCCAACCTATTCACACCCCAATCCACAAGCTTCACCTCAGCTGTAAATGGTTTGATGCAGTGGCGGCAAAGTTTTACAAGGATCTGACGGAAGAGCAGCACTGTCTTTTCGACTGGTCACTATCCGCCCAGCAACAAGCAGCACGGTGATCAAACCAGCCCCTCCAGCCAGTCCTTCCAGGAGCAATGAATGCCAGAGGAGGAAACCACTGACCGTCCCAATGAGGACACTGAAGAGCACCAAGTGAAACGCACAACAACCTTCTAGACAGCCCGTGAGGGCCAGTTCACTCAGAGCCGCCTTTGGGTCAGCCAGGACACTGAGCAGCACACCCAGCCCGAACAGTCCGATGAATGCTCCAAACAGGACTCGGAGGGGGAGAGGCAAAGTCGCCGGGAGAAAAAAGAAGCCCAGAAGCGCTCCGACAAGGCCAACCAGCAGAATACCAGCCCTGCACCAGAAAAGAGCATGGCGCGAGGAACCAATGCCGATGCTTCTCTCATCGATCAACACAAAGAGCAGACCCACCAGAAGCAGACCAACACCTGCTCCACTCCCTGCACCTAACAACCGGGCTCCTGCTGGGGTGACAAAAAAATTCGTGCCTTGGGAGGTAGCTTGATCACCGAGGAGGGAAGCATAGCCAATGCCCCCTCCGATGATGGCTGCGAGAAGAAGACCAACAACCCGCCACCTGTTGGAATGGCGCATCTGGCTGGCATGCTGGGTGGTTCTCCGATGGGAACCTCTCTTTTTGGGCATACCCATTCTCTTTCTGCACACAGGCATAACTCTCAGCTTTTTAACCAGATGGGTTATTCTTCAGTATACCTCGTGCAGATCAAGTTTGCCACTCTTGTTTTTTATGCGCAAAAGTTGGCACCACGGGCCTGAGAGGAGCGCACACGAGGACAGCGGTCTACCAGGAGCAGCTTGACGGAACGCAGCCATCCTGGTACACTTGTTCAAGCAAGGGGAAAGGAGCAGCCACATGAAAAGAAGCAAGACGCCGACCTTTCTGTTAGAGTTGCCGCTTCGTATTGATGCAGGGCAAGCCAAACGCCTGCCGGCACACTTCGAGGCAGCACGTTGCCTGTACAATACGCTGTTGGGTGAGGCACTGGGGCGTCTCAATCAGATGCGTGCTGACCCTGCCTGGCAGGCAGCGCGTGCCATACCAAAGACACAGAAGCAGGAACGGGCGGCTGCCTTCTCCCACTTGCGACAGCAGTACGGGTTCTCCGAGTATGCTCTGCATGACTTCGCTAAGCGGGCCAATTGTACCTGGATCGCCGACCACATCGACGCTATGCTCGCGCAAACGCTGGCAAGCCGCGCCTACCAGGCCGTCAATCGGGTCTGCCTCGGGAAAGCCAAGAAAGTGCGCTTCAAGAGCAAGGGGCGTGGCCTGGACAGCGTGGAGAATAAATGGGAGAAATCGGGACTGCGGTTTCTCCTCCAACCACCTGAAGAGGGCAACCAGGGGTGGTTAGTGTGGGGCAAGGACCGTCTGCCCGCCATCATCGACTGGAATGACCCGGTAGTCAAACATGGCTTGGATCACCACATCAAGTATGCACGGCTCATACGTCGTAAGGCGTCTAGCCCGAACGCGCAAGGGGCCGATTGCCAGGGGTATCGCTACTACCTCCAACTGGCTCTGGCGGGCACCCCCTATCAGAAAAAGAAGAACACACCAGGACATGAGGTGATCGGGTTGGACCTGGGACCCTCCACCCTTGCTATCGTGCCGCGTGAGGGAGAGGCACGGCTCGTGCCTTTATGCGAGGAACTGCGGCCCGATGCCCGCAAGAAGCGGCGCTTAGAGCGCAAACTGGACCGCCAGCGTCGTGCCAACAATCCACAGAACTATGACGAAAAAGGCCGTGTCAAGAAGCATGGCAAGCACCGCCTTACCTGGAAGAACAGTAAGGGCTACCTTGCCACGAAGCGACGACTGGCTCACCATGAACGCAAACTTGCTGCGCATCGCAAGAGCCTGCATGGACGCTTGGTCCACGAGATTATCCGTGTCGGCAACGACATTCGTATCGAGAAAGTTTCTTACAAAGGCTGGCAGAAGCAATTCGGCAAGAGCGTGGGTATGCGTGCTCCAGGGATGTTTGTAGAGCATCTGAGACGCACAGTTGCAAAGACTGGCGGCATCCTACACGAGTTCCCCACGCGCAGTACCAAGCTCTCGCAATACTGTCATGGTTGCCGGACGTATGTCAAGAAACCCCTTGCTCAGCGGTTTCACGAGTGTGCCTGTGGCATAGGCCCCGTCCAGCGTGACCTCTATTCGGCGTTTCTGGCAGCCTATCTTGACCAACCAGACTTCCTTCCCTCTAGTGCCCAGTACCATGTGTATTGGGAGGGTGCGGACCTGCGCCTGCGGGCAGCACTAGAGGTACTCTCTCAACGCGCGAAAGAGGGGCAGATCTTGCCCCGAAGCGTCGGCATCACCGGCGCCGGAGCGCGTCTGCCCGAAAGTCTTGTCTCGAACCGACAAGAGCTAGTCTACCGACGAGGCAGACTAGAGGCGTTGGGATAGGAACAAGAACCTTCGCTTCAAAAGCGGGAGAGTGTCAGATGCCGCTCACCTGGATGGTCACATTGACCTACATGGTGCTACTCTTTGAAGGGCTGGTAGTTGCCGCTCTACCTCTGCTCAGCTACCACATCGAGCGTCGTCCCTGGTTGGAAGTCGCGGCGTTAGGAGTGATTGTTGGCGGCTGGATTGCGGTCGCGGCCCTTATAGCGTGGCTGATTCTGGGACATTGACTTTTGACAGGCAGAGGAATAGATTCGGGATAATTGAATGCTTGTAGCCTATGGCCCCGATGGTCGTCCGGTGGTTGCCGGGGAGACGCCCTTAGAACACCTGCAGCGCTGGTCACAAGAGCATGCCCTGCGCTGCCCTAACTGCCGTGGAGCAGTGCATGTGCGCGGCGGACCGGAAAGACGTACCCAGCTGCACTTTGCCCACCAGCGAGGCGAGTGCGCCTGGAGTACCGAGTCTGAATCGGTGCGACACATGCGCGGGAAGATGGTGCTCGCCCAGTGGCTGCGCAAGCAATTTCCCCAGGCCAGTATCTCTCTTGAAGAACGTTTACCTGAACCGAGTCGTATTGCAGATATTTTGGTGACTCAGACCGATGGGCGGCGCTGCGCCATAGAGTTTCAGTGTGCGCCTCTTGATGTTGAGGAATGGCGACTCCGGCACGCTGCCTATCGCAAAGCAAGCATCCAGGATACATGGATTATTGGCAGCAACCGGCGCGAAAAGCAAGAAGCCTTCATCGAGGCAATCATTGTTGCGGCACACGAAGTGATGTTTCTTGACCCACTGGCTCTAGCGCCGCGTGCCTGGTTACGCTGGGCGGTCACTCGTGAGACGGTGCAAGAGTGGCGGACCGGAAAAGGATGGACTCCGGCTCTCGAAGGTTGGGTTGGTCGCGCCGGGTTTGGCGCAACACTGAGCGACCAGTTACAGGATGTGCATCTGAGTCAGGACGGCAAGCTGCTTCATCCTGCTCGCTCAACATTGGATGCACGAATGGCTCTGCTACATGCGATGAAGCACGCTCAATCTATCGATGAAGCAGCGCTGGATGCGTATCTGTGTCCAGCTGTTGGCGAAGAAGCCATACATAGAGCGTTAGTACCCCTGGCACGCGCCTACCTGCGTGATCCTGATCTGCTCAGGCGCTACAACTACGGGCGCGGTCATTGGGATCAACCCGTCAGTGACGCGGATAGGCGTCGAGTTCAACAGGCTCGCCTATGGCTCGAGAGGTTATCGCAGCAGGGATTCCCGCCTTCCCGGTTAGCAGAACTGGCGCAAGAGATTCCGCCGGTGGGTCCCTATATGGCCTATGCGTCCTTTGTGGAGATGCTGGCGTCCCTCGCCATAAGTGAAACTAACACCCAGGGTGAAACGTATCAATAATGAGCTTCCGTAAAGGATACAACTAAAGCGCGGGTATTTTTCCCTTTTGAAAGGTGAGACGACGCGCTGACCGGAGAAGAAAGGAAATTTGCACATGAGACCTTTTGTAAGGGGCATATTCGTTGGTATTGGTATCGGCCTGCTGATAGCGCCGGTGAAAGGCGAAGAGATGCGTCGCCTCCTGGCTGAGCGTGCAGCAGAGCTGCGCGGATACCTGCCGGAAAATGAGCAACTCAACCAGTATGTAAAGCAGATGACTGAACGCGTCTCACAGACGACTGGCAACTTGAAAGACTACGCCCAGCAGGCTGCATCAAAGATGAAGGAAACTGGCAGTACGCTGGGGGACCTTGCTCAGAAGGCAACCTCTGATGTGAAGCAGACCGGTCAGGATATTGCAGACACAACAAAGCAGAAGGCACAGTCCATCAAGCAAAGCTGATAGCCGGGTACGATAAATAATTACAGCAGCGAATAGACGTTCGCAGCAGTGTGACGACACTGCTGCGGTTATCTAGTAGCCTGCGCTAATACTTGTAGAAGTGTTGATTTGCCTCCTCTTCGGGAGTTTTATCCCTGAAGAAAGCTGCTTCGTTGCGTTTAACTGCGATGTAGGAAGTAGCCAGCAGGGGGCCGAGGGCTTCTTTCAATACCTCGTCGCGTTCTAATTCATCCAATGCCTCGTCAAGAGAGGTGGGCAGGAGCCGGATGCCGCGTCGCTCACGTTCCTCGTCACTGTAGTTACCCGGGTCAACCTCCTGTGGCTCGCCTGGATCTATGCTCTTCTGAACGCCGTCCAAACCA
>Ga0209647_1004807_pt1 | contig 10055 bp, 4 predicted proteins | sample GraSoi_2013_60cm_FD_185827 | JGI IMG/M metagenome (GOLD analysis project Ga0209647, IMG submission 185827) | Grasslands soil microbial communities from the Angelo Coastal Reserve, California, USA - Sample 9_17_2013_60cm (SPAdes) (version 2) | ecosystem: Environmental > Terrestrial > Soil >...
TCGCGCGAATACTTCCGGCCCAACGTCTGGCCGAATACGCCGGACATCCTCCATGAATATCTGCAGCACGGCGGCCGGCCGGCGTTCGTGGTGCGCGCGGTGCTTGCCGCGACGCTTGCGGCGAACTACGGGATGTACGGGCCGGCGTTCGAGCTGATGGAGCACACGCCGCGCGAGCCGGGCAGCGAGGAGTATCTGAATTCCGAGAAGTACGAGATCAAGCGCTGGGAGCGCGAGCGGCCGGACAGCCTGCGCGGCCTGGTCTCGAAGCTCAACCAGGTGAGGAAGGAAAACCCGGCCCTGCAGCGCGACTGGAGCCTGCGCTTCCATCCCACCGACAACGACCAGCTGCTGTGCTACTCGAAGGAGGAGGGCGACAATCTCATTCTGGTGGCCGTCAACCTGGATCCCAAAAACACGCAGGGCGGCTGGCTCGATTTCGATCGCGCGCCCGGCGCGAGCTACGAGTTGCACGACCTGGTCGCCGCCGACCATTACACCTGGAGCGGCCGGCGCAACTTCGTGCAGTTGAATCCCAATACCCTGCCGGCGCACGTCTTCCGTGTTACGCGAAAGTAGCCAGCTCACCGCGGTACCCGAGGCGAAGTCCGAGCTGCCGGACAGCGCGCTCTGGTACAAGGACGCGGTCATCTACCAGCTGCACGTCAAGGCGTTCCTCGACTCGAACGGCGACGGCATCGGCGACTTCCAGGGGCTGACCTCCAAGCTCGACTACATAAAAGAATTGGGCGTCAACGCGGTGTGGCTGCTGCCGTTCTATCCGTCGCCGCTCAAGGACGACGGCTACGACGTCGCCGACTACCGCAACGTGCACAAGCATTACGGCACGCGCGAGGACTTCCGTGCCTTCGTCGCCGAGGCGCACGCTCGCGGCCTGAAGGTGATCACCGAGCTGGTGATCAACCACACCTCCGATCAGCATCCGTGGTTCCAGGCGGCGCGGCGTGCGCCCGCGGGCTCGAAGAAGCGCAACTACTACGTGTGGAGCGACAGCGACCAGAAGTACAAGGGCACGCGCGTCATCTTCACCGACACCGAGGCGTCGAACTGGACCTGGGACCCGGTGGCGAAGCAGTACTACTGGCACCGCTTCTTCAGCCACCAGCCCGACCTCAACTTCGACAACCCGCACGTCATCCGCGCCGTCATGAAGGTGCTGCAGTCCTGGGCCGACATGGGTGTCGACGGCTTCCGCCTGGACGCGATCCCGTATCTCTGCGAGCGCGAAGGGACCAATAACGAGAATCTGCCCGAGACGCACGTGGTGCTGAAGCAGATCCGCGCGCACATGGATGCGCGCTACCAGAACCGCATGCTGCTCGCGGAAGCCAACCAGTGGCCCGAGGACGTGCGGCCCTACTTCGGCGACGCCGACGAGTGCCACATGGCGTTCCACTTCCCGCTGATGCCGCGCATGTACATGGCGATCGCGCAGGAAGACCGCCACCCGGTGGTCGAGATCATGCAGCAGACGCCCGACATCCCGCCGCTGTGCCAGTGGGCGATTTTCCTGCGCAACCACGACGAGCTGACGCTCGAGATGGTGACCAGCAAGGAGCGCGATTACCTCTGGAAAATGTACGCGGCCGACATGCAGGCGCGCATCAACCTCGGGATCAGAAGGCGCCTCGCGCCGCTGATGGAGAATGACCCCGACCGCATCAAGCTGATGAACAGCCTGCTGCTCTCGATGCCGGGCTCGCCGGTGGTCTATTACGGCGACGAGCTCGGCATGGGCGACAACATCTATCTCGGCGACCGCAACGGCGTGCGGACGCCGATGCAGTGGAGCCCCGACCGCAACGCCGGCTTCTCGCGTGCCGATCCGCAGCGCCTGTTTCTGCCGCCGATCATGGATCCGATCTACGGTTACGAGGCGGTGAACGTGGAGGCGCAGCAGCGCGATCCGGCGAGCCTGCTCAACTGGATGAAGCGCATGCTCGCGGTGCGGAAGACCAGCCATGCCTTCGGCCGCGGCAGCCTCGCGTTCCTGCCGGCAGGCAACCGCAAGGTGCTGGTCTATCTGCGCGAGCTGAAAGACGAAGCGATCCTCTGCGTCGCCAACCTCTCGCGCGCGGCGCAGCCGGTCGAGCTGGACCTCAAGCGCTTCAGAGGACGCGTGCCGGTCGAGCTGCTGGGTCGCGTGGCGTTCCCGCCGATCGGCGATCTGCCCTACCTCCTCACGCTGCCGGCGTACGCCTTCTACTGGTTCCGCCTGGCGCAGGACGTGCCGGCGCCCGACTGGCACAAGGAGATGCTGCTCACCGAAGAAGCCCCGGTTCTCGTGCTGTTCGACGGCTGGACCAGCTTCTTCCGCGACCAGGTGGTGCCCTGGCGCATCGGCATGGCCGAGCAGCTGCGTGAACGGCTGGAAGTCGAGGTGCTGCCGAAGTTCATCGACGCGCAGCGCTGGTACGCCCAGAAGGGCGAGCACGTGGCGCGCGCCGAGCTGAAGGATCACGTGGTGTGGGACGTCGGCGGCATCTCCTGGCTGCTGACTTTCGTCCACGTGAAAGGCGGCGACTACTTCCTGCCGCTGGCGCTCGGCTGGGAAGAGGACGAGGACCACGTGCGCGCGCTCTCCGCGCTCGCGATTGCCCGGGTGCGCCAGCAGGCGAATGTCGGCGTGATGGCCGACGCCATCGCCGACGAGGGGTTCTGCCGCCACGTCGTCAAGGCGATCGGCGAGAAGAAGAACCTGCCGAGCGCGCACGGCGCGCTGCGCTTCACGCCGACCAGCGCCTTTGCCGCGCTCGCCGGGGCCGAGGTGGCGAGCCTGACGATGGGCGCGCTGCATACGCAAAGCACCAACACCTCGGTGACGCTCGGCGAGCGCCTGTTCCTGAAATGCTTCCGGCGCATCCGGCCGGGGATGCATCCCGAGCTCGAGGTCGGGCGCTTCCTCACCGAGGTGGCGCACTTCAAGAATTGCGTGCCACTCGCCGGCGCGGTCGAGTACCTGCCGAGCTCGGGCGAGCCGGCGGCGGTCGCGTTGCTGCAGGCCTACATCCCGAACCAGGGCGATGCGTGGACCTACACGCTCGCGTATCTGGAGCGCTTCGTCGAGAGCCTGCGCGAGGAGGAGACGCACGGCGCGTATCTGCTGCTGATGCAGACGCTCGCGACGCGCACCGCCGAGCTGCACCGCGCGTTTGCCATGAAGACCGGCAACCCGGCGTTCGAGCCCGAGCCGCTCACCGCGCAGGACGTCGAGACCTGGCGCGCGCGGGTGCGCCAGGAAGCCGAGGAAACACTGCGAATTTGCGAGCGCAGCGAGAAAGCCAAGCCGGTGGCTGCACAGAAGACGCGCATCCTCGCCTTCATCGATGCCTGCCCGCTGCCCAAGCGCCCGGCGCTGAAGACCCGGCACCACGGCGATTACCACCTCGGCCAGGTGCTGGTGTCCAGCAACGACTTCCTGATCATCGACTTCGAGGGCGAGCCGTCGCGGCCGCTCGCCGAGAGCCGGAAGAAACATACCCCGCTGCGCGACGTCGCCGGCATGCTGCGCTCGTTCAGCTATGCGCGCGGCTCGACACAGCTGCGCGAGCGCACCGAACCGGCGCTCGAGCGCCTCGGGCCGGCGCTGGTGGCGTGGGAGAAGGCGACGCGCAAGGCCTTCGTCGACGCCTACGCGGCGGCGATGAAGGGCAGCGGCATCTACGAGTCGCTCGACGACATGCGCGGCGTGCTGCAGCTCGCCGAGATCGAGAAAGTGCTCTACGAGCTGCGCTACGAAGCCGCCAACCGGCCCGACTGGATCCACATTCCCGTGCAGGGCCTGATGGCCCTTTTGGAGCAATGAGTCTTCGGAGGCTGAGATGGACCGCTTCGAGGTAATGCTCGAGCCGCTGCGCGTGTTCCTCACGCAGATCGCCGACTTCCTGCCGCGCCTGGCGCTGGCGCTCATCGTCCTGATCGCGGGCTGGCTGATCGCCAAGGCGGTGCGCTTCGCCATCAGCCGGGGCCTGCGCAAGGTGAACTTCCACATCATCACCGAGCGCGCCGGCATCGACGGCTTCCTGCGCGACGGCGGCATCCGCATGGACGCGACCGACATCCTCGCGATGCTGGTCTACTGGATCGTGATCCTGGTCGCGCTGGTCGTTGGTTTTAACCTCCTCGGCCTCACCTACGTCACCGATCTGCTGTCGCGTGTGCTGCTCTTCGTGCCCAAGGTGCTCGTCGCGCTGCTCATCCTGGCGTTCGGGGCGTACTTCGCGCGCTTTGTCGGCAACGCCGTCAGCGCCTACCTGCGCAACGTCCACCTGCAGGACGCCGAGCTGCTGGGCAACCTCGCGCGCTACGCGATCCTCGCCTTCGTGGTGCTGATCGCATTGGATCAAGTGAACATCGGCGGCGACATCGTGCGCCAGACCTTCCTCATCCTGCTCGCGGGCGTGGTGTTCGCCCTGGCGCTCGCCTTCGGCCTCGGTGGCCGTGAATGGGCCGCCGAGTTCCTGGAGCGGTGGTGGCCGCGCAAGAAGCGTTGAAGCGCCGTCATTCAATGCCCTTCGGCGCCGAAGTCCTGGCCGGCGCCGGCGTGCGCTTTCGCCTGTGGGCGCCTGCCGCTACCAAGGTGGAATTGGTCGTCGCGACCAAGAGCAAACCGTTGAAGTCTGTGGGCGGCGGCTGGTTCGAGCTGGTCGATCGCGACTCCGCCGCCGGCACCTTGTACCAGTACCGCATCGACGGCAAGCAGCTGGTGCCCGATCCGGCGTCGCGCTTCCAGCCGAAGGACGTCGACGGGCCGAGCGAGGTGATCGATCCGAGCCGCTATCCGTGGAAGGACGCGGGCTGGCACAACCGGCCGTGGCAGGAGGCGGTGATCTACGAGCTGCACGTCGGGACTTTCACGCCGGAGGGTACCTACACCGGCGCCGCCACCAAACTGGGCCACCTGCGAGAGCATGGCATTACGGCGATAGAGCTGATGCCGCTTTCCGACTTCGCCGGCAAGCGCAACTGGGGCTACGACGGCGTGCTGCCCTTCGCGCCGGACAGCGCCTATGGACGGCCCGAAGATCTCGAGGCGCTGGTCGAGGCCGCGCATAACGCGGGTCTGATGGTGTTTCTCGACGTGGTCTACAACCATTTCGGACCGAAGGGCAACTATCTCAGCGTGTATGCGCCGCAGTTTTTCACCGACCGGTACAACACGCCGTGGGGCGCGGCGATCAACTTCGAGAACGAGGTGGTGCGCCGGTACTTCATCCACAACGTGCTCTACTGGCTCGAGGAGTACCACTTCGACGGCCTGCGCTTCGACGCGGTGCACGCGATCATCGATCACTCGCCGCGCCACATCCTCGACGAGATCCGCGACAACGTGCCCTCATCTTCCATCCCATATAAGCACCTGGTGCTCGAGAACGACGCCAACCAGGCGCGCTTCGTCGGGCCGGGCAAGTACAACGCGCAGTGGAACGACGACTCGCATCACGCCTATCACGTCACGGCGACCGGCGAATCCGATGGCTACTACATCAGCTATGTGGACGCGCCGGTGCGCCATCTCGCGCGCTGCCTGGCCGAGGGCTTCGCCTACCAGGGCGAGGTGTCGCCGTTCACCAAGGAGCCGCGCGGCGAGCAGTCGAGCCACCTGCCGCCGTCTTGCTTCGTCGACTTCCTGCAGAACCACGACCAGATCGGCAACCGGGCGATGGGCGAGCGGCTGCTGTGCCTTTCGGACGAAAAAAAATTAAAAGCCTTGACCGCCATCCAGCTCCTCGCGCCGTCGCCGCCGCTCATCTTCATGGGCGAGGAGTGGGGCTGCCGGCAGCCGTTCCTGTTCTTCTGCGATTTCGACGGCGAGCTCGGCGAGGCGGTGCGCAAAGGCCGGCGCGAGGAGTTCTCGCGCTTCAAGAATTTCAAGGGGCAGGTCCCCGACCCGATCGCGGAGAGCAGCTTCAAGGCCTCGGTGCTCGACTGGTCGAAGGCCGACCACGTCTGGATGGCGCACTACAAGCAGCTCCTCGGCCTGCGCCAGAGCGCTGTCGTGCCGCTCGATTGCGGCCCGGGCAAGTACCGCATGCTCGGCGAGCGCGCCTTCGAGGTGACCTGGGGCAAGCTCTCGCTCATCGCCAACTGCGGCGACCAGGAGATCACCGTCAAGGACGCACCCGGGCAGACGCCGCTCTGGACCAACGGCCCTCCCGGCGCGCCCTGGAGCGTCAACTGGTGGATCAAACATTAATTCGCATTAATTCGGGGACGGAGCCCGATCTAATTCGGGCTCCGTCCCCGAATTCCAAATGACTGAAATCGCTGAGAGCTACCTCGACGTCTGGGGGCGCGAGAAGAAGATCGACCCCGCGACGCGCGCGGCGCTCGCGCGGGCACTGGGTCCGCCGCGCAAGCCGGCGAAGGTCAAGCTCGAGTCCGGGCGCTGCTACGAGCCCGAGCTCCTCGCGCAGGGCGGCCGCGTCTGGGGCTTCATGGTGCAGCTCTACGGCGTGCGCTCGAAGCGCAACTGGGGCATCGGCGACTTCGGCGACCTGCGCACGCTGATCGAGTTCGCCGCGGCGCGCGGCGCCGCCGTGGTCGGCGTGAATCCGCTGCACGCCACGCAGGGCAGCCCCTATAGCCCGTCCAGCCGGCTCGCGCTCAACTTCCTGTATCTGGATATCGAGGCGCTGCCGGAGTACGGCGCAGCGCAGCGCCTGGTGAAGACCAAGGCGTTCCAGCGCAAGCTCGACCAGCTGAGGAAAGCGCCGCTCGTCGACTACGCCGGCGTGGCGGTCCTCAAGCGCAATGTCCTCGAGCTGATCTTCAAGCAGGCGAAACCCAGGGTGGCCTCGCCGAGCACCTTCGCCATCTTCGAAGCGCTGCGCGAGAAATTCGGCGGCGGCTGGGAGAGCTGGCCGAAGGAGTATCGCGATCCGGCGAGCCGCGCCGTCAAGGCATTCGCGAAACAGCGGGCGCAGCGCGTCGCCTTCCACGAGTGGGTGCAGCGCATCGCCCGCGCGCAGCTCGAAAGCGTGCAGAACCGCGCGCACGAGCTCGGCATGCCGATCGGGCTCTACGTCGATCTCGCGCTCGGCGCCGACCGCGGCGGCGCGGAGGTGTGGGCGGACCAGGAGTCCTACGCGCTCGACGCCACCTGCGGCGCGCCGCCCGACGAGTTCAATCCGAAAGGACAGGACTGGGGCCTGCCGCCGTACTCGCCGCGCGCGCTGCAGGCTTCCGGCTACCGCGCGTTCATCGAGCTGCTGCGCGCCAACATGCCCGCCGGCGGCGCGCTGCGCATGGACCACGTCATGGCGCTCTCGCGCCTGTACTGGGTCCCGCGCGGCGCCAAGGCAGACCAGGGCGGTTACGTGCACTACCCGGCGGACGATTTGCTCGCCGTGCTGGCCGCCGAGAGCCGCCGGCGCAAATGCCTGGTGGTCGGCGAGGACCTCGGCACGGTGTCGGCCGATCTGCGCACCAAGCTGAATGCCGCGGGGCTGCTCTCGTACCGCCCATTGTTTTTTGAGAAACAGCCCGATGGCGAGATGGCGCCGCCGCAGGCCTATCCACGCGACGCGCTGGTGTGCGTCAGCACGCACGACCTGCCGACCTGGCGCGGCTACTGGGCGGAGCACGACCTCGACCTGCGCGAGCGCCTGGGCTTCAGCGTCGACGCGAAGAAGGAGCGCGAGTTGCGTCGCGCAGACCTGGCAAGACTGGAGCGTGCAGGCTTGGATCGCACGGCGCTCTCGGCGCACACCTACATCGCGCGCACGCCGTGCAAGATCGCGCTCCTCCAGCCCGAGGATGTGTTCGAGCTGCTCGAGCAGGCGAACCTTCCGGGCAGCATCGACCAGCATCCCAACTGGCGCCGCAAGCTGCCGCTCGCGCTCGAAGCCTGGCCGAGCGACCCGCGCGTGGCTGCGCATGCAGAGGCGATGGCGGAGCGATCCATCGCGCGCGGCCGGCCGCAGCGCGTACCCGATGCGACCTATCGCTTCCAGTTCCACGCCAAGTTCCGCTTCGCCGATGCGATCAAGCTGGTGCCGTATCTCGCGCGGCTGGGGATCAGCCATCTCTACGCATCGCCGTTCCTCAAGGCGCGGCCGGGCAGCACGCACGGCTACGACATCATCGACCACAACGCGGTCAACCCGGAGATCGGCACCGAACGGGAATTGAACCAGCTGATAGAAACCCTGCGCCAGCACGGCATGGGCCTGGTTCCGGACCTGGTGCCGAACCACATGGGCGTGCTGCACGCCGACAACGCGTGGTGGCTCGACGTGCTCGAGAAGGGCCGTGCCTCGCCGTACGCGCGCTTCTTCGACATCGACTGGAGCCGCGGCAAGCTGCTGTTACCCGTTTTGGGAAAGCACTACGGCAAAGCGCTGGAGGCGGGCGAGCTGAAGCTCGAGAACAAGGGCGGCCGCTGGAGCGTGCGCTATTTCGACCACCGCTTTCCGCTCAGCGCGAAGACCACGCGCAACCTGAAGCCCATCGAAGATCCAATGGCGCTCCATCGGCTGCTCGAGCGCCAGCACTATCGGCTCGCGTACTGGCGAGTGGCATCGGATGAGATCAACTATCGGCGCTTCTTTGAGATCACGGACCTTGCGGGCATCCGCGTCGAGGACCGCACCGTGTTCGAGGCGACGCACGGCCTGATGTCCCGTCTCGGCGGGCATCCGCGTCGAGGACCGCACCGTGTTCGAGGCGACGCACGGCCTGATGTCCCGTCTCGCGCGGCGCGGCGGCATCGACGGGCTGCGCATCGATCATCCGGATGGGCTCGCCGATCCGAAGGAGTACCTCGAGCGGCTGAACCAGACCTTCGTGCGGCCCTGGATCGTGGTCGAGAAGATCCTGGCCGACTACGAGGCGCTGCGGCAGGACTGGCCGATCCACGGCACTACCGGCTATCGCTTCGTCAACGTGTTGAGCGGCGTGTTCATCGACAAGAGCGCCGAGGCGCGCTTCGACCGCGTCTACCAGCGCTTCACCGGCGAGCGCGCCTCGTTCGAGGAGATTTCCATCGCCGGCCGGCGGCTGATCATGGACACCACGCTCGCCGCCGAGCTGTTCATGCTGTCGAACTGGCTGGCGCGCATCGCCGCCGGCAACCGCTTCACGCGCGACTTCACCGCGAGCGGCTTGCGCAAGGCGCTCGCCGAGATCGCGGCGCGCTTCCCGGTGTATCGCAGCTACGTCAGTGCCCGCGGCGTCGACGAGTCGGACCGCAAGTGGATCGACTGGGCGGTGCGCGCGGCGAAGCGCGGCAGCCAGGTGGCCGATCCCAGCGTGTTCGATTTCGTGCACGGCGTCCTTACTCTCGACGCCGCGCCGCCGAAAGGCCGGCGCCGCCAGGAGATGCTGCGCTTCGCAATGCGCTTCCAGCAGTTCACCGCGCCGGTGGTGGCGAAGGGCGTCGAGGACACGGCGTTCTATCGTTACAACCGCTTCATCGCGCTGAACGAGGTGGGCGGGCATCCGTCGCACTTCGGCTTTTCGCTGAAGGCCTTCCATGCCGCGAGCGATGACCGCGCGAAGCACTGGCCCACCACCATGCTCGGCAGCTCGACGCACGACACCAAGCGCTCGGAAGATGTCCGCGCGCGGCTCGCGGTGCTGTCCGAGCTGTCCTCGAGCTGGCGGCTGTGGCTGCGGCGCTGGAGCCTGATCAACCGCAGCCATCGCAGCGAGCTGCACGGCGAAAGCGCGCCGACGCGCGCCGACGAATACCACTTCTATCAGGCGCTGATCGGCGTCTGGCCGGCCCAGCCCGAGCGGCTGAAGGCCTACATGCTGAAATCCGCGCGCGAAGCCAAGCTGCGCACGAGCTGGATCAATCCCGACGCCGACTACGAAGCCGCGCTCGGGCGCTTCGTCACCGAGTCGATGGCGAGCTCACTGTTCGTCAAGGAACTGGAGGAAAGCATTCCGCGCCTGGCGCATCTCGGCCTGCTGGTCTCGCTCTCCCAGGCGCTCGTCAAGGTCGCCTCGCCCGGCGTGCCGGACTACTACCAGGGCACCGAGCTGTGGGACTTCAGCCTGGTCGATCCGGACAACCGCCGCCCGGTCGA
>Ga0209647_1004809_pt1 | contig 10053 bp, 10 predicted proteins | sample GraSoi_2013_60cm_FD_185827 | JGI IMG/M metagenome (GOLD analysis project Ga0209647, IMG submission 185827) | Grasslands soil microbial communities from the Angelo Coastal Reserve, California, USA - Sample 9_17_2013_60cm (SPAdes) (version 2) | ecosystem: Environmental > Terrestrial > Soil >...
CCACCTACAGCCGCGAGCGAGTCTTGCATCCTGCCTTTCAAGAAGCCATTCGTCTCCTCTACACCCGCCTCACCCGGCTGAGTCTGCGAGCCATTGCTGAGCATGCGGAGCTTGTGCGCGTGGCGAAGCGACTACAGCAGGACACGGGAACCGCCATCACGCTGCCTTCCTACGATCAGGTTCGTGCCTATGTGAAGACCCTTAAACAAGAGCCCCAGGTGCGCTCGGCACGCGGCGAGGCTCGTGGACCCCAACGAGAACGGCAGTCCCCCCGCTCCTTTGCACTCTCCGTGCCAGCTCCAGCGCAACTGGCGAAAGGCTGGATGAGCATAGCATGGAACTCTATGTCATTACCCCAGACGGCATTCCTGTCACCCGTCGCGTTCATGCAGCCGTGCTGGTCTGTGTGAAAACAGCAGCGATCATGAGTGCCGTGTTGGCATTGGGACCGCGGAAGCGAAGAAGACTACATGCGACTCATCAAGGGGGCATTGGAACCCAAGGATCGCCTGGTCTTGGGCGCAGGCTGTCAGCACCCCTGGCCCTGTTTCGGCAAACCAGCGGTCGTCTTTCATGATCGAGGGAAAATCTTTACCTCCGCGCGCGCGCGGCAAGTGCTGGTGGATCGACTTGGCATCATCACCGAGCAAGCGCCACCGTATTGTCCTTCCGCGAAGGGAACGGTGGAATCGCTCTTTCGGTGGATGACCCAACGCTTTGAGCGACGCCTGCCCAATACCAGCTACGGCGTTCACGATGCCGAAGCAGCGGCCCAGGCGGGCGCAATGACCCTTGAGGAACTCGAACGGTATTTTTTCCGTGCCATCGTGGACGATTACCAGCAAAGCTGGGATGGGTTGCGTCGGCAAACGCGTGCGGTGCTCTGGGAAGAAGCTGTCCGTCAAACTGGCGTGCCCCAGTATCTGGGAGCACCGGATGACCTCAAGTTGCTCTTGATGAAGGCCGCCAATCGCAAAGCTCGCAGCTATGGTTACCGGGTCCACGATGGCTCACGCCTCTCGTTTCAAGGGCGCTGGTATGTGTGCCCTGGTTTACTCAATCGTTTGCAGGGCAAGGAGTTTGAACTGTATTACGATAGACGTGATATCTCGGTCATCTACCTGTTTGTGGAAGGCAGCTATGTGGGGGAAGCCTACTGCCCGGCCCTCATGGGAAGACGAGTGAGTGAGTGGGAAGCGACAGCCCAGCGCCAGGCCGACTCCCAAAAGGCAAGAGCCGCTGCATCAGCTTCACAGGAGGTCCGAGCACGCATACAAGAAGAGATTGAGACGGCCAAAAAGCAGCGCAGACGGGTGACGCGAGAGCGTGAATATGGGCGACAGCTCGATCGCCAACGTGAGGAAATCCACCCCCCGCATGTGCTGGAGGCGCTGACCAGAATGACGCCACCAACGCCTTCCAGCTTGCGGAGGCCCGTGGCCAAACCTGATCCAGACAGGGAGTATCCCGTGCAGATCCTGCCCATACGTCCATACGAGAGGGAGAATGACTCATGAAGCGAACGGCGCTGCCTCTCTTCGAGGGTTTTATCGAGACCCCCTTCGAGCAGCGTTTCCAGGGGCTCTTGCGCCAGGCGTGGAAGCTGAGGCGATGGCATGTCATTGTCGCAGAGCCAGGCAGCGGCAAGACCATGGGCATCCGCGATTTGAGCGCCCAGGCATCTCGCGAAGTTGGTGGGATGGGTGGACGGCTCTACCCGGTGCTGGCGGTGACGGCCCCAAAAAATGATCCCAAAGAAGCTGCCCTGGGGAACTTTCTGCTGACGGCGTTGGGGCTGGGAGCGCGGGGACGATGGAGCGAACGCAAATACCTGTTGTTCGAATTGCTGCTGCAGTATGGCGTCGAGTGCCTGGTCATCGATGATGCCCATGATTTGTCGATGCCTCACCTCATCTTCTTGAAAGAGCTGACAGACCAGCTCCAATTAACCCATCCCCCCTATGCCCTGGGGTTGTGCTTGGTGGCGGCGGGACGGGGAGCAAGCATGCCTCTCAAAGATGTGTTTAATCAACCAGAAACGATGTGGCTGCAATTCCGGCGTCGGCTGGATCGCCTCCAGCCGTATTGTCGGATTGCCAGCCATACCGAGGCGGAAGTGCGTCATATCCTCCTAGCTCTGGAACGGATTTATCACTCATCTTTTCCAGAGCTGAATCTGTGTCAATGGACAGGAAGCATCTATACCTGGCTCACCCATCCCTTGACTGCCTCCACAGAACAGCGGTCGTATGCCCAAGGAGAGAAGGATGTCAGTCCCAAATTGCTGGAAGCTGCCGCCGAGTCACTGACGCTGCACCATGACGCGATTCGGGTCATTGATGCTCAGCCACCCGCAGACGAGAAGCTCCCTTAGACCAGCAAGATACCCTGGTCACGCCTCTGGAAATGTGTTCGAACCTTCGTGTATGCGTTCGAACCTTCACCCCTATATTTTTGGGCTGAAGGTTCGAACGAGGGTCCCTCGACCCAGCATTTTCGTTCGATCCTTCAGCCTATTTACCACATCGATAGGAAAGCCATCTTGACGCTGCGGCAGCGGCTTCGCTTCCAGGACAGTCGCCCCTACGACGCTCGCTGCTCAAAAGTGGCAGCGGCCCTCGAGGCGCAGTTCGGCTGGCCGCGGAAGTTCGGGCACCCACGTCTGCTCGACGCTCGCGTGTGCTGGCAGCACTGCTGGAACCAGCTCGCCGATGGCCGCCTCCTCGACGCCACAGCCGATCAGTTCGAGTCTCGATGGCTGGGCGACCTCGTCGTGCTCGAAGCCTCTGATCCCATACTACGGCTTATCAGCTAGCACCGCCGCCGTGGAGGTTCACCCTGCGGGAACAGGAGGGTGCGATCGAGCTCGCCGCCCGAGATGGCGCGCAAGGACACGACGTAGCGACGCCCTGCGCAAGCTGGATGGCTGCCGCCCGACAGGTGCTGATGATGATGACGGGCTGGAGCCTCCCTGACGATATCATCGACCACGCCGCCCGGGCGCTGCGGGTTCGCGCCTTGCTCGGAGAGTCGATGACCTCCGAGCAGCTCGATGAGCTGCTGAAGATGTACGAGTGGGCGCATGCCACAGCAGCACGAGGAAGGCCCTGGATGTCGTTGGAGTACGCGGCAGTCCTTGAATAACTCTTTCGCATGGGAGAAGCAATGGAGGCGATAGAACCAGAGCCGGGAGAGCAAACACCGACGCAAAAACAGGAACGTTTCTCTCATCTTCTCGCCTGCTCATAACCATCCCTTTTGCTCGGCGAGGCGTGCCGCTTCCATGCGATTCTGCGCGCCCAGTTTCTGCATGGCTATGGAAAGATGATTGCGCACCGTGCCCTCTGACAGTATGAGCCGCGCTGCGATTTCTGCCAGGCTGGCTCCGAAGAGCGAGGCAGAGAGCACCTCGCGTTCGCGGGTAGTCAGCGGGTTGTTCCCTTCGGAGAGCGCCGAAAGGGCCAGCTCAGGGTCAACCACCCGCTCGCCTGCCATCACGCGGCGCAAGGCAATGGCGAGTTCGGCTGCCGGGGCGTCCTTGAGCAGAAACCCCACCGCTCCGCTTTCCATGGCCCGGCGCAAATAGCCGCTGCGTCCAAAGGTGGTCAGGATCACGCTGCGGCAGGTTGGCAGCGCTTTTCGCAGCGCTTGCGCGGCGGCGAGCCCATCGCCCCCAGGCATTTCAATATCGAGCAAGGCGACATCCGGTTGGGCCGTCAGCGCGGCTTCCACCACCTCGTCCCCTCGTGCCACTTCGGCAACGACCTCAATGTCCTGTTCCCGGCTCAACAGGGCGGAGAGCGCACCACGCACCATCGCCTGATCTTCCGCTAGCAGCACCCGGATCATGAGCGTTCCTCCTGGAACACTGGTGCCTCTCCACCACGATGGACGGGCAGTTCCACACGGACACGAAAGTGTTCTTTGCCAGCCAGCGTGAGGGAGCCTGCCTCCATACGTCCTCCCAGCGCGCTCACCCGCTCCCGCAGCCCGGCGAGCCCCAGACCGGGACGCGCCGTGCTTTCCAACTGTTCTCGTTGGCCTCCATCGCTCAGCACCTCAGCCATAACTGCGCCGTTCTTGTGGGTCAATCGAATGCGGCACTGCCGCGCGCGACTGTGGCGGATGATGTTCGTCACCCCTTCGCGCACCGTCCAGGCGAGGGCCGCGTCGAAAGCCGGTGAGAGGACCTCGTTGAGGGACTCGATCTCTACATCGATCCTCGCCGCGGAGAGGAGTTGCCGGGCTCCCTCCAGTTCGCTCGAGAGGGTTGGTTGCCGGTACCCAGCTACTGCCTCCCGCACCTCGCGGAGAGTCTTTCGCGACACGCGCTCGATCTCGGAGAGTTCCCGGGTACAGCGTTCAGGTTCCTCTGTGACCAGGTGCCGCGCCAGTTCACTCTTGAGCGTGATCATGGAGAGGGTCTGCCCCAACAGATCATGCAAATCGCGCGACAGGCGCTCGCGCTCCTCGATCACCGCCAAGCGAGCCAGTTCTCGGCGTGCGCTCTGCAGTTCCCGGATAGCGCTGCCCATGCGGGCGACGCCGATCATATCCAGGCCAAGGCCGCGCACCAGCAGCATCAGCGCGATGAGCCACCACAGGTCCACCCCCGCGAAGCCCCCGTGGATCTTCAGCATCAGGAAGAGCGGGAAGAGGGTGAAGAGCACCACCACTGTAAAGGCGCTGCGCAGGGGGAGGAGGAGTCCGGCAATGGCGCTCGTCCCGATCAGGAGCCAGAGCCAGGCAGGATCGTCCATCACGCTGAAGACGAGGACCAGCACGGAAAGCGCGACAAAGAGGAGGAATGAGCTGCGAGACCGCGTCCGCAAGCGTGCTCTCTGGCTCGCCGGGTGTGGCCACATCAGCCAGGTATAGCTGGCTGCGAATCCGACCAGGGCCACTCCTCCCAGGACGAGATGCCACGCCGGGAGAGGATTGCGCACAAGCTGGGCCAGGGGGAAGAGGAGGCAGACGAGCCAGGCGTGCTGGTAGAGTCGCCAGAGCTGGAAAGCGATGCCACTGGAGGCGATTCCCTCATCTGACGGTCGTGTGTTGCCGGGCCAGGCGATATTCGGTCCTATTTCCGGTGTACCCTGTTCTTGACTGATGTGCATACTCTCCCTCCAAGCTCTCTCTCGAAAGAGATGTGTTGTTGCTGCTCTCATTTTACCATCGCCTCGTCCGTGACGGGTCTTTGTCAGGAACGGATCGATCTTGGCGTGGCTTCTGTGGGCAGCGGCGTGTTTTGTCCGCCTGCGCGCGGCATACCAGAATGGGAGGGAGACCAAGAGGCCAAGGAACAACGCGACTCCCATCACCAGGATGGAAATGACGAGCGAAGGTTTAGTGGTCATCAGGAACACGATGCCGAGCAAGATAGCAACCAGCGTGTGCGCCGAGGTTCCCAGGATCGGGTCATGGGTCCGTTGGTCAAGCGCATCGGAAAGCGGGCCGCCTGGCATCTCCCGGGCCAGGGCGATGATGGTGCGCATGCGGGGGTCCAGCACAAACGCGCCGATGGGTCCAACGAGCAAAACGCTTAGCAGCGACATGGCAATCCAGGGCGTCAAGAGGCCCCAGGCGGAAAGCGCCATCTCGAAGCCGGCCAGCCCGAGGAGTACCACGGAGAGCACCATCAGGGGAGAGGCAACGATAATCAGCCAGGCCAGCGCACGCACTTGCTCGACCAGCCTGGCACGCCGTAGGGCGGCCAGGCCGAAGAGCCAGATGCCAAGGCTGACACAGACCCCGATAGCTCCGCTCACATGCACAAACAAGGCAACTCTGTACAGGCCCATCTTAGGCATTTCCTCCCTCTCTCACGCTCGTGTCTTCCTTACCGGGACTCGGCCAGGCCCCGACGCATCGCCAGGATCCCCAGGCCCACCGCGAGCAGAGCCGAGCCGGCCAGCACCACGACATCCCGCGGCAACTGGTCAGACGACTGGTAGAAGATCGCCATCTCCAAAGCGTGCCTGCCATAGAAGAGAGGCACAAAGCTCGCCACTGTTTGGAGCCATCCTGGGTCAAAGGCCAGTACCGCCGTTCCCCCCGTCAGGAAGAACAGGTAGAGGGCGATGACGATGGCGGCGGAGCCCACCGACTGAATCCGCTGGAGCAGCGCTCCGAGAGCCACTCCCAACCCCGCGCTGAACAGTGCCACCAGCGCCAGAATCAACAAGACACTCAGCCAGTAGACCCCAACCGGTTGCACCCAGCCGAGGAGGCTCCCCGCTCCCAGCACCAGCACCCCCAGGGCTACCGTCGTCAAGAAGCCGGTGAGCACCTTGCCACAAATGATAGCGCCGCTGCTCGCCGGTGACAGCAGCAGCTCTTTGATGGTGCGCGTCTCCCACTCGCCCGCCGCCGCGAGACTGCTGGAGACCAGCCCGCTCACGACGAGCAGCAGGACCAGCAGGGGCATGGCGCTGTACTGGAAGAGTTGGATATCCTGACGGCGCAGGTTCTGCTCGTGCAGTGTCACCTTGAGAGGGCTGGCGCTGCCCTGCTGCTGATAGAACTGCGTGATGGCATCGGGGACCGCGCGGCGGATATCGTTGGTGAAATCGGTATTGAGGTTATTGATCTGCACCTCGATGCGCGCGGGCGCGTGGTCGTCGACCGCCTGCGTGAAGTTCGCCGGGATGGTCAGGATGGCCACCACATCCAGGTTGTTGAACAACGCCTGCGCCTGAGCAGACGTCGCATCGCTCACGCGAAAGAGATCGGCCTGGCGGATAATCTGCGCCATCTGCTGCCCGCGCGCGCCCTGATCGAGCGTCACCAGCGCCACCGGGCTGCGCCCAACCGCTCCCGCCGAGAGCGCATCAACAAACAGCAGCGCGAGGGCGGGGAGCACCGTGATTGCCATATTGGCAGGCTGGCGCAGCCAGACGCGCACATCCTTTTTGCACATCGTCCAGACCGCGCGGACAAAGGCTCGTAGCATCTTCATTGTCTCTCCTTCGACTTAATGCGCCAGGGTACTGCGCCGCACGACAATAATTGCCAGGACCAGGCCGCCCAGCGCATAGGCTGCCAGGATCAGCAGGTTGATGCCGATCCCAGAGGTATTCAGAGTAAAATCATGGACGGCGTGCTGCAGCACCACGATGGCGTAATAGACGGGAAAGACGCGGGCGACCAGCTGCTCAATGGGTGCAAAAAAGGAGATCGGGCCAAAGGGACCGCTCAGAAAGAACAGCGGAACGCACAGGCCAATCGCGAGTGTCGCCAGTGGTGTGCGCCGCTTTAACCAGGTTCCGAGCAGCGTTCCCCAGGCAGTGAAGAGCGCGAGGATGAGCAGGGTGAAGCCGATCAGCTCGCCCCAATGCACCGGCCAGATGCCCATCACGGCGATCAGGAACGCGAGCACGACGGCAGCTCCGGCCAGGCCGATCAGGAACGCTGCCAGCATCTTGCCCAGCAGGATCGCCAGCCGGCTGGCCGGGGATAGCAGCAGCTCTTTCATCGTCTCCTTTTCCCACTCCACCGCCGCCGCCGTGCCCGCTTGCACCATGCCCCCGACCATCAGGCCGATCACCAGAATGGGAACCGAGAGGTACGGGATGTAGCCGAGATCCTGCGGGTAGGCGTCGCGCTCCTGCGGCGTGATGGTCACGACAGAGGGCTCGGCTTTGGCATAGAAACTGGTGATGGAGAGCGGCAGCGCGCGGCGAATATCGTTAGTGAAATCGGTATTGAGGTTGTTGATCTTCACCCCCACCGCAACGCTCTGGTGCTGGCGGATGCGCGTATCAAAGTCCGCCGGGATGGTGACGACCGCCACGATCTTGCCCTGCTCGATCAACGCCTCGGCCTGCTCTACGGTGGCTTGCTGTAGCACAAACGAATGGGCCTGGCTCATGGCCGTGTACAACTGCTGCGCCAGGGGCCCGGTATCCTGCATGACCACCGCCGTGGGAGCCAGCCCCCCGCTCACCACCAGCAGGCTCATCAGCACCAGCACGTTCAGCGGGAGAATGATCGAGACCAGGGTATAGAGCGGCTCGGAGCGCGCGCTTTTGAGATCCTTTTTCAGACAGGCCCAGATGACGCGCAGGGAAGAGCTAAATGTGTGCATGAGAGTCACCTCCTAATCTCGTAGTGCCGTGCCCGTTAAACGCAGAAAAATCTCATCCAGGGTGGGTTCGCGCACGGCGATCTGACGCAGTTCCCCCTGCCCGGTAACGAGGTTGATGATCTGGGGCACGACGGCGCTTCCCGCCTGCGTGGTGATCTGCATACGCGCTCCCTCCTGGAGGACTTCCTTGACGCCTGAAAGTTCGCGGATGTCGTCCACGATCGTGCTTGGCTGCACCGTTTCCAGTTCCACGACGCTGCCCCCGTAGGTCTGCTTGAGGTGCTCTGGGGTGTCGACGGCGATGAGCTTGCCATGGTCGAGGATGGCGATGCGTTCGCAGAGGGCCTGCGCCTCTTCCAGGTAATTGGTGGTGATCAGAACGGTCTTGCCCTCTTTGTGGAGCGAGAGGATATAGTCCCAGATGGCGCGGCGCGATTGCACATCCACACCCAGCGTGGGCTCATCGAGGTAGAGCAGTTGTGGATCATGGAGTAGGGCACGCGCCAGGGCGAGCCTGCGCTTCATTCCGCCGGAGAAGGTGCTCACACGCGAACGCTTGCGCTCCTGCAGTTGGACCAGTTCGAGCATCTGCATGATGCGTGCCTTTTTCTCCTGGCGTGCCATGCCGAAGAGATCGGCATGAAAGTCCAGGTTGTCCCAGGCGGAGAGTTCCTCGTAGAGCGCGGTCTCCTGGGGCACAGCCCCCAGCATCTGCCGTATCCTGCGTGCATGCCGACGCACGTCGTAGCCCATCACCTGCACCTCGCCACTGGTTGGGGTGGAGAGACCGCTGATCAGATTGATGGTGGTGGTCTTGCCCGATCCGTTGGGTCCCAGTAGGCCAAAAATCTCGCCTTGCTCAACCGAGAGGGTGAGATGGTCAACTGCCTGCAGCGTCCCGAACGCTTTGCAGAGGGCTCGCAGCTCGATAGCTGGAGATCCTATCATCCCTGCTCGATGGGGCGGTGTCGCTTCTTGCTTTACCTTTTCACGCATAGGTCTCTCTCTTTCTGTACGCTCGCGGTGTGCTTGTCTCAGGGCTTCCGAAGCTCGTCCTTCGCCTCCGCGTGCGGCTAGATCGCATCGAGGTGTAAGCAGCGCGAGGCGTGCTAATCGCGGCCCTCGAGCCGTTCCTTGAGGTTACGACAGTTTGTGGGACTGTCCTTGCGTCCCAGCCAGCGGACGAGCGGCACGAGCAGCTTGCCGATCCCGTGGCCCTCGAAGTCGACATCGATCGTGACGCGCGACCGTGCGCTGTCGCCCAGAGGTGCGACGGTGACGTGCATGATTGGCCTGATCGGTCCGTCGATACCGTGAGCAGCCCAGCTTCTGGGGGGATTGCTCTCCGTTATCTCCGACGTCGTCGTCCGCTCGGCGCGACCGATACGGCGAGTTGTGGTGAACCTCGAGCCCACGCCGGGTGGACCGCCTCCCTCTATGCGTCCTCTCGCGGCGTCCTCCTGCCATTCGGCGAACCGCGAGGGGTCGGTGACATAGGAGAAAACCTCGTCTGGCGGACGGGCGATCTCGATGTTCAACACGATTGGTGGCATTGTTCCTCCTCCTTTTGATTGATCGATGATTGCTCCTTCCATAGCAACCAGAACAAAAACATCTCTTCTCACAGATCGTGGGCTGATCAGTGTCACACGATGACCAGCGCCCACAGCAGCACGAAAAACGCCAAGACCTGGAACGTCGCCCGAACGGCATGCCAGTGTGCGAAGCGGTCCAGTTTCGCGGTCAAAATGGCTTGGTCATCGGGTGCGTCTTTGATGCTGAGCATCACCGGCGCCGCCCTGGTGGTCGCGAAGCTATGCAGGACGCTCAGCAGTGAGGCAATGGAAAGCAGCAGCAAGACCTCCATGGGGGAGCGCTCTATGTAGGCAACGGCTGTAGCAAGCACGGTGAGCAGGGCCGCGCCTATGCCCAGCAGCGGGTAGACTACCAGTCCGTTTCCAAGATCA
>Ga0209647_1004810_pt1 | contig 10053 bp, 11 predicted proteins | sample GraSoi_2013_60cm_FD_185827 | JGI IMG/M metagenome (GOLD analysis project Ga0209647, IMG submission 185827) | Grasslands soil microbial communities from the Angelo Coastal Reserve, California, USA - Sample 9_17_2013_60cm (SPAdes) (version 2) | ecosystem: Environmental > Terrestrial > Soil >...
TGTCAAGGATCGGCGGCACCTTGTTGGTGACACGAAAGCGAATAAAGACGCGCTGCCCATCAACGAGCTCATACCTACCGCACATTTATTGCTCATCCTCTCCTTGTCGCCGAGCCTTGCTGGCTCCGATGCACATACGTTGCCTTATCCTGCCTACACGCTGAGCGTAACCACAGGGAGCGTAGCGCGGGGGCGGTTGTCTGGGTGACACATACCTATTCTGGCGACAGCAGACAGGACTGGAACTCGTATTACTGCTGAATCAGCAGGGTATTAAGCAATTACCGGGTGTGGTCGAGTCGCGCCGGAAGCGACGCCTTCTATTTTGACTTGGCTGATGAGCTACTGGCTCGCGGCAATAGCTGTTGCTGATGATGCTGAGGTCTCGGCTGTCCAGCCCCCAAAGCCGAATGGAAGGGGCCTAGTGTCAACTTCGCCGTTGACGACAAGCATGACCTGTAATCCGTCGGCTCCGATTGCGATTGCGGTTGCAGAGCTGGGGTTAGTCTCTTGTGTCCATGTGGTGCCTTGGTCGGTTCTTGCGAATACTGCTCCGTCGCCGCGTAAGAACATCTGGTAGTTACCTGGATTATTGCTGCCCGCAAGCGCGATGGCTGCGGCGTTTCCTGGACCGACTTCTTGTAGCCAGTTTGACGGGGTAATGCCTTGTTGTGAGTAGATGGCGTTGTTGGTGCCGATGATTGCGAGCAGGGTTGTGGCACTGACAGCGATAGCTGAGGTAGAGCTTGCGCCGGTTACTTGTGTCCAACTGCCGCCTTGGCCGGTTTTGGCAAATGCTGCTTGGTCGCCCCTCAAGAACATCATATTGTCGCCGCCGACAGCGATCTTGCTGGCGTTTCCTGGACCGACTTCTTGGTTCCATGCGGTGTAGTCGTTGGTGATGGTCTTTCTGCTGTTAATAGAGCCGTCGGGGGCAATGGACAGTTGCATGCCGGTTGAACTGATGGCGATGGCGACAGACGAGCTAGGGTTAGTCTCTTGTGTCCATGTGTTGCCTACGCCATTTGCTCTTGCAAATACTGCCCCGTCGCCTCTCAGGAACATCTGATTATTGCCGCCTATGGAAAGCATAGCGCCGTTGCCTGGTGTGACTTCCTGAGTCCAGCCGCCGAAGCCGTTACGGGCGGCTTTAGCATCGATCTCGCTGTTTACTGCGATGTAGCCGTGGAGGTCGCCTCCACCACTACCGCCACCCCCTCCTGATATTGTTCCGATGTGGATGTAGTTGTTTGGCCCTCCGGCTGGATAGTTCGCAGAGGTAAAGCTGTTATAGAACAAACCCCATTGAAAGCTGCTTCCGTTCTTCGGGTAGCCTGAGTTGTACTCAGCGAGGCTTGCGGTGCTGCCGTTGACTGCGTAGACGTATGCGATGTGTCCGTCTGGATTGCTACCAGTAGCGGTCCATTGAGCAATGTCTCCAACCTGTGGTGTGTATCCTGATGCGGCGTGTACCTCATTGCTTGGGGCGTTAGTTGACCACTGGTACGCGTGTCCCCAGCCATGGATGTCTGCGCCGAAAACTTGATTTACCTTCCATGCGTCGTACGAGGTGCAGTTGCGCACTCCATAGCCCCAAGGATCACCCATTCCGGCTGTAGCATTTGGCGGTGGTGATGGATAAGGGTAAGTAAGACAGCTTGTATCGACTGCTGGGCATTGCCCGTTCGTAAGGGTGTAGCCCCAGTTATAAGTACCAGAACAATTTGTGCCGTCAATGCATGTAGCTCCAACCCAAGGATAGCCGCCATCATCGGCGGAGGCTAGTTGTAAGTTTGAGAATTGGGTGCGATTGTGGCCAGGGTTAGTACAGCTATGAACAACCTAAGGCCCTTGCTGGTGAAGGGTCTGGCTGCTTGGTTTAGTGCTTTCACATCAGTCTCTTTCTGTCGGGTCTTACTTGATAGTAGTGTTATGGCTGGCTAATTGTCTGTTGTGAGAGTTTTAAAGACGCTTCGCAGGTCGTATGGTGGCTGTGCTTTTGCAACCGCTTGCTGGGTAGCTGCGTCGGTCATGCAGCTAGCGTCTGAAGAATTTGAGAAGTTGTACCAGTAACTGCCGATGTGTATGGTGCCAGCGATACCTGGTGTCGTGCCGCTAACAATAGCCTGCTGTTCCGATTCAGTGAGTCTGCCTATTGCAGCGAGTGAGGTTTTGTCTGCGGCACAGTCAGGCGCAACAGCGCTGACAGTCTTGAGTGACAAGTAGGCAACGTCTTGGGTTTGGGAACCGATGTAGTAGTACAGGCTTGCGGTGGAGCTGGTGAGAGCAAGGCGCACACCCCACTCTTTGATATCCAGGTAGCCTATGGAGTGAACCCCTCGGACCGGACCAGTGAGCAAAGTTACCTCAGCAGTGACCATGCGGTAGACTGACCGCAGGGGAAGATGAGGTGCCGAGCATGCGCGGACGGACATTCAGCCGGGAGTTCAAGCTCGATGTGGTGCAGCAGATCGCCAGCGGAGCCAAGCGCCCGGCACAGGTGTGCCGTGAGCATCGCCTGGCGGAGACGGTGCTGTTGCGCTGGCGCCGGGAGTACGAGGAGCGGGGCGAAGCGGCCTTCACGCCAAGAGAAGCGGCTTCTGGCTCTCTCGCCGCTGAGCAGCGCGTGGCGGAGTTGGAGCGCTTCTGTGGGCAGCTCGCTCTGGAGAACGCCGCGCTAAAAAAAGCCTTGCAGCACTTGCAGACACACCAGGCGAGCGCTTCCAAGAACGGTGCGCAGTGATGCAGGTGTTGCGGCACGAGTATCCTGCCCTCCCCGTGCGGACGCTCTGCCAGTGGCTGGGCATCAGTCGCAGTTGGTAGTATGCGCATCCGGTGGCTGGGGGGCCGTTGGGGGCAGACCTGGGCGAGATCGCGCTGCGTGATGCCATCGAGCGGCTCGTCTTGGACTTTCCTGGCTATGGCTACCGGCGGGTGACCCAGGCGCTGCGCCGGAGCGGCTGGCTGGTCAACCATAAGCGGGTGTTGCGCGTCATGCGGGAGGAGTCCTTGCTCTGCCAGCTCAAGCGCCGCTTCGTCGTGACCACTGATTCGACCCACGGCTATCGCGCGTATCCCAACCTGCTCGCCTCGCTCACGCTCGAGCGGCTCGACCAAGCCTGGGTGGCCGACATCACGTACATCCGGCTGCCGATGGCGTTCGCCTACCTGGCCGGCATCCTGGATGCGTTCTCGCGTCGCTGCATCGGCTGGAAGCTCTCCCGCCAGATCGACACTGGTCTGACCCTGGCTGCTCTGGAGATGGCCATTGCCGTGCGTCAGCCGCGGCGCGGCCTCATCCATCACTCCGATCGCGGGGTCCAGTACGCCAGTACGGAGTACGTCAGCCGCCTGGAAGAGATCGGGGCGTGGGTCAGCATGTCGGCGACCGGCAATCCCTACGACAACGCCAAAGCCGAGAGCTTCTTCAAGACCCTCAAACGAGAGGAGGTCTACCTCAAGGACTACCAGACCTTTGCTGACGCCGAGGCCAATCTGGGCCAGTTCATCGACGACGTCTACAACACCAAGCGGCTTCACTCCAGTCTCGGCTACCAACCGCCAGCTGAGTTCGAAGCGGCCTCTGCTCAATCAATGGATGAGGTGACTTTCCCCTTGGTCCGGTGACAGGGGTTCACTCCACTACGGTCTGCGTTGGTGGTGTTGTAGTGGTTGTTTGCTGGTTTGTATTGGGTGCTGCGTCAGTAACTTTGGTTTGGTTGTGTTGGTAGACGAAAACTCCGGCTGTGGCCATAGCTCCTATGATGAGGACTGCTAATACAGCCTCGACGATACTGAACCCTGATTGTTTGTTTGCTGTCCTGTTCATAATAACGCCCCCTTGGTTATGCCCTCAGCGTACAGCACGTTTGACTGCTATGCAAGTCTGTTTGACTGCTTGCTCCTGCGGATCGCTCCCCTAGTGAGCTCGGCTTCGTGAAAATTATTCATGTTTTGTTCAGGTTCGTCTGCTTGCTCACCAGCAATGATCGCCTGTCTAACGTACCAAGTCCTTAAGTGCTTACCAGGCGCTCCGCAGCATCTGCGACCTGGCGCTCGACGTCGACGGCGGCATGTTCTTTGGCCTGAGCGGCACGCAGGTAGAACCTGCGGTGTGCAGCTGGCCCAGTTTGCCCCACTGGTCCTATAGCCCTAACAAATCGCCGAATGATGCAACTACTTGGGTGCAGCCGTCGATGGGCTGCCCACTGGGCGGCGCGGGGTGAGTCGTGCGCCGCCCGTCTTCATTTCACTAGCAGGAGGACATCATGGCAACTGGCTTGAGCCGTGCGGTAGCGGTCGGCATCAAGAGCAAGGTTGGCGCTGCCGTCCTGGCGACGCTGCTCGCCACTGGTGGCGCCACCGGCGCGGTGGCCGCGGCGACGCACGGCGCGTTCGGTCAGCAGGTCAAGCAACAGGTGGAGAGCTGTAAGGACGCGTTGGGGACCGGGGCGCATGGGATTGGGGACTGTGTCTCGGACTTCGCGCAGCAGCACGGCGCGCAGCAGCGGCAGCAGCACAGCCAGGGGAAGCCGTCCAGCACGCCAGGTGCCCATGGCAACGCGGGCACGGCCGGCAACTCGGGCTCCCATGGCAAGCCCAGCGATCCTGGCAAGCCTCCCACCCCGACCCCCAATGGCCACGGCAAGCCCTAACTGGTTGTGCGAGCGGTCACGGTGCCACGCGCCTCAAGTGCAAACCGCTGAGGCGCGTGGCACCCCTGCTCGCTGTCAGCCTCACTCGCAGCATGGCCAGCACAGCGCTGCGCCCGACGGCGCCACCGGTGGCGAGCAGCGCGCACGCTCGCGGATGGTCACGCCTTTTTGCGCTGATGAATCTCGTGCTCGACGTCGTGTAACAGTTTGCCGAGCGGCTCCTCGCTGTGGGATTCCTCCGGCGGCATGAGTGGCGGAGGGCCACCTGCATGTCGTCTACTGCGTGCGTGTGCAAGTGTGGCGTATCCGTGGCATATCTGTCTCGCAGACAGTCTCGTAGCCGGTCTGGTAGGTGCTGCTGCCTCTGGTATGGGAAGCGGCGGCACGGTCCCTGGCGGCTCGGAGGAAGCGAGAGGAAAGGAGCGGCGACATGGCGGACACGGAGCATCACGTCTACAAGTTGGCCACGCTGGTCGGCACGTCGGGAACGGGCTACGACGATGCAATCAAGCGGGCGGTCGAGCGGGCGCAGAGGACGCTGCGCAACGTGCAGTGGTTCGAGGTGAAGGAGCAGCGCGGGCGGCTCACGGCAACGGGCATCGAGTACCAGGTGACGCTGAAGGTCGGCTTCACGCTGGAGGAGCCGCAGTAGGCTGCAGGAGGTCGCAGCAGGCGCCAATACCCACTTTCCCCACGCGTGAGGAAGGTGGGTCGGGTTTTCGGGGCAAACGGCCGCGGCGTATCTACTGATCTTTGCGTAAAGGGCTATACACGGTAGCCAGATGACGACGGCGCCTCTTGACTGACGTCTCCAGCGGCCAATCCGCTGAGCATCAGCGTTACCCACTTTCTGCACGCTCAATTGGTAGATTTGTAGAATCCTTCGCAGGACGGTCGAAACCTTGCCAGCGGATGGGTAACGCTGATGGTCAGTGACACTGATGGACCGCTTACCTAGACTTTCCCCATTTTGCAGAAGAGGAGGGGTAGGATACGCTGACGACCACAATATGGAAAGAGGTGGTCGTATGCTGCTCCTACCCGCCGACATGGTCGCACTCCTGGCGCCCTTCGCGCCGCTCTTCTCGCGGCCAGTGTGGCGACATGTCCAAGTGTTGTTGGTCGGGGCCATCCTCGCCCCAGGCCGGCGCATGGTCAGCTCCGCCCTGCGTGCCGTCGGGCTGAGTCATCTGCCCACCTTTCAGACCTATCATCGCGTCTTGAACCGCGCCGTCTGGTCGAGCCGAAGTGCCAGCCAGATCCTGTTGAGCCTGCTGGTGGCGAGGTTTGCCCCTACGGGTCCGTTGGTGGTGGGGATCGATGAAACCATCGAGCGCCGCCGCGGCAAGAAGATCGCCGCGGCCGGTATCTATCGCGACCCGGTGCGCTCCAGTCACAGCCATTTCGTGAAGGTGCGCGGGCTGCGCTGGGTGTGCCTCATGCTGCTGGTCCCTGTGCCGTGGGCAACGCGCGTGTGGGCGTTGCCGTTCCTCACCCTGCTGACCCCCTCCGAGCGCGCATCGAAGCGGCGCGGCCGCCGGTTCAAGCCGCTCACGGCCTGGGCCCGCCAACTGATCCGTCAGGTGCATCGCTGGCAGCCGGACCGGTCGCTCGTCGTGGTCGGCGACCGCACGTATGCGGCGCTAGAGCTGCTCGACGCGGTTCGCTCCGTGGCGACTGTCGTCACCCGGCTGCGTCTTGATGCGCGCCTGTTTGCACCAGCGCCCCCACGGCCGCCGCACCAGAAAGGCCGGCCGCGCCTAGTGGGCGCGCGCCTGCCAAATCTGACGTGCCACGTTCAGGATCCGGAGGCGGAGTGGATGCCGCTTGCCGTCTCCTACTGGTACGGCGAACACGACCTGCCTGGCTTCCGGGGCGTGAGCGTACATGACGGGTGGAAACCCTAGCGGACGTACACAGCGTGCCGCCATGCGCTCTGCACTGTCCAGCACCGGCGCGAGCTGACGTTCGTCGAAGAAGAACTGCATCAGCCGTGGGCCGGCCATCTGAAAAACCTGCTGCGGGAGATGAAAGCGGCCGTCGCCGCCGCCCAGGCCGCCGGCGGCACCAGCCTGCCGCCTTCCCAACGCCAAATGCTGCGCACGCGCTCTGCGGCGCTGCTCCGGGCAGGTCTGGCCGCCCATCCCCCGCCGCCGCCCCTGCCCCCCGGCGTCCGACGGCGCGGCCGGCGCAAGCAGTCGCCCGCACGGAATCGGCTCGAGCAGCTCTGGCTCGGCCAAGCCGAGGTGCTCGCCTTCCTGGACGACTTCACCCTTCCCTTCGATAACAACCAAGCGGAGCAAGATCTGCGCATGTACAAGGTGCAGCAGAAAATCTCGGGGTGCTTCCGCGCTGACGCTGGCGCGCACGCGTATTGCCGCATCCGGGGCTATTGATCGACGCTGCGCAAGCGGCGGCACGCCCTCTTGCAGGCCCCCCACGCCGTCTTCACCGGTCGCCCATTCTTGCCCGCCTTGGGCTGAGCAGTCCCCCGAGGGCTTCCAAGACTTTGTGCGTCCCCATGGACGCAGCACCTTGCGCGCTGGCGAACTGCTGCACGCGTTGGGACTCATGTTAATTTACGGCTGAAAGTGAGTACTCCCGCGCATTTGATGAACGCGCGCCACGCTGGCGTGACGTTCCTCCAGGCTAGCTCGCATCGCGATGAAGGACGCGCTGGCGCAAGAGGTCGACCTTGGCACGGCCATACATCTGGCGCTTAAGCAGCTTCAAGCGGTTCACCTGCCCTTCGATGGGACCTTGACTCCATTCCAGCGTCATGCCTGCTGCCACGGCTGGCTGGTCGCGTCGGATCCCTTGAGCGAATCCGGCCAGATCGACGAGGCCGCTGGCCTCGGCCGCGGACACAGCCACTCCTCCAGCACGGCCCTGCGCCGGGTGTGCACGACGGTGAAGAAGGTCGTCACCAGCTGCTGCGCGTATGCCAAGAGCGCACTGCGCTCGAGCACATCCTGGACAAAGCGCTGTTCCTCTGCCGACTGCTCGGTGCTAGGTTTGACCAGCAGCCACGCCGTCTGCCGTGGGGAGAGGCGGTGAACCCGTGTGGTCCGACGTGCCTGCCCGCCGCGGCGCTCATACGGCCGGCTCCGCCACGGCGCAAGCAGGGTGTAGAGAATCGTGCTCGAACCGGTGTAGCCCCGTGAGCGCAGCTTGGCCAAAAGGTGCTGCGCGTTGTGCTCGCCTGCCTCCCACCGCTCCTGCAGGTAGGCGCGGAACGGCGCCAGCGCGGACGGCTGGCCGCGCCGTTCGGCTCGCTCTGGACAGCTGGTCGCGTGCGCATAGCGACGCACCGTGCTGCGGTCAAGCGCGAGCTCTTGGGCAATCTGGGTCAGCGGCACTCCCTTCGTCTGCAGATGCTGTACAGCCTCATAGCGCGCGCGACGGTGGGCATGCCGCTCGCTTCGCTGGTGTTCCTGGCGCGAGACGCGCCGCGAGAGAGCGACATCCGGCCCCATAGCGGAGAGGGGTCCCGTCGGTTGACGGCTGGACGCCGACGCCACCGCGACGGCCACGGCATGCGCGGCCGCGCGCAGCGTCCGCTGTTCGCGGCTCGCCCCGCGCTCCAAGGCATCCATGAGGTTCTTCACCACGTGCCACCGATCGGCCACTTGCACCGCGTGTGGCGCACCTTGGCGCGCTCCGTCAGCGTAGCTGCCCCCGCGATCCCGACAGACGACCTCCACGCCCGGATGCTGCTCCAGCCAGCGCGCGAAGGTCGCCGCCGAGCGGTCCGGGAGCACCTCGACGGGGCGATGCGCTTCGAGATCGACCAAGAGGGTCCCGTACGTCTGCCCGCGTCGGCGGCTCCAATCGTCCACGCTGAGCACACGCGGCGTCGGCCGCTGCGCCAGCGGCGTGCGCCGGATCTGCCGCACCAGTGTATCGGCGCTGGTGGTCAGCCCCAGGGCACGCAGCAGCCGGACGCCCGCTTCGCCGCCGGCGGCAAACCCCACGGCCGTGAACCAGGCCTGCAAGCGCTCAGTCCGCCGGGCATAGGGCGCCACCACGCCCGGCAGACGCTGCGTGAAGATCTGGCGCGGACACGTGGGCTGATCGCAGAAGAAGCGGTGGACGTGCAGGTCCAGCCGCACGGCCACGCCGTGCCAAGGCAGGTCGCTGACACGCCGGATGTAGCGCGAGTGGATGCGAGCCGACGGATGTCCGCACACGGGACAAGCGGCGGCAGAGGCCGTGGCGACGAGGCTCGCCGTGATACTGGTCGCCTCGGCCGTGAAGCCCAGCAGGTGCAATTGGGTGGGATCGGGCAGGATCGTGGGGGCGGGTATGTCGGACCTCCAGGCGTAGATGCCTCAGAGGGTCACCATAGCGCACTCATGTCCTACACGCCTTGCTCGTTCATCAACTGTAAGGAAGAACCCAGTATCGTCCGTAAAATGACAACTCATTCTGGGCGGTCGCGGTGCGCACCGCGGTCGGGGTCGGTCGTGTCGTTTCTGTCGGCAGCGGCGTGGCGTGACGCGACTGCGCACCGGTGTTGGACCCGCGCTCATGCAGCGGCCGCCAGGGGCCGGCCATGACAAGAACAGCCAGCACGATAGACCCGATCGCCACAGCGAGTCGCCGGCCCCGCCTTGCGTGTGCACCCATCCGGGACGGATGCCGGAGATCCAACGGGTCATCCGGCCGGCGCATGTCGGTGATCTCGACGTGCGGATCGTCCATGGACTCTCACCCCCCTCACCTAACACTGAGCACCTGGGGCCTCCAATGGATATCCGCGGTCTTGCCAAGACCTGCCGACAGCGGCCGATGTCCACATGCCACGTACAGGTAGGACAGGTGGGAGAGGAGCACAGTGGCTGGCGTACAGTACCTCAGGTCATCGACCTGCCAGCCGCTGACTTAGACGAGCCGCCAACCGCTCTGAGATCTTCCAGGTCAACACAGTCGCACTGATAGACTAGCATGCTCCGGAATGCATCGAATTGGACTGAGTCCTCCGGCCTTAGTAGAAAGTCCCGCTTCAACAGCAACAACAACGCTCTACTGGGATGGCGCTGTCCGTGCTCTAGTCGCCACACGTGGATCTGACCGCATCCTAACTGTGCACCGAGGTCCCGCTGTGAGAGATTCCTGCTCGCTCGAATTGCTCGCAGATAAGCTGCAAAGTCGTCCCAGGTTACCTGCCTGCTACTCATCCCGATGCTCCTCTCGGGCGGATTCCGATCAGCCTGGCCATTGAACATACTGCCTGGGGCATATTGTGTTCAATGGCATCCTTGTCTACACTTACTGACCTCGACATCGTTTGCTAAACCGAGTAGCCACATTGGACCGAACACGCCTGGATGATGGCGCGCTTGTGGCGCAAGCGCTCTTTGGCGCGGCGCAGCTCCAGGTCGAGTTCAGCCAGATC
>Ga0209647_1004811_pt1 | contig 10053 bp, 8 predicted proteins | sample GraSoi_2013_60cm_FD_185827 | JGI IMG/M metagenome (GOLD analysis project Ga0209647, IMG submission 185827) | Grasslands soil microbial communities from the Angelo Coastal Reserve, California, USA - Sample 9_17_2013_60cm (SPAdes) (version 2) | ecosystem: Environmental > Terrestrial > Soil >...
GCGTGTTGCCTCATCCAAATCGGCGGGCAGAATCTCGCCGTTCAATAACCGAATTTCTAATCCCTCGTAGCCGTTGCGCTGTGCTGCATCAATGATCTGCTCAAGAGACCAGTTCGGGCAAGCCAGGGTCGAATAAGCCAGTTTCATTTCTGCTCCTAAAATGAGTTGCTGAGAGGTAAGCGGTAGAATTAGCGGAGAGAACGTCGTCCTGTTCTGAGTTCAGATAACAGGGCGCTATAAGCGTCACGAGCTACCGGCAAAGTGACCTTGGACCCGGTAAAGCTGGAAAGAGTGATGGCATTTGCCAGCTCCAGGGACATCCGGGCATCACGCGCATCACAGCGCGGGCGCCGTTTTTCGATAATGGCTGCCTGAAGGTCCTGATAAACCGGAAGATGCCCGCCACCGTCTCCGGGCAATTCGAGTGTTTCGGAAGTGATGTCAGGTGTGCCCCACATTTCCTGACTGGTCGCTCGATAGTCACTCAATGCGGGCGAAAAGCGATGTACAGTCAATTGAGTTCCTGCGACCTCGATCGCCGCCTTGTCCCCAACGATTTCCAGGCGGCGCTTTCCTGTTTCAACCGTGTTGATATTCAGATAGCCCGATGCGCCATTGCCAAATTCCAACACCGCCTGCGCGCTATCTTCAGTTTCGATTGCGTGGGCTGCGGTCCGTATCCAGCCCGTGACCGTCGTGGGTTGACCAACCAGATAACATAGCACATCCAACGCATGTGGCCCCTGGTTCATCAGCACGCCACCAGCCTCGCCCACCCACGTCCCGCGCCAGGATGCTGTGCGGTAATAGGCGTCCGTGCGGAACCAGGGTTCAACGCACATAACCCGCACCAGCGAACCGATCTCGCCCGCCTCAATGAGCCGCTTGACATGGCCTATAATCGGGCGAAAACGGTGCTGGAAGCTCACTGCCAAAATGCGATTGGCAGCGTCCGCAGCGGCAATCATCGCATCCGCCTGGGCTACTTCAACCGTTAGGGGTTTTTCGACCAGTACATGCGTGCCCGCTTCCAGGCAGTCGATTACCAGCGCCGCATGAGTGGGGTGTGGTGTGCAAACCACGGCAATATCAGGCTTTAGCTGCTCCAGCATATCACGGTGATCGGTGAAGTAGGAGCAGCCAAGTTCGGCAGCGCGGGGCACGGCGCGCTCCGAATTAATATCGGACAAGCCAACCACTTGTGCCCCGGGTATTTGTGCCAGCGCTCTTAAGTGAGACTCTGCAATGCCAGCGCCACCTCCGATAATCGCGTAGCGGAACGACGGGTTGTCTGAAGATTGATCATGTTTATTGGCAACCTGGGTATTCATCGATCATTAGCCCTTGATACCACCAATTAATACACCTTTCACAAAATAACGCTGCAAGAACGGATAAATCAGTAAGATAGGCAGGGTCACCACCACAATGGTCGCATATTTGACGGTTTCGGCGACCATCTCGACATTGCCGGTAGCAGAGGTGATGGTCATGCTATCCGTGCTGTTCTGGATCAGAATTTCCCGCAAGATAAGCTGTAACGGGTAAAGGTTGCGATCCCGGAGGTAGATTAGCGCGGGAAAAAACGAATTCCAGTGACCTACCGCATAGAAGAGGATCATCACGGCCAGCACGGGCTTAATCAGAGGCAAATAAACCTGCACCAGGACCTGGAAATCGTTTGCGCCATCTATCTTAGCCGCTTCTTCCAATTCATAGGGAACTTCTATGAAGGCGGTACGCATGATGATCAGATTAAAAGTCTGAATCGCGCCAGGGACGATCAGTGCAAGCGGGGAGTTGACCCAGCCTAACGAGCGGCTGACTAGCAGATATGTCGGGATCAACCCACCGCTAAAAAACATAGTGAATATGATCAAGAACAGGATCGGTTCTTGCCACAGTACGTTGCGTCTGGAAAGCACAAACGCACCAAGCGTGGTTAGTACCACGTCGATAGTGGTTCCACCTACTACGTAAATAATCGTATTGCGATACCCTATCAGGATGTTGGAATTTTCGAAAACCCGAATGTAAGCGTCAACACTGAAGCCCATGGGAGTTGTTAGCAGCCCCCGATGCTGTGCAAGCAGTGTGGGATCACTCAACGATGCAAAAAGGATATACAACATCGGATAGAAGGTGATGATGATCAGGACGATCATGAACAGCAGATTGCCGTAGTCAAAGAACCGCTCACTCCAACTTCTCTTAAGATGTGTTTTCAAGTTATTTCTCACCACAAACTCGTGTCGCCCACGCGACGGCTAAAGCGGTTGGCAAGCGTCAGCAGCGTGAAGTTGATCACTGAGTTGAAAAGCCCCACAGCCGCACTATAACCAAAATCGGCTTCTAGTATACCCTTGCGATATACATAGGTGGAGATGACATCGGCTGTCGCCATTGTCAAGGGGTTGTACATCAGGATGATTTTCTCGAAGCCGACGGTCATCGTCGATCCTAGACGCAGGATCAACAATATGATAATGGTGGGCATGATGCCCGGTAGTGTAATATGGCGTATCTGTTGAAAACGGTTGGCCCCATCGACCATTGCAGCTTCATAGAGGGTTGGATCAATGGTGGTGATCGCGGCCAGATATATAATCGATCCCCAGCCGACGTTCTGCCAGATTCCAGATAGAACATACAGCAGCGGAAACAATTCCGGCTTTTGCATAAACAATATTGGCTGCCCCCCGACGGTTTGAGTCAGTAGCGTGTTGAACAGGCCATCCTTTGCCGTAAAATCCACCATCATGCCCACGATCACCACGACGGAGATAAAATGCGGCATATACGTAATGGTCTGGACTAAACGGCGGAACGGACCCCAGCGCAACTCGTTGAGCAGTAAGGCAAGGATAATCGGCGCCGGGAAGCCCAGCACCAAGTCGAGCAGGCTGATCGCGAGCGTATTGCGGATCAGGATGCCGAAATAAAAGCTCTGAAAAAAATCGGTGAAGTTTTGAAAGCCAACCCAGGGACTGCCTGTGATGCCTTTGGCCGGGTTAAAATTTTGAAAGGCGATCAGGGAGCCGTAGATAGGAACATACTGGAATATCAGGTAATACAGAATCACTGGAAGCAACATCAGATAAAGGAGCTTATTGCGCCGCCAATCACGGGCAATCAATTGCAAGGGCTTTATGCGTGCTACCCGTTGCTGCACCCGTCCCAGGGTTTGCTGTGCTGTTGCCATAAGACTAATTACTCCTTAACCACCTGGAACGTAAAAATATCTTGCTGTCGTTGGAGCTTTATAAGGGCCGATCCATGGATCGACCCTCACAGAAGCCACTGGTCTAGTAGAGGTGGAAACGTAGTTCCACCCTCTTGATTACCATTAGCGCGCGTTATAACGATCGAGTGCAGCCTGCCGCATTTTCACCGCGTCATCAATGCCAAGCTGCTTGAGTTGGGCAACCACACCATCCCAATCCGAAACAGCAGCCTGCCCGACAATAGTCTTGATAACCGCTTGGTCGCGCAGAGTATTAACGTCATTCATGATGGAGGCAAACTTCTTGCTTTCGTCCTGCGTCTGGGTTACGGGTGGCATCCGCCGCTCGTTACTGGGTTCTGCCCAGACCTTGAGCGAATCTTGCTGCTCAGGGAGGCCAGCATACTGCTCGATGTAACCTTTATCCTGGACAAACGGGCCAAAGAAGTCGGAGCGCGTGTAGCGAGCCATAGACTGTTGTAGAGCCAATTTTGGATCTTTCATCACTTTGTCGGTGAAGATGGGCTTGCCGTTGACTATTGTGTAGGTATCTCCCTCTACGCCGAAGTTGAACAGCAGGCCGCCTTCCTTACTATAGGCATAGTCTGCCCACTTGACGGCAGCTATAGGGTCTTTACAGGCGCTGGTAATTGCCATGCTGCCGTCGCCGGGGTAGGCCGGGTCCTTCTGGCCCAGTAGTGGCTTGTCGCCCTTTTTCAGCACAGGATATGGCGCTGCGACCAGCTCGAAGCTCGGGTCTTTGCCGTGCATCAGGCCCAGGTATTTACCAATCCCGCCACCTGTGTTCTGGACAAATGCGCCAAGCTGGTTGCCAGTAACTTTGGCATCTTCTAACTTCTGATCCATTGTCGGGAAGTCAACGTCATACAGCCCTTCCTTGTACCACTGGGCCATTGTCGCCAGGAATTCTTTGAACTCCGGTTGCAACATGCCGTATTTCACGACCCCATTCACCTGGTAAAACTCCATGCTGATACCCCAGGCTCCGATGAAGGCATAGGCGTTCAGGAATGCGTTCAGGGGCACGTTGTAAAGCGAGGATGTGAAGGGTACTTCATCGCCTTTGCCGTTGGGGTCTTTGGTCTTGAAGGCCGTGAGCATCGTGTGCCACTCGTCCATCGTCGTCGGCATGGACAGGCCAACTTTATCCAGCCAGTCCTTACGAACAATTGGCCCCTGGAAAACTTGCAATTCGATGTCACCACGTATGAACGGGAAGCAATAGATCGTGCCGTCGTCAGTCACCACTTGCTTACGCCATTCCGCGTTTGAATCGAGAGCTTTTTTGAGATTCGGGGCGTTCTGATCGATGAGGTCGTTCAACTTGATGATCACGCCGTCTGCAATGTATTTGCTTGGCCCACCAGCCGCGCTGAGCCAGTTTCGCTCGATCATGTCAGGATACTGGCCTGAGGCTATCATCAGGTTGAACCCCTGCTCGTTGTTTGCTGTTCCCTGGTCAGAAATGAGCTGGAAATTGATATGGACTCCGGTTCGCTTCTCTAATTCCTGGTAACAGAGCATGTCATTGTAGTCCTTGAGCGACGCTGACACGTTCTGGTTGAAGACACCCCAGTAAGAGAAGGAGGTCTGAGCAAGCCGGTTGACGGAGGCCATCGACGTGGAGTCGAGGGCGCTTGCAGTTTTGAAGTTGAGACCGGAAGCGGCCCAGGCCGCGGCTCCAGTCCCAATGCCGATGTGACGTAAAAACGTGCGGCGAGAAATTCGGTTACGCATAAGTTTCTCCTTTTAAATGCCAATATCGAAAATTAACCAGCCCATGTTGCCATCGGCGAGTTCAATAATTTTCAGCGGGGAGGCGCACACGACTTGCGGATCACAAGTGATGTGGAAACCGTTACCCGCTGCGGTACTGTATCAGGATTTTTTAGTCGATCAATTAAGGCACGCGCCGCCATCCGCCCCACCAGGGCAATCGGCACATGAATGGTTGTCAGGTTCGCCAGTTCGGCTTCGTGCTGGTCGTCAAAGCCTATGACAGAGAGATCGGTGGGGACATGGAGTCCCAGTTCTTCTGCCGCTTTCAACACGCCTAATGCAGATGCATCATTGGCGGCGAAAATCGCGGTTGGCGGAGCAGGAAGCGCAAGCAACTTCCGGGTCGCTTCATGGCCCTTATCCGTGCGGAAAAAGCCAGGTTCGATCAGCACTGGATCAATGGCTATGTCGGAATCAAGCAGGGCCGCCTGATACCCTTCCAGTCGCTCAGAAGACGAAAGTCTGGTTTCCAGCCCCAGGATATGACCGATACGCCGATGACCCAACCCGATCAAGTAGCGGGTCGCATCATAGGCCCCTTGCCAGTTAGTGGTACTGATGACAGCGCTATCAGGGTCAGCCCGTTCGCTGTCTAACAGCACGTAAGGCACCTGTTGCGCCTTCAATATCGGCAAATACTGGTTCAGGTTCTGCGGAAGCATGATAATCAGGCCATCGACCAGCCCATTGATGATCCGATTGACATACCAGGTTTCTTTTTCCAGGTCACCGTGGGTAGGGAAAATGGCAAGGTTGTAGCCCGATTTTGACAGTTCAAGGTCAACGCTCTGGGAAAGTTCGCCGACGTAATTCCCATAGAACTCGGAAATCATCATGCCCAGCAGATAAGAATTTGCACCGGCAAGGCTGCGCGCGGGCGCGTTGGCAACATAGCCGAGGCGCTCCACCACATCCATCACTTTGAGGCGGGTTTGTTCACCGATATAGCCCTGATTATTAAGTACACGCGAGACGGTGGCGTGCGAAACGCCAGCAGCTTTCGCTACATCAACAATCGTTATTTTATGAGAGCGACGCGTATTAGTCTCTGACATGGATAATGCTAATATTTCACCTAGTAATCAACGGAACGTTACATATTTTTGTACATATAGCATCAATTTATGAAACTTGTTCACAAAATCCAATACTCATTGGATCGAAATGTCTTACTGTGGATGTATAATGCTTGTGTACACGTTTACATACAGTATATTGAAATTCGATGTGAGGTCAAGCAGTAGTTGCGTCGAACCGCAGGGATAGGCGCGTCGCTGAAGTTAATTGCCTATTTTTTGCAATTGCCATACAGGAAGCTAAAGGACGGTATGCTAAAGGGAATCTTTGTGCTGAGCGCTGAGGCCTTTTCGGGCATTTATGGTCAGGTGCAGGACGAAATTCGGCGGCTGGTTGAAATAGAACTGCCATCTCAAACGGCCTTGACCATCCGCCAGACGCCCGAAGTGCTCCAGGACGTCGATCTGTTGTTTACCGGGTGGGGCGGCCCACGTCTCGACGCAGCGTTTTTGCAGGCTGCCCCATACCTGCAGGCTGTGTTTTATGGGGGTGGAACCGTCTATCCGATTGTGACGCCGGAATTCTGGGAAAGAAGCATCCCTATTACCTCTGCCGCTGGCGTAAATGCCGTGCCTGTTGCCGAATATACGCTGTCTCAAATTCTGTTCTGTTTGAAAGGGGGCTGGCACACTGCACTGCGCATCAAACGCGAGCGGCAATATCCGCCGCGCCAGCATTTTCCGGGCAATTATGAAAGTACCGTGGGGTTGATTTCTCTGGGACTTATCGGACAGCGTGTGTGCGAACTGCTACGGAATTTTGACTTGCGCGTCCTGGCCTACGATCCTTTTGTTGATCCAGAACTTGCTCGTAGCCTCAACGTCGAACTTTGCCCACTAGAGGAAATATTCCGCCGCGCCGATGTTGTGTCGGTACACACACCCTGGCTACCCGAAACTGAAGGCTTGATTACGGGTGAACACTTCGCTAGCATGAAGCCGAATGCTGCCTTTATCAACACGGCGCGCGGCGCTGTGGTCAGGGAAAACGAGATGATCGACGTACTTCAGCAGCGCCCGGACCTGATGGCGGTGCTGGATGTAACCTATCCAGAACCACCTCTGGCTGGTTCACCGCTATTTACTTTGCCAAATGTCGTTCTGACACCCCATATTGCCGGGTCGCTTGGCCCTGAAACACGCCGCCTCGGCGAGACGATGCTTGAAGAGTTGCGCCGCTATGTACAAGGAGAAACCTTTCGCTGGCGTGTATCTCCCGTACAGGCGCGGGCGCGGTCATCGTAACCTGTTCGAGGATCAGATAGCGGTAGCTTAGTGCCTCGTTGCTTATCGCCAACCAAAAGCCATTACCGGGCGCGCTGCCCGAATGGCTTTATCGATTGCGTCGAATCCACACGGGCTGATTAACCCGCGCTTTGAACGGTAACTTCTCGTTCAGGCAACCCGCTCCAATTCCGACGTACAAAACGGGCAACGCGTCGCCGCCTTGGGTACCTTGCTGATGCAAAATGGACAGTCGCGTGTGGTCTCGGGTAGTGGAGCTGGCTTGAAGCGCTCCATCAATCGATTAACGGGTAGGACCACGAAAAAGTAGACAACGAGCGCAATAATGACGAAGCTGATCAGCGAATTGAAAAAGTCGCCAATCAAGAACTTCGAGTTATTGATGGTAAAGGTGATGGCGCTAAAGTCTGGCTGACCGCCAAGAGCCGCGATGAGCGGTGTAATCAAGTCTTTGACAAGGGCGGCTACGATGTTACCGAAGGCCACCCCGATCACCACTGCAATTGCCAGATCAATGACATTGCCACGCAAAACGAATTCCCGAAAACCCTTCATTTGCGACCAGCCTTTCTACTACCAACTTTGAGGTTTCAATCAATTCACATGATACGATAAAGGCAGAAGTAATTATGTGCAGTGGAATGATCAGTTATGGGGCGTAGCAAAACTGTGCCACGATTTCGACGATGGCTTGGGATTGGCCTGATGATACTCATCCTGCCTGCAACAATTCCCCTCGCGCTGCGCGGATATAGTGCGTGGGAAGCCAAGGGCCAAATCTATAGCCTTGAACAGGTGCCAGACCGCCCGGTTGCGATCATCTTCGGTGCGGGTTACCAGAACAGCATACTGAGTCCGATGCTAGCGGACCGCGTCAAAGCAGGTGCAGCGTTATATCAAGCCGGGAAGGTAAAGGCGCTGCTATTAACGGGCGACAATCACGTCACGACCTACAACGAGCCGGAAGTGATGCGTCGCTATGCGCTCACGTTAGGCGTGCCGGACTCTGCGATTGTGCTGGATTATGCAGGCTTCCACACCTACGATAGCTGCTACCGCGCCCGTGATATTTTTAAGGTGGACAAGGCGATCTTAATTACTCAGGCTTTCCATCTGGATCGCGCCCTGCTGATCTGCAACAGCTTGGGAATCGAGTCTATCGGTGTCGCTGCCGATGCTATACGCCCCGAAGGGTACGACCTCAACACGCTTAATATATATCAGGTGCGCGAAGTCCCCTCCACGACGCTATCTATCGTAGACCTGCTATGCGGGGTCAAGCCCACTTTCCTGGGCGAACCATTACCAATCCTCGCTAGCGATCCAGGAAAGTCGGCGGCTGTCAGACCAAGCATTTGAACCAATGATCGGCTAAATCGCGCTTGGCGCTACCACTTTTTAGGGCGGCGAACCCAACCCGGTTCGATATTCTGTTCCTCCTGCATATGTCGCTGGTGCGCTGCCAGCACGTTAGCCCGCGAGAGATACCCTAGGATTTGCGTGGGGTGGTCGGGGTCCACAACAGGCAAGCGCCCGACATTGGCCTGGAACATGCGTCCCATCGCGTCCCGCACCGTGTCGCCAGGGTAGGCAACCCACATATCCGTGCTCCCGGCTTCAAGCAAGGACAACCCACTGTTTCCGCCGTTCACGGCTTTGAGCAGGTCGCCGCGTGTGACGATGCCCGATAGCGCGTTGTCGTCATCGACCAGCAGCAGCGCTTGATGACGCGTCAGGCGTGGGTCGCGCTGATTAATCTTCTCAACGAGGTCTGAGACTGTCATGTCCTGAGAAACGGTCACAGCATCGGGGGTCATCACCTGCGATACCGGAATCATGTCCAGCGTGTCGGCCTCGTACTCGTGCCGCACGAGTACACCGCTGCGCCGCAACTGTTCAGTCAAGATGCTGGTTTGCGTCAAGCGGTTGACGATGGCATCCGCCACCACGCAAGCGAACATGACTGGCAATATCGATTGATAATTCTGCGTCATCTCGAAGGCAAACACGATAGAGGCAAAAGTGGCACGCGTGCTGCCACCGAATACCGCTGCCATACCCACAATGGCAAAGGCCGTGGGGGCCGCGTCCATTGCTGGGAATAGCGATTTGACAACCAGCCCAAATATTCCGCCGAGCGCCGCGCCAATGAGGAATAACGGCGCGAGGATACCGCCCGATGTTCCAGAACCGAGACTCACCAGCCACACCGCCGCTTTTGCGACGAATAAGACGATTAAAAATCCAAGTGCATATTGGCCTGCCAGAACCGCGCTGATGGAACTATAACCGGGACCAAACACGTCCACGCCGGGATAGATGAAGTGAGGCACTATATAGCCAACGATCCCAACGAATAGTCCGCCGAGGGCAGGCCACAAGTAAGTATTGATGCGCGAATGGTGGTACAGGTCTTCCACCACATACAGCAGCCGGGTCAGGCCCATAGCGCACAACGCCGACAGGCCGCCGAGAATCAGGAAGAAGATCAGATTCAGCGGGCCGCCAAAATTGATGGCCCCCACTGAAAAGACAGGGCCGGAGCCAAAGAGGATGTTATGCGCTTCCGTGGCAATCGTCGCGGCAATCGCCAATGGAATAAACGAGCGGGCGCGGAACTCGAACAGCAGCAGTTCAATGGCAAAGATAACGGCCGCAATCGGCGTTCCGAAAATCGCGGCGATGCCTGCTGCCGAGCCACAGGCCAGT
>Ga0209647_1004813_pt1 | contig 10051 bp, 4 predicted proteins | sample GraSoi_2013_60cm_FD_185827 | JGI IMG/M metagenome (GOLD analysis project Ga0209647, IMG submission 185827) | Grasslands soil microbial communities from the Angelo Coastal Reserve, California, USA - Sample 9_17_2013_60cm (SPAdes) (version 2) | ecosystem: Environmental > Terrestrial > Soil >...
CCGACGCGTTCCAGGACGTGATCCCGGTCGAGGTGCTGGTCTCTCCGGAAACGGTCTCCGCGATCGGCGAAGCGACCGAATCCAACCCGACCGCCGCGGAGCGCCTGACGCTGCCCGTGGGTGTCGTGACCACGTTCGGCGGGCTGCACGTGGACCTCGCGTCCACCGCGCTCGTCGGCCTTGGCGAAGGCGCGCGGTATCTCGTCGAATACCCGTACGGCTGCGCGGAGCAGCGCGGATCGCGGGCGCTCGCCCTGCTCCTGGCGACCGATCTTGGCGAGGCCTTCAAGCTTCCGGGCATCGAGCCCGCGCAGTCGCGCGCGACCGTGCAGTCGGCGCTGAAGGAGCTCGAACGGTTCCAGTGCGAAGACAGCGGCGGGTTCGCTTACTGGCCCGGCGAGTGCTGGAGCACGTCGCCGTACCTGACCGCGTACCTGCTCCATGTCTTCAAGGTCGCGTCGGATCTGAAATACACCGTCGACGGCCCGATGCGCGAGCGCGCCTACACGTATCTCGAGACCGAGCTTGCGCAGAAGCCGCCGACGAACGAAGGCTGGTGGCCGTCCTACACCGCGTGGCAGGCGTTCGCGGTGAAGGTCCTCGTCGAGGGCGGGCGCAAGCAGGACTCCAACATCACGCGGCTCTACGGCTATCGCGACCGGATGCCGATCTTCGCGCTGGCATACTTGAATGACGCCCTGGTAGCGACCGGCGAGGGGGCCGGCGTTCGCTCGACGGAGCTCAGGCGGCGGATTGGCAACGCGATCCTGCCAGAAGCGGCGACCGCGCACGTCGAAGAGGTGAACGACCCGTACTTGACGTGGTTCTGGAGCTCGAACATCCGCTCGACGGCCATCACCCTGAGCGCGCTGGTGAAGGCGAACGTGTCCGACCAGGCCTCGTACCGCCCCATGGTGGCATGGCTCCTCCAGGCCAGAAAGGACGGTCGCTGGGGCAACACCCAGGAGAACGCCCTGGCGCTCGAGTCGCTCGTCTCTTACTACCGTCGCTTCGAGTCGACGGTGCCAAACTTCACCGCCGTCGCGAAGCTCGGCGACACCCAGGTGGCCGGCGCGCAGTTCCAGGGCCGCTCGACCGAGGCGAAGGCGGCGGACCTGCCGATGTCGAAGTTGCTCGCGTCCGCTCCGGCGGGATCCGATCAGCCGCTGACGTTCACGCGCACGGGCGCCGGCACGCTGTTCTACTCGGCGCGGCTGCGCTACGCCGTGGATCGGCTCTTCCAGGACGGCTCGGATCGGGGCATCCGCATCGCGCGCGCGTACGCGCCCTACGTGGAGACCGGCACGCGTCCGGCGTCGACGACGTTCAAGGCCGGGGATCTCGTCCGGGTCACCCTGACGCTGAATCTCACGAAGGAGCGCCGCTTCGTCGCGGTCACCGATCCGCTGCCCGCGGGGTTCGAACCGGTCGAGTCCTGGTTCGCCACATCCGCGGCGAGTCTCGCGAAGGACCAGGATCGCGGCGACTCGGGCGGCGGCTGGTTCGACTGGTGGCAGCGCGGGGGCTTCGACCACGTGGAGCGGCATGACGATCGCGTGCAGTTGTTCGCGACCCGGCTGAGTGAAGGGCGTCACGTCTTCACTTATGTGGTGCGCGCGACGACGGCGGGTTCGTTCCGCACGGCGCCGGCGCACGCGGAGGAGATGTATGAGCCCGAGGTGTTCGGGCGGACGGCGACCGCGGTGATCGAGATCCGCAAGCAGTAGTGCTAAAGGTGCTAAGGGTGCTAACGGTGCTACAGGTGCTGGTGCCAAGGGTGCCAAGGGTGCTAAGGGTGCCAAGGGTGCTAAGGGTGCTAAGGGTGCCAAGGGTGCTAAGGGTGCCAAGGGTGCCAAGGGTGCTAAGAGTGCTAAGAGTGCTAACGGTGCATCGTCTGGCGGCCGGCGTGGGGGTCGCGGGCGTTCTGGCCTTTGGCGTTTGGATCCGGTGCGCGCCGATTCCGGCTGGCCTGCTCGACGGCATCGACACGCCGTCGACAGTGGTCGTGGATCGGCACGGCCGCGTGTTGTACGAGGCGTTGTCGCCGGACGGATCGCGGATCCGGCCGCTGGATGCGGCGAGCCTGCCGCCGGTGCTCGAGGCGGCAACGATCGCAGCCGAGGACCGACGCTTCTACGCGCATCCCGGCGTCGATCCCGTCGCGCTCCTGCGCGCAGCGCGGCACGACCTCGTCGAAGGCCGCGTGGTCGAAGGGGGCTCGACGATCACGCAGCAGGTCGCGAAGCTGCTGATTCAACGCCGCGAGGGCGTGCGGCATCGCGGCTTCGCCATGAAGGTCCGCGAAATGGTGCTCGCGCTGCGTCTCGAGCACCGCTTCGGCAAGCGTCGGGCGCTGGCGATGTACCTGAATCTCGCGGCTTACGGCAACCAGACCGCCGGCGCCGGGCGGGCCAGCCACGTGTACTTCGGCGTCGACCCGGCGATGCTGACGCCGGCCCAGGCGGCGTTTCTCGCGGCGCTTCCGCAGCGCCCGAGCGCGTTCAACCCGTTGAAGAACATCGCGTCCGCGAGGACGCGGCAGCAGACCGTGCTCCGCCGGATGGCGGCGGCCGGCGCGTTGAGCCCCGAGCGGCTGCGCGAGGCCCGCGCCGAGCAGGTGGCGCTTCGCCCGGCGGGCGGCACGTTCAACGCGCCGCACTTTGTTGAAATGGTCTCCGCCTTCGCCGGGGCGGAGAGGCGCGCAGGCGCGGGCGACGCGCCCCTCCCCGCGCGGATCGTGACCACCCTCGACCTCGATCTGCAGCGCGAGGTCGAAGGGATCATCGAGAGCCAGCGCGCGTCACTGAAGGCGCACGGCGCCGCGAACGTCGCGGTGGTCGTCCTGGACAACGCGCGCGGGGAATGGCTGGCGTGGGAAGGGTCGGGCGACTACGGCGACATGGAACATGGCGGCACGTTCAACGGGCCGGTCATCCCGAGGCAGCCCGGATCCGCGCTGAAGCCGTTCACCTATGCGCTCGCTTTCGAGCTGGGACGGAGCCCCGCGAGCGTGCTCGCCGATATCCCGTCGACCTTTCCGACGGCGGAGCCGGGTGTGCTCTACAGCCCGCGCAACTACGACGGGCAGTATCGCGGGCCGCTGCTGGCGCGCCGTGCCCTTGCGGGCTCCGAGAACGTTCCGGCGGTCGCGCTGGCGTCGGACATCGGCGTCAGCGCGCTGCTGCGCTTCTTCGATCGCGTGGGGCTGTCCACGTTCGACCGCACCCCCTCGTACTACGGGCTTGGCGTCACTCTGGGCGACGCCGAAGTGCGCCTCGATCAGCTCGTCGCCGCCTACGCGACGTTCGCCCGCGGCGGCGTCTGGCGCGCGCCCACGTTTCTCCTTCCGCCTGAAGCCGGAAGTCACACGACGTCGGTAGAAGATTCTCGTGGCTTCCGCCTTCAGGTGGAAGAAAGACAGGTGGTCAGTCCGCGGACCGCCTTCTGGATCACCGACATCCTGAGCGACCCCGAAGCGCGCGCGTTCACCTTCGGGCGCGGCAACAACCTCGAGTTCCCGTTCCCGGTGGCCGCCAAGACCGGCACGTCTCAGGCGTATCACGACAACTGGACCCTCGGCTACACCCGCGACGTCACCGTCGGCGTCTGGGTGGGCAACTTCGACAGGAAGCCGCTGCACCTGTCGTCGGGCGTCACCGGCGCCGGGCCCATCTTCCATGCCGTGATGCTCGCCGCGAACCGCGGCCGCGAGTCGATGGGGGCCCACGAGATTCTGGCGCCGCCGCCGGGTGTCGAAGAGGTGACCATCTGCGCGCTCTCCGGGATGCGCGCGAACGCGTGGTGCCCGTTGCGGGCGAAGGAATGGGCCAGCGCCGATCCGCCTTCGCCGCTCCGCGGCTCCGGCGAGACAGGCGAGATCCTCCCCTGTTCGTGGCACCACCAGAGCGACGAGGGTCTGCTCACCATCTATCCGCCGGAGTACCGCGCCTGGGCGGATGGCGCAGGCAACCGTAGCGCCCGCTCGGATACCAACGAGCCGCCTGCCCGCTCGAGCGTGGGCGGAAGTGGGAAGCGACGTGGTGGCGAAGGCGGAGAGCCGCGAAGCGGCGAAGGGGCCCTGGCCATCGCCAATCCTCCCGCTGGCGCGATCTACAGCGTCGACCCGACCCTGCGGCGTGAGTTCCAGGCGCTCCCGCTCCGCGCCGTCACCGGTCGTCCGACCACTGTGACCTGGATGGTCGACGGCGCCTCCATCGGCACGGCTTCGTCCGAGCGCAGCTTCTCCTGGCCTCTCGCCGTCGGCGCGCACGAGATCGAAGCGCGCGACACGGAGGGCCGCCGGGCGCGGACGTCTGTCGTCGTCAAGTAGATACCACCCAGTTCCCTTGAGGCCGCATGACACGCGAGTGAGCCGGGGCTGGTGACGCGTGCGCGCCGCGGCTCATCGCGAGTCCGGTGGAGGGCCAGGATTCCGTCCGGCGCACGTCGTTTGGACCGGGCGGGCGCCTACAATGGTTGCGATGGTCCTCATCGACGCCATCGAGTCACCGGTCGGCGTGCTCACCGTGGCGGAGCGGGCCGGGCGGGTCTGTTTGCTGCACTTCGGCCCGGACGGCCCGGCCGTCCATGAAATGTTCGACCGCTGGTATCCGGGGGAGCCGCGGGTCCGCCAGCCCGTGCCAGGGGTCGCCGCCGTCATGGGCCGGTATTTCAATGGAGAGGTCGGCGTCCTCGACGCCATCCCCGTCGAGTTGAACGGGACCCCGTTCCAGAAGAACGTCTGGCAGGCGCTCCGCCGGATCCCGGCCGGCACGACGATCTCGTACGCGGAGCTGGCGAAGCGCATCGGCGACCCGTCCGCGGTCCGGGCGGTCGGTACCGCCAACGGCGCCAATCCCGTCGCCGTCATCGTCCCCTGCCACCGCGTGATCGGCTCGAACGGCCGGCTCACCGGCTACGGCGGCGGCCTCGACCGCAAGCAGTGGCTGCTCGAACACGAAGGCGTGATCGGCCGCGGCCTCTTCTAAATTAGGTGCACTCTGAAAAAATCTGTGTATCATCATCAGCAGAAGTGAGCACACCGACAACCCGGGCTCGGACGTGGAAGGCGGGAGAGATCTTCACCGTCCAGGACGCCACCGAGTTGTACGAAGTGGATCGCTGGGGCAAGGACTACTTCTCGATCTCGAACGAGGGGCACCTGCTCGCCCATCCGACGAAGGATCCGGCCCGCTCCATCGATCTGAAGCAGCTGACCGATCACCTGATGCTCCGGGGCATCGGGCTCCCGGTGCTCCTGCGCTTTCCGGACATCCTTCGCCATCGCCTCGGCGACATCCATAACGCCTTCAGGGCCGCCATCAACCAGCACAGCTACGAGGGGCGCTATCTCTGCGTCTACCCGATCAAGGTGAACCAGCAGCGGCACGTGGTCGAGGAAGTGCTCGACTTCGGCCGCGAGTATGGCTTCGGTCTCGAGGCGGGCTCGAAGCCGGAGCTGCTGGCGGTCATGGCCCAGGCCTACAACGACACGCCGATCATCTGCAACGGCTTCAAGGACGCCGAATACATCGAGATGGCGATGCTGGCCCAGAAAATCGGGCGCAAGGTCATCCCGGTCGTCGAGAAATACACCGAACTGGGCCTGATCCTGAAGTACGCGGAAAAAGTCGGCGTCCGCCCGGAAATCGGGATGCGCGTCAAGCTCGCGGCCCGCGGCAGCGGCCGCTGGCAGGGCTCAGGGGGCTACCGGTCCAAGTTCGGGCTGACCGTCGCCGAGATCCTCCGGGGGCTCGAGGAGCTCAAGGGGCGGGGCATGCAGGACTGCTTCAAGCTGCTGCACTTCCACCTCGGAAGCCAGATTCCGAACATCCGCATCGTCAAGGGGGCCCTGAACGAGGCGGCCCGGATCTACACCGAGCTGGTCAAGGCGGGAGCCGGGCTCGACTACCTCGACGTCGGCGGCGGCCTGGGGGTCGACTACGACGGCTCGCAGACCAATTTCGAGTCCAGCGTGAACTACACGCTCGAGGAATACGCCAACGACGTCGTCTACCACATCCAGACGGTGTGCGACGACGCGGGCGTGAAGCATCCGACCATCGTGTCGGAGAGCGGGCGGGCGATCGTCGCCTACCACAGCATCCTCATCTTCAACGTCCTGGGCGTGTCGGCCTTCGGCGAGGAGAAGATCCCGGACGCGATCTCGCCCGACGAGGCCGAGCAGCCCGTCATCGATCTCATGGAGACGTATCAGAACCTGTCGCCGCGCAACGCGCTCGAGAGCTACCACGACGCGCAGCAGGCCCTCGACATGGCGATGAACCTGTTCACCGGCGGCTACCTGCCACTCGAACAGCGCTGCCAGGCCGAGAACCTCTACTGGGCGATCCTGGTGAAGCTGAAGAAGCTCGTGGCGCAGATGGATGAAATCCCCGAGGACCTCCAGGCGCTCGACGACGCGATGGCGGACACGTATTTCTGCAATTTCTCCCTGTTCCAGTCGATTCCGGACAGCTGGGCGATCAAGCAGCTGTTCCCCGTGATGCCGATTCACAAGCTGAATCGCGCCCCGAGCCACCACGCGGTGCTGGGCGACATCACGTGCGATTCCGACGGGAAGATCGACTCCTTCATCGATCGCCGCGACGTGAAGAAGACGCTGCCGCTCCACACCGTCAACGGCGAGCCGTACTACCTCGGCGTGTTCCTCGTCGGCGCGTACCAGGAAATCCTCGGCGACCTGCACAACCTCTTCGGCGACACGCACGCGGTGCACGTCAGCCTCGACGCCCAGGGCAACGTCGTCCTCGACGCCGTCATCAAGGGGGACACGGTCCGCGAGGTGCTCGACTACGTGGAGTTCGACGCGAACGTGCTGCTGAAGAAGCTCCGGCACGACGTCGAGCTCGCCGTCCGCGAAGGGCGCCTCTCGTTCGAGGAGTCCGGCCAGCTGCTGGAGTTCTACGAAGAAGGCCTCCAGGGTTACACGTACCTCGAAGAGCCTCGCGAACGATAATCGAGGCGCGAACCCCCATCATTCCGAGTAGCCGGCCTCCGGACTACTTCCTGGGCACCCTGGCTGGGGCCGGCGGCGGGTCCTTGGTCACCGTGACGCTGACCGCGCCCTGGGCCACGTTCCCGGCCCGGTCTCCGCACGCGACGTGCAGGGTGTAAACGGCGTCCTTGTTGGCGCGCAGGTTGGCGGTGAACGGCCCGGTGATGACGGCGTCGGCCGACGGCGCGCCCGTGATGGACGTCAGCGCGCACGTAGGCGTTGCGTCCACGTCGTCGGTCGCGCTCACGAACACGGTGACGCTCACCATCTTCCCGTTGGGCGGCCAGATGTAATTGGGAGACGCGGCGAGCGCGGTAATCGTGGGCGCCGTCGTGTCCGGTGGAACCACCACGTTGACGGAGGCGGTGCTGGGGTTGCCCGCGGCATCCGAGCAGGTCACGCGAAGCGCGTACGTGCGGCCCCCGACGGCGCGAACGGACGCCGAGAACGGCCCGGTGATGGCGAAGTCGCCCGCGGCCGCGCCTGCCGCCGTGATGCTGGACAGCGCGCACGACGGCGCGTCGCCGGAGTCGTCACTGGCGCTCACCGTAACGGTGACAGGCACAAGGGCGCCATTGGGTGGCCAGACCACGGACGGCGTCGCCGTCAGGCTGGCGATCACCGGCGGCGTGGTGTCAGGCGGCACGACGACGTCCACGGAGCGGCTCGACGAGTTGCCCGCCGCATCAGAGCAGGTGACCCGCAGCGAGTAGGTGCGGCCGCCGACGGCGCGCACGGACGCCGAGAGCGGTCCGGTGATGGCAAAGTCGCCCGCGGGCGCGCCTGCCGCCGTGATACTGGACAGCGCGCACGCCGGCGCGTCGTCCACATCGTCGGTGGCGCTCACGGAGAGCGTCACCGCGACCATCGCATGGTTCGGCGGCGACACGCTCGACGGCGTCGCCGTCAGCGCGTTGATGACCGGCGCCGTCACATCGGGCGGAACCGTCACATTGACCGACGACGAGGCGGCGTTGCCCGATCCGTCGACGCAGGTTTCATTGAACGTATACGTCCTGCCGCCGACCGCTTTCACCGTGCCGGTGTTCGCGCCGGTGACGTTGAAGTCGGCCGGGGACGAACCGGGGCCGGTGATGCTGGCCAGCGTGCACGTCGGCGCGTCGCCGGAGTCGTCGGTCGCCGCCGCCGATGTCGTCACCGTGACGGTCTGGCCCTTCGGCGGCCAGATGGTTGACGGTGTCGCCGTAAGGCTCGTGAACACCGGCGCCGTCGTGTCCGGAGGCACGACGACGTCCACGGACTTACTGGCCGCGTTGCCGGCCGCGTCGCTGCACCGCACCGTGAACGTGTAGGCCGCCCCACCGGTGGCGCGAACGCTTCCGGCGAGCGGGCCGGTGATGGAGAAGTCAGCCGCGGGCGCGCCGTGGCCGTCGATCGCGGTCACCGTGCATACGGGATTCGGATCCTGATTGTCCGTCGCGGTCACCAAGACCGCCACCGCCACCATGGCGTGATTGGGCGGTGTCACGCTCGACGGGCTTGCCGAAAGCGACGTGATCGTCGGCGGCGTCGTGTCGCCGGAAGCGGCCGGCGTCAGCCGGAAGGCTCGCAGGTTTCCCCCGACCATGCCTAGTCCCGCGATCTGGCCGCTGGCGTTGACCGCCGGCGCATCCAAGAGGACCCATCCGGAACCGGATGGAAGGTGGTCGTTCAAGTCGCTCGTGCCATCGACATCCGTGTGGACGAACGCGTGCTGGACGCCGGACAACACGAACGTGCCGACGCTTACGCCGTTGGAGATGGCCTCAGCCGCGCTGTACGACGAGCCCAAGGAATCGATATCGACGAGGGGGCCGCTGGTGGACAGGAACGCATGCGTCGCAGCTCCGCCGAGCAGGGTCGAGTTGCCGGCAACGCGGCCATCGGCGTCGATGGCGGAGGCCGAGCTCGTGCTGGACGGACCATCGAGCGTGCCGAGGTCCGTTAACGACTCGTCGGCCTCGAGACGGAACGCGTGCTGATTAGCCCCCGTCGTGAACGCCCCGACTATCTGGCCGGCGGCGTTGAGACCGAAGCCCATCGCGTCGGTCCCGGCGATGGTCGACGGGACCACTGGATCCAGCCCCAGGCTCGCGCGCCACGTGCGGGTGCCCGCGGGCGTGTCGCCGTAGCCCACGACGTCGCCGTTCGCGCCGATCGCGTAGCCGACGCCGTAGGTGCCGCCCGGCAGCGCCGGGATCGTCGTGAGGCCGGGGCCGTCGACGTAACGGAAGGCGCGAAACCCGTCCACCGAAAAGTAGTAACCGGTCAGATCGCCGCTCCCGTTGATAGCCGTCGCCGCGCTGTACACCGACTCAAGGCCAGGAACGTAGGTCCAAGAGCCATTCGCGTATCGCACGGCGCGAAGGGTGGTGCCGTCAGCGAGCGTGACGTATCCGGACAACTGGCCCGACGCGTTCATTCCCGTCACCGTCGGGACGAGCCCGTCGCTGGTGGTGCCGAGGTCCTCCACGGTGTACACCGGGGCGTCGGCCTTGATCGAATGGGCCGTAGGCACCGTGAGCAGCAGGGCCGACAAAGTGGCCGCGAAGACACGTCGGTTCATACCGACCTCCGCCCAGGGACTCAGCAATTCGGGTGCCCCCTGCCCCGGCTCGCAGGGAACTCCCGGCCCTCCAGACGTTTGGGGTCAGACCCCAGGATGTGCGCCAGTGTGCGTTAGTGTCCTTTCGTGCACGAAACGAGACGCTTACTTACGGATCTTGTAGGGGCCAAACCGTGCAGCTACTCCACCTCAGGACCGCAGCGGATCCACCTGAGTGGCCCGCCGGGCGGGCAGTTTCATGCCATCCTTAATGACCATTCGCCGCACGTCCGACGCGTGCCGGCGCGCCGGTGGTCCGTCACTTTAGGCGCCGCGGAAAATGCCGCCCTCGGCTGGAACCAAGCGCGCGGCGCCTCAGGAGCACGCCGTTGACGATGGTGAAGGGCGCGATGTTGCCGCCGATGCCGAACGCGAGCGTCAGCAGCGCGACGAACGTGACGCCGGCGTGCGGCCCGGAAGACCCACGC
>Ga0209647_1004816_pt1 | contig 10045 bp, 8 predicted proteins | sample GraSoi_2013_60cm_FD_185827 | JGI IMG/M metagenome (GOLD analysis project Ga0209647, IMG submission 185827) | Grasslands soil microbial communities from the Angelo Coastal Reserve, California, USA - Sample 9_17_2013_60cm (SPAdes) (version 2) | ecosystem: Environmental > Terrestrial > Soil >...
CTCTCCTGACCAAAGGACAAGAAATCTCTCGCCACTGGCTTGGCGCTCTGAGCAGCGCATATGCAATGAGCATGAATGGGGGTGGATTAACCGCTTTGGAGTGGGCGGAAGTTTTTGAAAAACTTACCACGCGCTCTGACCTCCATCTGCTCACGCTCCGCTGGTGGATTGGAAACTTGTCCTCTCTGAGCCATCTTCACCCGCACCCAGTCTGGTGCCCGATGTGTTACTCTGAGTGGCAAGCGCAAGAGTTGTGCATCTACCAACCGCTTCTCTGGTTTTTCAAGGTGATCACAACCTGCCCCAGGCATCACAAATCCCTCGCAAGTCACTGCCCTCATTGTCAGAAAACGCAATCTGTGATTGCCCTCCAGACACGTCCCGGTCACTGCACGAAATGTAACCAATGGCTTGGTATCTCTTCTCATGAGGAATCATCGCACAAGATGGAAGATGATCCAATGCAATGGGAACGATGGATACTACAAGCTCTTGAAGAGCTTCGTACAGCGAGCACAACCAATGGGGGGATCAACTGGGAATCATTCTTTCCACAGTTAGCAGCAGGTCTTGCATCCGCAGCAAGTCTCGTCGGATGGAAACAGATAGAGCGTTTGACTGGTGTGAAACAGTTTACATTCCACCAGTGGTTCGAGCAGCGATGGATGCCTTCGCTCGAAACCATTCTCCAACTCTGTTACGTCTGTGAGGTGACACCCCTCCAAATCATGAAAGGAGAGATTTCTCCTCTTATCGAAGTGATCACACGCAATACTCCATCGCGACCTCCTATCCATCGTCGTGCAAAATCAAAAGTAGATCCAGAGCGTAGTCTTGAATTGATCCATGCAGTACTTGATGGTCGAGAGAAACCACTGAGCCAAGCACAACTCTGCAAGCGCTTAGGATATGGACACCGTACCTTGAAATATCTGTTTCCAGAAGAATGTGCATTGATTGTGAAACTCGCACGTGAAGACAAAAAGCAACGAAGGGCACAGCAAACGCTACAAACCTGTGAAAGAGTGCGGCAAGCAGTCTTCTCTCTCCATGAGCAAGGGATTTATCCCTCTCTGCACAAAGTACAGTCTCTTCTTATTGGTGGATCAATGCGATTGCCCGAAGCACGTGAAACCTGGCATGCTACTCTGCAAGAACTTGGGCTTGAAACGTGGGGCAAGTAGATATGGCCAACCTTTTGGTAGAAAACGGCCAACCTTTCCGGTAATCGGCAGATTTGAGGCAATTTATGGCAATACTAGTGAAGCAAATCGTGGCAGTGCTTTTAGACCAGAAGCCAGTTTAGAGCAAGTAAGCTCTAAAGAGAGAAGCAGTAAGCTTGCATTGGGAACTCAGGTCGCTGTTGTGGTAGCCTTTCTAGCTGCTATTGCGACATTTATTTGGGCGATCACTTCAGGCACTGAAGCATCGCTAGGAAAACTGGCACCCGTCCCGGCCGATCAAGACTCCATTTGTGATTGACAGGCGTAACAAGGACTAGCTGTGCTTTTGCAAGCTAGTCGGATGTGAGTAAACGGTTTGCCGAGCCATTCGGCGAACGCCACTCTCTCCAGTCCGAGCATAAACTTTCTTGTATCATGATAGGTCTATGGTACGACTGACCTTTTCGTCAGTTTCGCACCGGGAGGCCAGTTTGAAACAAGAAGCATTTTGTGTAATATGGTATAGTATTGCTGCAAACAAAAATGAGAGCAGGCAAACGTTGAAGTATAGAGGGAACTTGACCGATGATTCAGGAACCTACCATCCAGTGTGTACCCTCATCTCCAAGTAATGAGGATGAACCGACAGAGCCGAGGTTACCCGCGCAACGAGTCCGAACGAGTCCTACGGCAAGCATCCTACAAGTGCGACACAATGGAGCCTTTACCGTTTCCATTGATGAGCAAGGCATCGTCACATTGGTTGTACCTGGTCGAGATGATCTTATTTTGGGGCCAGAGGAAGCATTCGACCTGTTTGATTTTCTCTTTGCATATAGAAACCTCTTAGCGGCTCTCAGCGCTGAGATAGCCGAACGGCATTGTGCCAATCAGGACTAGGTACATACAGGCTTCGCATCTGCCGGCAAAACCTGGAGCTTGCTAAATGGTGCTTGCTGCCAGTAGACCGGACGGAGAATAATGCAGCGTCTCATCTTTGCGAGCATAACAGACGCAGCAAAATCCTATTGCAACCCCTTTTTCAACAGGCTGGTTTTGTTGACGATGTTAGCGATTAAATAGCTGCTGTAACAATGCCTGTCTTTCCTTGAACTTCTCCTCAGCAGGTTCAATCACTTTTGAAGTCAATAAAGCTAAGAGGTCTTCTTTGTTGGTAAATTCAACAGGTGGTAAAACCCAGGGATATCCCAAAAGGTCTGGAAACATAGAATATACTTTTCTTCCTTTTTCGATAATGGGGACGAAAGGAATCTTAAAATGCGGTATTGTAGCACGGAGTTCATTTGGGACAGATGGGCCACTAAGATCGACAATCACGAACCTAGATAAGCCCACGAGTGTCATGATCGTTTCTGTAAAATCTCGACTGTCAGGTCTGTAGAAGTCAAATATCATGGGGAGGTATTTCATCTCGCGTAACCTTGCAGCGATTGCTTGTAACAGTTCAAGTCCACCACCACCAAAGCGCCCAAGTATCAGTACTCCTCTTTCAACGACGGAGTTGAGGACATCTCGAAGTTTCTCGTATTGAAGAAGCAAATAGATGAACTGCGCAACCTCAAGACTATCAACTGTAATAGTCGGTTGACCTTCAGGCGTAATAATGAGGCCAATCTGTTGTGCTCCATCCAACTGTACATCCCAGGTAGATATACCATAGACCTTGCAATCTGTAAAATTTGCATCGAGTGCGGCGGTTCCTACGAGGATGGCACTGTGGAGGTTTGCTTCGCTCAGGTCTGCTAAACAGAGATTTGTTTTGCTCAGGTTTGCCCCATTAAGTGATGCTCCTAGAAGTAATGCTGCATTTAAGTCCGCCTCCCGTAAGTCTGCTCCTATGAGACACGCCCCGCTCAGGTTTGCCTCGCTGAGATTTGCCCTGTTCAAGTATGTTCCAACGAGGAATGCCCCTCTAAGATCTGCCTCTTCAAGATTTGCTTTCTCAAGGTCAGCTCCACTGAGATTTGCTTCCACAAGGCGTGCTCCACTCAAGTCTGCCCCTGTGAGATGAGCCTCATCGAGTTCCGCTTCTTTGAGATTTGCTTTTTTGAGGTTCGCTCCATTAAGATATGCTCCGGCGAGGTCTGCCTCTTTGAGGTTGGCATAGCTCAAATCTGCTCCAATCAGGTATGCGCCTCTAAGGTCTGTCTCTTTGAGGTTGGCTCTTCTGAAGTTTGGTTTTATATCAACATGCTCACTTATCCATGTATTCCAAGCATCTACTCCTTGCTTGAGAATATCGAGATGTTCTTGGTTTGCCATACCGTTAACTCCTCATCAAATAGGCCTATCTTGAAGTTCAGCTTGTAGCATTATATTCCACACAACATGGTTATTGACAGACTGTGCAATCTCGGTCAGAAGTGGAGTATCGCCTTGTACTGATGAGTTCCGCAAGAGAGTTTTTCAACAAGCTGGTTTTATTTACGGCATGGATCAGTATAGTTTCTTTAGGCCAATCGGCTATACTTTCCCGCAACCATCTAGTGGTCAGTCCGATTAGGTTTCTTCAAGTGGCTGGTCATTATTGATGGGGGTGTAGGCTTCCATCATCAAATCTTCCAGGCGGTGCCATCGAGGATGGTCGTAGTTCACCAGGAAGGAAACGGAGCTTCCTATGGGGAACTTCTCTGGAGAGCGTATCGGAGCCTTTAACGTGTAGGTTTTGCCTGTCTGTGGATGTTGCCAACTAGCAAGAAGGCGATACATTTTCCGAGGGGGCCTGACGTGCTGAGAAGCACTTCCAATGGAAATGGAGCGCGTCTCGAAGGTTTCGATGCGCGTTACGGTAGCCATGACCTGTGTTCCAGATGCTTCTAAATCAGCTATCTTCTTGAGCCCGATGATAAACCGCCAGATGAAGAAGATAGCAAGGCCGAGACTAATGTTCAGCAGGAGTGAGAGAGCTATGAGTAGGAGTGAGAGGAGTTTTGCTAGTTGAGAGAGCGTCTTCACGTTATAACCTCCTTCTTTGTAAGGAAAATACCTATCTACTTCCTTAAGAACGTAGAAAAAGGTGTATGACAAAACACAGCAAGCATTGTTCCTCTTGGCATACCTCTTCCCACGTGATGCGCAACGAGATTTCATAACTGAGCAATAAGAAAGGGAAACTGGCGGAAGACAGAAGAAATGTGTCTCCTTAAAAGGAAATGACGTAATTGATTTGTTTCCAGACAAGGAGAACACACACTCAGTATGACTGAATTTACCGTAACAATCCAGGTGAACCCGGAATCCGTTCCCTCGCTCCCTTCCTGGTTAGCAGAAGGAGCCGCCTTGGCTCAGGTGCTGATCTCGACCGGCATCTTGAAAGCCATCCAGGAACGCGTGCAGTTTGCCCGCGCACGCTTTGGCCAGTACGATACCATTGATTTCGTGGTTGTGCTGATCGGCTATGGTAGAAGACGGTGAACGCACGTTGCAAGCCTTTTACGAGCGACTCCTGCCCTTTGCCGACGCTTTCATGGCGCTCTTTGGTCGTCATCACCTCCCCTCGCGTTCCGCGCGCTCTCGCTGGTCTTCCTGCCCTCGATCAAGCGACAGTGGAGCTGCTGCGGACCCTTTTTCAAGAAGATCTCGTCAAGCGCATGTCTGCTAGCACTTCCCCAGGTGGCTTATCAGATCGACTGGGCAACCACTGGTTGGTGGTGGATGTCGATGCCACCAGGCAAGCCGCACGTCAACGAGCGCTGCCCCACCTCAAGTCGCTCCCGGCCCCTCATCGTCGCCTGAACCGGGTCTGTAGGCCGGCCTATTTGGGCCGCAAGAGGGGTGAGGTGGGACGAAGCAGAACCACCGTTTTACAGGCCACAACGCATCAATGGATTGGCACCTATGCGGCAGCAGGCAATGGCGACTACCGGGGTGAATTGAAACGCGCTCTGGAAGCCACCACCAGGTACGCGACCGCTCTTGCGCTGCCCGTCTCCCAGGTGTTGATCCGTCTGGATGGGCTGTATGGGAACGCTGCGCCTGTAACGGACGTGCTGCATGCCGGCTGTGGTTTGCTCGCCCGCAGCCGTGATTACGCTCTACTGGATCAACCAGAGATACAGGCGCGTTTTGCTTGCCCGCCAGATGCGGAGAGTACTCATCCGGAAAGTGGGACGTATCGTGCGCTTTACGATTGCCCGGATATTCCTCTCACCCCGACTGGGCCGCGTGTGCGCCTGATCGTGGCTACCCATCCCGCTTCATCCACGAGTGCCTCCATTGGGAAGCAGCGCGACGGGCTGGTGTACGAATTGTTTGTGACTCAACTTCCTTCTCCCGCATTTTCTCCGCAAGACGTGCTTGACTTGTATCTGCACCGGGGATCATTTGAAACCGTTCTGGCCGATGAAGACGTGGAGCATTTTGACCATAGTGGATAAATACTTGGTAGAAGGATACAAAGAGCCACACCTCTCTAGAGAATGGTAGTCTGTATCCCTCCACTTCACTACTTCTTGAGCTTCGAGTTTTTTTCTTTGATCTCTTGAAGGCGCCTTTCAGCCGTCTCTGCTCGAAGTCTCCAGGTGAATGCTTCATCTTGCTGTGATAACCAACGCTCGCGCTGCTCTGCCAAGGTTCGCTCGGCAGTGATCAGGCGCTCAACCAGCACGTCCTTGCTCATCCGTAGATAGCGCTGGCGTACCCGTTGCTCGTCCCGGCCAGGCTTAACTGACCTTGGCGAGGCTGTTTGTGCTGCCGCAAGGGGTTTCGCTCGCTTTCTCGGTGAACCTCGCCAACTCCGATGCTGTTCGTAGTACGCCCTGGCCTCCTGGTTGTCGAGAATCGCACTTTCTGAGATGCCCCGGTGGTCTGCATCTAGCTCTTTCGACTTGGCGGCAACCGTCGCCAGCGAGATGCGCCGTTTGTCGAGGCGAAGCTGGTCAACGCTCTGTTTGACCAGATCCACCGTGCGCTGTCGTAGGCGTGCATACACCTTCTCTTCGAGCCAGGGATGAGGCTCACTCTTTGAGCTTTCGGGGGTAGAATTTGACCTGAGCAACCTGATTTTCATCCTTTCTGTAGGCGTCCATCATCTCCATCTCACGTAGCTCTAGCGAGCAGTTACGGAGCAGATGACGCATCTTTTCAGCTTCCAACACCAGACCCTCGCGCTCGTAGTAGGCGAGACGCTCTTCGGCCCAGCGCTGTTTTTCCTCAACCTGGTAGCGCTTTTCCGGCTCTGGAGCTTTTGATGGACAACGGATGCAATCGAACTGATTGTGACACCATCCATCAAAGGTGCATTCACCACCACAGACCGGGACGAGTGTCCCTACTCGCTGCCGCGCTTGCTCTGCCAATTGGCGAACTTCTTCGGGCGAGCGCACAATGGCTTCACGCACATTGATTTCCGTCGCCAGGCGCTCCACAAAAGAGGCATGTTCTTCGGCTACGTCTTGCTGACCTTTCTTACTGTAGTAGCGGGTAACATCCAGGTTTTTCTGCTTGAGCCACTCGGCGACGAGATCCAGTGGCACCCCTTCAACCTGGACGGCAAAGGTAGCGAAGGCGTGTCGAAGTAGATGGGGTTTGAGAATCACTGGTGCGCCTTCGCTTGTTTGAAAACTCAACCCATGCAGCAAAAAACGGAGGCAAGCGCTAATGGCAATATCATCCAAGTGCTGCTGGTGATATTGAAAGATGTAAGGCATCTTCTCTTCAAAACGATGGCTTCGACTGTGCCTTGGGGCAAACTGGACGCGTGGAAGTGGTTCTCCTGGTTGGAGGTGGTAATGGTCACAGAGCAGATGTCCGGTCTGCTCAATGAGCTGGAGCCCATCTCTGCCAATGCCGTAATGATGGCGTTTGTCAGTCCGTTCCCCTTTGGGGAGCAACCGAAGGACATAGCGAATACGTGGGGTTTGATCTGTGGCACCAGGAGGCGCATCATCAATGAGCCGAACAAGGCACTCTGGCAAAAGACTCACTTGCATCAACTCATTCATCCGCATGCCAGTCGTGGTCAGCAGCTCCAGGGCAAGCAGGCCAAAAGTGGTTGCCGCATAGAGCGATTCCACCGGGACGAGGGTTCCACAACAGCGTGCCTGTGCCTCTTGCGTGATTCGCCCCATTGAAGCATCAGGCCAGGAAAGCCTGCCCGGATGCCTCACATCAAACGGAGCGACCGGTTCGCTCTGGTCGTCCTCTCCATAGCCCCATGCTCGCAACCACGCTTGTTTGGCTGCGATTTCTTCCGGTGTTCCCACACGTATTTTCTTCCCCAACACACCCTGTTTCAACAAATCCGTAAACCAGAAGCCCTCTGGTGGCGCATTCCCATCCAAGCGTTCTACGTCGATGATTTCGAGAAACAGGTCATGGTGATCACGCTCCTCAGGGGGACGTTGTCTACGCGCACGCTTTACGGCGGTTTTGCAGTAATGATGGATATGTTCTGGAAACAGCACAAAACTTCGTCGATCCCATATTCGACACTGAAGGCGCTCAACTGGCGGATCGCCTTCCTCATAGCTGAAGGGAAGCGGGAGATTGGAGTGATCGGGAAAGACCTGCTTCACCGCTTGCTGATATGCCTGCCAGAGCCGATGCAAGCGGTTGAAACGAACATGTGCTTCAGCACGTAAAGCGGTGAATGCTGGTACCACGGCTTCAGTCTCTGCTTTTCTGTGCGTTTGTTGCTGGCTCACCCATGCTTTTTTCATGGGGGAGAACTCCTCTGCGAGAAACGGGTTGAGAGCAGGCAGGACAAAGGGTCTGTACACGTTCTGCTGAGCTTGAGGTAAGAAATCCCACCAACTGGTGACCAGTTTGGTTGCGCTCATGTAGCGCCTGAAGAAGCCCATGCGGGTCGCAAGCGTATCTCTCGCCTCGACTTCTCCTCGCAGGTAGGAGACCAGGTGCGGTTCAATCGCCCATTGGCGAACGTCATCGAGCGCGAAAAGCGGGAACAGGCATGAGAAACGTTGATGCAGCATTTTGAGCGTACCCTCCACTGTCCCTACATCGCGACGCTGCGCCGTCATTACTGCGGCAATGAGCGCGAGGTGATCTATCCAGGGTTTGCCCCTCACATTGCGCATCACATATCCGAGCACACGCGCATGGACTTTAGGCCAGGTTCCGGTTGGATCACTTCCCGTTCTGGGTACGCAAAGGATTTCCGGGGCAACATGTCCATCCAGATCATTCCAGGTGTATGCATGCTCATCTTTTTTCCAGACCATCCTACTGCCCCCCTCCCAAGCTGTAGAGAAACGAAAGGTCTGGCTCATCATCAAACTGACGTACTGATGAGGTAGAAGGAATTTGGTCTTTCGGTGCGCTTAGCGTCTGTTTCCTCATCTTCCTTTGTTGCCGCTCTGCTAGATACTCTTGAACCTCGGCATGCATGCGTTTGTGAAAATGCCCCTGGGTATCAGCATGGCGTTGTTCATCAAAGTAGTGTTGGTAGGCGGCCAGCATCTCCTCGCTTTTCCATTGCATGTACTCGACGAGATCCCGAAGCCGCTGCTCTATTTCCTTCGTGTTTTTCGCCGTCTCATAGATATCTCGGACTGAGCGTGTGACATGCCAATGCCTGGCTTGATGTACGTCGGCATCGATCCCCGCCGCTTGGCAGGCAGGATTCCAGTAATGTTCTCGGTACGCTTTTGGGGTGAGTTGCGTTCCCTGACTACTCAAAAACAAGGGGACAGTGGACAGGTCTATCTGGCGGCGCGCGGCCAGTTCGAGATAGAGATCAAGAGAGTAGCCCTGTGAATCAAAGGAAATCCGTTCTTCATCGAAGTAACGCCGAAGGAGAATCACGGTCTCCTCTGCAAAGCTGATCGTTTTGATTCGTCGGCCTGAACTGCCTTTGACTCCATGCCTTTGCTCTGTTTTTCGTTCCCAGTGCTGCCCAATCAGAGAGCATTAATCCGACCACTTCGGACACTCTTGCACCAGTTTCAAAGAGGAGCCAGGTCACGACTTCATCGCGCAGCCGCGTTTGTTTGAGCGAGAGGCATTGTCCTCCTTTCAGAATATATCCCGGCAGGTTGGGATCATCAATGATCTGCGGTTTCCACTCGTCATGCTCTAATTTGTAGTACGAATCCGTCAGTCGATGGTTCGGCTTGGACTGTGAGGTTTCGACACCACTTTGCGCTGGCATTGGAGGAGCTGTATGTTCATCCTCAGCTTTCTCTAGATGGTTCATCGCAGCGGTAATGGTGGCATTTGTGGAATCAACGAGCGGGTTTGCAAAAGAATACATCTCGCGTTCCCGCATCACCTGGTAAAACAGTTTCAAAGCAGCGAGAAAAATCCGCAAGGTACTCTTTGTTCCGGTGGTGATCTTCACATACTTCCAGCCCTGGCGCTGTGGGAGGAGCTGGCACTGTACCTTCTGTGTGAGGTAATCGTCAATGGAGCGTCGTACCTGTGTGGGTGGGGCATCCCAGGTTTGTCCCATACGGACCTGCCACACATTCGTATCCAGCCAGGTGAAGTAAGGGCAAAGCGCGTACAGATAGGTTGGAACGGTCTTCGGATCGAGCCGAGAGCGCACTTCTTTGGCGAACCGGGTTAAGGGAAGGTGCATGCGGTCCTGACTATCAAAGACAAGGAATGGATGCTGGTGCTCGACGCTTTCAGGTCGAGCTGTAAACCAATACGAGGCCATTTTCCTACAAAAACTCCTTTCAGTTACTCCTGTTGAGTAGTTTATACCAGTATGTAGCTAAAAGGGCTTGGAGACAACGGTTAGGGATGCTATATTACTAAGGGGTTTACTGTACAAGATCCCGATCGTTGGTGTTCTTGTACCCCTTGTGGGCAGGAATTTTGGCAGATCATCAGCCAATGGCTGTGGAATCTCCGCTTGGAACTCGGCCAGCACCTCTCTCCCACAGCCATGCGCATCA
>Ga0209647_1004817_pt1 | contig 10043 bp, 7 predicted proteins | sample GraSoi_2013_60cm_FD_185827 | JGI IMG/M metagenome (GOLD analysis project Ga0209647, IMG submission 185827) | Grasslands soil microbial communities from the Angelo Coastal Reserve, California, USA - Sample 9_17_2013_60cm (SPAdes) (version 2) | ecosystem: Environmental > Terrestrial > Soil >...
GTTCTCGAAAGACTCCAGGCCGGTAGTATCCCTGATAAGCACGCAACTAGACCCGTCAGACAAAAAATGAAAACGAGCGCAGTTCTATTCAGACTAATCTCTTGAAAACTAGATATGTAAACCGGAGTCAGAACTCTAAATAGCGCGATGCCCCAAATCGCAATCAGAAGACCGACCCCTCCGGCAAGGAATGCTAGAGACGCCGTCTCCGACAGCAGCCGCAGGATAAGACCCGATCGGGATGCACCCAGCGTCGCCCTAATCGCTATCTCTCTCCTGCGTTCGAGACCTCTGCCGAACAGCAAGTTGGCAACGTTAGCACAGGATAATAGAAGGAGACATCCGGCTGCGGCGCCAAGCAACCAAACCGCTGAAGAATAAGACTCCTCAATGACCGCTAACAGCGGAATCAAACGAATTCCGTACCCGTCGTCTGTAGCGGGATACAGTACGGCGAGATTGCTTTGAATAACCTCAAGATCGGCCTGTGCCTGAGCGAGTTTAACATCTGCTTTTAATCGTCCAAGGCACTCTAAATAGTGTACATCACGCTTTTGTAGCAAGCTAGGCCCGAAGACTTCCTCGACATGGAGCGGTAAATACAAAATTTCAGTGGGTAGTTCAGCTAAATTGCCGGCTTGCTCGGGGCAAACTCCGATCACCTGAAAGCTTTCGTCGTTCAAGGTTAGTTTCTTACCGATGATGCCCGGATCGGAATTGAAGTGCGTCCTCCAAAAAGCTTTACTCAGTACCACTACTAGCGGGCCACCGGATTTGTCCTCATCGTTGGTAAACGGTCGCCCGAGAATCATCGGCATCCCGGTTATCTCGAACAGGTTCGCTGAAGCGAAGACTACTCGGACGTGCTCTGGATCCTTTTGATCGCTGAAATCAAAATCAGTCCAATCGTAAACGGCGAGCTGGTCGAAGCTGTGCTGTGTCCGGCTTATGTCAAGATAGTCGGGATAATCCAAATGAGTCTTCGTGTCATTCCGGACCCTGGGTTCAAACACTTGCACTAACCGATCAGCGTTGGGAATTGGTAACGGGTTCAAGAGCACACCAACAATGACACTGAAGATGGCCGTGTTCGCGCCGATCCCGAAGCCGAGGATCAGGATAGCTGTAATGGTGAAGCCGGGTGACTTAAGCAGAAGCCGGATCGTGTAGCGCAAGGTTGCCAGCAGACCACGCATAGTTCCGGGGGGTTAGTCGAATGTCGACCGCTACTCTCTCAGCGCCTTGATCGGGTTAATTCGGGCCGCCCGTAACGCCGGCAATAGACTGGCGAGAACGGTGGCGATTCCCAGAATGAGGACGCTAACAGCGAGTGAGATCGGATCGGACGGCGCGACACCGTATAGCATCCCCTGGATCAGGTGAGCCAGGATTAATGCCGCACCCAGTCCAGTCACTAAACCGAGCCCAACAATCTTCAGGCCTTGTTCTGAGATAAGTTTCAGGATATTGGCTGACTCTGCTCCCAACGCGATCCGGATGCCGATCTCCCGGGTCCGTTGGCCAACTGCATACGCTAGAATTCCGTATAGCCCAATCGCCGATAAGAATAGGGCGGCACCAGAAAACAAGGTAACTAGCAGCATGGATAGTTTTCGGGTGACAAACTTCTGGGCGATCAGGTCGTCGTAAGTATTCACATCAATGATTGGCACACTCGGGTCAATCGAAGTGACCTGTTCACGAATAACTGGAATCAGGGCGTTCGGATCGGGTTCCGAACGTAAGATCAGGTGCACACTGTCCAGGCCCCATTGAGTGTAGGGAAAATAAGCCTGAAATGCGTTCTCCGACTGACCGGGGCTCTTAAAGCGCAGATGTTGAACAACCCCGACGACCGTGCAATCCCGGAGGCCATCCCAGCTTCGAACACTGATGCCTTTACCGAGAGGATCCTGACCGTGAAACCAATGTTCCGCAAAGGCCGCATCGATAATCATAACATTCGGTTTATTCAGCGTGTCATCCGCATTGAAGTCGCGGCCCTGTAGAAACGGAACCTGCAGGGTTCGAAAGTAATCCGGCGAGACCATTTGCCAGGTCAGAACCGGCTGACGGCCCGGACCAGGATCCGGCTGACCATCGACGGTAAAAGGACTGAGAGCTTCCCAATCCCATTTTAAGGGCGGCTGATCGCTCATGGTTGCTCCAGTGACGCCCGGGAGCCTGCGAATTTTTGGCAAGAGCGAATCCCAGAAGGCGCGGCCTTTTGCTGCATCATTTTCGTACCTCGCGCTACTCAAGTTAATCCCAACCGTGAGCAGATGGTGCGGATTGAAACCAAAAAGAACATTTTGCGCAGCTTGGAAACTGCGAACCAGCAATGTCGCGCCGATCAATAGAACGCAGGCGAGCGCGACTTGTGCCGCGACCAGAGCAGCTTGGGCACGCTGTCGTTGCCGTCCGCTGGTGCCAGTGCGATCGCCTTCTTCTTTCAGCCCCGGAGAAAAGCTCGCTTTGGAAAGACTCCAGGCCGGCAGAAGCCCAGAAAACAGCGAGGTGAGCAGGATTACTCCGAACACAAATGCCAGCGCATTCAAATCGACGCTCAATTCTTGAAAACGATACAGATCGGATGGGCTCAGCTTTTTGATAATTTCAGCTGCACCGAAGGCAATTAATAAACCGAGTATTCCGCCAAAAAATGAAAGTAACATTGTTTCCAGTAGCAGCTTGGCGATCAACTGCCGTTGGGTAGCGCCGAGAGCCGCTCGAATCATCATCTCCCGACGCCGTTGTAAACCACGAGCAAAAAGAAGATTAGCAACGTTCGCGCACGAGATTAACAGGAGACACCCAACGGCGGCTCCCAGTAGCCAAGTGGTCGCAGAGTAATCGTGGACCATGCTATCGAGTAATGGAAAAACGCGAATTCCGTAGCCTCGATTCGTGTCCGGGTAACGCCTCAGTAGGTTGTCATGAATGGTCTCGAGATCCGCCTGTGCTTGCGCAGTACTGACTCCGGGCTTTAACCGGCCGATACACAAGAAGTAATGGAGATCTCGAAGACCTAACGGATAACCGCGATTATTGCCAAAGAACCCGACAGGAGCAACCGCATTTGCCGGCACGTACAAATCGGCGCCGGGAGGTCCCCAATCGTTTACTTGGTCCGGGATCACTCCGATCACCTGAAAGCTGTGATCACCAAGGGTGAGATTTTCTCCGATAATCTTCGGATCCGAATGAAACCGGGTCTTCCAAAAACGTTCACTCAGCACTGCGAGGAGTGGTCCGTTCGGTATATCCTCCTGCTCAGTGAAAACTCGACCGATAACCGCCGGCAGACCAGTCACCCCGAAAAGGCCCGGAGAAACAAAATTAACGCCGAGGTGTTCAGGCTGACCGTTACCTATCAGGTCAAGGCCAAACCCGGTCGCCACGGACAGCGACGCAAATGTATGTTGCGCGGCGGTGATATCGACATAATCCGGATAATCGATGCGGCCGAACGGTTCGTTCGGATACGGCTCGCAGATCAGGACGATTCGATCTGCCTTTGGAAATTGGAGCGGTTTTAGAATCACCGCATCAACAAGCGTGAAAATCGCGGTGTTCGCGTCGATCCCGAAGCCAAGTATAAGTACCGCCGTGATGGTAAATCCGGGCGATTTTAGGAGGAAGCGGATGGTGTGGCGGAGATGGCGCACGGCGGGGGAGTGAGAAGCGATTGGTGATCGGTGGAGAACCTAAGCAGTTAGTAATCAGTTGGTCAGTAATCAGTTTTCTGAAAGGAGCTAGGAGTCGGACTTGCTTTTGCGATCTTTGCGCCTTTTTGCAGCCAGCCGCGCCGTAGGCCTTGCGGAGGCGGGGCTATTCCGGATTTCGTCTTTTGTCATCTGTCATTTGTCATTTGTCATGGGCTTCGCCTCAGCTATTAGCTATTGATCGAGCGCGTAGCGCCCTATTCGCGAAGCGCGGTAATCGGGTTAATCTTGATGGCTCGGAGTGCCGGTAACACACAGGCAAAGGTCGCAACCAGTCCGAGGATAACGGCGGCGAATATCAAGGTAATCGGGTCATAACCGGATACGCCATATAAGATGCTCCCGATAAAACGCGTTGCCCCTAAGGTTAGCGCCAGTCCGATTACTATCCCGGCGGCGACCAATTTGATTCCCCTCGAGACGACCAGGTTGATAATGTTTGTGGATGTTGCTCCTAACGCGATCCGGACGCCGATTTCTCTTCGACGTTGACTCACATAATAGGCTAATACACCGTACAGACCGACCGCGGATAGGAATAAGGCGACCATAGAGAACACGGCACTCAGAAGCACGCCTAGGCGTTCCGTTGCAAATTTTTCCGCCATTAGATCGTCGAACGTCTTGATATCCGTTGCCGGCACCTCAGGATCCACGGATGCCACTAGTTTCCCGATTTCAGGGATCAGCGGGGAAGGATCGCCGGCGGTGCGCAGAAGCAGAAACTCTCGAAAAAGTCCATGCACCTGGTGATCAGGAAAATAGGCCTGATAAGGCGCCGCCGGATTCTGCGGTCGATTGTGCCGTGAGTTCTGTACTACACCGACAATGGTCCAGGCGGTGTCACGGCGCATTTCGCGACTTCCGCCGGGCAGTTCAATGATCTGTTTGCCAATCGGATTTTCGTTCGGAAAGTAATGTTGGGCCAAACCGGCATCGATGATCACGACGGGTTGGCCTGCAGTCCGATCATTTGCATCGAAATCCCGCCCTTGTAACAACGGGATTTGCATAGTTTGAAAATAGCCCGGCGAAATTGCCTGAGGGCACGTGGTGGGCTCTTTGCCGGCCTCGGCTTCAGGTTGTCCCATGATCCGGAAAGGCACGGTCGGATCCCCGAAAGTCCATTCGTATGGTTGCTCCGCATTCATCGCCGCCTCGGTTACACCCGGCAACTGGCGCGCCTTTTGCAGTACTTGATCCCAAAGAACCAGGAGCTGGTTAGGATCTTTTGCGTACTTGAGCGTGGTAGGACTGATATTCGCGTTTAACAGGTGCTGGGCGTCGAACCCTAGGGGTAAGTAAAAAGCTGCATAGAAACTACGCACTAATAGTCCGGCCCCAATGAGCGACACACAGGCAAGCGCCACCTGACTGGCAACCAGTAAAGACTGTGCTCGCTGCCGGTGAGGGCCAGCAGTCCCCGCGCGGCCGCCTTCATCCTTCAACGCCCACGCCAGGTCCGGGTGGGAAATACTCAAGGCCGGAAACAAGCCCGCTAATAATGCGACTAGAACCGTAACGCCGGTGATAAAAATGAAGGCGGTCGTATCCAATTGAACATCCTGGAACCGGCGAAAATCTTCCGGACTAACCTTTTTGACGAGCTCGACGGCAGCCCAGGCGACCGATAAGCCAGCCAGTCCGCCGATGGCGGAGAGAACGATGGTTTCAAGGAGCAGCTGGAGAACGAGACGCACGCGGGACGCACCAAGGGTCGAACGAATGTTCATCTCTTTTCTCCGATCCAGCGCTCTCGCGAAGAGCAGGTTAGCCACGTTCGAAATCGAGATCAGCAGAAGGCAGCCGACAGCAGCGCCGAGCAACCAGATAGTGGTTGCATAACTCGATACCGTGAGTCCGACGAACGATTCTACGCGGATCCCATACCCTTTTTCCGCATCAGGATAGCGTTGTGCGAGATTGTTTTGGACGACATCCAAGTCCGCTTGTGCTTTAGGCAAGCTCACCCCTGGTTTTAACCTGCCTATACAAAAGTGAGTGTGATGTCTCCGCTCCGGCTGAGACGTACCAAACCCGACATGCAATGGAACATAGAAGGTGTCGGTGGAAGGCGTGCTAACATCTTCCACTTGCCGGGGGCAAACCCCGATTACCTGAAAACTCAGACCACTGAGAACGATATTTTTACCGATTATTTGCGGATCGGCGTTGAACCGGTTTCTCCAAGCTGACTCACTCAAAACCACAACCGGTGGTCCACCGGACTTATCTTCGTCTTCGCTAAACGGGCGTCCCATTATAAATGGTAGGCCGGTGAGCCGGAACAAAGTCGGTGTGGCATAAATCGCAGTGACCCGTTCGGGAATCGTCGGGCCACTTAGATCGAAGAAATCCCACTCCGAGATCGCCAGCGTGTCGAGCGTATGGTTCGCGGTGCCGATATCAAGATAATCGAGGTACGAAATCCCCGACCAGTAGCGATCGTTCTCTTTTGGCTGCGATACATGCACCAGCCGGTCTGAGCTCGGAAATGGCAAAGCGTTCACCACCACGGTCTGGATCAAGCTGAACATGGCCGTGTTAGCACCGATACCGAAACCGAGGACGAGGATGGCGGTGATGGTAAATCCGGGCGACTTGAGAAGGAGTCGCACGCTGTATCGCAGCGACGCCAGCAAACCGTGCATAGTTCCGGGGGCTCTGGTGGAACTAAGAACGGCAAGTTACATGCCACGGCCCCCGAGTTCTCAACCTAAGTGGGTCCGTTCGGGTCGCCCGCTGCAAAACAGCGTGCCGAAGCGAGCCGTCTCGGCCTGTTGCCCGCTCCTTTGTGGCTTAGTGTCCTTGTGTGAGACGACTCCTCGGATCAGCATCGTCTCAAAATGAGAAAGCCCGTCTCGTCTTGGGAATTTTCGTGAATTAACAGCCAGCCGGTTAGGCGAAGTTTATGTTGCCTCGCAACCCCGATTCACCAGCGCGCGTGAGTAACGCAGGTAAGTGTCCACATTCAGCCTGCCTGCTTCTGCGGCGAACAAGGATGATCACGCCCGGGTTGGAATGTTCGGCTATCAATGTTAAGAAATCGTCCCGATTGCAGGTGATCAGAAACAGCCCATTTTCGCTGGCGTAGCCGAGTACCTCGGCATCATTGGCCTGCACCGGCATTGCCTGACGGAGTTCGACCACATGATGGCCTTCCTGACGCAGGACCCGAGCGACCTCGGTCGGGACGTCATGATCCAAAAGAAACCTCACGAGCCCGGGCTCATTTGCCGGGCTACTAAGGAGTCGATCTCCGGCCGATGATCCTCATAATAAGCCAAGCATTCGTAGACTTGGGCGCGTGTCACATCAGGGAAGCTCCGCACAACGTCGTCCACGGTAGAACCATTGACGATCAAGCCAACCACATCGTGTACACCAATGCGGGTACCCTCGATAACTGGGTTGCCTCCGCGTACGTTTGGTAGCTTGACTAAATAACGGTAACCGGTAGCCGGCATAAGATTAATGCTAGCCCGACAGGCGGGTGCTGCAAAGGCGATTTTGGCACTTCAACCATCCGTCGATTCGCGTTAATTCGCGTCCATTCGTGGTTGATCTCTCCGGGTCTGGTCGCAGTGAAACCGCTGCATGACCTTGTTGTGAGATTTTCGGTTCTTCGTTCGCGCAGTGCTGTCACTGGGTCAGGGTCAATAAACGAATGGAATCAATCGCCGCGTCCTCAAACGGTAGTTCCGATATTCGTCGCCGAAATGCGTTTCCAGGAACTTCTCTTCGTCATTCATGCGGCTAACTAGGAGTAAGAACAGTAGAATGGATAGGAGCAATCCGATCGCGCTGCGAAAGATGAGCACGTAACCAACCATGGCAGCGAGTAGCCCGGTGTAGCTCGGATGCCGGATATAACGATAGAGGCCATCCGTCTTGAGCTGGTGCTCCGTTTGAATGGCGACCAACCCACTGAAACGCCGCCCCAGCGCAAAAGCGGCGGCTAAGCGCAAAATTGATCCGGCCAAGAATAGGATCAGACCGAAATAACGGACCGGGTCGCCATCAATAACCCAAATATCGCGTCGGTCGCAGAAGGGCGGAACCACCACTTCCGCCAGGATGACCAAGCCAAACCCATAAAGGATGGTTTTACTCGCGGAAGAGTGAGCTACGCCACCGCTTACACCTGAAGTACCGGTGAACCAAGCAACGATCAGTAACAGAAAGGATCCGATAACCAGCCAGGTGCGAGCTGGATGCTCGAAAAAAGTCGACCAATCGCCCCAAGCCAGAATGGTGAGGGCGAGCTGGATGACCACACCGACGGTGGAAGAGACAACGATCCGGGGGTTGACGATTGGCATCGCTCAGAATAGCCGCAAAAGGGAGGAGTCCAAGGAGTCCAAGGAGTTACAGGAGTTGCAGGAGTTCAGGAGCGCTAACGCCATATCGGAAGTGACTGTCCTAGTCGCGCCTTCTCCCGGGGGCGGCGCTGGGTAAGAAAGCTTTCCTCGGAAAGAATTCGAGGTGTCCGGTAGGTCCCGCCGATGGCGCTCCTGAACTCCTGCAACTCCTCGGACTCCTCCTTTTGACATCTGATGCGTGATGCTTGATGTTTAGCTAGCGATGAGGACAACGTTAGATTTAGATGACGACATCCTGGCTGCAGCCCGCTCGATTGCCTCGGCCCGAAAACAGACGATGGGAAAGGTGGTGTCGGATCTGGTGCGACAAAGTCTCGCTACGAAAGCTAAGCGAGGACCGACGGGTATACCTCTGCTTCCCCGGCGACCGGGCCTGATCGTGACGAACGAACTTATCGACAAGCTGCGCGAGGACGAAGGACTTTAGTACGTTAAGGTGCAACGTCTCCTCGATATCAACGTATTGATCGCCCTTTGCGATCCGAATCATGTCGACCACCAGCGCGTCGCAACTTGGTTCCAAAAGACAGGCGCAAAAGCTTGGGTCGCCTGTCCGATTACGGAGAACGGTTTTGTCCGGATCTTATCAAATCCCAACTATCCGGGCTTGTCGGGCAGTGTCACGGCCGCTTCACAGCTTTTGCAAACACTGCGGAGGCACAAGGGTTATTCTTTCTGGCCGGATGATTACAGTATCGTCGACGGAACCATCGATCTTAGGAGGGCAATCGGGAATCGACAGATCACCGATCTCTATTTGCTGGGTCTGGCTGCAAAGCGAAAAGCCAAATTCAGTTCACTCGACACTCGTATCCCCGCTCACTTGGTGCAAGACGGGCCTAATGCATACGAGATCATCTAAGGCGCGAACAAAGGACGAAGACTAGCAGTAGCGAAGCGCAGATGAGCGGGAGCTGATCCCTACCGGCGCCCTCGACACTGTCCGGTAACAGATTATGTTCCTCGCCGAAGTTGTAAAAAATGTCTGTTGATGTCTTTATCAGTCACTCGAACAAGGACAAGAACATCGCCGAAGCGATTTGCCATCAGTTAGAGACGGGCGGTATCCGGTGCTGGATTGCGCCTCGAGATATCGAATTTGGGGCGGATTGGACCGCGGGAATCACTCAAGGAATCGCTTCCTGTAAAGTCTTCGTTTTGGTGTTCTCGGATTCGGCAAATACATCGGATCATGTCCGGAGAGAAGTCGCCAAGGCGTTTTCGCTTGGGCTGGCGGTAATTCCGTTTCGAACCGAAGAGGTCGCACCGAATCGGAGCCTAAGTTATTACCTGGAAACGGTTCACTGGCTGGATGCATTCCCTTTCCCAGAGAATTATTTTGGCACGCTAGCGGACCAAATAAAACGCTTGCTGGAACAACCAATCGGCACGGAGAAGGGAAATCAGTCAGCCCAGCTGGCGACCGCCGCGGTCACAGCGCCTCCGCCATCGGACCTGTCGCGCCATAGTCCCGCGGGCGCGGGAGAAACGAGGCGCGCTCCACCAAGCCAAGCCGCACCTGGTCCCAAAAAGAGATCCGGCGGTCCGACCCGGGCGTTGGTGCGATTTAATCTGGTCTTCTTGCCCATCTTGATTGCGGCGGTTGGCGGCGCGGCGGCGGTGATTCATGGCCAACTGAGTCAGATTGCTCAACAGCAAATTGTGGCGATGGCGCAGGTCATGTTGGAGACAGCCCGGGCATCCCGCAAATATACCACCGAGCAAATAGCGCCTTTGTTGGAACGCCTGCAAACATCAGGCGAACAATTTCATCCTCAGTCGATTCCGTTCTTCGCCGCTACGGAAGCGTTCAACTATTTCCGGCAAGCTCACCCTGATTTCGCATATAAAGAGGCGGCTCTGAATCCCACTAATCCTCGAGATCGGACGGTCGATTGGGAGGCGGACATTGTGAGTGAGTTCCGGAAGGACACAT
>Ga0209647_1004819_pt1 | contig 10041 bp, 13 predicted proteins | sample GraSoi_2013_60cm_FD_185827 | JGI IMG/M metagenome (GOLD analysis project Ga0209647, IMG submission 185827) | Grasslands soil microbial communities from the Angelo Coastal Reserve, California, USA - Sample 9_17_2013_60cm (SPAdes) (version 2) | ecosystem: Environmental > Terrestrial > Soil >...
GATGAGATCAGCAGGCGCATCGCAGCAGCCTGTGACGGTCCTTTGCATCTGGTCATTGATCCTGTATGGGGGCTCCCGGCGGAAGCTGCCGTTCGAGCGCTGGCTGCCGAGGGAAGGCTTGTCAACATCGGCTCTGCCGCCGGGCCAACCGCGCGTTTTGAGTCGGCCACTGTGCGTAGCCGGCTGCATACCATCCTCGGCTATACGAACAATGCGCTGACCCACAAGCAGAAAGCGGAAGCACTCACCGAAATCATCACCCACGCAGCCGCCGGTCGCTGCACGGTCGAGAGAGAAACGGTGCCACTTGCGAAAGTCGCCGAGGCCTGGGAGCGCCAGGCGGTATTTGCTCGCCGCAAGCTCATACTCGTTCCTTGATGAAGAGAGCCAGAGGAGTATGATCCCTATGAATGGGCGGCCTTTGACCAGGTTGACAATGCCACGCGGACTGAGCCCGGCCTCAGCAGCCAGTTCTTCCTGGGTCAGTCCGGAGGCGAGCCGTCGGTGTTCTGATGCGGCCAGTACGCCGCGAACGTTTCATACGTCTTTCAACCAAACACTAAGTCAATAAGTTTTCTCATGGGTTCACCACCTCCTCGGGAATGTCGCGTGACTTCTGGGGCAGGAAGTCAGAACTGGTGACGGGTGTGGCTGAAGTGGCCCTTGGCGAACGCGAAGACCTTGGTGGGCGTAACCGAGAACACGAGAATCGCATCTGGGAGGACCTCGTGTTCATCATGGTGGTAAAAGTAGCCGTCGCGCACCAGGTATTGCCATCGTCCGTCCCACTTGGTAGCCCACACCGAGGCTAAGCGTTCGAGCATGTCCTGGTTGGTGATCCGGACGGCGTCGCCCTCGACCACGACGTCGAGCCCTTCCTCCCAGTGGTTGCAGCCAGTCGTCAGAATCACGTGTGGGTTCCCAAGCAGGTTGACGGCCTTCTGTTCGGTGTCGGCAGTGGTGAAGTGGATGGCCTCGTCGTGCCACACCGCAACGACCGGCGTGACATGAGGGCGACCATCGGCCCGCACCGTCGAGAGCCAAAACAGCTCGGCTGTTTCGAGCACCCGACGCGTCTGCTCCCATGGCGTGACCACTCCATCCGGTTCGCTGTAGCGCGTGTCCATGGTCGTGACTGGTTCGTTCATCACAAGAACTCCTTTCGATTGTGAAGTAGATGGTGGAACGGTGGGACCGCCAGGTCTTTCAGGCTGAGCCGACTCCACCAGCATCGATCGTTTTCCCCTGGATCATCCTGCTATATCTGTTTGATGCCGAGAGAGAAGCATCAGGGATATGGCTCTGGTCATCTGGTTTTTGACCGGTGAGCAATACCTCTTGAGAAGCATAGCATGCAAACCCCAAAAAATCTTCTTCGATCTTGCTCACCTTGCCACGCAGGGTGGAAATTTGGGAACTCCGTAAGCGAACTGTGGATACGGGAGTGGCTCTCCATCAGAAAGAGAGCAGGTCACTCACCGATTTATCCTAATTCCACTCATGGAAAGGCTCGCGGAATTTCCTTCCCCAGTTCGACCACGTCGTCTTGCTGAGTGCGCCTGCTGATGTCATCGTTGAACGATCGCGAACACCTGCGTCTTGCTCAATTTCACGGAAGACCGGACCTGGTCCAGCACATGAAGGAAGAAACGGCGCATTATTCCCTTGTAGGTTCAGCTACTCGAAGCAATGTGTGGTATTCTCTGTAGACAAAGAAACTGTTCTGCGTGCAGAGCATCGACGAAACCTTCCTCAACCATCGCGTCTCTGTCAAATTGCCACTTCAATCAACAGAGAAGTGGAGCGAAGCAATCTCAGTTCCTTGGATTTCAGAAAGGATGACGCCTTGATCCAACGTATCAATCCCCCCGGTCTCCATCAGACGCCTGGGTATCACCATGTGACTGTTACTGATGCCACCACGATGGTGTTTCTCGCCGGTCAGTGTCCACTCGACGAAGGGGGACAGCTTGTCGGCACCGACGACCTGCGTCGGCAAGTCGAACAGGTGATCCGCAACATCGTCACTGCCCTCTCCAGTGTTGGCTCGACTCCCGACGACGTGGTCCGCACGGTCATCTACGTCGTCTCGACCAGCCGTGATGACCTCTCATTGGTATGGACCATGCTGAGGAACTCGTCCATCGCTCCCGCGTTGAGCACCGCAAGCACACTGCTGGGAGTCTCCCAACTCGGCTACCCAGGACAGCTTGTGGAAATCGACGTGACAGCGATTCTGACATGTACACATTGACCCGCTTTGGGATTAGGGTCTATCATATACATGTGCCCTTGGTGAGGAAAGAAGGGACCATGAAGGGAACACCTTCAACGATGACTACACATCTTGTAACGTCACATTTGCTACCTCGTACGAAAGAAAGAGGAGACAAAGCATGAGCCAACAACCTTCAGATGAATCAACGCTGAGCAGCCAGATGGAAGACTGTATTCAGGACTGCTTAAATAGCCACGCTGTCTGCCTGGATACAGCCATGAGCCTGCTCCAAAAAGGCACCAACTATGCCAACACGGTTCGCATTTTGCTCGATTGCTCCGAAATATGTGCAACAAATGCCCATTTCATGATGCGCAACTCGCCTGTGTACGGCTCTGTCTGGCAGGCATGTGCGCAGGTGTGCAACCATTGTGCTGAGGTGTGCGACGAGATAGGCGAAAACGACTGTGCCAATGCCTGTCGTGCCAGCGCGGCATCCTGCGAGCAAATGGCCAAGTTGATACCCTAAAAGGGTATCCGCTATGAACGCGGAGCCGGGTTCAATGACCGCAGGTCCACCCGGTCGTCCGCCAGGGCGGATTCCGAGAGTCGGATGCGGCCGCGAATCAGATCCTGACACACACGCAGTTCGGCATCAGCCTCGAGCTCTGGATCACCGCCACGGTTCAGCCCGAACGCCGCCTGCAAGATGCCCTGCGTCAGGTAGAAGGCCAGGAACTGTTTGCTGTCGGAGCTGCCGCGCAGCACAATCCGCTCCCAGCTCCTGGCAAACCCCACGTACTCCAGCTTGTGCTCGTACTGATCAGACCAGAAGCTGTAGATATACTCGTACGCCTGCAGGTTGCCGAGCACGGCGCGGGCCACCGCACGGCCTTGCTGTTCGGCGTTGTTGAAATGCTCCACCCGCACCCTCCCGAAGACCGGGTGCAGCAGGTTGGCCACATCCCCTGCGGCGAAGACATCGGGCACGCTCGTTTGACAGCGCGCATTCACGAGGATCCCGTTGTCCAGGGCAATCGCACTGCCAGCGAGCGCGTCGGTGGCCGGTGCTATCCCGATGCCGACGACGACCAGGTCGCACGCCAGCTGTGCTCCCTTGGCCGTCAACACGCGCTCCACCCAGGTGCCACCCTCGAAGGCGATCACTTGGTCGTTCGTCACGAGGTGGACCCCATGCTCGCGGTGAATCGCTGCGAGCACGGCGGCGACCTCGTTGCCGAGGACCGTAGCAAGCGGCGCCGCGCCAGGGAGCACAGCGGTGACCTCCAGGCCCATCTGGCGCAGCGAGGCGGCGACCTCAGAGCCGATGAAGCCCATGCCGACCACCACAGCGCGCGCACCAGGCTTGGCGACCTGACGGATCGCATCACACTCCGCGACCGTGCGCAGTTGATAGACACCCGGCAGCGTCGCTCCGGGCGCCGCAAAGGTCCGATTTCTGCCGCCAGTGCAAAGGACCAGCTTGTCGTAGTCCACTGTCTCTCCACTGGCGAGTCGCAGCTGCTTGAGAGCGGTATCCACCTGCCGCACGATGGACCCGGTGCGCAGCTCAACGTCGTGATCACCATACCAGTCGGTGGACTTGACGTACCAGGCGGTGAGATCTTCCTCACCCCGCAGATAGGTTTTGGACAGCGGCGGCCGGCCGAAAGGGATGCCTGGCTCCGCGCTCAAGAGCACGATGCGGCCCCGCCATCCCTCTTCTCGTAGGGTCACAGCCGCATTGCCGCCAGCAAGTCCCGCGCCGACAATGACCACCATCTGCTCACCCGTTGTATCCATGTTCATCGTCTAGAATCCTCCCGTGACATCTTGTCGTATCTGCTCCTTCTCAGTCGTGCTGACCAGCAAGATGGGCTGGCTTGCCTCGCGTAAAGCGTATCCTACTTTAGCACGAAAAGCAAGGCGTTGAACCATACTGTGGCTCTTATTCTCGTAAGTTTATCATTTACTAGAAGCAGTTAAATTTTACATGAACCGTATGGTTCCTTTCTCTCAGGAGACAGCGGTAAATTGCACACCAACCCCATCTATTCGATTGCCTTTGCCGCCACAGGAGCTGGGCAACTCCCTCCTGCCAGCCTTGTGCTGGCTCCTGCGGTCATCCGTTTCATCCCGACATGTACACATTGACCCGCATTGGGGTTACGATCTATCATATACATGTGCCTTTGGTGAAGAAAGAAGGAACCATGAAGAGGGCACTCACAATGAAGGTGATTGAATCGTGTTGAAAAGGAGACGTAAGTATGCCAACACGTACAGCAGACGCCGAATGGCAGGGGAATCTTCAGCAGGGTCGGGGGACCATGCGCGTGGGGAGCGGAGCCTTCGAGGGCAGTTATTCGTTTAAATCACGCATGGGCGATGAGACGGTCGGCACCAATCCCGAGGAGCTCATTGGCGCGGCGCACGCCGGCTGTTACTCGATGGCGCTGTCGAACGCGCTCGCCAGTGCCGGCTTCACGCCAACGAGGGTGCACACAATCGCGCGCGTCCACTTCAACCAGGCGCCCGGCGGCTTCGCCATCAACCCCATCGACCTGGAGACCGAGGCCGTGGTGCCAGGCATAGACGAAGAGACCTTCCAGAAGCTAGCGCAGGATGCCAAAGCAAATTGCCCGGTCTCCAAAGCGCTCGCGGCCACACCCATCAACCTCAAAGCCACCCTGACCAGGTAGCACTGATCAGGGGCAGACTTCTCGCTGAAGTGTAGCGCCAAGGTAATGGGAGGGGAACCATCTTCCCCTCCCACACTTTATCGGGCGAAGTTCAGACATTCCCTCGGGCATTCGACCCGAGGACAATGAGGCTGGCACGCAGTCGACCCTAGAGAAGCTGGCTCGCTATATCGAGTAGGGAGCCAACGAGAGACGTTTGGGACCGAAAGCCGAATTTACCACTGGGAAAGGAGACAGAAGCGTGACAGACGACATCAGCGACATAGCAGCCTCGTACGACCGCAGCGTAGAGGACGAGGACTCGCGTCTCGTCTTGCATCAGCTCGAGTACGACCTCACCTGGCGCTACCTGACTCGGTACCTGCCGCCCGCAGGTTCCATCCTGGAGATCGGAGCCGGGACGGGAAGGTACACGCTCGCTCTGTGCAGACGCGGCTATTCCGTCACAGCGGTTGATCTGTCAGCGGCCCTGCTGCAACGATGTCAGCTCCGGCTCGAGGCGTCGCGACTGCATGGACAGGTGCAGTGTGTCGTGGCTGACGCACGAGACCTCCATGCGGTGCCGACCACGGCATTCGACGCGGTGCTGCTCATGGGGCCTCTGTACCATCTGGTGTTCGAGGAGGACCGACGCCAAGCCGTTCGCCAGGCGGCAGATCGTCTCCGCAGCGGGGGTCTGCTGTTTTCCACCCACCTCTCGCGACTGGGCATCCTCGGCGACTTGATGAGGAGAATGCCTGAGTGGATCGAGCGTGGAGAGGAAGTGCGCTCCCTGCTCTCCCGTGGGAGGCGTCCAGACGATCAGCCCAGAGGCGGCTTTCGGGGGTACTTTGCGCGCGTCTCGGAGATCAGGCCACTTCACGAGGCGCTCGGCTTCCAGACCGTCGTGCTCGCCGGCGTCGAGCCGGCGATCTCAGCCGGCGATGAGAGCTACAACAAGCTCCAGGAGAGGAGACGCGATCTGTGGCTCGACCTGCTCCTCGAAGTGAGCTCCGACGAGACGACAGTGGGGGCCTCGCGACATCTCCTCTATATCGGCCGAAAGGGTGACGGCGAAGCAACTGCGTAGATGCATCCGAGCGTCTGGCCGAGCGGTCCGCGTCGCCCGCAACCGATCCGTACCTTCGGATGACGAGCATGGAACGCCTCGCGCAGTTTCCAGCACTCGGCTCGTGTCAATTCACAGTGGAATGGACGGGAAATTTCCGCCCATACTGGCTGAAAAGAGACTGAAGGATCGAACCTGTCAATAGCAACTTAAAACTCCTCATAAGTGCCATTTCAAAAGTCTCCAGGGTGGGGAAATTCAAGTTGGCACATTCGAGTGCCAGTCTAAAATTCCCCAGAACGTCTGTTCCTAAAACGTTGTCCCTCCTTTCGTGCATCTACAAGCCATCGTATCTGCTGTCGGCCTCGATCGCGCCCGCCCCCTGTGTTTTTCGAGAGGCGGAGGGGCCAGCTTTCACAGGCTTCGCAGCGAGGTCATGGAAGACACCCGCCCGGCGTTTCTCGCGAAGGCGGTAACTCTCGCCCCGGATGTTAATCGTCGTGGAGTAATGCAACAGGCGGTCCAGCATTGCGGTGGCAAGGACATAATCCGACACCACGTCGCCCCATTCCCCGTAGGATTTATTACTGGTCAGGATGATACTGCCCTTTTGATACCGGCGGCTGATCAAGCGAAACAGAAACTGAGCTGAGCGCTGATCTAAGGGGACATAGCCCATCTCATCCAGGATGAGCAATTTGGGCGTGCAGAGAGCGTGCAGCCGCCGATCCAATCGATCTTCTTTGACATCTTGTTGGACGAGATCCACCAGGTCGGCCACCGTGAAAAAGACGACACTGATCCCTTGCAGAATCGCGGCCACCCCAAGGCTCACGGCGAGGTGCGTTTTTCCAACGCCCGGGGGGCCCAGCAGCAAAATGTTTTCCCCATGAGCCACAAAGCGGGCCGCTGCCAGTTCGCGGATCTGCGCCTCATTGAGCGCTGGCTGAAAGGAGAAATCGAAGTGACCCTCGCGTCTTGACGAAAGGAAAGCGGGCCAGGCGCGTTTTCATCGTCACATCTCGCTCCACACGGGCACTCACTTCGAGCGCCTTGCACACGATCCAGAAACTCCACATAGGTCCAACTCTCTTTGGCCGCTGGATCGCGCAAGCTGGTCCAGGCGATCTGGCACCCGCGTGAGTTTCAAACGCTCCAGGATCGCTTGCAAGTGCTGATAACGGGGATCGTTCATCGCGACACCTCCCAGAGCACTTGGTCGTAGGCGGAAAGCGGACGCACTTCGACAATGGGGGCATCCCAGAATGGCGAGGGAGTGCTTGGGAGCAGCTCCTGTAGCGCCGAGGCACGCTCTTGGCGTGGGGTAGCAATACCAAGTCGCAGGTCTTGGTCAGCCTGCACGCTCCGCTCCCGCCTCCCAAGCAAGATGCGATGGCGAGCCAGTTCTTGCGGCATTCTGGGAACAAATCACCAACTCCCCCGCTTCGGTGATGTTGACTTGAAGCGCCTTACGAGCATAGGCAGCAGGAACGGAGTAGAGATTGCCTTCATAACTGATGAGGCAATCCTTGCTACTTCTCCTGGTGGTCATCACCCTGGTATCATAGCTGAACGCCTTCGTTGCCGGTTGCAATCCCTCCAATCGCAGTCGTGTAAAGGGAACCTCGCCGGTGGTGCCATGCACGCGCGGGTTGGCAGTGGTGTTGAGCCAGGTCAGCGCTTGCATGTTGAGATCTTCCAAATCCCGAAAATGCAAGCCTGGCCAGAAATTTCCCCGCACATATTTCACCCCATTCTCCACTTTGCCCTTCGTTTGAGGTCGATACGGGAGGCCTCGCTTGCGGGCTGAAACCTGCCACATCGGCAAAGTCGAGGAAGCGGGGATTCCAATGCACCATATCGTCTGCATCACGCCTCTCCACCACACTTTTGAGATTATCATAGAGCAGGTGCCTGGGAACGCCTCCCAAGTACGCAAACGCATGCAGGTGACAACGAATGAACCAGGCGGTATCCGATGAAGTCGTAAAGCGCACATAGCAGGCTCTCGACCAGCCCAGCGTCATGACGAAAGCGTAGAGCCGACAGGTGCGTCCCTGATGGGTGATGAAACCGAAGTGCCCCCAATCCACTTGCCCTTGCTCTCCAGGAGCTGTCTCAAAGCGGATCGAGCCAGACGGTTCCTGTTCCGGGCGTCGATCATGCACAAATTCGCGCACCTTACTTTCTTTGCCAGGATAGCCCTGTGCCAGGATTTCCGCATAGAGCTTGCGGGCGTTCAACACGCCTTCTGCTATACGTCGCTCCAGGTAGGGAGCGTACGCATCGATTTTGCATGGCTTCGCTTGGCGCTGTGGCTTTGGTGGTGAAAGGTCAGGCGCAGTGGCGATGTGCCGAATGGTCTTGCGATCCCGGCCAGTCCGACGGGCAATCTCACTGATTGAGACACCCTTGCGATACAGTTCTCTGATCATGAATCGTTCCTCGAGTGCTAACATGGATTCCCTCCTCAAAACAGTGTGACTACGAAAGCCACATTGCTTTGAGGATATCCCATGCTCCCCAGCTGGGGAGTTTTACCCTGGCACTTATGAGGATTGTACTACTGTTATTAACACTTTAAGGGGTCAGCGCATCCAGACCTGAAAACGGTACGCGAAGGTTTAGAGCGCTGACCCCTTAAAGAAGGGCCAGTCTGTTTGAGGAACACGGTGTTTCGCATAGGCCAAAAACGTGAGATCTCGTGTCCCCCATCCCTGCTGCCGAGCGGATCCTCCGTATGGCCGGGCCTCGCCTACTCGCCCTGCTCCTTCAAGGAGATGAGGTGTTCCACCGTCAGATCGGTGAAGCCTGCCGCACGCCTCGCCCTGATATCATCTGCATCCACCTCGTACGTTTTCAAGGAGATGAGTTGCTTCACGGTCAGATCGGTGAAGCCTGCCTCTCGCAGCGCTCTAATATACTCTGCATCTACCTCATAGTTCTTCAAAGAGATGAGGTGTTCCACGGTCAGATCGGTGAAGCCTGCCTCTTGCAAAGCCCTGACATACTCTGCATCCACCTCGTACGTCGTCAAGGCAATGAGTTGCTTCACGGTCAGATCGGTGAAGCCTGCCTCTCGCAACGCCACAATCTCATCTGCGTCTATCTCATAGTCCTTCAAAGAGATGAGTTGCTTCACGGTCAGATCCCGTAATCCTGCCTCTTGCAACGCCCTGATGTAGTCTGCGTCCACTTCATGGGCCTCCAAAGCAGCCATTTGCTTTCCTGTGAAAGTGGGGAATCCCGCTGTAAGCTGGCTCTGGTCTGGCCGCTGCTCCGCAGAAGCCTGGCTTTGCGCGCTGAGTCGCTCCAGTAATTGATCCGCTTGTTCAATGGTCAGCGAGCCTTCGGCGACCATCTCAAGGATCTTTGTTCGTTCCGGATTTGTCATATCTTTCTCCTCGTGAGAGCAGTCAACACACGAGACTGCACAATTTCGTTTCGTCTGCCTACTTGACGGGGTCACGGTTGTAAACCGCGCGTGCCCAGAAGTAGCCAACCAGGATCAGGCCAATGCACCAGGCGACGGCGAGAACAACGCTGTTGCCGCTGATTGGCGTCCCCAGCAGTAGCCCTCGCAGCGTATCGATGACGGGCGTGAACGGCTGGTACTCGGCGAACCAGCGTACCGTGGCTGGCATCGAGTCCGGGCTGACAAGCGCACTGCTGGTGAACGCCAGAAGCTGGAAGATGAGGGAGAGACTATTGGCTCCCGCTGGCGTTTTGCCCACCAGGCCGAATACCACCCCCATCCACGTGATGGCGAGGGTGAACAGCGCGATGAGACCCAATGCCTCGATCCAGGCGATAGGAGTCGCTGTGGGCCGGAAGCCCATGAGCAGCGCGACGAGGGTGACGAGGCCGACGCTGATCAACGTGCGGATCAGGCTTCCGAGGACCTGGCCGGTCAGCACCGAGGCGCGGAAGATCGCCATAGCACGGAAACGAGTGATGATGCCTTCGCTCAGGTCCATGCAGAGGTTGAGCGCGGTCGTCGCGCACCCGCTGCCCACGGTAAAGATGATGATCCCAGGCGCGAGGTAGTCGATGTAGGCGAAACTCGGCGCCAC
>Ga0209647_1004822_pt1 | contig 10038 bp, 10 predicted proteins | sample GraSoi_2013_60cm_FD_185827 | JGI IMG/M metagenome (GOLD analysis project Ga0209647, IMG submission 185827) | Grasslands soil microbial communities from the Angelo Coastal Reserve, California, USA - Sample 9_17_2013_60cm (SPAdes) (version 2) | ecosystem: Environmental > Terrestrial > Soil >...
TCGCGCGCCAGCCGACATACTGGCTGAGCAGCGTGTCGGCCGGCACGCCCACCACGTTCGCCACGGTGAGCCCGGCGAACATCATCGAAATCGCCGTGGCACGCCGGTCGGGACCGACCATGCCGGCAGCCACCACCGAGCCGATGCCGAAGAAGGCGCCGTGGGGCAGGCCGGTCAGGACACGAGCGACGAGCAGCATCTCGTAGCTCGACGCCATCGCGGCGAGCAGGTTGCCGGCGATGAAGACCACCATCAGGCCGATGAGCACGTTGCGGCGCGGCCACCTCACCGACGCGGCGGTGAGTAGCGGCGCGCCGAACACGACGCCGAGCGCATAGCCGGAGATGAGGTGTCCGGCGGTGGGAATCGATATCTGGAAATCGGCGGCGACCTCGGGCAGCAGGCCCATCATGAGGAATTCGGTGGTGCCGATGCCAAACGCGCCGATCGCCAGCGCCAGCAGAGCCAGGGGCAAGGGTATGCGCTCCGGTTATTCGATACGCTGCCAGCTCGCCGTCGAGCCGGAGTTGCGCATCGCCGTGACCGCTTCGACGGTGTCCGGCCCGAGGTCCTTTTCGTAGACGACACCGTCGGCACCGGCGATGAAGCTCAGGACGCCGGTCACCCGGTACTCGGCCGGATAGGCCGCGATCTTGTTGCCTGCCAGCCTGCGGAAGTAGTAACCGTGGAAAGGCACTTCGTTTGGCTGTGCCTGTGCCTTCCCGGTCGCCAGGGCGCGAGCGCTTGCGATCGCGGCAAGCTCATCTTCGCCGATGCGGCGGGCCAGCACCTCCTGCATTCCCACCTCCGGGTCGAAATGCCAGCTGGCTTTTTCCTGCACCAGCGGAAACGGAAACGGCCAATTCTCCGCGCCGACATAGAGCACCAAGGTGCCGTCGGCCTCGCTCACCAGCCGGTGCATCTCGTCGTATTTGCGCGCGAACTGCTCGCGCTCGCGCCGCTCCTCGGCCTGATCCTGGCCGGACACGAACTCGTTGTCCGCGCCGAGGATCTTCGCCAGGGCAGCCTGGTCGTTGCTGCGAGCCGCCTGGTAGAGGGCGCGGCTCGCCTCTTCGGCCGAAGCAAAGGTGGCGCTCGCGGGTTGCTGCGCCGCGCAGAGCTGGGCGTACAGGGCGATGAGCAGCGCGAAGATCGCGCTGATTTTCAAGTTGCGCATGCTAGGTCTCTCCTTGTCTGATGAACGATTAGCGATGGCCGCCGCCGCCGTGGCCGCCGCCGCCGTGGAAGCCGCCGCCTCCATGCGCCATTCCGCCGCCATGGAAGCCGCCACCCAGGCTGGCATGCCCGCGCCCTGCGTATCCGTGCGCGATGCCGCCGTGGTCGAAGCCGCCGAATGCGCCCGCATGCGCGGGCTCGAAGCCATGGGGCTCGCCGTGAAATCCTGGACCAGGGTGTCCCAGGTGCGCGAAAGTCGGGCTATGCGAGCGCCAAGGGGCGTGGTCGTGCATCACCTCGTGGTGGTGCCAGTCGGAGCCCCAGTGGTGCCAGCCCCAGGCAAAGCCGCCGAACAGGCCGATGCCCAAGCCCAAGCCGAAATACAGGCCCGGCCCCGGATAGTAGATATCCGGCACGGCCACCCAGTCTGGGTACGCGACGAGCGGCGGGCCGTACGCTGCCCACGGGTTGTAGGCGGGCACGTAGACCACCGCGGGATTGGCGGGCTCGATCACTATCGTGCCGCCCTGGTTGCTGACCGTCTGCTGCGACGTACTGCGCAGCGTTCCCGCCGCCTGCGCCCGCTGGCGCAGGACCTGGACCGCGTTCATTACTTGGCCGGCGTCGCTCGTGTAGGCGGCGCCGAGCGCGGAGGTCCAGGCGAGGTTGCGCGCCGCGTTGTCGAGCAACGACGGGAACGGCGTGAGCGCCTTGACGCTCGGATCCCACGGTTGCGAGTCGACCGCCGCCGCGAGCTGCGCGCCCTTAAGGCTCGGGTTCGCGCTCACCCAGTTCGAGGCCTGCACGATCTCGGACGGATAGGTCGAGGCGGCGAGCACCTGCGCGACGAGCTCGTCGGGATACAACGCGATCGGCGCGACGAGCTGCAGCACCTGTTCCGAAGGCTGCGCAGCGAAGGCGGCGGGCGGCGGCGTGCCGTACTGCTCGGCGCCGTAGACGACGGGGTCCTGCGCACAGGCGCTCATAGAGAGGGCGACGGCGACGCAAAGCGCGATGAGGCGATGCTTCGGTGTGTTCATCTGGGTTCCTTGTAAACGTGCGCAGAATCGCGCCCCCCGATGAACCGAGCATTTCGCTCGCATTACCAACGCAATGTGCGGCCTGCGTTACGCGCGTGGCGCTCGAGTCGGCGTGCATGTCGCATCGATTTCAAAGCGGTTACGCCCGAAACGCAGCCGGAAATCCTCGCGCAATCGCGCGGTTTCAAGCTGGGCTATGAAAGTTGGAATCGTCGGCGCCGGCAGGGTCGGCGCGGCCTGCGCGCTGGCGCTCGTTACGCGCGGCTCGGCGCGCGAAATTGTCATCGTCGATCGGACCCGCGCGCGAGCCAAGGCGGTCGCCGCCGATTTGCGCTACGGCGCGCCGCTTTGTCCCGAGGTTGCATTGCACGACGGTGACTACGCTCAGCTTGCCGGCGCGGACCTGGTGATGCTCACTGCCGGGGTGAATGAAAAGAGCGGCGGCGCCACGGACCGCGGCGATCCCGAAGGCCGCCTCAGGCTTCTCGACACGAACGCCGGCATCTACCGGGACATCGTCCCCAAGGTGGTGGCGGCGGCGCCTGCTGCGGTGCTTCTCGTGGTCACCGACCCGCCCGATCCGCTGGCGGATCTCGCGCGCCGGCTGGCGGGACACGACCGCGTGGTCAGCACCGGCACGCTGCTCGACAGCCTGCGTTTCCGCGTGCATCTCGCCGCGCGGCTCGGAGTCGATCCTGCATCGGTTGAGGCCCAGGTCGTCGGCGAGCACGGCACTTCGGAGGTACTGCTCTGGTCGTCGGCCCGAGTGGGCGGCATGCCGGTCACCGAGGCATTGATGCACGACGTGCGGAGCGCCGTCGAGCGCGAGGTGCGCTACGCCAACATTACGATCATCGAAGGCAACGAGGCGAGCCAGTTCGGCATCGGCATCGTCTCCGCCCGTATCGCCGAAGCCGTGCTGCGCGACGAGCGGGCGGTGCTGCCGATCGGCGCCTACAACGCCGGCTACGGCGTCACGCTGTCGCTTCCGAGCATCGTCGGCCGCGAAGGCGTCAGCCGCATCCTCCAGCCGGCGATGTCCGACGAGGAACGGCGCTCCCTCGCCCAAAGCGCCGAGGTGCTTCGCCGAGCTTTACAGAGGATCACGTCATGACCGCTACTGCCGATGCACTGCTCCTGGCGCGCCTGCAATTCGCCACCAACATGTCGTTCCACATCCTGTTCCCGGCGATCTCGATCGGGCTGGCGTGGCTGGTCCTCTACTTTCGCCTCCGCGCGAACTACAGCGGCGAAGCGCGCTGGGCCGAGACCTACACCTTCTGGGTGAAGATTTTCGCCCTCACCTTCGCGCTGGGCGTGGTCTCCGGCGTGACAATGAGCTTCCAGTTCGGCACCAACTGGCCGGGGTATATGAAGACGGTCGGCAATATCGCGGGCCCCCTGCTTTCCTACGAAATTCTCTTCGCCTTCTTTCTCGAGGCCGCCTTCCTCGGCGTGATGCTCTTCGGTGGGCAGCGCGTCTCGCCGCGCATGCATGCGGTGGCCGCCTTCCTGGTCGCGCTCGGCACCACGATTTCGGCGTTCTGGATCCTCGCGCTCGACAGCTGGATGCAGACCCCGGCCGGCTTCGCCATGATCGACGGCCAGGCGCACGTCACGAGCTGGCTGGCGGTGATTTTCAACCCGTCCTTTCCTTATCGGTTCACCCACATGCTGCTCGCCTCGGGGCTGACTGTGGCGTTCCTCGTCGCGGGGATCTCGGCGTACCGCTGGCTGCGCGGGCAGCGCAGCGCGGATGTCCAGGCGGCGCTGCGCACCGCAGTGCGGCTCGCCGCCGTGCTCATCCCGCTGCAGATCGCTGCCGGCGACCGGCACGGCCTCAATACGCTGGAGCACCAGCCGGCCAAGATTGCGGCGATGGAAGGCCTGTGGCAGAGCGCGCGCGGCGCGCCGATGGTCCTCTTCGGCGTGCCCGACGAAACGCTGCGCGCCAACCGCTACGAGATTGCGATCCCGCATCTGGCGAGCGTCTATCTGACGCACTCGCTCGACGGCGAGATCAAGGGCCTCGACGACTTCGCCGACCACCCGCCGGTGGCGCCGGTGTTCTTCGCTTTTCGCGTCATGGTCGGCATGGGCATGCTGATGCTCTTCGTGTCGTGGTTCGCGGCGTGGAAGCTGCGCCGGGGAAGACCGCTGACCGCAGGCCTGGCGCGCGTTCTGGTCGCCATGACATTCGCGGGCTGGGTTGCGGTGCTGGCCGGCTGGTACACGACGGAAGTCGGACGCCAGCCCTGGCTCGCGACCGGAGTTCTCCGGACCGCGGACGCAGCTTCGTTGGTCCCCGCCCCGATGATCGCGACCACGCTTGCGATGTATGTGGCGCTGTACGCCTTCCTTCTCGTGTCGTACGTCTCGGTTCTGTTCTACCTCGCCGGCAAGGCGAGCCCGCTACGCGCTTCCCTGGAGATGCAGCATGCATGAGCTTTCCCAACCCGGCGGCTGGCTGCCGCTCGTGTTCATGGCGCTGATGGGCATGGCGATGCTCGTCTACGTCGTTCTGGACGGCTACGACCTGGGGGTCGGAATCCTGCTGGGTTTCGCGGCCGACGCGGAAAAGGACGCGATGGTGGAGTCGATCGGACCGTTCTGGGACGCCAACGAGACCTGGCTGGTGCTCGGCATCGGCCTCCTGCTGTCGGCGTTTCCAATCGCGCACGGCATCATCCTCGGCGAGCTTTACCTGCCGGTGGCGATCATGCTGCTCGGGCTCATCCTGCGAGGCGTCGCCTTCGACTTCCGCATGAAGGCGCGCGCCGTTCGGAAAGGCTGGTGGAACGGCGCCTTCCATGCCGGCTCGCTGATCGCGGCGCTCGCGCAAGGCGTGATGCTCGGCCGCTACGTCACCGGGTTTCAGCCCGGGGCCTGGGCGTGGGCATTCGCCTTGTTCGTCGGCGTGAGCCTTGCCGCCGGGTACTCGCTGCTCGGGGCGTGCTGGCTGCTCATGAAGACCGAAGGCGAGCTGCAGCGCCGCGCGGTGGCCTGGGCGCGGCGCAGTCTGTGGCTTGCGGCTGCGGGCATTGCGGCCATCTCCGTGGCGACGCCGCTTGTCAGCAGCTTCGTGTTCCATAAGTGGTTCTCGTTCCCTAACATCGTGCTGCTTGCGCCGGTGCCGCTGATGACGGCCGTGCTGTTCGCGATGGTCGGCGTCACGCTCGCGCACCAGCCGCGCGCGGACGAGGCCTGGGCGTGGCTTCCGTTCGCCGGGTCGGTAGGCATCTTCGTTCTGGCGTTCTTCGGGCTCGCCTTCAGCATCTTCCCGTTCGTCATCGTCGACCGCATGACCCTCTGGCAGGCCGCGGCCGCACCCAAGTCGCTGATCTTCATCCTCGTGGGTGCGCTCATCACGCTGCCCGTGATGGCCGCCTCCGCCGCGTACACCTATTGGGTATTCCGCGGCAAGGCGCGCACGCTGTCGTACTGAAAGGATCAGGCATGAAATTGCAAAGCATCGATCCAAGCACCGGCGAGCTCATCGAGAGCTTCGACGAGATCAGCGACGCGGAGCTGGAAGCGGCTCTGGCGCGGGCGCAGCAGGCCTTCCGTGCCTACCGCACGACCTCGTTCGCTGCGCGCGCCGGCTGGCTCTCCAAGGCCGCACAGATCCTGGAAGGCGAGAAGGACAAGTGGGCGCACGTGATGACCCGGGAAATGGGCAAGACCTACAAGGCGGCAGTGGCGGAAGCGGAGAAATGCGCCTGGGCCTGCCGCTATTTTGCAGAAAACGGCGAGCGCTTCCTCGCCGACGAGGCGATCGAGACCGATGCGGACAAAAGCTACGTGCGCTACCTGCCGCTCGGGCCGGTGCTCGCGGTGATGCCGTGGAACTTCCCGTTCTGGCAGGTGATGCGCTTTGCGGCTCCGGCCTTGATGGCAGGCAACGTTGGGCTGCTCAAGCATGCCTCGAACGTTCCGCGCTGCGCGCTTGCGCTGCAGGAGATCTTTCGCCGCGCCGGCTTCCCCGCGGGCGCGTTCCAGACGCTGCTCATGAGCTCGAAGCGCGTCGCGCGAGTGATCGCCGACGAGCGCGTCAAGGCCGTCACGCTCACCGGCTCGGACCTCGCCGGCTCGCAGGTCGCCGAGCAGGCCGGCAAGCACATCAAGAAGAGCGTCATGGAGCTGGGCGGCTCCGATCCATTCATCGTCCTGCCGAGCGCGGACCTGGACACGGCCGTCAGGACCGCGATCACCGCACGCAACCTCAACAACGGCCAGTCGTGCATCGCCGCAAAACGCTTCATCGTGCACGCGCAGATCTACGACGAGTTCGAGCGGCGCATGGTGGAGGGGCTCGAGCGGCTCAAGGTGGGCGACCCGATGCGCGAGGACACCGACGTCGGCCCGCTCGCCACCGCGCAAATCCTGGAAACCGTCCAGCGCCAGGTCGACGAGTCGGTTCAGGCCGGCGCGCGCCTCCTCGCGGGCGGCAAGCGCCTGGACCGTCCGGGCAATTTCTACCCGGTCTCGGCCCTGGCCGGGATACCGCAGGGCGCTCCGGCTTATCGGGAAGAGGTGTTCGGTCCGGTGGCGCTGCTCTTCAAGGTGCGCGATCTGGGCGAGGCAATCGAGCTCGCGAATTCCAGCGCTTACGGCCTGGGCTCGAGCGTCTGGACCAGCGACGAGGAGGAACGCCGGCGCTGCGTCGACGAGTTGGAAGCGGGCTCGACCTTCATCAACGCCATGGTGGTCTCGGACCCGCGCCTGCCCTTCGGCGGGGTCAAGCGCTCCGGCTATGGGCGCGAGCTCTCACGCGACGGCATCCGCGAGTTCGTCAACGTCAAAGCCGTGTCCATTACCGAGCGGGCCTCAGGCGCGGGCAGTCATACCGAATAAGAATCTCAGTTGAGTGCTTGCACCGCCACGCTGAAGACGTAGCCGGCGCCGCGCTCGGTGCGGATGTATTGCGGGCGCGCCGGGTCGGGCTCGATCTTGCGGCGCAGCCTGAGGATCTGCACGTCGACCGAGCGGTCGTAGACCTCGGCGCCGTTGAGCCGCGACAGATCGAGCAGCTGCTCGCGCGACAGCACGCGCTGCGGCGCGGCGCAGAACGCCTGCAACAGGTTGTATTCGCCGAGGGTCAGCTCGACACTGCTGCCGTCGGGCGAGATCAGGCGGCGCCGGCCGAGGTTGAACTCCCAGCCAAGGAAGCGATAGGCACGGCGCCGGTCGGTTTTCGACGGCAGCAGCTCGCGCGCGATGCGATGGCGGCGCAGCACCGCGCGGATGCGCGCGAGCAGCTCGCGCTCGCTGAAGGGCTTGGTGATGTAGTCGTCGGCGCCGAGCTCGAGGCCCATCACGCGGTCGGCCTCGTCCTGCTTGCCGGTGACGATGATGATCGGCACCTCGGACTCCTCGCGCAGCCTGCGCGCGAGCTGCATGCCGTCCTCCGAGGCCAGGCGCAGGTCGAGCACTACGAGATCGATCGCGCGCTCGGCGAGCGCCTGCGCCATCTCGGCGCCGGTGGCCACCGTAGTGACCTGCAGGTCATTCTTGCCGAGGTATTCGGCAACCAGCTGGCGCATCGCAGGATCGTCGTCGATCGCAAGGACATGGGTTGTGGCCATCGCGGGCCTCCTTTACGCCATTGCACTGCCTGCGCATGTCTGCGCCATTGCGCGACGGTTACAGCTGAAACACAGGGACTAGCGGCTCGCTTGAATCTCTAGCTGCGACAGGTACGCGGCTGCTTCCTGGATCTGTTGCTCCTCCAGCGTCGCCGCGACAGCAGTCATGGTGCCGGGTTGCGGGGTCTTCTCCCGTGCGCGCGCCTGGAATTCGTGCAGCCGGTCGATCACGAACTGTGCGGGTTGGCCCGCGATCCGCGGAAAGCGGGCGCCGTTGCCGGCGCCTTGCGCCGCATGGCAGCTGAAGCATGCGGCGGCATTGTCGGCTCCGGTCTCCGCAAGCCGCTTTCCCGCGAGCACCAGCTGCGCTGACGGTGACACGGCGGCCCGTACCAGCGGTGGGCTTTGCTGCGAAAAATAGTCGGCGAGGCGGGCGATTTCGGCGTCGCTGAGATTCCGCGCGATCGGCTGCATGATCGGGCTGGCGCGCGTCCCCGCCTTGAACATGGAGAGGGCGTGGCTCATGTAGTCGGCGTTCTGTCCCGCGAGGCGCGGCACGCCGTTCGGGCCGCCCTCACCTTGGCTGCCGTGGCACGCGGCGCACACGGGAAGTGCCGCGTCGGCCGGCGCAGGCTGCGCCCGCGCAGTCCCGAGGCTGATACTGAGCAGCAACCCCGCTAGAAAGATGTGCTTCCTCATTGCGCTCGCGCCGGCGGCGCCATGAACTCCGGCCCTATCGGGTCGGTGATCCGCTCGCGCAGCACGCGGTCGATTTCGGCCTTGACGTCGGCGCCGAGCGACCAGCCGCCCACTTCGGCGACCGGGCCGAGCTGGTTCGGATGGCGTGCGCCCCAAAGCGCGGCGCTGACGCCCTGGTCGAGCATCCAGCGCACCGCGAGATGGATCACGTGCTTGGCATAGCGGTACTCAGCAAGCAGGTCGAGGCGCTGGACCGCGGCGAGATACTGGTCGAAGCGCGGCTGCTGGAATTTCGGGTCGTTCTGGCGCAAATCGTCGCCGCTGAAGGCCGTATCGCGTCGCATGCGCCCGGAGAGCAGCCCCCGGCATAGCGCGCCGTAGCCAAACACCGCGATCCTGTTCCTGCGGCAATAGGGCAGGAGCTCGTCTTCGATGCCGCGCTCGAAAAGGTTATAGGGCGCCTGCAGCACGTGCAGCGGCGCCTCGCGCCGGAACACTTCCATCTGCGCGACCGAGAAATTGCTTACGCCGATGGCGAGAATCTTTCCCTGCCGGTACAGCTCGGCCATGGCCGAGGCGGTTTCCTCGACCGGCACCAAAGGATCGGGCCAGTGCACCTGATAGATGTCGATGTAGTCGGTGCGCAGGCGCCGGAGCGACTCGTCGACCTCGTGCAGGATGCGCGCACGGCTCGCGTTGCGGAACACCTGGCCATCGCGCCACTCGAGGCCGGCCTTGGTCGCGATCACCGCGCGCGAGCGCAGTCCCGGCGTGGAAAGCGCCTTGCCGACGACCTCCTCCGAGTGGCCGAAGCCGTAGGCCGGCGCCGTGTCGACGAGGGTAATGCCGCGGTCCAGGGCGGCGCGGATCGTCCAGATGGACTCCATCACGTCGCTGCCGCCCCACTTCCAGCCGCCGATGGCCCAGGTGCCCAGCGCGATGCGCGAGACCTCGACGCCGGTGCCGGGAATCGCGGTGAATTCCATGTTGAGATCGAGAAACTTGGCGTTGCTGCCCATGTCCGGTGGGCTCCTATCGTGTGCTGTCGTAATCATTCTGGTTGCGCATGCGCGCCTTGATGTCTGCCTGCCAGTCGGCTTTGGCGCCGCCAGCCTGCGGACTGTCCCAGGGCTCGAGGTTGGTCTCGGCCTGGCTGCGCTCGCCGCACCCCGCCAGCGCGGTGGCACAGAGGACGATCGTCAGCAAAAGCGTACGCATGACGGGATGCTGAGGCGCGCGCATTGCTGGCGCGTTTCGCGCTCCCGCAATGGAATTACCGGTGCAACATCTCCGTAGCGCACGTCACAAAAGGGATTGAAACGGTCTACCGGGCCGATAGCAGCGGGTTCAGCCCGCTGCGCGTCACGCGGCCGTAGAGCTCGCGGCCGAGCGCCTGCTCGCAGAGCTCGGCGGTGGCGAGCAGGCCGTCGAGGTCGACGCCCGTGGCGATGCCCATCGATTCGAACAGGTTCACCAGGTCCTCGGTGCACACGTTGCCGGTGTGCCCGCCGCCGTATTTGACCTTCGCCGGATGCCCG
>Ga0209647_1004824_pt1 | contig 10033 bp, 6 predicted proteins | sample GraSoi_2013_60cm_FD_185827 | JGI IMG/M metagenome (GOLD analysis project Ga0209647, IMG submission 185827) | Grasslands soil microbial communities from the Angelo Coastal Reserve, California, USA - Sample 9_17_2013_60cm (SPAdes) (version 2) | ecosystem: Environmental > Terrestrial > Soil >...
CGCCAGGGATGATTCAGGGCACGAACATCCCTGACGAGGCGGTCCGGCTGCACTATTCGAACACGGGGGTCTTCGGCCAGGCGCAGTACGCCGTGACGCCGTCCGTGGCCGTCACGCTGGGCGCGCGCGGCGACTACAACAGCCGCTATGGCGCCAGCTTCAACCCGCGCGCGGGCATCGTCGCGCATCCCTTCGATGGCACCACCATCAAGATCCTCGCGGGACGCGCGTTCCTGGCGCCCTCGCCGTACCAGACCTATGGGCACTACGGCTCCTTCTATTCCACCGACGGGGGCCGGACGTACGCCTCGCGCTACTGGCACGTGCCGAATCCGGATCTGAAGCCTCAACGGACTAAGACGCTCGAGCTCGGCCTGCAGCAGGCGCTGGGCGGGAGCCTGCAACTCTCCGCGTCCGGCTTCGTCTCCCGCTCCACGAATCTGATCAAGGACGCGGACGCCGATCGCGCCTACGCCGGGACCTACCGCGGCTGGCCCGTGGATTACATCGAGTTCCCGGTCAATGAAGGGCAGGCGACGTTGTACGGCGGAACGTTCGGTTTCGACTTCCTTCATGTCGTCGATCTCGACCGCCGCATCTCGGCCCACGGCGGCGTCACGTTTGTGGACGGCCGCACGACTGAGGGTGCCCCGGCCGAATCGGACAACCTGCTTCCTCTCGGGGCGATGGCGCCCGTGCAGCTCCGGCTTGGCGCGGACGTCGACTGGCGGCGCTGGAGCCTCGCGCCGCGGCTGTCGGTCGAGAGCGCGCAGCGTCTGATCGCGCCCACGGCCGCTCTGACCCGGCGCACGCTGCCCGGTTACGCGACACTCGACGTCAACATTCGCCGCCGCGAGGTGGTCCGTTCGACGTCCGCTATCGCTCCATCAACGCGCGCGCGTATCTCAACCCCGAAGAGCTGGTAGGCGCGCCGCAGAATCCCCGCCGGGTCACCGTCGGATTTGACGTGCGGTTCAAATGAGACAGCCTCTGACCCGGATCCTGTCTCTCGTGCTCGCCGGCGCCGCGCTGTCGATCGCGCCGCCCGCGGCGGCGCAAGACGTCAGCATCCCGTCGCTGAAGGCGGCCTTTCTGGCGAACTTCGCGAAATTCGCCGAGTGGCCCGACGATGCGGTGCCCCCCGGACGAGTCTTCACCTTCTGCGTCGCGGGCGACAAGACCGTCGCCTCGGCGCTCGAGCGGGACATCAAACTGCATCCCGGGCCGGGGCCCGTGAACGTCGCGTTCGTGACGGTTGACGGACCCCTGCGGTCGTGCCAGCTGCTCTACCTGGGAGGCCTGGATCTGCGGCAGTCGGGGCGTGTCATCGAGGCCCTCAAAGGCGCCCCGGTCTTCACCGTGGGCGATGTCAGTGGATTCGCGGAACTGGGTGGCGTGGCGCAGCTCAGGCTCGAGAACGGCCGGATGCGCTTTGCCATCAACCCGGCGGCGGCGCAGCGCGCGCACCTCGCCCTGAGCGCCAAGTTGCTGAGCCTGGCGACACTTGTGAAGGATGGGTCCGATGCAACGCGTTAGTCGCTGGTTCCGGAATCTGCCCCTCGCGCGAAAGCTCGTCACGATTGGCGTCGCGACCAGCGCCACCACGGTGCTCGCGGCCTGCGTCACGATTCTGGCTTACGACGTCGTGAGCTCCCACGATCGGCTCGCGCGCGAAGTTGCCCTGCTGGCCGACGTCCTCGGCTCCAACTCGACCGCCGCGCTCGCCTTCAAGGATCCCGCCAGCGCCAACGAGATCCTCGGCGCCGTCGCCGCCAACGAGCACATCGCCTACGCGGCCATCCGGCTGCCGGATCAGTCGCTCTTCGCCATCTACGATCGCGTCGACGCCGTGCGCGCGTCCACCTGGCAGGAGACAAAGCTGCCCGCAGACCCCCATAGCTGGCGGGCGCTGCTGGATCGGTGGCTGGTGCTCGAGCGGCCGATCACGCTGAAGGGCGAAGTGGTGGGGACGCTGCTCGTGATCTCCGACACGGGCGAAGTCGAGGCGCGCGCCCTCCGGTTCGGCGGCATCATCCTGTGCGTGCTGATCGGCGCCGTGGCCCTGGCGTTCGGCCTTGCCTACAAGCTCCAGGGAGCGATTTCCGCCCCGCTGCTGCGCCTGAACGCCGCCACGCAGGTGGTCACGTCCGAGCACCGGTACGACCTGTCGGTCGCGAAGGCCGGAGAGGACGAAATCGGCGCGCTCATCGACGGCTTCAACGGGATGCTCCGGACAATCCAGGCGCGGGACGGCCAGCTGCGCGAGCACCAGGAGCAGCTCGAGCAGACCGTGGAGGCGCGCACGCTGGAGCTGCGCGCCACCAACGTGGATCTCACCACGGCCCGGGACAACGCGATGGCGGCGAGCCGGGCGAAGAGCGAATTCCTGGCCAACATGAGCCACGAGATCCGGACGCCGATGAACGGCATCATCGGGATGACGGAGCTTGCGCTCGACACCGGCCTCGACGATCAGCAGCGCGACTACCTCTCGACCGTGAAGGCCTCGGCCGACTCGCTCCTGACGATTCTGAACGACATCCTCGACTTCTCGAAGATCGAATCGCGAAAGCTGGAGCTGGAGGCCATCGGGTTCTCCCTGAGGGACCTGGTGGCCCAGACGCTGAAGCCGCTGGCCCTCAAGGCCGATCAGAAGGGGCTCGAGCTGCTGTGCGATGTTCATCACGACGTGCCGGCAGGGATCGTCGGCGATCCGGGACGGCTGCGCCAGGTGCTGTCCAACCTGATCGGCAACGCCACGAAGTTCACTGCGCGCGGCCACATCCTGCTGGAAATCGGCCAGCACGCGCACGGGGCCGGCTGCACGATGCTGCACTTCACGGTCACCGACACCGGCATCGGCATTCCTGCGGAGAAGCACGGGACGATCTTCGAGGCTTTCAGCCAGGCGGACGGATCCACCACGCGGCAGTACGGAGGTACGGGGCTGGGGCTGACGATTTCCGCGACCCTCGTCCAGATGATGGGCGGCCGGATCTGGGTGGAGAGCGCGGCCGGCCAGGGCAGCGCGTTTCACTTCACGGCCGCGTTCGACGTCAGGGAGCTCGAGACGCCCAAGCTCCTGCCCGAACCGCTGCTGGCCGACCTCCCGATCCTCGTCGTCGACGACAATCCGGTCAACCGCCGCATCCTCCACGCCCAGCTGACACGCTGGCAGACGCGGCCCACGTGCGTGGCCAGCGGGCAGTTGGCGCTGAAGGCGCTCAGGACGGCGGCGGACGCCGGCGCGCCGTTCGTGCTGGTGCTGCTCGATGCGAACATGCCCGGCATGGACGGCTTCGACGTCGCCGAACAGATCGCGGCGAACCCGGACCTGTCGGGTCTCTCGATCATGATGCTGACCTCGTCGGGCAAGTACGGGGATTCCGAGCGAGCCCGCGCGCTGGGCATCTCGGCCTATCTGACGAAACCCATCGATGCGGCGGGCTTGCACGAGGCCATCTGCCGTGTGCTGGAAGGCGCGGCGATTCCCGGCCTGTCGCGTCCGGCGACACCGACGTCGGGGAAGGGCCTGGCGCGCCCGCTCCGGATCCTGCTCGCCGAAGACAACGTCGTCAATCAGCGCGTGGCAGTCGGGCTGTTGACGAAACGCGGCCATGCGGTCACGGTCGCGAACAACGGCGTCGAGGCGCTGGCGGCGCTCGAGCGGGCGAGCGTTGACCTGATTCTCATGGACATCCAGATGCCGCAGATGGGCGGATTCGAGGCGACGGCGGCGATTCGGGCGCGCGAGCGCGAGTCGGGCGGCCATGTCCGCATCGTCGCGATGACGGCGCACGCGATGACGGGCGATCGCGAGCGGTGCCTCGCCGGGGGTATGGACGGCTACCTGTCGAAGCCGATCGACCCCACGCTCCTGTTCGCCACGGTGGAACATGACGCGGCGGGGTCGCCGGAGGCGGCGGCGCCGGCGCCCGCGACGATGGCGTCGCCGATCGACCGCGAGGCGCTGATGGCGCGTGTCGGGGGGGACGAGGAGCTGTTCGCCGAGGTCATCCAGCTGTTTCTTCTGGATTGTCCCGCGCGCGTGGCGGCGATCAAGGCGGCCGTCGAGAGCGGGGATCCGGAGGAGGTCCGTCTCGCGGCCCATGCGCTCAAAGGATCGGCCGGCAATCTGTCGGCCACGGCCCTGACGTCGGCCGCGAGGACGCTGGAGCGCATCGGCGCCGAAGAGCGGCTGGAGGCCGCGCCGGCGGCCTTCCGCAACCTGGCCGCGCAGGCGGTGCTCGCCATGGACATCCTTCGGCAATGGGTGCCGGCTCCGGTGGACGCCCAGTGATGGGCGCGCCCGAGTCGAAGCGGAAGCTGATCCTGATCGAGCTGGTGGTCGGCTTTTCGGTGCTCGGCGCGATTCTCGTCGCGACCGGCTGGCTGGCGGTCGCGCGGATGGCGAAGCTCAACGCGGACCTGGACCAACTGGTCACGAACCGGTGGCAGTCCGTCCAGCTCTCGCGGGAGGCGCTGGGCTACTCGAATGCGAACCACCGGATCACGATGGAGCTCTTCCTGGTCAGCGATGGCGCCCAGATCCAGGCGCTGCGCACGGAGCGTGCCGCGAACTCGGCGCGGATCGCCACACTCGTCGACCAGTTGCAGGCCCGGGCCGATTCCGCCCAGGAACGCGATCTGCTGGCGGATGTCCGCGCCAACCGTGGTCCGTACGTGCAGAGCTATCTCAACGCGCTGCACCTGCTGCTGGACGAACACGATCCGAAATACGCGCGCGTCGCGCTCGTCGGGGAAACGCTCCCGTATCTCGCCCTCTATCACGCGGCCTGGGACCGGTTCGTCGATTACGAGGGCGCCCTGATGAATCAGGCCGCGGGCCGCCGCGCAGAGCTGTATGCGGCGACGCGCCGTCGCGTGCTGTCGCTCCTCGCGCTGGGCGCGGTGGTGGCCGTCTTCGTGACGGTCGTCGTGACGCAGCGCGTGCGCCACTCGCTCGCGGAACAGGGACGGGCCGAAGAGGCGCTGCGGCGTCATCAGGACCTGCTGGAGGAGCGCGTCGCCAATCGCACCGCCGATTTGTCGGCGCTCAACGATGATCTCTCGCGCGCGCGTGACGCGGCGATGGAAGCCAGCCGCGCGAAGAGCGAGTTCCTGGCCAACATGAGCCACGAGATCCGGACGCCGATGAACGGCATCATCGGGATGACGGAGCTTGCGCTCGACACCGGCCTCGACCACCAGCAGCGCGACTATCTCTCGACCGTGAAGGCCTCGGCCGACTCGCTCCTCACGATTCTGAACGACATTCTGGATTTTTCGAAGATTGAATCGCGAAAGCTGGAGCTGGAGGCCATCGGGTTCTCTCTGAGGGACCTGGTGACCCAGACGCTGAAGCCGCTGGCCTTCAAGGCCGATCAGAAAGGCCTCGAGCTGCTGTGCGACGTTCAGGACGACGTGCCGGCAGGGATCGTCGGCGATCCGGGACGGCTGCGCCAGGTCCTCTCGAACCTGATCGGCAACGCCACGAAGTTCACCGAGCGCGGCCACATCCTGCTGGAGGTCCGTCAGGATGCGCACGCGGCCGGCCGCACGACCCTCCACTTCACGGTCACCGACACCGGCATCGGCATTCCCGCGGAGAAGCACCAGACGATCTTCGAGGCCTTCAGCCAGGCGGACGGATCGACCACCCGGCGGTTCGGGGGCACCGGGCTCGGGTTGACGATCTGCGCGACGCTCGTCCAGATGATGGGCGGGCGCATCTGGGTCGAGAGCGCGGCCGACGAGGGCGCGTCGCTGCACTTCACCGCGGCCTTCGACGTCGCCGAGCTTGACGCGCCGGGGCGCGCGTGCGAGCCGCCGCTCGCCGATCTGCCGGTACTGGTCGTCGACGACAATCCGGTCAATCGGCGCATCCTCCACGCCCAGCTGACGCGGTGGCAGGCGCGTCCGACCTGCGTGGCGAGCGGCCATCTGGCGCTGCACGCGCTCGCCGGCGCGGCGGAGGCCGGCACCCCGTTCGTCCTCGTCATCCTCGACGCGAACATGCCGGCCATGGATGGGTTCGACGTGGCGGCCCGGATCGCCGCGCGGCCGGAGCTGGCCTGGCCCGCCGTCATGATGCTGACATCGTCGGGTCAGTACGGAGACGCGGCGAGGGCCCGGGAGCTGGGCATCTCGGCGTACCTGACGAAGCCGGTCGACTCGGCGGGCCTCCACGGCGCCATCCGCCGGGTGCTCGAAGGTGTGGCCGCGCAGCGCGCAACCGAGCCCGCCCGGCTGCCGTCCGCCGGTGCGCCGCGCCCGCTTCGCATCCTGCTGGCGGAAGACAACATCGTCAATCAGCGCGTGGCCGTCGGCTTGTTGACGAAGCGCGGCCACGACGTCCTCGTGACGAACGACGGCGTCGAGGCGCTGGCGGCGCTCGAGCGGGCGACCGTCGACCTGATTCTCATGGACATCCAGATGCCGCGGATGGGCGGATTCGAAGCGACGGCGGCGATCCGGGCGCGCGAGCGCGAGTCGGGCGGCCACGTCCGCATCGTCGCGATGACGGCGCATGCGATGACGGGCGATCGCGAGCGGTGCCTCGCCGGCGGTATGGATGGCTACGTGTCGAAGCCGATCGACCCCGCGATCCTGTTCGCGACAGTGGAACACGACGCGGCCGCGTCGCCGGAGGCGGCGGAACCGTCGCCCGCGACGATGGCGTCGCCGATCGATCGCCAGGCGCTGATGACGCGGGTCGGCGGGGACGAGGAGTTGTTGCTGGAGATCATCCAGCTGTTTCTCCTGGATTGTCCCGCGCGCGTCGCGGCCATCAAGGCGGCCGTCGAGGGCGAGGATCCGAACGAAGTCCGCCTCGCGGCCCATGCGCTCAAGGGATCGGCCGGCAATCTGTCGGCCACGGCGCTGACGTCGGCCGCGCGGACGCTGGAGCGCATCGGCGCCGAACGGCGGCTGGACGCCGCGCCCGCGGCCTTCCGCGACCTGGTTGCGCAGGCGGCGTTCGCGATGGACGTCCTTCGGCAGTGGGTGCCGCTTCCTGTGGACCTGATGTGATGCGCGCGCTAGTAGCTGACGACGATCTCGCGACCGTGGCCCTGCTGCAGCGCACGCTCGAGCGCTGGGGCCTGGACGTGATCGTCGCGCACGATGGCACTGAAGCCTGGAAAGCCGTGGAGGAGGATTCGGGCATCGGGCTGGCGGTGCTGGATTGGAGCATGCCGGGGCTCGACGGCCCGGAGGTCTGCCGTCGCATCCGCGCCGACCCCGCCCGCGCGCATCTTCACGTGCTGCTGCTCACCGCCCGCGAAGGCCGGGCCGATGTGATCGCCGGCCTCGACGCCGGCGCCGACGACTACTTGAGCAAGCCGTTCGATCCCGAAGTGCTTCGCGCCCGCGTCCACGTGGGCCTGCGCGTGCTCAAGCTGAAGGAGCGCCTGGCGGAGCGGGTCGCCGAGCTCGAGACCGCTCTCTCAAAGGTCAAGCAGCTGCACGGCCTGCTGCCCATCTGCAGCTACTGCAAGCACGTCCGCACGGACGGGGACTACTGGGAACAGGTCGAGCAATACGTCTCGGACCACACGGATCTCCAGTTCAGTCATGGCGTCTGCCCCTCGTGCTATGACAAGGTCGCGGCGGACATGGAGCGGTGAGGCGTCGAATCCCTCATCTCGAATCCCGATGAGCGATCAGGGATCGAGGATTCGCGCGTCTCAGAGCGCAAGCCCAAGCTGCTGGACCACGTACTCGCGGTTCGCGGTGGCGCTCGCCTTCGGGGAGCCCCCGGGGTCCACGACGCGATCGAGCTCGACGATGGCCCAGCCGTCGAAGCCGATGTCTTTCAGCGCGGCGACGCAGCCCTTCACGTCGACGCGGCCGCGGCCGAGCTCCACCCATTGGTAGCCTGGCGCCGCGTCGATCGGCCTGACGTCCTTCAGGTGCACGACCTTGATCGCCTTGCCATAGCGGCGGATCGCCTTGACGGGATCGCCGCCCCCCTGCTGGTAGTGCGCGATGTCGAACAGCAGCCCGACGGAGCTCGCTGCGCTGTCCGCCATGATGGCCTCGATGGCCTCGGGCGGCTCTCCGGTGCTGTTCATGTGATGGTGGTACACCAGCGGCACGCCGATGGCGCCCGTCCGCTCGCCCAGCCGGTTCAGCATGTCGGCGAGCGCCTTGTAGTCGTCCGGCGTGACGGGCCGATCCTTGGGCTTCTCGTCGATGACCTGGAGGAACTGGCCGCCGGCGTCACGCACGAACGCCGCGTGCGCGAGGTGCAGGTCGATCTGCGCGGCACGGTCCGCCGGCTGGTACTTCAGGTTGCCGCTCGAGAGCACGGCAAGGGTGAGGCCCCGCTTCGCCAGACGATCCTTCAGTGCCGCCGGCCTGGCGCCATAAGTGTCGAAGGCCGTCGCGCGGAGCTGGATGGCCTTGAACCCGACGTCGGCGATCTCGTCGATCGCCTGATCGTCCTTGCCGCCCCAGGTGATAGCGGCGTAGCCGGGCCGGATGCGCGCGGCAGCGTCTTCCGCCAGGACGACGCCACGCGAGTCCACAAGGGATGCGATTCCCACGGCACCGAGCGTTGCGAGGAAGTCACGTCGCGCGGGATCAGACATGCGAGATCTCCATGGCAGGCGTGCCGCGGCGCGGCAGGAACGCGATGGCGAGCGTGCCCGCCAGCGCGACGGCGATGAGCAGCAGGAATCCGGTGCGGTAGCTTCCGGTCGTATCCCGCAGGTAGCCGACCAGCATCGGGAACGTCGCTTCCGCGACGCCATCGGAGGTCAGGATGACGCCGAGCAGCCGGCCGAGGATCTTCACTCCGAACAGTTCCGCGGCCATGAGCGGAATGATCATGTATTCGCCGCCGAGGCCGAGGCCGAACAGCACCGCAAAGGCGTACAGGGCGGCGGGCGACCGCGCGAAGAAGAGCAGCGGAATCGATCCCGCGATCAGCACGTAGATGAGCAGCATCACGTGCTTGCGCGGGATCCGGTCGGCCAGCCATCCCATCAGGAGACGCCCGGCGATGCTGCAGGCGAGCACGGTGGAGGCGATGGAGGCCGCCGCGGTCTGCGAGAACTTGAGGTCGAGGCTGAGGAACAGTTTCAGGTGCTGGTTGGTGCCGCCGACGGCGCCGATCGAGCACATGCTACCAAGCGCCAGGAGATAGAACGCGGGGTTCCGGAAGAGATCGCCCATCGGCGTGACGGACGTCGGGAGCCCTGACCCTGTCCGGCCGCCGGCGTCCGGTTCGTCGCGCACGAAGTAGGCCATGGGCAGCGCCAGCGCAACGATCAGGATCCCGAGGACCTGCAGGGCGCCGCGCCACCCGAACGCGATCACGAGGCGCGGCGAAAGAATCAGGACGAGATACCCGCCGATGCCAATGCCGAGATAGGCGAACCCCATCGCCTTGCCGCGAGACGTGTCGAACCAGCGCGAGAGCAGCACCTGGTTGGGCAGCGGTCCACCGCAGACATAGCCCAGCGCGTTCAGGAGGTAGAAGGTGTAGAACATCCACAGCGACGTCATGTGCGCCAGTCCGATGAGCGCGATGCCGGCCATCAGGATGCCGGCCATCATCAATCGCCGCGGACCGAAGCGATCGATCACCCAGCCGGCCATGAAGCCGAACAGCGGCCCCACGAGGAGCTTGCTGAGCGCGTTGCCCGAGGTCACCTGCGCGCGCGACCAGCCGAAGTCCCGGACCATGAAGTCGTAGTAGAAGGGCAGACCGTAGAGCGCGAGCCCGACAATCGAAAAGAGCGCGACGAACGACGTCACCGCGACGTACTGCTGCCTAGACATCCCGGCATTCCAGGAGCCGCGCCGAGTGCGCCGGCATGTCCGCAATCGTGACGACATCCTGGCGGCCGAGTGCGGCGCCGCTCCAGAAGTCGGTGACCGTCGACGCGCGCGTGAGGCGCGCCGACAACGTCACCGGCGCATCGGTCCAGTTGCAGTTCCGGGTCAGCTCCACCGTCGACACATCCGCGTCGCCCGCGCCGACGACAAAACCGCGGGCCGACGTGACGCGTGTCTCGGCCGCGCG
>Ga0209647_1004826_pt1 | contig 10033 bp, 10 predicted proteins | sample GraSoi_2013_60cm_FD_185827 | JGI IMG/M metagenome (GOLD analysis project Ga0209647, IMG submission 185827) | Grasslands soil microbial communities from the Angelo Coastal Reserve, California, USA - Sample 9_17_2013_60cm (SPAdes) (version 2) | ecosystem: Environmental > Terrestrial > Soil >...
CCTTTGGAGCGTGACATCTTGATACTACCAAAGATCAGGAATTCGTTGTGTACCCAGAACTGTACGGGCCGTTTATCACTCACGCCCTGGCTCTGGGCGATCTCATCCTCGTGATGCGGGAAGATCAGGTCCATACCGCCGGTGTGAATGTCGAACTGCTCTCCCAGGTACCTGGTGGACATGGCAGAGCATTCGATGTGCCAGCCAGGGAAGCCGATGCCCCAGGGACTGGGCCAGTTCATCTGCCGGCTTTCGTCTCCGCGCTTCCATAGGGCAAAGTCTTCGGGTGCATCTTTGTCTTCAGCAACCTCCAACTGTACCCGGCCGCTTGCACCTTCGCGCAGGTTTTCAACAGTATTACCTGAGAGCTGCCCATAACCGGGGAAGCGGCTAACGTCATAATAGACATCGCCATCTACAGTATATGCCAGGCCCTTCTCGATCAGCTTCACGGTCATCTCCTGCATATCTGGAATGTGATCGGTTGCCCTGGGATTGATGTGCGCAGGGAGGATATTCAGTTCAGCCGCATCTGCCAGGTACTGCTGCGTGTAGTAGGCGGCAATTTCGTATGCTGAGCGGCCAGTCGTGCGTGCCTCGTGCTCCAATCTATCCTCACCGCTGCGCTCATCATCAACATCATGTAGGTGCCCTACGTCGGTAATGTTACGCACCAGGAACACCTCATAGCCGTTGTATTCGAGCATGCGGCGCAGCCAATCCGTTGCCATAAAGGAGCGAAAGTTGCCTATATGGGTATCTTTGTAGACGGTTGGTCCGCAGTTATATATTCCTACTCGTGGCGGATTGAGCGGTCGAAACAGTTCTTTACTTCTGGTTAGCGTGTTATACAGGTAAATCGGCCTGTCCGAAATTTCGGTCATGAGCGTGTATCTCCTCTCTTGTATAGTCCAGTGCAGTCAAGTTTATTGCGAGGTAGTAGTCAGTCCACTTTGGTTTTTGCGGTGGGGCCTGACACCCGCAAGGGATTTGCAGTGGGGCCTGACACCCGCAAGGGATTTGCAGTGGGGCCTGACACCCGCAAGGGGTGTCACTACATGTCTGCCTCAAAATCTATCTAGACTAACTAGTAGTAGCTCAGACGCGGGGACGTGCGGAAAGACGAGCTTGTTACTGTGGGATCGAGGGCACGTCGTTACGTTCGCAGAGGGCTGAGCTACCGATGTTTCCTCTGCGAACGCCAGGACAGGTGCAATAGTGCTTATGATGGCTCAAGTGGTTCACAATCTTCTCCAAATTAGCTCAGACTTAGCTGGTGCGTTTGGCTATAGTATACCATATGATGCAACTGGTTTTTCTACGGCGGCAATCAAGAGGCGGGGTACCCTTTCTCACCTGTTCATTGGGCGGTGCGGCGTCCATAGGCCCAGGCCGCCAGCGGGATGAAGATCACCAGTAGGCCCACACACCAGGCCAGCGCCTGCCCGATGGCCGCTGCATCAGGCTGGTTGAGCAGCAGCCCACGCACTGCACTCATCACCACCGAAATCGGCTGATGGTCTGCGAAAGCACGCAGCCAGTCAGGCATGGTGCTGGTGGGTACGAACGCATTGCTCCCAAAGAGCAAGGGATAAAAAATCACCAGACTTGCCCCCTGGACGGCTTCTGGACTGCTTAACACAAGACCGAGCAGTATCGCGAGCCACGAGAAAGCAAAGGTGGTAAGCAGAAGGAAGCCAGTTGCCGCAATCCAGGCGAGGGGATTGCCCGCTGGCCGGAAGCCAACGAGCAGACCGACTGCCCAGATTACCAGCACGACGAAGACATCGCGAACGAGGTCGGCCAGCGTGCGACCGGTGAGAACCGCCGAGCGCGCCATCGGCAACGAGCGAAAGCGGTCAATCAGGCCATGTTGGAGGTCGGTTGCCAGGCCAATCCCGGTTGACAGGGAACTGACCAGGGACGCTAGCACGAACACACCGGCCATCAGATAGTTCGCATAGCTGGTGCCAGGAACGAGAATGGCTCCGCCAAAGACGTAGCGGAAGAGCAGGACGAGCATGGTTGGTTGAATAGTCGCGATAAGCAACTCGTCGGGACGGCGTAGGATCTGCGCGAGTCTGCGTTTAGCCAGCACCCACGCGTGAGCGAACGTCCAATAGAGAGCGAAATGGGAACGCGGGGTAACATCTTCCGTGGTCAAGAGTGCCGGGCTTTTCATCGTTTACTCCTTTGTAGTAGTGCCTCTTCAGGCGGCTCAGCCTCGCTTACCGCGCGCCCGGTGAGCGAGAAAAAGACATCATCAAGCGTTGGGCGGCGCAGGGCCAGATCGTCCAGAGCAATCTGTGCTCCATCGAGATCGCGCACGATCGCGGCGAGTCGCTGAACTCCATTCGTTACCGGGACTGCGAGGTGACGGCGTTCGCGGTCGACCTGAATCTCACCTGAGCTGTACGGACGTATCGCTTGCAACGCGGCGCCCAGATCGCTGTGCGGAGCCACTGTTAGTTCCAGGCGCTCCCCGCCGATCTGCGTTTTCAGTTGGTCGGCAGTGCCTTGAGCAATCACTCGCCCATGATCAATCACCACAATCTGATGGGCAAGGTGATCGGCTTCCTCCAGGTACTGGGTGGTCAGCAACACCGTCGTACCCTGAGCCGCCAGGTCACGGATAACCTCCCACATCGCGAGGCGTCCACGCGGATCAAGACCGGTCGTTGGCTCGTCCAGGAAGAGAATCGGTGGCGAGATGATCAGGCTGGCCGCCAGGTCGAGCCGCCGGCGCATGCCTCCTGAGTACGTTTTCACCAGACGAGAGGCGGCCTGAGCGAGATCAAAGCGTTCGAGCAGGTCGTGTGCTCGCCGCTTTGCCACTGCGGCTGGCAGGCGATAGAGTTGCCCAAACATCTTCAAGTTTTCGGAGCCGGTGAGCAGTTCATCGACGGCGGCATATTGACCGGAGAGTCCGATGCGTTCGCGCACGGTCGCAGCGTGTTTCACCACGTCCAGCCCCGCCACCTCCGCGCGTCCACGATCAGGCCTGGTGAGCGTGGTCAGGATGCGCACCGCAGTCGTTTTGCCCGCGCCGTTGGGGCCGAGGACGCCCAGGACCGTTCCTTCCTCCGCTACCAGGTCTACCCCGTCCAGAGCGTGGGTTTTGCCATACGCTTTGTACAGTCCTTCAGCCAGAATGGCCGGTGTCTTTGCCATCGTGTCTTTCCTCCAAAGGGGTGTCTGTGTTCTGCAACATTCTCCGATATTTGTGATAGAATGTTGCCTAAAAGAAGCGTACTCGAAGCACCAGAAAGGCGCAAGAAGCAAATTCACGAGGATGTTGCATATGCAACACAGGAGCAAAAATGACGCGCGACCATGTTGATTTACGCGTGAGACGAACCCATATGGTCTTGCGCGAAGCCCTGATCGACCTGATTGAGGAAAAGGGGTTCGATGCAGTCACGGTGGGGGACATTGCCGAGCGGGCGATGGTCAACCGGACGACGTTCTATCGTCACTACCAGGACAAGTATGCCCTGGTTACCGGCATCTTTGAGGAAGCGGTCAATCAGATGTTCCGCGAGATCGGCCCCCTCCCGGAGAATCTGGAGGGACTCCTCTCGTCCTGGAGCGAGTTTGACGCCGAAGCCATACAATCGTACATCGACTCTCAGTTGGCAGCCTGGTCAGCGTTCTTCGAGCACGTCACCAGGCACGCGAGGCTCTATCGAGTGATGCTTGGCAAACGCGGCAGTTCCTGGTTTGCTGTCCAGATGCGTGATTACTTCGCGGAAGCCATTCGTCAGCGCGCCCGAACACTCTCCGCATCAGGCCTGAGAGCAACCAATGACCCGAATGCCGCGCCAGCGGAGTTCGTGATCATCAGCCTGGCACACTGGTTGGTGGGGATGCTGACCTGGTGGATTGAGAACGGGATGACCTACTCTCCCCAGCAGATGACCATCTGGTTTGCCCGCTTTGCCATGTACGGCTATCCCTCGGCTCTGGGTCTCAACATCCCCCACACCATCGGCGGAGTTGCCCCCTCTGATCGCTGAGAAAGGGTCTTAACCGGTTGGCTTCCTTTTCACCTCTCTTCGCAGCAAAAGAACCGTTCGATTGGAACAGCGTGTGCAGCATCGCTTCCGTCTATCTCTTGAAGAAAGCTCATCAAGGAAAGATTGCCGCTTGTTAAAGGGGATTGGCTTCTTAGGTGCGAACTGAAGAGGTTAGCGTGCCGCATCGAGTGTCCCTGGGGCCTGCGGCAATTCTACCGCGGTGTGGTGCTGGCCTTTGTAATGGATATTGAGCACGCAGTCAATACATTGTTCAAGGTCCGGACAGCTACAATGCAAGCCCTGCTCCAGCATCCGTCTCATGCTCTGCGCCCGGTGAATCAGCGTATCCACCTCGGCCAGCTTCCGCTGCGCCAGGCTTTGCCAGCGCGCAGAGAGCGGTGTGTCCCCGTCCAGTTCATGGAGCAACATCCGCATTTCAGCCACGCTAAAGCCGACTGCCTGGGCGGCTTGAATAAATGCCAATCTTCGCAGAATCTCAGCATGATAGCGTCGTTGTCCACTGACGCGCTGTGGCAGCGGCAGGAGTCCCACGCTCTCATAGTAACGAATTGCCGAAGTGCGAATGCCCGCTTGCCGGGCTACTTCGCTGATGGTGAGTTCCGTCATCGTATTCAGCCTTTTTTCCTCTTGACTTCAAGTTCACTTTAACGAGTACACTTCATTGTAACCGATAAAAACGTCATCGGCCAGTTTCTTGAAAAGGTTTGCCGAGAGGAATGGAAAGAAAGCTATGGCAGAAAATCATCCCAACCTGTTTCTTGTGAGTGACCAGGACTTTGAACAGCGCGTGCTTAACTCCACGCTCCCAGTGATCGTCGATTTCACGGCGGACTGGTGTCCGCCTTGCCGTATACTGGCCCCGCTCTTTGCGCGGCTCAGCGATACTTATAAGGAAAAGCTGAGTTTCGCGAAGATGGATACTGATGAGAACGTGCTGGTGCCTGCCCGACTGGGCATCCAGGGCGTTCCGACGCTCGTTCTGTTCGCGGGTGGAAGGCCGGTTGGACGCGTGGTCGGACCGCATCCAGGTCGCTTGCAGCAAAGCATTGAGCGCCTGTTGGCAGAGGTGAGCGCCGACTCGATTACATAGCAGGTGGCGACTTCCGCCACTTTCCCGAGCAACCCGATCACTGGGCAATAGCGGGTGGTGGAAAGCTCAATGGCACCCGCTACCACCTGAGGATCGATGTTGGTGCCTCTCACCCATGCGAGCAATCTCCTGTGTACCTTGTTTAAGCGCAGGCGCTTATGGGCTTCGGGCTTCCTCAAAGAGGCGGATCCATTCTTCAAAATTGTGTGCAATGTGTGTGGCGGCCTCCTCTGTGGAGATGCGTTTGGCCTCAACATCGAGAAGGGGCTGCCAGAAACTCGTTCGCCCTACCGCAAAACCGATGAACCCGGGAACGCTCGCCGCTGTCTTCAGCCAACGCACGACCCGGTCTCGCTCTGCACCGCGCCCCAGCACAATGAGACCGGTGGTGTTCCGTCCACCACGCCGAGCCACTTCCACCACCTTGACACCATCTTCCTGGCGATCAAGCCCTTCGACCTTCCAGACATCTGGCTCAACCCCAGCATCCTGCAGGGCCTGTATGGCTTGCATCATCAAGTGTGGGCGTAGCTGCAGATCATAGGCGTTCTTGTCCCCCTCAACCTGTTCCAGTTGCATCGGTGAGGCTGGCACCAGCAGTTCGAACATGAACAGCCGCTGTGTCCGGTGTAGATAGTCGGACAAGCGTTTGAGCCGACTGACCTGGCGCTGGTTGAGAGCCACCTCTCCTTCAGGATTATAGCGCACGAGTACTTTGGCGAAGGTGGGATCAAACGCCTGGAGGTGCTGCGCAAAGTCCTCACCATAGGCGAACTCGAACTCCTCCTGGCCGCTCTTCTCGACGGATGCCACCGTAATATATCCCTTGCTCGCAGCGTCGCGGAGGATAGCGGAACCGAATTCTTCGTCAACCAGAATACCAACGTGATCCTTTGGTACATGGTCCGCAATGGCCTGCTGAAAGCCTGCATAGATGACGTGCTTACTGTTTGCAACGGTGACCATCTGCTCCACATTGAGCGGTTCTTTCCAGCCGAAGAGTCCCGAGATGTAGGACGCGCGATGGTCGAACGGGAGGAGGTAGAGCGGTCTCGTATATCCCGTGATCATGAGCATAGCTCCTTACAGAATCATTCACCTGCTTTGCTCTCGCTGTTCACAGGGAAGAGCGTGTGATCTCCTGAACGGCTAGAAAGCTGGGTACGCTGAGCCCGTTTCGCCTCATGGCTGGCCGCATCCCTTGCCATCACCGTGATGGCAGCGGAAGCCAGAACCATGTCCTTCAGCAAGAACTGTCCCATCAGGGTGAGCAAGGGGAAGCCGGTCACCCCTGGAGCAATCACGAAAATGGTCAACGTCCCGGCAAACAGCACCAGGGAGAGCAGAGCGGCATAGCGCACCCACAGGCCAGCGATGAGCAGGATGCCAGCAAGGACTTCAAGGGCGCCGAGTACATAGACGAACGCGCTCTCTGCCAGGAAAGGCAGTGACAGCGAGAGCAATCTCACCACCGGTTGGGGCGTGGCAAGATGGATGGACCCAATCCAGAGCAGGACCAGGCCTAAACTAATGCGCAAGAGCGGCCCCGTGAGGCGCTCGGCGAAACTGAACAACGTCTTCATAAACTCTCCTCACGTCTTCATAAGATCTCCTCGCTAGTCCTACTATAAGGAGGAAGTGTCATGAAAGCGTCATGAGCTGCGTCATGGGTGTACATTTTGGCATGCCATGCCGCGGGCTCGGGAGAGATGGAGCTGCATTTCCTGCCCGATCCCCGTTCCCCTGATGGAACCGACCAGCGTCACGTCTGTCTCTATCCACCTACGGAGCGCGTATATAAAAAGAGTATGCCAGAAGAGAAAAAAGAGGTATAATATTCTCTCATTAGATCTGTGCGACGAAAGGATAAAAATAGATGGCACTTGACCTGGCTGTCATGAGAAAGCGACTTGAAGAGAAGCAGGCTGAACTTCAGCAGCATATCGCGACATTGACTGGAAGCCCCGCGCCCCCCGAAGATGCCATCCAAGCCAGCGATGGCGTTGCAGAGCCGGAAGAAGAGGCGGTGGATCTCCAGGAAACAGATGTGGATCAAGCTATTCTGGACAGTGAGAAAACGTTGCTCGCCGAAGTACAACAGGCGCTGGTACGCATCGATAATGGGACGTATGGGATCTGTAGCAATTGCGGGCAGCCAATCCCCGAAAAACGGCTGGAGGCTATTCCCTGGGCCACCTTGTGTGTGGCATGCGAGTCGAAGCTGGGGTCTGAGGGATGAGAACACGGTCTACTCAAGAGCTAGCGGATGGGGTGCAATTTCATTTGAAACTCATCCGTAGTTATGTGGCACATCGTCCTTTTTCGTCAGCCTGGCACTTACAGGCCTCATCCCGATCCGTCATGCCAGCGGCCTCCTGGCTCTGCTCACGTACATTATGTCGATGACGTATAGCGCGGATCTGGCCCGAGCCGTCTTCTACTGGGGCAGCTCTGCGTATAGTCGTACTGTCTTGTATGGCCCTCTGCTTGACCTCGTGGTCACGGCTGCGCTGTGCACAGCAATGAACTGATAGGTCATCATTGGTCGTGCGAGAAGAGGCTCGGCGCTTTTCCTCTCAAAGAAGGCAAGACAGCGAACATGCTCATTGCAAGCAGGAGCGCCTTTATCGTCGCATTTGTGCCATCTGCCGACAGGATTGGGCACAGCGCCGACACTGATCAGCGCAGGCTCTGAGCTGGGCATCGGTGCCTCTGCCTACCTGATCACAGGAAACTGCGCACTGGTCGCACACATCAGCGCAAAGATTGCAGACGGCTGCGGAGATGGGGGAACCCCGCAGCATGAAATCTTCGCTGAGCTGGCAGATCTGGGCGCAGTCCTCTAAGAGCCGCAGATGATCGGGTGCTACGTGGGGACCCCCTTGCTGGATAGAATACTGGATCGTTTGGACGCAGATCACATGACACTCTTTACAGTCATCAATAGCCCGTTGAACAACTTGATTCGTTGCTTGCATACGTCATCCTCCTTTGTCTATGGGGTAGTGCAGCCACCATGACTGCCTCTGTTAAAAGCAGCTTTCACCGCTCAAAGTATACGTCGTGCCTGTTGCCTTGTCAAGTATTTATATTATCTCATCTGTAAATAGTTGATGAGATAATATAAATACTTGACAAGGCATCTCCCACAACCTATACTTGGTACTGTGAAGACAAGAAGACCCGGCTGTCACAACCGGGCAGTCTGCTGGTAGAGGGTCTCTCGTGGCAGGTTCAGTACCACCTTACCGGTGTGCCCGGTTGTCCTAGTCGGTCTGGGACAGGAGCGCTACCTCTGAGCGAGCAGACCTCACAATAGCGAAAGCATGGAAAGGAGATAGGCAACATGGCCATTAGCACCCGGACGGATGAGGAAATCCAGACAGATGTCCCGGAAGAATTGAAGTGGGATGCACACGTGCAGCCCAACGAAATAGGCGTGGTAGTCAAAGATGGCATCGTCACGCTGACCGGCTGGGTCGATTCGTATCTGAAAAAGATGGCTGCCCAGGAGGCCGCGCACCGCGTGCGTGGCGTCAAGGCCGTCGCCAACGACATCGAGGTGCGCCTGCCCGGCTTTGCCGAACGCACCGACACCGACCTTGCCGCTGCTGTGCTCAACGCGCTGCGGTGGGATGCAGCGATTCCGGCTGGCAAAGTAGACGTGACGGTCAGCCAGGGCTGGGTGACGCTCAAGGGCGAGGTCGAACATGCCTTCCAGGTGAGAGACGCAGAACGCGCCGTACGGCGCCATGCAGGGGTCAAAGGCGTCAGCAATCTCATCGTGGTCAACAGGTCTCATGTGTTGCCAACAGACCTCAAGCAGCAGATCGAGCGCGCGCTCATCCGCAATGCGCAGACCGATGCCAGAAATATCACGGTTGAAATGGAGGGCGGCAAGGTCATCCTGCGTGGGACGGTGCGATCCTATGCGGAGAAACAGGCGGCGGAGGAGACCGCCTGGTCCGCACCGGGTGTCAGCGAGGTTGAGAACTCTATTGTGATCTAGCCCATACTGTGATCCTTGCTGCATGGCCAGCGAGTTGATCCCTTGACAGAGATGAAGGCATTTCCTACCCAATGAGTCCCCCCAGCAATGGGCGAGGACTCGCTTGGCTCTTTGCTATACCTTACAGCCTTATCACAGTGTTCTTGTCGCATCTGCCATTTCGCTCAACACGAGTGGCTATTGGTGGGGTTTGCCTCCTTTGCTCCTTTTTGCTCTATCAAGCGTGCCAACGCCCTTTAGAGCCACTTCATTTGAAACTCATCCGTAGTTATGTGGCACATCGTACTTTTCATCAACATGGCACTTACAGGCCAATAGCCCTGCTGCAAGAACACAGGGCTTTTTGAATGACCGGGACGGTACCGTGTCACTATTAGCACTGTATTCAACGTATATCTTGTAGATGTGATGCTACTATTGATGTACTTATTTTTGCTCGCGGTGAGCCAATTTTACTTGTACGTAGGAACAGAAGGAGAACATTGGGATGCCACAAGCCACAAACTATGATGCGATTGTTATCGGTACCAGTCAGGGCGGCAGACTACTCCCAATCGCATTAGCAAAGGCAGGCCGGAACGTGGCGCTGATTGAGCGCGGCCATATAGGCGGTACCTGTGTCAACGTGGGCTGTACCCCCACAAAAACCATGGTCGCCAGCGCACGCGTCGCCTATCTGGCAAGGCGTGGCGCTGACTACGGCGTACACACTGGCCCCATTTCGGTCGATATGCAGGTCGTGCGCAAACGCAAACAAGGCATCGTCGAGGGCGCGCGCCTCGACTTCGAGAGCCGTATCAAAGCGGCGCAAGGGCTGGATCTGCTCATAGGCGAGGCCCATTTTATCGCCCCAAAGACGCTTGAGGTCCATCTCAAGAGCGGCGAGATGCAACAGAT
>Ga0209647_1004827_pt1 | contig 10030 bp, 6 predicted proteins | sample GraSoi_2013_60cm_FD_185827 | JGI IMG/M metagenome (GOLD analysis project Ga0209647, IMG submission 185827) | Grasslands soil microbial communities from the Angelo Coastal Reserve, California, USA - Sample 9_17_2013_60cm (SPAdes) (version 2) | ecosystem: Environmental > Terrestrial > Soil >...
CGCCCACGGACGAACGTCCTCGTAGGTCGCAAAGGGCATCGGCGCCGAGCCGCCCTGGACGTGACAGGTTGCGCACCGGGCACCAAGAATCGCGCGGATCTCGCGCGAGAACGTGACCTTCGTGGTGATCGGATCGTGCGCCGCCGGACGCGCCGCGGCGACCGCGAGCAGCAGGGCGGCGAGCGCGAGCTCTGTGACTCGACGCCCGGCCTTCTGCCTTGTACCGTCTGGCGTGCCCGTTACCGCTGGCCTCCACCGGGCCTGGTGTCGGTGGTCGGCTTCGGCGGAGCGACGGGACTGAACAGCATCCCCGTGTACTGCATCTCCTCCCACGTCTGATCGCCCCACTTCACGTCCGCCTTGGAGCTCGGGTTGTCCTTGTTGCCGGACGAATTGTCGTACCACGCGGTCGACACGATCTTCGCCCCCTTCGGGACCTGCAGCGGCTCCTTGAACAGGTAGTAGGTCTGCCAGTTGAAGTCGTAGTGCGGCACCGACAGGATGTTCTTCGTGGTTCCGTCCGGCAGCACGAGCTTGTAATCCCACGCTTTGCCACGGAGATGCGTGTGCGGGAAGAGCCCGTAGACGATCGTGTCCTGCTGGAACTCGACTTCGCCAGGGACGGAGGTGTCGGGCGATCCCGCCGGCAGGACGAACGTGGTGTTGAAGAACGCGCTGGGCCGCACCTCGCGCGGTGCCGGATCCTTCGAGAAGATGAAGCCCACCTTCGTGCGGTCGGTCGCGGGCTTCCCGTTCGGCGTGTAATGGATCTGGAGCTCCAGCACGCCGCCCGGTTCGAGGCGCAGCGCCGTGCCCGGCTGGAAGATCTGTGGATTCGTGCCGGGCGCGTACGTGGCGAGCAGGCGCGACGGAACGCCCTGTTCACGCTTCGGCTCATGAAGCCCGAGGACCGGGCGCGGCAGACGCTGCCATTCGGCGTTGAATTTCAGGACCGGCGTGCGCGTCATGTCGGGCTTGACCAGGTACTGCACGAGGACGTGGTGCACGACGGACCGGTTCCCCGGACGCACTTCCACCGCCTGCACATACTTCGCGTCGGTGAAATTCGTCGGGACGTAGAAGTATTCGTAGTTGACGGTGCCGGTCGCGGGGACCTTGTAGCTCTCCTGCATCGCCAGGATGACGTCGGGCTTGCCGATCGTCCAGCCCTCGGGATATTCCGGCGCGGGCGGCAAGTCCTTCGCGTTGCCCTTGGGCGCGCCTCCACTCGCCCAGGCCAGGAGCGTCTTCTTTTCCTCGTCGGTCAGCCTGCGTTCGTTGACGAACGTACCGGCCGGCGCGTCCGCGTGCCACGGCGGCATGTGCCCCTCGCCGACCTCGTCGCGAATCGCCTTCGCATACGGACGCGCATCGTCATACGTCAAGAGAGACATCGGCGCGATCTCGCCTGGACGATGGCAGGTGGTGCAGTTCTTGTACAGGATGGGCGCGACGTCCTTGGCGAACGTTGGGACCGGCGCCGTCGCGGTCCGGCCCGGTCCCGCGGCCGACAGCGACGCGGCGAGCGCGTACAGAAAAACGCCAAAAACGCCGGCGGCACAGCCAAGACAAACCGTCGACTGGATGCGCATGGCCCGAATTGTAGCGTAAGGTGCTGCTGACGTGGATTGGTTTCTCAGCCGGTTGCGGCGGCGAAACTCCGGACGCGCGGGGCTCGTCTGTTACCTGCGCGAAAACGGACCGATCGCGTACGGCACCGACGTGTTCGGCACCGACGCGCGCGAGCGCGCCGACGCGATGCTCTCGACGGACCTGACGTGGTTCTGGAAAACCTCGGGCCCAGATTCGCTGCGGCGCGACTGGACGAACCTGACGCGCTGGTCCCTCGCGGCGCTGCTCGGCGATCTCGTCGCCGCGCACGACGGCCTCAAGCCGCACATCCTCGTCATCGCGGTGGAGGGAGAAGATTCTCCCGAGGACGTCACCGATCATCGCGTCGCCGGCTGGATGCGCGGGTTCGGCGCCGCCGCACCGGCGCCGCTTCACGCCGTCGTCAGCCGCCCGTCACCGGGCGGCGACCTCCTCTTCGTGGCGCAGCAGCCGCCCGAGTCCATCCGCAACCTGCTGCAGGCCTGGGGGATCGTTCGGGACAGGGCGGAACGGCGGTCCTACGCGCGGCTGCACGGGACGGCGCTCGAGGACCTGATCCGGTCCCTCGGCCGGTAGCCCTTGACGGCGGCGCCTACTATGTCGAAGGCAGAAGGCAGAAGGCAGCTGCCTTTTGCCTTCTGCCTTTACAGGGCCACTCTGTGTCGCCCACTGTGCAGGTAGTTCATCGTCTGCACCGTGAGCAGGACGAGGAAATCCAGTTTCGTGCGATCTTCGGGGCCGGCGAGGCGGAGGTTCAGCTCGTTCGCCCGTTTCAACATCGCCCCGACGACCTGATCGATCGTGTACTGGTATTCCCCGGTCCAGCCGGCGACCATGCGGCGGACGTCCTTCCGCGCGCGCGCGATGAAGCGCGCCGCTTTCATGTTCGACGCGTGCTCGGGGCGATCGGAAAAGAGCCGCCGCAGGTCGCGATCGTAGAAATCCGGGTGGAGCAGGCCGTAGTGGCGGCGCTTGCGGTCGTAGTGGGCGCGCAGCGTCTTCCGGATGGACGGCAGCGGCTCCACCTTGCGGTGCGTGCGCACGAGCATCTTCCTGCCCGCGACGTCCTTCATCAGCGCGTCCATGTACTCGAGCTTCTTCAGGGCCGGCCATCCTTCGTAACGCGGGCGCCAGTCGGACTCCGGATTCATCCAGACGGCGAAGGTCTCGGCGAAATCCTCGTCGGGATGGCTCTGGGCGTACCAACTGTCCAGGTGCAGGACAAAGCTCTTGCTGTACGGCTTCGGATCGTAGAACTGCGGGTAGGCCTTGTAGGACGGGCCGAACACCTGCTGCCGGCGGCGTCGCTGTCGCAGCTTGTAGGCGTTGTCGATCGCATGCCCCGCCTCGTGGCGCAGGATGCGCATGCACCATTCCGGCGTGCCGCCTTCGACCTCGAGCATGTACGCGCGCTCGAGGCGCTCGAGCCGGGGATGCGCGAGATAGAAGGGGATGGCGACGCCCGGCACCGCGTCGGGCGAAAACCACTCGTCCGACAACCAGAAGTGCGGCTTGAAGTTGACCAGGCCGCGTCCCTCGAGCTCCTGCTGCAGCTGCGCGATGCGGCCGGCGAGCGCGCTGTCTTCGATGGTCACCCCCAGCTGGCCCATCCGAAGATCGAGGAGCCGCTCGTCGGGCCAGTCCTCCCACTCCTTTGGCGGCAGCACCGCCGGCTTTGCCATCCGGCCAGTCTACTGCCGACTCGGGCAGCGGGCCGGGGGCTGAGGCACGGGGCTGCGCGAAACATGAAGTGAGAACCGCCCAGCCCGCTGACCCAGCCCGTAGCCCCCGGCCCAGAGATGTGTTATACCCAGAAGGCTTATCCCCAGAAGGAGTGTCGCTTATGAGAGCTGTGTGTCGTTTTGCGAAGGACCCGCAAGCCGCGGCCAAGCCTGAGCAGAAGCCGGCGGCGAAGCCGGATGCCAAGCCGGAGCCGCAGCCCGATCAGCCCAAGTACGAGGAAACGGTCGTGGTGTCCGCGTCGAGGAGCGAAGAGAAGCTGATCAACGCGCCCGCGACCGTGACGGTCATCGGTTCGGAGACCATCCAGAGCGCGCCCTCGCAGAATTTCGCCGAGCTGATGCGCACGGTGCCGGGGGTCAACATCACGCAGGTGTCCGCGCGCGACATCGACGTCACGTCGCGGGGCGCGACCGGCACGCTCGCGACCGGCATGCTCGCCCTGCTCGACGGCCGCAGCCTCTATCAGGATTTCTTCGGGTTCGTCATGTGGGACTTCCTTCCCGTCAACCTGAACGAGATCAAGCAGGTGGAAGTGATCCGCGGGCCCGCGTCGGCCGTGTGGGGCGCCAATGCGGTCGCCGGCGTGGTCAACGTCATCATGAAATCGCCGCGCGAGATGCAGGGCACGAGCGCCATCCTCGGCGTCGGCGGGTTCGATCGCCAGTCGGGCACGACCGGCGCGAGCACCGGCTCGGGCACGCTCTTCTACGTCAGCGGCACGCACGCCCAGGCGGTCAACGATCGCGTGGCGTTCAAGATTTCCGGGGGCGGGTATACGCAGGATCCATACGGCCGTCCGACCGGCACCATCCCCTGCGACCGCCCCGAGGTCTGCCTCGTCGCGCGCAAGGACTATCCCGCCTTTACGAACGCGGGGACGACGCAGCCGAAGTTCGACGCGCGCGTGGACTATGACTATCCGGACGGCCGGAAGCTGTCGTTCGCGGGGGGCGCCGCCGGCACGGACGGCATCATGCACACCGGCATCGGTCCCTTCAAGATCAACAGCGGCGCCGTGATGGGCTACGGCAAGGTCGATTTCACGCGGAAAGGACTGCACGCCGGGATGTTCACGAACATCCTCAACGGCGACGCGGCGAACCTGCTCACGACGGACACGGCCGGCGCGCCGATTGCCTTCGCCTTCAAGACCAAGACGCTCGACGTCGAGGCCTCGAACGTGCAGACGCTCCACGACAAGCATGTCGTCACCTACGGCGGCAACCTGCGCTACAACACGTTCAACCTGTCCATCGCGCCGGGGGCGCAGAATCGCACCGAGGGCGGCGGCTACATCCAGGACGAGATCTTCCTGTCGAGGATGTACCGCCTGGTCGCCGGGGCGCGGGTCGATCGGTTCGACTACCTGAACACGGCCGTCTTCTCGCCGCGCGTCGCCTTCCTGGTGAAGCCGAAGGACAACCAGACGATCCGCCTGTCGTACAACCGCGCGTATCGCTCGCCCTCGGTCGTCAACAACTTCCTCGATATCACCATCGCCGAGCCGCTCAACCTTGGCGCGTTCTCGCCGGCGCTGGCCGGACGCATCTATCCGATTCCGATCCATGCCGCCGGGAACTCCGGCCTCAAGAAGACCTCGCTTGATGCGTACGAGATCGGGTACAGCGGCGTCGTCGCGGACGGCCGCGCGATTGTGTCGGCGGCCTTCTACGTGAACAAGACCAAGGACGACATCTTCTTCACCGAGCTGACCGACCAGCGGTGGACGGCCACCAATCCTCCCCCCAACTGGGCGTTCGGATTCCTGCCGCCGGCGGTCATCGCGTTGACGCCGCTGAAGGCATTCCCGGCGAGTTACACGTATCTCAACCGCGGGATGCAGACCCAGAAGGGGTTCGAGCTGGGCGTCAACTCGACGCTGAACAAGTACGTCGGCCTGTTCGCGAACTATTCTTACCAGGCGACGCCGACGGCGAACATCCCGCTGACGAACCTGAACATTCCTGCGAAGAACCGCGTCAACGTCGGGTTCAACGTCAACCGGGACCGGTACCTCGGGGACCTGAACGTCAGTTATTCGGACAGCGCGTTCTGGCGGGACGTGCTCGACGACCGCTATCATGGGACGACCAAGGCGTACACGCTCGTCAACGGCGGCTTCGGCGTGAAGTGGGCCAACAACCGCATCACGACGGCCGTCAAAGGGACCAACCTGGCGAACCAGACCATCCAGCAGCACGTCTTCGGCGACATCATCAAGCGCCAGGTCGTCGCGGAGCTTCGCGTGAATTTCTAGCTCGCCGTGACTTGGAAATGTGGAAATGTGGAAATTTGGAAATCTGAATGAGGTAATCTTGAGAAAGTCGTAGATTTCCACATTTCCACATTTCACATTTCCAAATTGTCATGATGCCCATGAGAGCCGGAGGCGTGCGTGGCGGCGGCCGTGACGGCGCGGGCCGCTCCGCGGCGGCCGCCCGCACCGACGACCCCGCCGGGAAGAAGAAAGTCGACTACTCGAACGCCTGGCAGGAAGCGCGGACGCTGATCGTCGCCCGGCGCGGCCGGCTGGCGATCGGGCTGGGGCTGATGCTCGTCAACCGGCTGGCGGGCCTCGTCCTCCCCGCGACCTCGAAATACCTGATCGACGACGTCATCGGGAAGCACCGGGCGGATCTGCTGGTGCCGCTGGCGCTGGCGGCCGGCGGCGCGACGATCGTCCAGGCCATCACCTCGTTCAGCCTGTCCCAGGTGCTCGGCGTGGCCGCGCAGAAGGCGATTACGGACATGCGGCGCCGCGTCGAGGCGCACGTCGCGCGCCTGCCGGTGCGCTACTTCGACTCCACCAAGTCCGGCGTGCTCATCTCCCGGATCATGACCGACGCCGAGGGCATCCGGAACCTGGTCGGCAACGGCCTGGTCCAGCTCGTCGGCAGCGTGGTCACCGCCGTCCTGGCCCTGGCGTATCTCTTCTACCTGAACTGGGTCCTGACGCTCGTGAACATCGTCGCCCTCGGCGCCTTCGGATTCGCGATGGCCACGGCGTTCAAGCGGCTGCGCCCGCTCTTCCGCGAGCGCGGGAAGATCAACGCCGAGGTCACCGGGCGGCTGAACGAGACCCTCGGCGGCATCCGCATCGTCAAGACCTACACGGCGGAGAAGCGCGAGGAGCTGGTCTTCACCAAGGGCGTGCACAAGCTCTATCGCAACGTCGCGCAGTCGATCACGGGCGTGTCGTCGATCACGGCCTTCTCGACGGCGATCATCGGGATCATCGGCGTCATCATGATCATCGTCGGGGGGCGCGCGATCCTGGCGGGCCGCATGACGATCGGCGACTTCCTCAACTACATCCTGTTCACCGGCATGCTGGCCGCGCCGGTCGTCCAGATGGCGTCCATCGGCACGCAGATCAGCGAGGCGTTCGCCGGCCTCGATCGCATCCGCGAGCTGATGCAGATGACGACCGAGGACCAGGAGGACGCGGCGAAGGCGCCGCTCGGCGAGATCGCCGGCGAGGTGGCCTTCGATGGCGTCAGCTTCGAGTACACCGCCGGCACGCTCGTGCTGAAGGACGTGCGCTTCCGCGCGCCGGCCGGGACGACGACCGCGCTCGTCGGGTCGAGCGGGTCGGGCAAGAGCACGCTGATCAGCCTCGTGATGGCGTTCAACCGTCCGCTCGGCGGCCGGATCCTGGTCGACGGGCGGGACCTGGCGAGCGTCCGGCTCCGCGACTATCGCGAGCAGCTCGGCGTGGTGCTCCAGGACAACTTCCTGTTCGACGGCAGCGTCGCCGACAACATCAAGTACGGCAAGCCCGACGCGAGCCTCGACGACATCCGGCGCGTGAGCCGGATCGCGCACGCCGACGAGTTCATCGAGACCTTCGAGAAGGGCTACGACACGATCGTCGGCGAGCGCGGCGTGAAGCTGTCGGGCGGGCAGCGCCAGCGCGTGTCCATCGCGCGCGCGATCCTGGCCAATCCGCGCATCCTCGTCCTCGACGAGGCCACCTCGAGCCTCGACAGCGAAAGCGAGGCCTTCATCCAGGACGGGCTGAAGTCGCTGCGGCGGGGCCGGACCACGTTCGTCATCGCACACCGGTTGTCGACGATCCGCAGCGCGGACCAGATCCTGGTCCTCGAGCACGGCGAGATCGTCGAGCGCGGGACCCACGCCGAGCTCATCGCCATGGGTGGACGGTACCGCACGCTCTACGACAAGCAGTACAAGTTCGAGGCCGACCAGTTCATCAATCCCGGCGAGGATTTCACCCCGGACCTCGACGAATCGAAGATCCCCGCGACGCTGCGCCCCAATAACGCGCTCTGAGTCTTCCGCCCAAAGGCGGAAGCCACGAGAGTGTTGCAGCGGCACCCACGCCAGGCCTGGCCGTCGGCCTCGATGTACAATGGCGGTTTCCACATATGCCGCAATTCATCTACACCATGAAGGGGCTCGGGAAGGTTCATCCTCCCGACCACGTCGTCCTCAAGGACATCTGGCTCTCGTTTCTCCCAGGCGCGAAGATCGGGGTGCTCGGGCTGAACGGCGCCGGCAAGAGCACGATCCTCAAGATCATGGCGGGGGAAGATCAGCAGTTCATCGGCGAAGCCTGGCCGGCGGATGGGATCAGCGTCGGGATCCTCCATCAGGAGCCGCGGCTGGACCCGAAGAAGACCGTGCTCGGCAACGTCGAGGAAGGAGTCGCCGGGATCAAGGCCCTCCTGACCCGCTACGACGAGATCAACGCGAAGTTCGGGGAAGAGATGTCGCCCGAGGCAATGGAGAAGATCCTCGAGGAACAGGCGAAGGTCCAGGACAAGATCGAGGCCGCCAACGCGTGGGACCTGGATTCGCGCCTGGAGCTGGCGATGGACGCGCTGCGGCTGCCGCCGGGAGACGCGGATGTCACGACGCTGTCGGGCGGCGAACGCCGCCGCGTCGCGCTCTGCCGGCTCCTGCTGCAGTCGCCCGATCTGCTGCTGCTGGACGAGCCGACGAACCACCTCGACGCCGAGTCGGTCGCGTGGCTCGAGCGCTTTCTCAAGGACTATCCGGGCACGGTCGTCGGCGTCACGCACGATCGGTATTTCCTCGACAACGTCGCCGGCTGGATCCTCGAGCTCGATCGGGGCTCCGGCATCCCGTGGGAAGGGAACTACTCGTCCTGGCTGGAGCAGAAGCAGAACCGCCTCGCGCAGGAAGAGAAGAGCGAGAGCCGCCGGCAACGGACGCTCGAGCGCGAGCTGGAGTGGATCCGCATGTCGCCGCGTGCGCGCCAGGCCAAGGGCAAGGCGCGCCTGAACGCCTACGAGGATCTGCTGAACGAAGAGACGACCCGGAAGATCGAGCAGATCGAGATCTACATTCCTCCCGGGCCCCGGCTCGGCGACATCGTCGTCGAGGCGCGCGGCCTGAAGAAGGGCTACGGCGACACGCTGCTCATGGAGGACGTGACCTTCACGCTGCCGCGCGGCGGGATCGTCGGCGTCATCGGCCCGAACGGCGCCGGCAAGACGACGCTGTTCCGCATGATCACCGGGGCGGAACAGCCCGACGGCGGCCTGCTGCGGCTGGGAGAGACCGTGCAGGTCGGCTACGTCGACCAGGGGCGCGAGCTCGATCCGGAGAAGTCCGTCTTCGAGGAGATCACGGGCGGCGGCGACGAAGTGACGCTCGGCAAGCGGACGGTCGCGTCCCGCGCGTACGTGTCCTGGTTCAACTTCAAGGGGCGCGACCAGCAGCGCAAGGTGAGCGAGCTGTCCGGCGGCGAGCGCAACCGGGTCCACCTCGCGAAGCTGCTCAAGGGGGGCGCGAACCTGCTGCTGCTCGACGAGCCGACGAACGATCTCGACGTGGACACCTTGCGCGCGCTCGAAGAGGCGTTGCTGGGGTTCGCGGGCTGCGCGGTCGTCATCAGCCACGACCGCTGGTTTCTCGACCGCCTCGCGACGCACATGCTGGCGTTCGAAGGCGAGAGCAAGGTCGTCTGGTTCGAGGGCAACTACCAGGACTACGAGGCCGATCGACACCGTCGCCTCGGCGCCGAAGCCGACCAGCCCCACCGGATCAAATACCGCAAACTTACAAGATAGGTTGGCGCTGCCCTTGCACTTCAGGTGGTCTATGGGGGGTCTACTGAACCGCAACACTCTCAGGTTCAGTAGTTTGCAGCCAGACATCGCTGGCGGCGGCCGGGTAGACCCTGCGGATGGGCCATTTTTGGGCTGTCGAAAAATGGCAGAACTGCCGAAAAATGTCCTGGGTGGATCATGCCGATTGATAAAGCGGCCTCTGGAAACGGCGAATCCGGCTTCACGCTGATCGACCTGCTGTTCACAGCATCGTTGATCTGCACGCTCTGTACGATGGCGTTGCCGTCGCTGCTGCGCGCGCGCGGCGTCGCCCAGGCAGCATCGGCGGTCGGGACGGTGCGGGTCGTCAATAGCTCGCAGCTCAGTTTTGCGGTCACGTGCGGATCGGGATTCTACGCGCCGGGCTTTCCGATGCTGGGCATCGCCCCTCCCGGCAGTCTCACGGCCTTTCTGCCGGCGGAGCTGTCGACCGGGGCGTCGTTCACGAAGCAGGGCTACACCTTCAGCATGAGCGGCACTCCGTTGGCGGGCGCGCCCCCGACCTGCAACGGGCAGGCGGCCGGCTCGGTTTCGCCCGGGTACGCGATCATCGCGGACCCGCTGGATCCTGCCGGGAA
>Ga0209647_1004829_pt1 | contig 10028 bp, 9 predicted proteins | sample GraSoi_2013_60cm_FD_185827 | JGI IMG/M metagenome (GOLD analysis project Ga0209647, IMG submission 185827) | Grasslands soil microbial communities from the Angelo Coastal Reserve, California, USA - Sample 9_17_2013_60cm (SPAdes) (version 2) | ecosystem: Environmental > Terrestrial > Soil >...
CGACCGCGGGCGCTATCGCGCGATTAAGAACCTGCTGGGGGGCTGCGCGCAAAATATGGCGCAGGCGCCGAACTCGGTGGCGTACTATCTTGGCTTCATCGAGGCTGGTGTGCTGCTACAGGCAGTCGCCATGGGGCACGTGGTGGACGACCCTGACCACGATCTGTTCTCCAGCGTCCTGCGCGCGGCACGCGGCGCACCGGAGCGGCTGAATGCCCTGTGGACCGGCCTGCGCCATGCGCTCTGTCGTGGCGTCGAGCACGACGAGCCTTTTCTGCTCCACTACTGGTTCGCTCGACCGCGCTGGACCTCCGATGATCCGCGGCGCGCCACGGATGTGGCGGAGGGATTGGCGTGGTTCCATTCACGCTGCTGGCGCGAGCTGCGTGCGGCGTGGCCGGCGGCGGAGGCAGATAACGAGGCCTTGCAGATGATAGACGACCTCTATCGCGACATCGCCGTCAACCTGGCCAAACACGTCGCCCGCGAGCGCCGGCAGCTGCACGGCGTCCGCCTGACCGATCTGCCGCTCACGCTCCTCGACAAGGTCCACGCGACGGTGTTGCGCACCTGGCCGGTGGAGAATGCGGAGAGCGTCCGCGTCTCCGTTGTAAACGCCTACGAGGCGCGCCGCGAGCAGCTGCTCGCCCTGTTTGGGCCGGCGCGCTAAGCGCCGCCTACCGTGCGCGCGGCGGATTGACGGCGGCGGGCTGCGCCAGACAGCTGCGCACGACGCTCAGAATGTCGCTGGGCGTGGCCTCCGCCAGGATGATGAGGATCGTGCCCAGCGCGTCGCCGGTCTGCGCGCTGCGTACGAGCTTGAGGGCGCTTGAGTCGATCTCGGGCGCGGCCCAAGCTGGCAGCAGCAGGCGCGCCATGCCTTCGCGGCGCGGCGGAACGAGCTTCGCCAGCGGACGATCGCCTTCCACGCCGGCCGCGTAGTAGTTGACGCCGGCGGCGTCCACCAGCGCGCGCAGGCCAGCTTCGCGCAGCCCCTCATGGAGCGCGCGCAACACGCGATTGCCGGCGAGCCAGCCAGGTAGCTCCGAGGCCGTGACGGCGGCGCGCATGAGCGCTGGCTGCGGCCACTGCGCCGGCACGAGCAATGGTGGCAGCTCCTGGCCGTGGTCGAGTGCCCGGCAGACCTCATGCAGCAGGCGGATGCCCTCCGCATACAACACGGCGGCCGGCTCCTTCTGCGTCTGGAAGGACAGCCGGATGAACAGCGCCGTCGCCGCCGCCAGCCAGAGACGCTGCTTCCAGCTGGCATCTTCCTGTTCGGCGGCAAACTCCGCGATGGCCTCGAGCATGTGCTCCTGGAGCACCACCGTCGCCGGACGGCCGAGCGCCGGATAGCGCACCGTGATTTCGGCGGTGCTCGGCTCGCTGGAGCGCGAGATGAACAGAATGTCTTCGCGCGCCAGCCCGAACTCACGCCCTGGCTCCGCCACGCGCCGGTAGACGCACACATCCGTGAGCAGGTGCGCCAGATCGGCCACGAAGTCGCCGGACCAACTTAACTTATCGAGGTCGATCAGCTTGAATTGGGTACAGGCGCGGTCGAGCATGACGTTGCGCGCGTGCAGATCGCCGTGCGTCAGGCCCAGTGAGCGCGGCTGCAAGAGCGTCGCGTGGCGCGAGACGACGCCCAGGTAATACTCCAGCGCCTTGTAGCGCTGATCGCCGACGACATACCCCTGCAGCGGATTCTTGAGCCAGGGCACGTGTGCGATGGCACGCGCCAGCTTGCCCTCGATAGGCGAGAGGTAGAGCCGGGCGATCTGCGTGCCGGGAAAGCCCGTGCGGCCGCTCTGGGTTTGCCGGAAAAGCGTGAAGGACGCTTGGCAGATCAGGTCGCTCGCGCTGCGCAGCAGACGGATATGCGCCTCGTGCATGGCCCGCTGATCCCACTCGTTGAGCAGCTGCTCGAAGGTGCTCAAGTTGTCCAGGTCTTCCATCGTGAGGTAGTACGCCGACGAGCGCTCAGACTTATAGACCTGCATCTCGGACGGCTGGCGCACGAAGAAGTCGCGGACCGCCGGCGGCAGCAGTCGGTAGTTTTCGGTGGCGGTATGAAAGGCGTCGCTCGTGCTGCGCTTGATGATGACTGACGCCTCGTGCACGCGGCGCAGCCCGGCCTGGCGACTGCCGTCGTAGCCTGGCATGGGATACCAGTAGCCGAAGGGCACGCGAAAGATCTGATCGGTGGTGAAGCCGCCAGAAAGCTCGGTGATGGCGCCAAACTCGATCTCGACCCGCTCACGAATGACCTGCTTGAGCTCCGTCTCAAGGGTGTTGCGCGCGGCGCTCCTGCGCCGCTCGGCGCTGCGCAGCAGGCACGCCACGATATTCTGCGACAGCGCCGCCTCGCCGTAGTACGACAGCAGCAGCCGGAGCACCTGGGCGTGATTGGCGAGATCCCACCGCCGCATCTCGTCGGGCTTGGCATAGGTCAGCCGCAGCTCCGCCAGCAGCCCCCGCAGCGCGTGCTGCACGTCCTCATCCCCCAGGCAGTGTTCCGCCAGCTGCAGCGCGGCATAGAGCACCTGCACGAGGTCGCTACCGCGCGCCTTGTCGCGCTGGTGGATAGTGCCGGCGAGATAGCTCGTTGCGGCGGCCACCTGGCGCGGTGCGAGGTGCGCGCCGTCTGCTGAGAGCAGCAAGCCGAGGACGTAGCTCAGGTCGCGCGGTAGCACGATTTCCGATGCCAGCGTGATCCGCCGGGCGACGCGTGCCGAGGCGCCGGTGGCAGCGTGGGGATTGCGCTTCACGCGGCTCGGCGCACCGGCGGGACGCCAGCGCTGGAAGTGCTGGCGCAGCGCGCGAATGATGCCGGCATAGCGTTCGTCGGGGCAGACCGCGCGGCGGCGGCCCTGTCGCTCCAGGGTGACAAGCGTGTCCAGCACGATGCACGTGGTGAGGATGTCTGACTCCGTCACGCCGCGGATCATGCCGCCAACCTCCTGCCCCAGCAGGTCGGCGAAGTCGCGCTGCACGAAGTCGTCGTCGAAGCGACGGATGTAGGCCAGCGTCTTGAAGCGGCTTGGATACAGGCGTACCTGGGTACGCTCGGCCTGCTGCATCCGGTCTGAGATGGGGAGGTTGATGAGCCAGTTGCCAGCTTCGTGGGCCATCGCTGCGGAGTCGGCGTCGAGGTTCAGACGGTACAGCACTTCGACGGCGTGGCACGTCTGCCGCAACGTGTCGTGCTCGTCGCGGCCGCGCCAGCAGCCGCCCTCGCCGTCGAACGAGGCGCGCAGCGCGAAATGCACCGCCGCAGCCATCGCCGCATCTACATCGGCGGGTGTGTCGCCATCGAGCTCCAACAGCGCCTGCGCGAACGTATCCTCTCCGTTCATCCCGCCCCCCCTTCCACCCCCACTATTCTGCCCACTCCTTCCAGTGTATCACCGCTCGCAACGTCTCCCCTCCATGCCTCCATGCCCACGGGCGGCAGAAGTGCCGCCCGCGGTGTACAATGAACACGGCTGCGGCGCTGCACACCTATGTATCTGCGCCGCGGCATAGGATCAACTGTCCGTCCCCGCTGCCCCTACGCGCGGGGCGGTGCGCTCGAAGGAGAGTGCCGCATATGGTGACCACAGACCTTCCCTCATTGGCGACGCTCGCCCCGTTCTCGAACATGCCGTTTACCGACTTCAGCAAGCCGGAAAACGTGCGGGCGCAACGTGAGGCGCTGCGCCAGGTGGAGGCCGAGTTCGGCCAGACGTATCCGCTCATCATCGGTGCGGAGCGGCGCAGCAAAGCCGACACCTTCACGACGTTCAATCCGGCGCAGCCAGAACAGGCACTGGCTCATTTCGCCAAGGCGGACGTGAAGGACGCGCACGACGCCATTCAGGCGGCATGGGAGCGCTTCCGCACCTGGCAATACACCTCGGCGGCCGAGCGCGCCGGCTACTTGTTCCGCGCCGCGGAGCTGCTGCGCCAGCGACGCTTCTACTTCAACGCGCTGATGATCTATGAGGTGAGCAAGACCTGGCCCGAGGCGGACGGCGACACCGCTGAGGCGATCGACTTCCTGGAGTTCTACGGCCGTGAGGCGCTGCGTCTCGCCGAGGAGCAGCCGCTCACCAAGATTGCCGGCGAAGAAAACCAGCTGGTATACGTGCCGCTGGGCGTGGGCGCGGTGATTCCACCGTGGAATTTCGCCTGCGCGATCATGGCTGGCCTCACAACGTCGGCTATCGTGGCCGGCAACACCATCGTGCTCAAGCCGGCCAGTACCGCCGCACTGGTGGCGGCGCGCTTAGTAGACCTTCTGCACGAGACGGGTCTGCCGGACGGCGTCGTGAACTTCCTACCCGGCCCCGGCGGCATCGTCGGCGATGCGCTGGTGGAGCATCCCCTGACGCGCTTCGTCTCGTTCACCGGCTCGCGCGACGTCGGCCTGCGCATCAACGAGCTGGCGGCCAAGCCGCGCCCAGGCCAGAAGTGGATCAAGCGCACCATCCTCGAGATGGGGGGCAAGGACTCGATCATCGTGGATGAGACGGCGGACGTCGAGGCGGCGGCGAATGCCATCGTCACCTCCGCGTTCGGTTTCCAGGGGCAGAAGTGCTCGGCCTGCTCGCGAGCGATTCTGGTCGAGGGCGTGTATGACGCCGTGCTCGAGAAGGTCGTCGAGAAGGCGCGTCTGCTGACCGTCGGCGACCCGACCGAGTCGGAGAACGACCTAGGCGCGGTAATCGACGAGAACGCCTATCGCAAGATCCAGAGCTATATCGAGATCGGCAAGCGGGAAGGGCGCCTGGTGCTGGGCGGGGAGCCACTACGGCGCGAGGGCTATTTCGTGCCGCCGACGGTATTCGCCGACGTGCCGCCTGCCGCACGCATCTCGACGGAGGAGATCTTCGGCCCGGTGCTGGCGGTCGTCAAGGCCTACGACTTCGACGAGGCGATGGAGATCGCCAACAACACCGAGTACGGGCTGACCGGCTCGCTCTTCTCAGCGGACCGGGAGCGGATCGCGCGGGCAGAGCGCGAGTTCCAGGCCGGCAACCTCTACATCAATCGCAAATGCACGGGCGCGCTGGTGGGCGTCCATCCATTCGGCGGCTTCAACATGTCGGGCACCGACTCGAAGGCCGGCGGCCGCGACTATTTGCTGCTGTTCACACAGGCGAAGGCGATCTCCGAGAAAGTGTCGTAGCTCGCCCGCATAGTTCCCCCGTCACGCCAACCCGGCGAAGGCAACCTGCGCCGGGTTGGCTCTTGCCGCCCAGCCGCCGCACCGCTATACTCGCGACGGCGCAGCGTCTGGTGGCTTGGGGAGCGGGACAGTGGCGAGACGGACAGGCGACGCGGGCATCTACGGTAGACTCGCACGGCTGGTGACGGCACGCGGCTACGTGCCGCTCTCGCTGGCAGTGATGGTCGTGCTGCTGATTGGCCTTACCGCCGAAACACTGGTGCGCAGTGGCCGCTGGCAGCTCGCCATTGCCCAGCCACATCCGACGGTCGCCATCACGGGAGCGGGGGTTGACGTCCCCGCGACTCTCCAGGCGGCGGTTGCTGGGGGCGGTGCGCTCGCCCAGCAGATACACCCTGCCGGCTGGCGCGCATGTCGCCGACCTCATCGAGGTTGCCGGCGGGGTACTCACCAGCGCTGACCTCACGCGTGTCAATCTCACCGCGACGCTCGCGGGCGGCCGAAGCGTGTATGTGCCACTCGCGGAACGGGCGGCCGCTGCGGCCGCAGTGCAATCGCAGTGCGAGCACGTCAGTTCACCGGGTGAATTGCGCAATGAACCCTATCGCCGGGCGACGATAGAGACGGCGGCCCGCCTTGTCCGCTGCTTGGGCGAAGAACAGTACACGTCGCGGCTGCACCTCTTACGCAGTACGCGTCTCGTCGGCCCTGAGCTGGCGCTGGAGCTGCTCGACGAAGCGCTCCGCATCGACGGGGACGGCGGCGAGCTGTTGCCCAGTGGCGGCAGGTACCGCACGCCTGGCGGCATCTACTTCCGGCTCGTGCGCGAGCTGCTCACGCCGGCGGAGTGGGCGCAGGTGACGTGCTCGTCCGCTCGCAGCACCCTTGTAGCATCGAATGGAGAAAACCCCACATGTTGAAGACGCTTCCGCTCGTGCCTGCGCTGGCGACGCTGCGCGTGGCCTACACCCATCCCACTCTCGGGCCGGTGTACGTGGCGCCATCTCCCACCTTCGCCTAGCACGAGGTGTCGAGCGCCACCCTCGCGGCCGCGCACGGGGATGTGCCGGCATGGAAGGGAATCGCAACGGGCGGCGAGAAGGTGCTCCGCGGGACGGAGGGGAAACCGCCGGTGCGCTGGCTGACGCGAGAGCAGACCTCAGCCAAGAGGAGGCGAGGGAACCGCTGATGCATCTTAACGATGTCGAGCGCATCTTGCGCGACCTGGGTTTCCTGCTCGACCGCGTCCGCGGCAGTCACCGCCACTACCAGGACCCGGCGAGGCGACAAGTCACGCTGGCTTGCCATACCGGAAAAGGCGGGCTCAGTTGGCGCGTGCTGACCCGGAGTGAGTGAGAAATGGAGCGTCACCGATGCCAGCAGAGGACGCTAAGGATCCCAAAACTATCGAGACGGTCACGGTGACGTCGCTCGCCGAACTCCGCGCGGCTCTCCAGGCTGGCGGCCAGATCGTGGCGAGCGACATCCCTTGGAAACGGAAGTGCGGACACTGGAGAGCGTACTTCCGGTCGGCTGTGGTGCGGCTCCCTCCACCCGCCGCGCAGCACGAGGGGACGTGAAGACGATGGCCTACAATGAGCGGGCACTTGAGATGCGCCGTTGCCGGGCCGTCACCGGGAAGTACGGCTGGCCGTGCGGCAACTATGCGGTGTGGGGCGATCCCTCTGGGCGCGGCGGCTCGCACGGAGGGCGCGGCGCGTCATCCCGCGCCAGGACTACCGCACCATGTACGAGCCCTGCCGCTGCGAGGCCTATGCCTGGCCCCATCGCCCCGGCGGCGGCCTCTGCTGCTGGCCGGACCCGCCTCAGTGGATCTGTACCCTGCCGGCAGGGACGCACTCGCTGGGGTACACCCGCTCGTCGCACTGGCGCTGACCACACACTCCCTCACACCGCTAGACACAGCATTGGCGCGCGGAATGTGCAGAAAAAGGGCCGAAAAGCGCATTTGCGTGCGGAAACGGCGCGAAGTTGACACGAAATCTGACAGTCGAGGAACGGCTGAAAAGGGGCGCAATCGCTGGATTCATGCAGCGTGAGCCGTCAGTGGCGGAGCGGCACAGTTACACAGTGTGGCGCACCAGGGAGCCGAATATGGGTCGTGGCTTCATCTGGACCACGCACAAGCGCCGAGTGGTGGAGTTCGAGGAGCAGGGCCGGCTGACCCAGGCCGAGATCGCCGCCACTGTGGGCGTCCCCACGCCCCATACGCAAGTCCCGTGCGTTGGGCCCACTGTCCGCGCGCGGTTCCAGTGCACGACATCGCGGAGCGTGAAGCAACTTGACGTGCTACCAGTGTGCACCTACACTGGGGGTGCACCACAGGAAGCGGGGCGATTCCTGACTGCGTACGCGACCTGCGCCTGCGCACCGCCCGCAGCGACAGCATGGAGGGAACACGGTGAACAGAGTCGCGGTATGGATTCTCGGCACCATTTCAGGGATCGTGTTGTTCTTTGGCATCTTCAGCTTCAGCGCGTTCAGATTTGGCGTATCCTCTAGTTGCACCTCGTATGGGGACAATCCACCGCCGTGTACGCCAACGCTGCAACAAGTTGTCATCAACAACCCGCTGGCAGGTGGTCCTCTCTTCTTGTCTGGGCTGATGCTCGTGCTGCTGGCCATCCTTATCGGCCTGCCGGCATGGATTGGCGGCCCAATCCTTGCGCAGCGGCGCGGCGCGTCGTCTCGCACGGCCATTCTCATCGTCTCCCTCATCGCGAGCGCACTGGGGATCGTCGGCCTCGTCGCTGTCGTCCTCATCTCTCCTGCGCTCGCGACGCCTGAAACCTGTATCAGCTCGACCGGCCCCGGCTTTCCCTGCTTCTATGGCGGCCAAGCGAAACTGGTCGCGCTGCTCGGCATTGGCTTCGGGCCACTGCTGGCATCCCTGCTCATGGGCATGCCCGCTTGGGTCATGGCGCTCACGGAGACCACGCGCCGCAAGCTGTGGGGCTGGTTTGTCGTCGTCCTGCTCGTCTCGCCCATCGGCGCCATGCTCTACGGCTTCTTCGGCACACAGCCTCACCCACACCTGCCCGCCGTTCCGCCCGCGTCAACCCTGGCCGCTTCATAAGCGCAGCCAAGCGCATCAAGCTAGTTGTCACGTCCAGTCGCGACACCACGCCGTCACCGGAGGCCAATGTTCCTCGTCAGCGCGGTTCGCATGAATGGAAACGCTCCGTCACCAGCACACAAGGGCAACGTGCTGCCAGTGCAGTTGGCCATGGGGCAGCATGCGCCACTGCACTCCCAGTGTCTATGAGCACCGTTTGATACGGCGTCGCCCCATACAGTTGTAGAATGCCCCATCCCCAGTCCCGCACACTATCGGCTGGGGTGGCCGTCAAACGACAACGGTGCCACGCGACCGCGTATGAATGGCTGCCGAGTCCTACTCCTCACGCCGAGACTGTTACCTCTCCTGCACCGTCACTTTTCGAGGAGCTTCGTCTCCAGGGCAGCGAACCGGCGCTCCAGCGTCGCAATGCGCTCCATCGCATCCTCTAGGGTCGGGATGAGCACATGACCGGTCGGCTCCCCGCCAAACACGGCCCGCATCTGTCCAGCGAACGCCTCATCGACTGCGAGGTCTCGTGCATGGCCTTCTACGGCTCCACGGCTGCGGAGGGCCGGCTCCAGGACATCAAACGCGACGAGTTCAGCCGCCGCGACGTGTGCCGGGTCCTGGAAGGACGGGTGCAACCACCAGCGCACTTGGGTTATTAGGTCGGGAGTGATGCTCACGGCCGACGCCCCTGTGACCACACTACTATCTCGCCGCACCAGGTGTTGTGTGATGCGCTGACAGAGCTTATCAGTTACCCCTACATAGGCAGCGTGAGCACTTCGTCCGTGGCCGCCATAGAGGGCGTAGACTGCGGGTTCGTTCGGTATCTGTGAGATGGTCACAACCTCGTCAAATTTCGCGCTCCTGTCCACGCTGTCAGCACAGCCCCCGCCGTCTGCTGCAACGTGCTCACTGGATTGTCACATCCGATTCCAGTTGACACACCCGGCCACACACGAATGAGTACGAGTTGCGCCTCCGGGCAGATGTGCACCAAGAAGACGCGCCGTTGCCCTGCTGTGTCCCTCCCCGTTTGCACCACCAGGTGTCGTTCGATCGGGTGATTGCTGGATTGTTGGTGTCGAAGAGGGGCATTCAGTCCTGCTCCGTGTGCTGGAGGAGCGTCGCCAGAAAGTCCGCCACGATGGCGTCGGGTGTCGTGAAGCAGCGGCTGGCATCATAATGGGTGACTACTTGTATGCCGTGGTGTCCGAACAGGTGGTCGCGCTCCGCATCAGCCGCTGCCCGGTCCTGGCCATGGAACGGTTCGCCATCGACTTCGAGGATGCCCCAGTGTCCCTGCCAACAGACGAGGAAGTCGACCTCGCGGTTGTGGCGCGCACCGGTGGAACCCAGTCTCGCGAGCGCACCAGGCAGGAAGAGCACGCCCGCCCGGTCAAGGGCCTGCGCAATGTGCAGTTCGCTGTCTGAGCGGAAGCGCATGCCGGCCCAGGTCCGCGGGGCGAGCTCACCTGCAGCTTGGTTGAGGGCACTGGCAGGGACCGCGCCCTGTTGGGCACCCCCAGCTACAATCAACGTTTGGCGCGACTCTCCGGCCGGTTGCGCCAAAAGGCGCTCCACCCAGACGCCCGCAGGGAGCGACTCGCGCAGGGCCGCAGCCAGCGTCGCGGCCATGGGTTGGGTCAGGTCAAGGGGTCCCGCTTGGCTGACGAACGGTCCGACCAGCTCCAGACTCACGTCGCCTGCCTCGTCTTGGGTCAGGTACACGGTGCAGGACGCGAGCAGGTCCGCCGCCAGCGGGTC
>Ga0209647_1004830_pt1 | contig 10028 bp, 8 predicted proteins | sample GraSoi_2013_60cm_FD_185827 | JGI IMG/M metagenome (GOLD analysis project Ga0209647, IMG submission 185827) | Grasslands soil microbial communities from the Angelo Coastal Reserve, California, USA - Sample 9_17_2013_60cm (SPAdes) (version 2) | ecosystem: Environmental > Terrestrial > Soil >...
CTCGCGCTGGACCGGCGTTGTGCCCGCCGTTGTTGTCACGTCGGCCGGCTTTGCCCTGCTGCACGGCTCTCAACTGGCTTATTCGCTGGTGCCCTTGCTGCTGATTTTCACCGTAGGCGTGGTCTTGACGATCACTCGCGCCGTTACCAAGTCAGTGGCAACTTCTGTGCTGGTGCACATGGCCTACAATTGCACCATCTTTACCCAGGTCTATATCGGCACGCAGGGCTTCCGCCACATGCAGGGCTGATTTTGCGATTCGCCAAAACCTGTTAACGTAGTTCACGGCCTATGACTTCTTCCGCGCGCGAACAGCTCCTCAATTTGCTGGCAACCATCTCTTTCCGCCTCGGCGACTTCACGCTTTCTTCCGGCGCCAGGAGTGACTACTACATTGACTGCCGCACCACCACGCTGCATGCGCAGGGCGCCGCGCTTACCGGCCACGTCTTTTTCGATCTTGTGCGGCAACAGGGCTGGCAGGCCGATGCCGTCGGTGGTCTTACCATGGGCGCCGATCCCATCGTCGTCGCCACCTCGGTCATCAGCTCGCAAGCCGGCGCTCCGATTCACGGTTTTCTCGTGCGCAAATCGGAAAAAGCTCATGGCATGGGCCGCCGTGTGGAAGGGTTTCAGGAAAAAGGCGCGCGCGTGGTGATTGTGGATGACGTCTGCACCACCGGCAGCTCCACTATCCAGGCCATTGAGGCTGCACGGGAATTCGGCTTCAACATTGTGGGCGTTGCATGCCTGGTAGAGCGACTGGAAGCGGGTGGCCGGCCAGCCGTGGAAAACGCTGCGGCGCCGGCAAAATTCATTTCTGTTTTTACTTCGGACGATGTGAAGGCCGCGCACTTGAAGCTGCGTTAGTCATGCGGCAGAGCCGCCCTCGGCTGTGCGCGATAGTTGGGCCGTCTGGCGCCGCCGCTACTTCGCCACTGACTTCGTCGTTGGCACCGGCACCTGCTCCACAATGCTGATGCCGAAACCCTCGAGCGCCGCCACGCGTTTAGGATGGTTGGTCAGCAGGCGGATGGAGCGGATATTCAGGTCGGAAAGGATCTGCGCGCCCACGCCGATCTCACGTTGCGTCTTGCGTTGATGGGCAGGCGCTGACTCTCGCGCCTCGCGATGAAACGCCAGCCGCTTCTCGTCATCCACATTGAACCCCTTGGAAGTCTGGTGCAGGTAGATCAGCGCGCCGGTACCTTCGCGCGCAATCATTTCCAGCGACCGATCCAGAACTTCCTGGCAATCGCAAAGCGATCCGCCAAAAACGTCGCCGGCAAGGCAGTGCGCGTGCATGCGCACCAGCACGGGCCCCGTGGCGCGCTCTACGTCACCTTTCACCAGGGCAACGTGGGATTCACCGTCTAGCTGGCTCTCAAACGCGATCATGCGGAACTCGCCGTGGCGCGTTGGCAGCATGGCCTCGCCCACCCTTACAACGTAGCTCTCATTCTGCATGCGATAGCGGATCAGCTCCGCCACCGTCAGCATCTTCAAGCCATGTGTCTTGCAGAATTCCATCAGGTCCGGCACGCGCGCCATGGTGCCATCTTCATTCATGATTTCGCAGATTACGCCCGCGGGAATCATGCCCGCTAGGCGCGCCAGGTCCACTGAGGCTTCGGTCTGGCCGGCACGCACCAGCACGCCGCCTTTGCGCGCGCAGAGAGGGAAGACGTGGCCAGGACGCACCAGGTCGGCCGCCCGGCTCGTGGGATCAATCGCAACCTGGATCGTGCGTGCGCGATCGTGCGCGGAGATACCAGTGGTGACGCCCTCACGCGCCTCCACACTTTCATAAAAAGCCGTCCCGTAAGGAGAGGTATTTTCTCGCGTCATCGGCCCGATTCGGAGATAGTCCAGCCGCTCGGGCGTCATGGCCAGGCAGATCAGTCCGCGGCCGTATTTGGCCATGAAGTTGATCGCTTCCGGCGTGATCTTCTCCGCGGCAAGAGTCAGGTCGCCCTCATTTTCGCGGTCTTCGTCATCAACCACCACAATCATGCGTCCGGCGCGGATCTCCTCGATCGCGGTAGGAACGTCGGTAAATGCAGGGCTCGAAGTCATGCTGGTATCTACTAGAATTCTAGCAGAGCGGAATTCTACAACAGCAATGCAAGCACTAGCCCTGAAAGGGCCGCAGGCTTACAATCTTCGTATGGCAAAGTCTGTGTCTGAGCCCTTTGAAGTCGGTTGCCCGTGCTGCAACGCAGTGCTGAAGGTTGATCCTGACACCAAAGCCGTGATTTCCCACGTTGCGGCGGTCAAGCCGAAGACTTTTAGTGACTTTGAGGCTGCCGCCAAGGCCATGCGGGAGCAGGAAGGCCGCAAGGAATCCATTTTCCGCCAGGCTGTGGACGCACAGAAGAACAACGCCAGCCTTCTGGAAAAGAAATTCCAGGAAGCGGTGAAAAAAGCCAAGGAGACCCCCGACGAAGGCCGGCCCTTGCGTGATTTTGATCTGGACTAGCGGACGCTTTTGCCTGCCCAGCTCTTACTTCTCGGCCATCGCGGCGCCCGGCTTTACGCGCCTGAAAACACCATCGCAGCATTCGATCTTGCCCTGGCTCACGGCGCCGATGGTTTCGAATTTGATGTCCGCGGCACCAGCAACAGGCAATCCATCATCTGTCACGATCCCAGGCTGAACCGACTTGTCATCCGCAACCACACGTTCAGGCAATTGCAGGCAAGCTTCAACTCGGCGGAAGAGTTGCCGCCACGCCTGGAAGATGTTCTTGATCGTTATGCCCGCTCGGCCTTTCTCAATATCGAAGTCAAGGTGCGCGGCATGGAACAAGTGGTGGTGAAAGCAGTGAGGCGCGTGCGGCCTCAGCGCGGCTACTTTATCTCTTCATTTCTGCCCAGCGTGGTGCGCGAACTGCATGCGCTGGATCCGTCGCTTGTTCTGGGCACGCTTGCCCAGACCCGCTGGCAGCTTCGCCGCTGGCGCCGCCTTCCTGTGACTTATGTCGTGCCACATTACAGCCTGCTTTCTCGACGGCTAGTCACAAAACTCCATGCCGCGGGCAAGACCGTAATCACCTGGACCGTTAATCATCCCCGCCAGATGCGCCGTGCCATGGAAATGGGCGTGGATGGCATAATTTCTGATGATACGAAGCTGCTGGTGGAGACCTTCAAATAATCAGCCGCGAATTTGCGTCGAATCATTCGTGTTCATTCGCGTTAATTCGCGGCTAACACAAAAATGCCCTATCAACCGGGCCGGGCTGATAGGGCGAATCACCTCAATGGAGGCAACTAAGCAGCAGGCTCAACTGCATGCTCACTGGGGGCCCCAGCAAGCCCGGTTTTGGCTTGCAGGGGCGGACAGGGGTCCCCGGCAAGCCCGATTTTGGCTTGCAGGGGTGAAATTGTACGCTCAATGAATTGCTCATTCTCCGTGGAACCCTCCAGCGCCACCGTAGAGGATTGACCGTTGGCGATGGTTTGTGCCACTTCATCGAAATATCCCGTGCCGACGAAGCGTTGGTGGCGTATTGCTGTGTAGCCACGTTCCGCGCACCGGAACTCTTTTTCCTGCAGCCGCGAGTAGGCCGTCATGCCATCGCGGGCGTAGCCATGGGCCAGTTCGAACATGCTGTAGTTGAGCGCATGGAAGCCGGCCAGGGTAACGAACTGGAACTTGTATCCCATGGCGCCCAGTTCGTTCTGGAATTTCGCAATTGCCGTGTCATCCAGCTTCTTCTTCCAGTGGAATGACGGTGAGCAGTTGTACGCCAGCAGCTTGCCGGGGAACCTCTCATGGATAGCCTCAGCAAAGCGCCGCGCCTCCTCGAGATTTGGCTCTGACGTTTCGCACCACACCATGTCGGCGTATGGAGCGTAGATCAGACCGCGGGCAATCGCGGCATCAATCCCGCCCTTAAAGCTCAGGTAGCCTTCTGGCGTGCGTTCGCCCGTGAGGAATTCAACGTCGCGAAGGTCGCTGTCTGAGGTGAGCAGCTTGGCGCCGTTGGCGTCCGTGCGGGCAATCAGAATCGTGGGAACGCACAGAATGTCTGCGGCCAGCCGGGCTGCAACAAGTTTCCGCACAAATTCCTGCGCGGGAACGAGCACTTTGCCGCCCATGTGCCCGCATTTTTTGGCCGAAGCCAGCTGATCTTCGAAATGGACCGCCGCCGCGCCCGCCTCGATCATCGACTTCATCAGCTCAAACGCATTCAGGCATCCGCCGAAGCCTGCTTCAGCATCGGCGACGATCGGCGCAAACCAGTACGTGCCATTCTTGCCTTCCGCGTGATGCATCTGGTCAGCGCGAAGAAACGCATTATTGATTTCCTTCACCACGTTGGGAACGCTGTTGCAGGGATACAGGCTCTGGTCCGGATACATCTGTCCAGCCAGGTTTGCGTCACCCGCCACCTGCCAGCCGCTCAGGTAAATCGCCTTCAGGCCGGCCAGGACCTGTTGCACAGCCTGGTTGCCGGTCAGGGCACCAAGGGCTTTGACATAAGGCTCGGAGTGGAGCAAGTCCCAGAAGCGCTCCGCGCCTACACGAGCGAGCGTATGTTCAATGTGTATGGTTCCCCGCAGCCGCATCACATCTTTTGCTGAATAGGGCCTGGTAATGCCGCTCCAGCGAGGGTCCTGGACCCATGTTTCCTGTAAGCATTTTTCCTGCGTCCGTCGCACGTTATGTGCCTCCTGCATTTATTCGAGCTGTTCTGGCTTTCCCGTTTTTATAAAGACCGGTTCTTACCCAGCGAACTGATTAGATGCCTGTATTTGTCTGCCTGCAAACTGGGTCGTCCGATTCGGACTAGTTGGCCAAAAATGCTATGATGGGCCTCACCGTGGCCCCGGCAAACATCACGAAAAGCAACGAAATTCCGCACCAGCTTCTTCGCGACCTGAAACTAAACCTGGTCATGCGCCAGGTCTCAAGCGGCATCGAATTGCTGGACGCGCACGCGCATCTGTTCACTTCCATCGATCCGGCGCAGCGCCACGCCGCCGCTTTCGTTTGTTGCGTAGCGCAATGGGTGGATATCGGCTACGGCAATCCGGAGCTGCTGGAGCGGCTGTTGGCGCGCTTTTCCAGGGACGGTCGCGCGAGTCTGCCCGTGGCGGACTACCTGCAACTGCGCATGGCGGAAGGGTTGCTTGCCCTGCTGCGCGACCATCCTGACGAAGCTCTTCAGCAGTTTGATCTGGTGCTTTCCATGCAGGAGGAGATCGAAGACCGGGAGTTGGTGGCTATCGCGCATTTCTGGAATGCCCGTTGCCATCGCAAAAAAGGTGAATATGACGAGGCCCTGAAGCGCGCCGGCGTCGGCCGCGAACTCGCCCAATCCCTCGGCTTCCCCAAAATGGCGGCTGTGATGCGTGTGCTGGAAAGCTGGCTGCTGTTTCAGAAAGGCCAATACCGTGACGCGGCGCGCATACTCGACCAGGCTGAAGCCGCCCTGCGCAGCAGTGACGACGACATCACGCTCGGCAACATCTATTCCGCCCACGGCCGCATGGTCCGCCGGCAGGGGCATTACCAGGAAGCTCTGAAGTTCTTCTCTCGCGCGATCGAACATTTTCAAAATCGCAACCCGCAGCACCGCAACCTGGCGCGCACCCTCACCAACATTGCTTATGTGCAAAGACTGGTGGCGGTGCAGATCGGCAAGCACCTTGACGCGGAGAGGCAGCGGCGGCAAAACAGCAAAGCACAGACTGCGCGCACCCACAAGCAAAGCCAGCTGCGCCAGCATGAGGAGCTCCGCGCCAGCGCCTTTGCCAACCTTGAGCGCGCGGAAAAAATCTATCTCCTGCATGAGCACCATCACGGCATTGGCAGCGTGATGGAGAACCGCGGGCTCTTGTACTTCGACATCGGAGATCTGGACAATGCCGGGGCCGTGGCCGCGCAGGCGTATGAACTGGGCAAGGAAGCGAACGATTCTATCCTGATGGCCCGCGCACGCCTGCTGCAATGTGAGGTGGAAAACGGCAAGCTGGAAGAGGAGATCGAGGGCAGCACCCAGTCCTGGGAGCACGCGCAGGCTGCTCGCGACTATGCCCGCGAAGCCGTGGAAGCCGCCAAACATACTCAAAACCATCGCTTGCTTGCCCGCGCTTATATCTGGCGCGGCCTTACCGCGTGCAATCCGGTTATCCACGATGTCGACGATGCCAAGCGCTGTTGTGAACTTGCCAGCTCCTTTTTGAAAGCCGTGGACTATGACGACCTCTGGGAAGAACTGCAGATGCTGAAGCAAAGAGTCATGCCCAAGGGAAGCATTGATCCGCTCTTGCGCGCATGGTCACAGGGGATCACCGGCGAAGAGACCTTTCAGGAACTTACGGAGCAGTTCGCTGAAATCGTGATCCCCAAAGTCTGGGAAAAAGAGGGCAAGAAGGTCTCCCGCGTAGCCAAAAGGCTTTCGGTCTCTCCCAAAAAAGTGCGGCGGATTCTCGCAAGGGCAGGGAAGAGAAGGAAGTGAAGATTTGCTATTCTCGCACCTGCTGCCCAGGTACCCGACAACCAGCGTCGTTCTAAATATGCTCTTTTTCTCTGAAGATCAATTCCGGCGCTTGGTGAACGTGGATCAAATAATTCAAGCCATCCGAAATGCCTTCACGCGAGATTTTTCTTCCACTTTGCGCATGCCCGTGCGCACTGCCATGGAGCTTGACGGAGCGGTCCTGTTGATGATGCCCTGCTATGACAGCGCATTGAATGCCGCTGGCGTGAAGCTGGTAAGCGTCAGTGAGAAGGCCGGGGTCAATGCGGTTTATGAGTTGCTCGACCCGGCGACGGGCATACCCATTGCGCGCATGGAAGCCAATTACCTTACCGACCTGCGCACCGCAGCAACCTCAGCCGTCGCCACCGACCTGCTTGCGCGCCCCGATGTGGAGACTCTTGGCGTCTTCGGCAGTGGCCGCCAGGCCGCGGCGCATTTTGAGGTGCTGCCGCGCGTGCGGCGTTTTCGCAAGTTTCTGGTCTGCAGTTCCGGACGCTCTGATTTGAAGCAGTTCTGCGTACGCATGAAGAAAGAACATTCGATCAAAATCATTCCGGTGAGCGCTGAGACTTGTGCGAGCGAATCTGACGTGATCTGCACCTGCACTACAGCTCGCGAGCCTCTATTCGATGGACGCTGGGTGAGGCCGGGTACGCACTTGAACCTGGTCGGCGCGTTTCAGCCGGACACTCGGGAAGTGGATGATGAAACCGTGCGACGCGCGTGCGTGGTAGTGGATACTTATGAAGGCGCACTGGCCGAAGCCGGCGACCTGCTGATCCCGATAAAGAATGGAGCTGTAGATCGCTCGCACGTCATTGCCGATCTGCACGAAATCGCCAGCGGGAAAAAGCCCGGTCGAACAAACCGCGACGAGATTACCTTATTCAAGAGCGTCGGGTGTGCGCTGGAGGATTTGGTTACCGCGCTGGCCGCTTATGAGCAGGGGACTCGGGTCGAGACAGGAAAACAGCCGCACGGCTGAAGAATTCTGAATGAGCAAACGTTACGATTTCGCTGTGGTCGGCGCAGGAGTCTTCGGCTCGTGGACAGCCCACTTTCTCCGCCGCTCGGGAGCGTCCGTGCTTCTGCTGGACGCCTATGGTCCCGCCAACAGCCGCGCCAGTTCCGGCGGCGAGACCCGCATCATTCGCATGGGCTATGGTCCGGACGAACTGTACACCCGCTGGGCCCAGCGCGGGCTGCCGCTCTGGCGTGAGTTCTCAGCGCGCACGGGCAAGGAATTCTTTCACCAGGCGGGAGTGCTTTGGCTGGGCAATGATGCTGATGCTTACCTGAAGAGCCTCTATCAGGTTCTCGGCAACGCCGGGGTCAAACGGGAAAGCCTTACCTCCGCCGAGATCAGGCGGCGCTGGCCGCAACTCCGGTTTGAAGATGTGACCTGGGGCGTGCTGGAACCAGACAGCGGCGTTCTGATGGCGCGCAGCTCCGTGCAGGCGCTTGTCGGCGATCTCGTGAGCAACGGAGTGGAATACAGCGCCGCTGAAGTGGCTGTTCCGGGCGTACGCGGCAAACTAACTGAGATCAAGACCAGTGCGGGAGATGTAATCTCCGCCGGCACGTTCGTCTTTGCCTGTGGCGCGTGGCTGCCTAAATTGTTTCCGGAGTTGTTGCGCCAGCGCATTTTCCCCACACGGCAGGAAGTATTCTTTCTGGGGCCGCCGCCAGGCAGTGCCGCTTTCCGCGCTCCCAATATGCCGGTCTGGCTGGATCGCACTCACCCTGATTTGCCTTATGCGCTACCCGATATCGACAACCGCGGATTCAAGATCGCGTTTGACCGTCATGGTGATGCATTCGATCCTGACGCAGACGAGCGTGTTATCGCACCATCATCGGTCGAGCGCTTGCACGCCTATCTGAGGCAGTACATTCCCGCAATGGCAAACGCGCCGATCATCGAAACCCGCGTTTGCCAATACGAGAACACATGGAATGGGGATTTCCTGATTGCCCGCCACCCTGAGCTTGAAAATGTGTGGATCGCCGGCGGCGGTTCCGGCCATGGATTCAAACACGGCCCCGCGTTGGGAGAATATCTAAGCGCGCGTATTCTGCGCAGCGTGCCGCCCGAGCCGCGTTTCTCGCTGGCAGCAAAGCAAACCGAGCAAAAAAGGGCAGTATATTAGAGGGAGTTGCGGCAAGCTTTCTGCCCTTGTCGCGCGAGAGATTCATCCCTTATGCTGGTTTGAGAGAATCGCGGCTGGTTGCTATAATCAATCACGTTCCGTACGCACAGAGTCTTCAGCGTTCCCACCGAAGCTTCACGTATGTAACCCATCCGTATCGGCCAGGTAGCTCAGTTGGTAGAGCGCAGCCCTGAAAAGGCTGGCGTCGGCGGTTCGATTCCGTCCCTGGCCACCATAAATTTTCCAAGTTTGGAATCTGCTGCGCTCGGGGTGAGCGATGCCGAGCGCCGTATTGCGCGAGGGCATTCGCGAGGGGCGTAGCCCCTCGAAGGAAACGCTCGCAGCCCTGAAAAGGCTGGCGTCGGCGGTTCGATTCCGTCCCTGGCCACCATTTTTCAATCTCTTACGCATCTCTCAAAATAGGCTTCGTCACAGTTTAGTCACAATCTTTTAGAAATTAAGAAGTCGGAAGGGGCAATCTCTCCCAAAAAGCCGCCGACGATGAACTGTTATAATCCTAGTTACCCTTTTGATCGCAAAGGCTTAAAGGAGATTTTCCTCAAATGTGCGGTATCGTGGGGTTCCTCTCAGGGGGACATTTCCGCCGTCCCTCAGTCTTGACCACATATTCAAAGGTGATCCAGGTTCTGAAAGATGCGCCTTCCCGGAATGAATGGGACAAGGTTGACGACGCTGTATCAACTTTGGCAGGCAGTTTTGACGAGATGATGTCTTTTGCGTCATTTCGCGATGTAGTTTGCGATCATTCCAGCAAAGAATTATTCCTTGCGCTTGCATCAGCTCTGAAGGGTGCTCTTGACTCGGTGACGAGACACATTGCTGAAGGTGGCTCGTCAGACCTGCTTCGGAAACTCAATGAAAGCCTTCGGGATTATCTGTGGCAGGTTGAGGTCGAGGTATTGGGCGTGGAGGACAAACTTGCCGCCATCCTGCCCGATCCTGAGAGCAAGACTAATGTCCCACGGCTGTTCCTGGCCTGGGCTATCGAACGCGTCCTTGGCAGCCTGGATAAGCTTGAGGTTCGGGGCCGCGACTCTGCCGGTATCACAATCGCTCTCCCACTCAAGGCGGATTGGCAGGCAAAACCGGATTTCGATGCCGAATTGACCCGACGCACCGCTATCGACGAGACGGCGAGCGGTGACGCTGTGCTGTCCACCAGCAATGGGCACAGGGTGTTCCGGGTTATGCACAAGGTGGCAAACCTTGTGGGCAAGCTGGGAGACAATGGCGCAACCCTGCGCGCCGCAATCAAGGCCGATTCTCTCCTCTGGACGGCCGCTGACGCGCTGGACGGGGTCAACATTGTTGCGCACACCCGCTGGGCATCCAACGGACACATCACGATCTCAAATTGTCACCC
>Ga0209647_1004832_pt1 | contig 10028 bp, 9 predicted proteins | sample GraSoi_2013_60cm_FD_185827 | JGI IMG/M metagenome (GOLD analysis project Ga0209647, IMG submission 185827) | Grasslands soil microbial communities from the Angelo Coastal Reserve, California, USA - Sample 9_17_2013_60cm (SPAdes) (version 2) | ecosystem: Environmental > Terrestrial > Soil >...
CGCTTGCACAATTCACACTGCGCAATGTCGAAATGTATCTCGGTCAAGCCGCCGCCGATGCCGATATGTTTCGCAGCATCGCGCAAAATGAACCGATCTTGCGGCCGGACTGTTTCGAATTGTTGAGCCAGATGTATGCGGCATTGCAGCGTACAGGACAACAGCAGACACAAGATGGACAGAGCATCGATGCGCGCCAGGCAGCGATGTTGGAATTCGAGAAACTAATATGGGCGATGCAGATGCCTCAACAATTGGAGCCGCTAAAACACGACGACATTGCACAACTAAAAAAGGATGAACCGCCCGATCTTGGCGCAGGCTCTGCAATCGCCGGCAGAATTGTCGGCAGGGAATTGCGCAATCCCAAGCCGCCCAAGCGGCTGCTTCAATATCTCAAGGACCGCCTATTTTTCGACGACGACAAGGTTACGACGAACGACATACAAAAGATTCTTAATGGCATCAGACAGGACTTCATTGCGAAGAGCAGTGACAGCCCGCCAATCGACATCCTCAAGCAGCTGACTTTCAAGCCAGAGTCCGCCCCTGGCAGCGCGACAGGGACCTCGTCTCCAGCCGGGCCATAATGAGGTGTGTCTCATCCCTCAGTGTGGTGATGAGGCCCAATGTCCGCTTTGGGTCATGAGCAGACATTTCGATGGGTCAGCGCGATGTCTGCTGTGCCCCAATAGCAGAAATTCGTCGGTGCACTCAGCCGGCAATTGCCAGCAGACTCACTCGACCAAACCTTTGTCTGCGAGCCATTTCTGAATCAGGTCGGCAATCTGGCCGTTGTTTTTGTCCATCATCATCATGTGGGAATTACCCTTGATCCCGGCCTCGGGCAGATTGACCACATCCACTTTTCCGCCTGCGGCGCGGACCGCCTCCGCATAGTCGAGGCCGAGCTCCCGCATTTTCGGCCAGCGGCTGTCGAGCGGGATGTAGTCGCCGTAGACGACCAAAGTCGGGATGTCTTTGAGTTTGCCGGCCTGCGCCTTGTCGCCGGCGACCGCCGGCTCGACCGCGACAATGGCCTTGATCTTGTCGGGCCGCGCCTGCGCCACGGTGAAGCCGAAACCGCCGGCCTGGCTGTGAAACAAAAGAACACAGGGGCAGATTTTATCGACCAGCGCGGTGTAGGCGGCAACGATCGCCGCGTCGGTATTGGTCCAGCGCGGAACGATCTGCTTGGTGAAATTGTCGTAGGCCTCGACCGGGAATTGGCTGCCGACGTTCACTTTCATCTTTGCGGGGTCCGCATTCCATGACCCCGCTCCCTGCCCGATGCGAAAGCGCTCGAACGGATTGGCCGTGGTCAGAAAATTCGGCTCGCTGTTCCACACATCGGGAGGCGCAAAGCCGGAGCGGCCGCGCTCGACGGCGTCGGAATTGTAAACGTCCCAGCCCTTGCGGATGAACATGTTGAGCCAGCCCTCGCGGCCATCAGGCGTGCTCTCATAAGTGGCGCCGGTGAGACCGCCGCCATGCCACATCAGCAGCGGATATTTTCCCTTGCGATTCTGCGGCAGGAAGTACTGCACGTACATCTGCTCGACCTGATAGAGCCCGTTCGGATCGATCTTGGCCGGAACGCCGCCGGCGCCGAGCACGAGTTCCTTGATCGGCTTGCCTGAAATTTCGACGACGCGCCCGCCGATATGAAACGAGCCCATGTCACGCAAAGCAATCGGCTCGCCGGCGAATGTCGGAGTCAATGTCGGAGTCATGGCGGAAACCGTAGCGGCGCTCAACACAATCGAAAACAGGATTTTACGCATTGTTTCGCTCCCGGACTTTTATCGTTGAGCGCAGTCTGACTCATCGGGAAGATCTTGGCGACGAAGATCTTGGCGACGAAGATCTTGGCGACAATGGAGATGCCCACGCATGCAGCGGCCGCGGCAAAACGTGGGCCGCGGCCCGCTCAACGCGCCCGTGCTTGCTCGGCGAGTTGCTTGAGGATCGCACGCAATGGTCCAGGCGCATTGACGCGCTGCGGGAACGGCAGCCGCAAGGCCTGGCGTCCGTTCTGCAATTCGAGGCCGTCCGGATCGATCCCGACGCAACGCCATTCGCCGTCGGGTGCGCCCAACAGCCTCGTCGCGTAGAGCCGGCAGGCATCGGCGTGGTCAACATTCATGTGCGAGATCGCATCGGCCTCGGAGTCGATGAGGTCCTGAGCGTCGGATATGTCGGTCAGGACGTCTTGTGGCTTGAGATCGACGATACGGCCGAAACCGGCGACGAGATGCACGCGCGCGATCTCCATCCGGTAGAAGGCGAAATCGGCGAAGTTCGCGAACATCTCAGCGTCCGAATGGCGCCGTAGATAGGCGCTCGGGACCGAGGAACCGGGCTTCTTCGAGCATTGCGAGCACGTTCCCATCAGCATGACGCGCGCGCCCTGCAGGGGATCGCCCTCCTTGCGTTCATCCAGCATCAGCGAAATTCGCGCGTCCGCCGTGATGTTTTTGGTGTGAAGAGCCAAAGTCGACAGCAGAAACAACGGGGCGCCGTCGATCGCGGTGGCCACGTTGACCAGCGAGCAGTAAGGGTCGCCCGAGCCGGGGGCCAATGTCGCCAAAGCGCCCGAACGCCCTTCGCGCAGCAGCTTCTTGGCCGCCAGGCGAGCATTGAAGGCGCCGTCGGATGACATTGCAGGTGGCTCACACGTTAACGATGCCGGTCCCAAAGCCACGAGATTTCGGGCCTTGGGGTTGAATTCGCTACCGAATCACATAGTTGTTGCAAAGAGGCCACATTTCAGACCCCGTTTGTGGGGTTCAAAACGCGCGGGACGTCACGCAAGAGGGGCTCCATGCCGACAATCGCTCTCGTCGACGACGACCGCAATATCCTGACCTCCGTATCGATGGCTCTCGAAGCCGAGGGGTATCGCATCATGACGTATACCGATGGCGCCTCGGCGCTTGACGGTTTCAAAACGTCGCCGCCAGATCTCGCGATCCTCGACATCAAGATGCCGCGTATGGATGGCATGGAGACGCTCAGGCGCTTGCGCCAGAAGTCCGACATTCCTGTGATCTTCCTCACCTCGAAAGACGAGGAGATCGACGAAATGTTCGGCCTCAAGATGGGAGCCGACGATTTCATTCGCAAACCGTTCTCGCAGCGGCTCCTGGTCGAGCGCGTGAAAGCGGTGCTGCGCCGCGCCAGCCCGAAAGACGGACTGGCGCCCAAGGAGCCCGATTCCACCAAGGTGCTCGAGCGCGGCCTGCTTCGCATGGATCCCGAGCGGCATACCTGCACTTGGAAAAATGAACCGGTCACCCTCACGGTTACTGAATTCCTCATCCTGCAGGCGCTTGCCACCCGCCCCGGTGTTGTGAAAAGTCGCAATGCACTGATGGACGCGGCCTACGACGACCAGGTTTACGTGGACGATCGCACTATCGACAGCCACATCAAACGGCTACGCAAGAAGTTCAAGGTCGTTGACGACGATTTTGAGATGATCGAGACGCTTTATGGCGTCGGCTATCGCTTTAAGGAATGACGAATTCTTAATGTTACAGGCCATTGGCCGGCCTGACGAAGCGTCGCGGCTTGCGGTAAAATGTCGAGGTCAACCTAAGACCTTCGTCTCCACCCGGCTGGATTGAACGACGTGCTTGATCGAACTGCGGAAATCATGGCGCAGAAAGCCGACGCCGAACGATCCGGCGAGGAGGCTCCGCGCCTTGAGTCCAAGCAGTCCGGCGCCGTGCGGCGCGTGGCGCGCTCGGTCTGGCATCTGTTCGTCGCGCAAAGCTTCTCCAGTCTCACCAGACGCATTGTCTTCCTTAATCTTGCTGGCCTGGTCGCGCTGGTCACAGGCGTACTTTACCTGTCGCAATTCCGGGCAGGCTTGATCGACGCGCGCGTGCAGAGCCTGCTGACGCAAAGTGAAATCATCGCTGGCGCGATCGCGGCGTCAGCCACCGTGGAAACCGATTCCATTACGATCGATCCCGAGCGCCTGCTCGAGTTGCAAGCGGGCGAAAGTTACGGGCCGTCCGACGATACGCTCTCTGGCATTGAATTTCCAATCAATCCCGAGCGCGTCGCACCCTTGTTGCGCCGCCTCGTCTCGCCGACGAAAACACGCGCGCGCATCTACGATCGCGACGGCGTCCTTATTCTCGACAGCCGCAACCTCTACGGTCGCGGCGACGTGCTGCGCTTCGACTTGCCGCCACCGAATGCGGAAAAGCCCGGCCTTATGGAGCGCGCATTTATCGCGATGCGCCGATGGTTCGGACGTGGCGACTTACCGCTTTACAACGAACTCGGTCCTGAAAACGGCAAAGGCTATTCCGAGGTTGCACAAGCACTCAACGGCCTGCACGCCAGCATGGTTCGGGTTAATGATCGCGGCGAGGTGATTGTTTCAGTCGCGGTGCCGGTCCAGCGCTTCCGTGCAGTGCGCGGCGCACTGATGCTGTCGACACAAGGTGCGGATATCGACGATATGGTGGAAGCCGAACGGCTTGCCATCGTAAAAGTATTTTTCGTGGCCGCCGGTGTCATGGTGGTTCTCTCGATGCTGCTCGCCGGCACCATCGCCGGTCCGGTGCGACGGCTCGCCGACGGCGCGGAGCGCGTCCGCCGGCGGATTCGTATGCGCGTCGAAATCCCCGATTTTACCCGACGGCGCGATGAAATCGGTGATTTGTCGGGCGCGTTGCGCGATATGACCAATGCGCTCTACACGCGCATCGAAGCGATCGAGAGCTTCGCCGCCGATGTCGCACACGAGCTGCGCAATCCTCTCACCTCTTTGCGCTCCGCGGTGGAAACACTTCCGGTGGCTAAGACCGAGCAAAGCCGCCAGCGGCTGCTCGCGGTTATCGAACACGACGTGAAGCGGCTTGACCGTCTCATCTCAGACATTTCCGACGCCAGCCGGCTCGACGCTGAGCTGCAGCGGCAGGAAGCCGCACCTGTCGATCTCTCCAAGTTGCTCGACGCGATCGTGAAAGCCGCCAACGAAATTCGTAGCGACGACGTCAGCGTGACGCTGGCGTTCGAAGGCGCTCCACAGTCCAACTTCAAGGTGCCCGGCCACGACTCGCGGCTCGGTCAGGTCGTCAGCAATCTGGTCGACAATGCACGGTCATTTTCACCGCCAGGCGGCACTGTGCGCATCACCTGCCGCCGGCTCAGAAACGATGTCGAAATCGCGGTCGACGATGATGGCCCCGGCATCCAGCCGGATGCACTCGATAAAATTTTCGAGCGCTTCTACACCGACCGTCCGGAACAGGGCTTCGGTCAGAATTCGGGCCTCGGCCTCTCGATCTCCAAGCAAATTATCGAAGCTCACGGCGGCACCATTCGGGTCGAGAACCGCACCGTTGTCGCCGGCCCCGGTGACGAGCTGCGCGTGCTTGGCGCTCGCTTCGTGGTGCGCTTGCCGGCGACGTAATGGCGGCAAACGATTCCACAATCCATGCCTCTGCCGTGCTCGTTGGCGCCAAGGCTGCGCTCATCCGCGGTCCGTCCGGCGCCGGCAAATCACGGCTGGTTTGGAATATCTTGGCGGCAGCTGCAAAAGGCATGTTGCCCTTCGCGCGGCTGGTCGCGGATGACCGCGCCTACGTCGAAACCTCTTCGGGACGCCTGCTGGTTCGCCCGGCAGAGTCGCTCGGCGGCATGATCGAGATCCATGGGCTCGGCATTCGGCGAATTGCTTTCGAACCCCTGGCGGTTGTTGGGCTAATCGTCGATCTGGCAGCTGACGATGCCAGCCGGCATCCGGAGCCGGAAGCCAAAAGTGCCAAAATCGCCGGGGTTACGCTCCCGCGACTTGCTGTCGCAACCGGAATGGCGGCCCTGCCATTGGTGTTGGCCAGCCTGCATATCCCCCGGGTGGGTAATTGACCCATGGCCATTAGTTGGGTTACCCCCCGGCGCCCCCCGACTTGATCGAGGAAAATTAACCACAACGGGCCTAGGATTGCGGCGCCCCAAAACGCACCCCCGAGCCCCCTTTGGCCCCGTCTTTCCGCAGTGCAACAGAACGCTTATATAGCGGTGGGAGCCCTTGCAATGGGGCTCAAGTTGGGCGTGAATGCGCGCCCTATCGTGCGGCGCAGCGTAGCGCCCGCGAGGAGTTAGGGATGATCGGCCTCGTACTCGTCACTCACGGGCGGCTCGCAATCGAGTTCCGCTCAGCGCTGGAGCATGTGGTAGGACCCCAGCGCCAGATTGAGGCCATTACCATTGGCCCCGACGATGACGTCGAACAGTGTCGAAAGAATATCCTCGACGCAGTCAAGCGCGTGGATAGCGGAGAAGGCGTTGCGATCCTCACCGACATGTTTGGCGGCACGCCATCCAACTTGGCTATTTCGGTCATGAGCCAACCCAAGGTCGAAGTCCTGGCCGGTATCAACCTACCGATGCTGATAAAGCTCGCAAAAATACGGGAAATCTGCCCCTTGCAGGATGCTGTCGCCGCTGCGCAAGAGGCCGGGCGCAAGTACTGCACCATCGCCAGCCGGGTGCTCAACGGTAAATGAGCCCCCGCGCGTCTGCGGACGACACGCCCGTCGTGCGCGAAGTGGACATCGTTAACAAGAAGGGCCTGCACGCCCGTGCCTCCGCGAAATTCGTGCAGACGGCCGAACAGTTCGACGCCGCTATCACCGTCACGCGCGGCCACGAAACCGTCGGTGGGACCTCAATCATGGGCCTGATGATGCTTGCCGCAGGTCCTGGCGCCACCATCATCATTAAGGCCACGGGCAAAGACGCCGCCGCGGCGGTGGAGACGCTTTACAAGCTGGTAGCCGGCGGCTTCGGGGAAGAGGACTGAGCTTCCGCCGCCCCTTCACCTTACATAAAGAAATCTTTATATATGCGTTGCGGCCTATCCTCCAGCCTGTTATAGGCACGGCCAACCCGTTCACCCCTGTTCGCGTCTGTAAAAGGATTGCCATGACCGCTGCCAAGCTGAAGGCCCAAACCGGCGACTACATCGTCAAGGACATTTCGCTCGCCGAATTCGGCCGCAAGGAGATCTCCCTCGCCGAAACCGAGATGCCCGGCCTGATGGCCACGCGCGAGGAATACGGCCCCAAACAGCCCTTGAAGGGCGCACGGATCGCCGGCTCGCTGCACATGACGATCCAGACCGCGGTCCTGATCGAGACGCTGGTCGCGCTCGGCGCCGACGTGCGTTGGGTATCGTGCAACATCTATTCAACGCAGGACCATGCCGCGGCGGCGATCGCCGCCGCCGGCGTTCCGGTGTTCGCGGTCAAGGGCGAGAGCCTGAAGGACTACTGGGACTACACCGCCAGGCTGTTCGAATGGCACGGCGGCGGCACTCCGAACATGATCCTCGACGACGGCGGCGACGCCACAATGTTCGTGCACCAAGGCCTGCGCGCCGAGAACGGCGACACCAAGTTCCTCGATCAGCACAATTCCGAAGAAGAGGAAGTGTTCTACGCCCTGATCAAGCGGCTCTTGAAAGAAAAACCAAAAGGCTGGTTCGCTGAGATCGCCAAGAACATCAAGGGCGTCTCGGAAGAGACCACGACCGGTGTGCATCGGCTCTATGATATGCAGAAAGCGGGCACGCTGCTGTGGCCCGCCATCAACGTCAACGACAGCGTCACCAAGTCGAAATTCGACAACCTCTACGGCTGCCGCGAGTCGCTGGTGGATGGTATCCGCCGCGGTACCGACGTCATGATGTCGGGCAAGGTGGCGATGGTCGCGGGCTATGGTGACGTCGGCAAAGGCTCGGCGGCGTCATTACGCCAGGCTGGTTGTCGCGTGCTTGTGTCAGAAATCGACCCGATCTGCGCGCTGCAGGCGGCGATGGAAGGCTATGAGGTCGTCACGATGGAAGACGCCGCACCCCGCGCCGACATCTTCGTGACCGCTACCGGCAACAAGGACATTATCACCATCGAGCACATGCGCGCGATGAAGGATCGCGCCGTCGTCTGCAACATTGGCCATTTCGACAACGAGATCCAGATCGCGCATCTGAAGAACCTGAAGTGGACCAATATCAAGCCGCAGGTCGATGAGATTGAGTTCCCTGACCGCCACCGCATCATCCTGTTGTCGGAAGGTCGGCTGGTGAACCTCGGCAATGCCATGGGTCATCCAAGTTTCGTCATGTCGGCGTCGTTCACCAATCAGACGCTGGCGCAGATCGAGCTCTTCGCCAACAACAAGAATGGCAAGTACAAGAAAGAAGTCTACGTTCTGCCGAAGACGCTCGACGAAAAAGTTGCGCGGCTGCATCTCGCCAAAATTGGCGTAAAGCTGACCGAACTGCGTCCCGATCAGGCCAACTATATCGGCGTGCCGCAGGCCGGGCCGTTCAAGAGCGACCACTATCGGTACTGATTTTCAAAACCTTTTCGTCGTCATGCCCGGCCTCGTGCCGGGCATGTGCGTTTTTGCACGGGTTATTCCGACGTCATCGATGCGGCGGGACGATGACGATCGCGTAGCGCTGCGGGATTCCAGCCACGCGAATGAAATTGCGCACAATCTCCGTCTCGATCAGCTTCGCATCCGGAGCACGCCATGACATCTTTAGCCGACAGCTCTTATCCTCGCCGAAGCACAGCAACACAAATCCGTGTCGCACGATGTCTGCCTCGCTTGGCTGCGGCAACGCCGTTAAAGCGCGCGGTCGATCGGCCGCGTAGGTGACCACGCCGTAAGCGAGATCAGCATCACCACCAACAAAGCGTAGCGGTTGTGGCGTCGTCAGGTGCCAAAGCCGCTCGACCTCGTTCGCCAGCAGTCGTGTCTGCGCGGCACCTGGCGCGGGGCCGGAGAGTTGCACCATAATGGCGATCGCCGGCGATGCGATCAGCATAACGACCGGCAACAGCGCTGCCCCGAACAGAATGCGCCGCGCATCGAGCGCACGCACCGTTATCGCTGTCGATGACAACAGCACGACCGGGAATAGTGAGAAGACTGGCATCGACCACAGCGAATTAATCTCGGCTCGGCTCGCCACCGCTCCGACGACCGGCAGCAATAGCGGGGCCCAGAATGCGGTCGCAGCTACCCGCCGTTCATTTTCGCGCGGCCAGATGATGTCGGCGAGCATTTTTGCATTCGGCCGCGCAGTCGCCAGGGCGATGATTATCGGGACTGCCGCGTAGCCGCATACACCCCCGAGATACCCCAGCGCGCTGACGAACGCGCCAGTGAGCGACTTGTCGCCATGCACAATTAGCGCATAGGTGAATGGCTCAAACCTAGAATCAAGGAGCCAGATGAGGTGCGGCAAGATCGTAAACAATCCGGCCGCAATGGTGATCCACGGCGCCGTCGAGCGGAGATATTGAACCCGATGCCTGTCGACCAGCGGGGCCAAGGCCAACCCCGCAATCAAAAAAACCGACCAGTATTTTCCCAACATGGATCCGGCGGCGGCAATGCCGGCGAGCGCGGCACAGATTGCGTTGCGGGAGCGAATCGAACGCAAGAAAAAAAAAGTCGTTGCCGCCCATAACGGCAACAGCACCGTATTCACATTGAACTTCAGCGCATGGAAATTGAAGAAAGGCACAAAGGTCAGCAACGCGAGGCCAAAGATGCGCTTCTCAATATCGAGATAGTCCGCCGATATTCGCCAGATGATCCACAATGTGATCCCCGGCATAAGCATTGCCAACAAATAGTAAGACCACTCGGCGAGCGGAAATACCGAAAACCAAAGCCATACCAGCCACGCGGCGAAGGGCGGATGCTTGAGATAACCAAGGCTAAGGTCGCGCGACCAGGCGACAATCTCGGTCATATCAGGATGCAGGCCCTGACTACTCTTGGCGATGGTGCCATAGACGGTCCACAGCAACACATAGACCAAGAGCGACGCGAGGACCGTGCGCTCGCGGCGCGCCGGATCGACGATCGCGTCGTGCCAGCGACTGGCCAATCGGCTGGCGGCATAAAAGGGTGCCGAAAGTTGCATGCGCGGCTCGTATCGCATGCGTAGCGATATTCGTCCATCTTACGCCGAATAACGCCCT
>Ga0209647_1004833_pt1 | contig 10026 bp, 7 predicted proteins | sample GraSoi_2013_60cm_FD_185827 | JGI IMG/M metagenome (GOLD analysis project Ga0209647, IMG submission 185827) | Grasslands soil microbial communities from the Angelo Coastal Reserve, California, USA - Sample 9_17_2013_60cm (SPAdes) (version 2) | ecosystem: Environmental > Terrestrial > Soil >...
CATCACGAGGCCCATCGCCACGCCCGCGACCGGCGCCTTCAGCGGCACGCCCGCATCCATCATCGCCAGCGACCCGCCGCACACCGACGCCATCGACGAGGAGCCGTTGGACTCGAGGATCTCGGAGACGACGCGGACCGTGTAGGGGAAGCTCTCTTCGGCGGGCATCATCGGCACGAGCGAGCGCTCGGCGAGCGCGCCGTGGCCGATCTCGCGGCGCCCGGGGCCGCGCAGGAACTTCACCTCGCCGACCGAGAACGGCGGGAAGTTGTAGTGCAGCATGAAGCGCTTCCACGTCTCGCCGTCGACTGTCTCGACCTTCTGCTGGTCGTCGGCCGTGCCGAGCGTCGCCGTTACGAGCGCCTGGGTCTCGCCGCGCGTGAAGAGACACGAGCCGTGCGTGCGGGGCAGGACGCCCACTTCGATCGTGATGGTGCGGATCTCGTCGAACTTGCGGCCGTCGAGCCGCTGGCCGCGCTCGAGAATCTCGTCGCGCAGGATCTGTTCCTTGAGCCGCTTCGCGATCGCCTTCAACTCCACCTTCCGCTCGGCGTCCTCCTCCGAGAGGCTCGCGACGTAGTCGCTCAGCACCTTGTCGACCGTCGCGTAGTTCTCGAGCTTGTCCTTGATCCGCATCGCGTCGGCGAGCGGCCCGAGGAGCTTGCCCTCGACCTCGGCGACGAGCGCCGTCGAGGGAGCCTTCTTTGCGGCGGCGGCCCGCTTGGGCTTGCCCGCCTGCTTCGCCAGCGCGTCGATGCCGGCGACGATCTCCTTGATGGCCGCGTGCGCGCGCTCGAGCGCCTGGACCATCTGCACTTCCTTCGCCCCCGCCTCGACCATCACGATGCCGTCATGGCTGCCGGCGACGATGAGATCGAGCGTGCTGCGCTTGCGCTGATCGAAGGTCGGGTTGATCACGAAATCGCCGTCCGCGAAGCCGACGCGCACCCCGGCGAGCGTCCGCCTCTGCGGGATGCTCGACAGCGCGAGGGCCGCCGACGCGCCCGTAATCGCGAGCACGTCGGAATCGTTGTCGGTGTCGGCGGAAATCACCAGCGCGATGATCTGCGTCTCGTTGCGCCAGCCGTCCGGGAACAGCGGCCGGATCGGGCGATCGATCAGACGGCTCGTGAGCACTTCCTTTTCGGGCGGCTTGCCCTCGCGCTTGAAGAACCCGCCGGGGATCCGCCCCGAGGCATAGGCGTTCTCCTTGTAGTCGCACGTCAGCGGCAGGAAGTCGACGCCTTCGCGGGGGTTGGTGTCCGCGCAGGCGGTCACGAGGACCATGGTGTCGCCCTGGCGGACGATCACGGCGCCGTCGGCCTGCTTGGCGAGCCGGCCGGTCTCGATGGAAATGGTGCGTCCGCCGACGGAGATGTCGCGTGTATGCATGTGCCTGTCTTTCAAATGAGCTGTGCCAGCTTTCAACTATTGGGCTTTGGGCTTTAGGCTTTGGGCTTTAGGGTGGCCTTAGGAGCCGAAAGCCCCCTAAAGCCCAAAGCCAAAGGCCTAAAGCCTACTTGCGGATACCGAGACGCTTGATCAGTTCGGCGTAGCGGTCCGTGTCCTTGCGCTTCAGATAATCCAGGAGACTCCGGCGCTGTCCGACGAGCTTCAGCAGGCCGCGGCGCGAGTGGTGATCTTTTGCGTGCGACTTGAAATGTTCGGTGAGGTAGCTGATGCGCTCGCTGAGGAGGGCGACCTGCACTTCCGGGGAACCCGTGTCGCCGTCGTGGGTCTTGTAGCTTTCGATGACTTCGGTCTTCCGGTCCTTGGTGAACACGCTGGGTCCTTCCACGCACGGCCCAGACCACGTCAGGGCGATATGCCCCGCGCCAGGCCGCCGTTGCCGCTATTTCCAGGCGGTTCAGTATTTTACCTCAGGACGAGAACGGGATGCAAAAGCCCATCGGCGCGCCGTTCCGCCACCGACAGGAGCCCGCCGGAGGGGTCCAGCACGCGGATCCTGTCGCGCGTCACGTCCCCGGCGATCGGGCCCGCCAGGTGGGCCGGCCCGAGCGTGTTGCCGTTCCCAGCGCGGCGGAGGCCTTCTTCGGTCAGCGAGACGGCCGGGAGGTCGGCCAGCAGGGTGTTGAGCCCGACGAGCCGCGCCTCGATCGCCGGACCGGCGGCCCCGATGGCGTCCAGCAACAGGGCGTCCGCGACGCGGAACGTCCCCGCGCGCGTCCGCCGGAGCGCCTCCAGGTGCGCCCCGCATCCCAGCCGCTGCCCGATATCCTGGGCGAGGGAGCGGACGTAGAAGCCCGCGGTGCACACGATGCGCAGGCGTACGAGCGTCGGAGGGTCGAGGGTCGAGGGTCGAGGGTCGTCGGACAGCAGCTCGAGCTCGCGGACAGTGACCTCCACGGGCTTCAAGTCGACCGGCTGGTTCTTGCGCGCCTTCTTGTACGCCCGCACTCCGTCGACTTTCTTGGCGGAGTACGGGGGCGGCAGCTGCGGGTAGGTGCCGATGAACGTTTCCAGCACGCGATTGACCTCCTCCGCCTCGAGCCGGAAGCCACGTGATGCGAGAGAGGTCTGCGCGCTCGTGGCTTCCACTGACGTTCCCGTGGCTTCCGCCTTCAGGCGGAAGGCCTCGTCGAGCGACTCCGCGTCATAGGTCGGCGTGGAGACGCCCAGCCGCACGTCCGCGACGTACTCCTTTTCGTCCGTCACCAGGAAGCGGGACAGGCGCGTGGCATGGCCGATCAGGAGGACGAGCAGGCCCGTGGCGAGCGGATCGAGCGTGCCGGTGTGGCCGATCGCCGGCGTCTTCAGCGCGCGCCGCGCGAACGCGACGATGTCGTGCGACGTGGGCCCTGACGGCTTGTCGACTAACAGAGCTCCGTGCATCGGTGGCGCCTCTCGGGGGTGGTGCAGTGTGCCTGCACGATGCCCGATTACGGTCTTGTCTGCACCCCGACGGCAATGGCTTGCGCCAGTTCCTTGAGGATGCCGTCGCGGACGGAGCCCAGGGGCCCCGTCACTTTGAATCCCGCCGCGTTCTTGTGGCCGCCGCCGCCGTGCCGCACCGCGACCGACCGGACGTCGACGTCGTACTTCGAGCGCATGCTCACGTGAATGTCGCCGTCGGCCCCGAGCTTGAAGAAGACCACCGCCTGGATTTCACGGGCGGTCAACGGCAGGTTGATCAGCCCCTCGGTGTCGTTGTAGGTCGTCCCCGTGGCGTTCATGATGTCGTCGTTCAGGTACATCGCCGCGAGACGGCCGCCGTCGAGGAGGTCCATCTCCGCCAGCAGCGCGCCGATCAGCTTCAGCTTGCCGAAGCTGTTCTGGTCGAACACCCGGCGTGCCATTGTCCCCGGATTCACGCCCGCCTCCACCAGCCGGCGGCAGATGCCGAAGGTCTTCGGCGTGATGTTCGCGTAGTGGAACGATCCCGTGTCGGTCAGGATCGCGAGATAGACGTGGGTCGCGATCTCGATCGTGAGCGGGACGCCCAGCGCCTCGACGAGGTCAAACACCAGCTCGCCGCACGCGGCGGCCGATTCGTCCACCCAGTTGAGCGATCCGTAGTGCGTGTTGCCCTGGTGATGGTCGATGTTGATCGTGAAACGTCCTTCGAGCCCGCTGACGCCCGTGCGGGTCAGGTCGCCCGATTCCATCACGACGAGCGCGTCGGCGTCCGTCCGCTCGACGGCGCGCGCGACTTCGATCCGATCGACGCCGGGAAACTCCATGTAGTGGTCCGGGGCGGGGTCCGCGTTGACGATCCGCACGTCTTTGCCGAGCGCCTCGAGCGCGTAGGCCAGCGCGAGCTGCGATCCGATGGAGTCGCCGTCGGGGCGGGCGTGCGACGTAATCAGGAAACGGCGGCGCGCGTGGATCGCCGCGCTGATTTCACTCTGTGGTGTCTGTGGCGTCTTTGGTGTCGTCATGCGGGGCATCGTTTTTCAGGCCGGGGGGCTTCGCGCCGCCGGATCCCCCTCCACGCTCGCTCGCGGGGACCCCAAGATCCCCGCGCCGCTCGCGTGGCTCAGTCGCTGACGCGCCTTCGCCCCGGGCGTCCGCCTCGGCCTTCAATTCCTGGAGGATCTGCTCGACGCGGTCGTGCTGCGCGACCGACTTGTCGTAGAAGAACTCGAGCTCGGGCGCGCGCCGGAGCCGCACCCGCTGGGCGATCTGGCGCCGGAGGAACGGCATGGCCCGGCCGAGCGCCTTGCCGGTCTCGCGCTGGGCCGTCTCGTCGCCGAACGACGTGTAATACACACGCGCGACCTGCAGATCGGCGGTGACCGAGACCTTGGTCAGCGTGATGAAGCCGATTCCGGGATCGTGCACCTCGCGCGCGAGCAGCTGCGAGAGCTCGATGCGAATCTGCTCACCGACTTTGTTCGGGCGGTTCCCAGCCATGAGAGTTACCAGTGCACCGTTCACGGTTGCCGGAACAAGAGCGTCGCGATCTTCAACGGCAAACTGTCTGCTGTTGACGGCACACTACACGGTTGCCGCGACGCGCTCCACGACGAAGGCTTCGATGACGTCGCCGACCTTGATGTCGTTGAACTTCTCGAAGCCGATGCCGCACTCGAAGCCCGCCTTGACCTCCGAGACGTCGTCCTTGAAGCGCCGGAGCGAGCCGATCTTGCCCTCGTGGACGACGACGCCGTCGCGCAGGAGCCGCGCCTGGGTGTCGCCCGAGCGGGCGATGCGCCCCTCGATGACCATGCAGCCGGCGATGGTCCCGAACTTGTGCCGTCCCGATGCGGACTTCCTTCAGGGTCGGATCGAGCAGCCCGGTCATCGCCTTCTTGATCTCGTCGGTGACGTTGTAGATGACGGAGTGGAGCCGGATGTCGACGCCGTCGCGATCCGCGACGTCGGCGGCGTTGCGATCCGGGCGGACGTTGAAGCCGATGACGATGGCGTTCGACGCCGCGCCGAGCAGCACGTCCGACTCGTTGATCGCGCCGACGCCGCTGTGGATGATGCGGATCTTCACCCGATCGTCGCTCAGCTTCGTCAGCGTGTCGGCCAGCACCTCGGCGGAGCCCTGCACGTCCGACTTGATGATGATCGGCAGCTCCTTCATCCCGCCTTCGGAAATCTGGGCCTGCAGCGATTCCAGCGTGAGGCGCGCCCCCTTGCCGGCGTGCGCCTTGTCTTTTGCCTGCGTCACGCGGTAGTGCGCGATCTGCCGCGCCTTGGCGGCGTCCGCGAGCGCCTGGAACGTGTCCCCCGGCTGCGGCAGGCCGCCGAGGCCGAGCACTTCGACGGGCGTCGACGGGCCGGCGCTCTTGGTCGGCTTGCCGCGGTCGTCGATGAGCGCGCGCACCCTGCCGACGATCGTGCCGGCGATGAGCGTGTCGCCGACGCGCAGGGTGCCGTCCTGGACGAGGATCGTCGCGACGGGGCCCCGCCCCTTGTCGAGCTTCGCCTCGAGCACGGTGCCCGACGCGTTCCGCTTCGGGTTCGCCTTCAGCTCGCTCAGCTCCGTCACCAGCAGCACCATTTCGAGGAGTGCCGGGATGTTCTCGCGCTTCTTGGCCGAGAGCGGGACCGTGACCGTCTGGCCGCCCCAGTCTTCCGGCACCAGGCCCAGGTCCGACAGCTCCTTCTTGACGCGGTCGGGGTTCGCATTCGGCTTGTCGATCTTGTTGATCGCCACGAGGATCGGCACGTTGGCCGCCCGCGCATGATCGATCGCCTCCCGCGTCTGCGGCATGACGCCGTCGTCGGCCGCGACGACCAGGACCACGACGTCGGTCACGCGCGCGCCGCGGGCGCGCATCATCGTGAACGCTTCGTGGCCCGGCGTGTCGAGGAAGACCACGTTTCGGTCGCCGACCTGGACGGCGTACGCCCCGATGTGCTGGGTGATGCCGCCCGCCTCGCGCTCGGCGACGCGGGTCTCGCGGATGGCGTCGAGCAGCGTCGTCTTGCCGTGGTCGACGTGGCCCATGACGGTGACGACCGGACCGCGCGTGACGATGTCCTCAGGATTCGATTCCTCGGACTCGACCTGCGTGAGCTCTTCCTCGAAAGACTGCATCTTGACGTCGGCGCCGAACTCGCGCGCGATCATCGACGTGGTTTCGGTATCGAGCGTGCTGTTGATGGTGACCATCATCCGCTTTTCCATCAACTTCTTCATGACGTCTTTCGCCTTCACGTCCAGCTTCAGCGCGAGATCGGAGACGGTCATGCCCTCGGCGAGCGTGATGGTCCGGGTGACGGGCGGCGGCGGCGTGACGCTCTGGGTCGGCGCCTGAGGGCGCGGATCGCGACGGACGCCGGACGAGCGCGGACCCGACGGCCGCGGCGGCGGCGGACGATACCCCGGCACGTTGGGCCGCATCGGCTGCGACGGCCGGACCGGTTGTGAGGGAAGCGGACGCGGGCCGCCCATCGGCGACTGCGGGCGCGGATACGCACCCGCGCGGGGCGGACCGCCGGGCCGCGGCGCCGCCGGGCCGCCCGGCCGCGGGGCCGGGGCCGCCGGTTTGCTCAGGTTCCCTGTCGCCGCCGCCGGCGGCGTCGTCGACGCGGCCGGACGGACGAGCAGCGGACGGCGCGGCGGCGCGGGCGGCGCCTGGCCGGTCTTCGGATCCTCGACGCGCAGGCGCAGCGTCGGCGGGACGATGCGGCCGGGGGCCGGCGCGGCCGGCCGCGGCGGCGCCGTGACGGCCTGGACGGGCTCAGCCACGGGAGCGCGTGCAGGCACGGGCACGGGGCTCTTCGTCGCGCTCGCGGCCGGCGGGGGTTCGGTCGCGGATGGCGCGGGTCCCTTCGACGAGCTCACGGCCGGCGCGGCGGCCGTGTCGACCGGGAGAGCGTCGGTGACGGGCGTGGGAGCCGCGGCCTGCGCCTCGAGTGCGGCGCCCTTCGCGATCGGCGCGGAGGGCGGGGCCTCGAGCTCGATCGGTTCCGGGCTCTCCGCGACGATCGGTTCCGGCGTCACGGGCGCCGGCGCCTCGACCGGCGCGGCCGGCTTCGCCGTCTTGACGAGCCGCGGCGCCGCGATGGGCGCGACCGGCTTGGCCGGCTCCGGCGCGCGGCCGCCGGGCTTCTTGGCGCCGCCGCGCGCGGCGGGACTCGGCGTGTCGGCGAAGGACGCGTTCGACGGCACCTTGATGTTCCGCTGGCGCGCCTGCTTGGTGACGAACTCCCGCGCGACGACCTCTTCGATCGTGCTCGACGCGCTCTTCACCTCGATGCCATGGTCCTTCTTGAGAAGCGTCATGACGTCCTGGCTGGAGAGGTTGAGCAGCTCCGCGACTCTGTAGATCCGAACTGTTGCCAAACGGGTATACCTCTTGGGCGGCTCTCGAGCCGCCCCTACTCTGCTTTTGCTTCCGTCACGGGCTCGGCGGATGCGTCCGCCGCGGGGGTCTCCGCCGCGGCATCGGCTGCCGGCTCGGCCGACGCCTCCGCCGCGGGCGCGTCGACGGTGCCGTCTGCCGCGGCCTCGGCCGCCGGCACTTCGAGGGCGCCGAACTCCGCCTCGACTTCGCGGCGCTTTTCTTCCTCGCTCTTGATGTCGATCTTCCACCCGGTCAGCTTGGCCGCCAGGCGGACGTTCTGCCCCTTCTTGCCGATCGCCAGCGACAGCTGCTTGTCCTCGACGACGACTTCCATCACCTTCTCCGTATCGCTGACGATGGACACGCGCTGGACCTTGGCCGGGCTGATCGCGTTGGTGACGAAGAGGACCGAGTCCTCCGACCATTCGACGATGTCGATCTTCTCGCCGCGGAGCTCGCGGATGATCGACTGCACGCGCGTGCCCTTCATGCCGACGCACGCGCCAACCGGGTCGACGTCGCGCTCGCGCGAGTACACCGCCACCTTGGCACGGTCGCCCGCCTCGCGGACGGCGCCGCGGATGACGACGGTGCCGTCGTAGATCTCCGGCACTTCCTGCTCGAAGAGCTTGATGAGCAGGGCTGGATCGGTGCGCGACAGGACGATCTGGGGCCCCTTGGCGGCGCGGTTGACGCCGCGGATGACGGCGCGGACGCGGTCGCCGACGGCATAGTTCTCCGCGCGCGACTGCTCCTTGCGCGGCAGCTGCGCCTCGATGCGGCCCAGTTCCATGATGATGTCGCCGTTCTCGAACCGCTTCACGACGCCGTTCACCACTTCGCCGACCCGGTTGCTGTACTCGGCGTAGACGTTGTCGCGCTCGGCCTCGCGGACCTTCTGGAAGATCACCTGCTTGGCGGTCTGCGCGGCGATGCGCCCCAGGTCTTCGGTCGGGCGCGGGAACTCGATTTCCATGTCGACTTCCGCTTCCTCGCCGTAGAGCTGCTGCGCCTCGGCCAGCGAGATCTGGTTCGGCGGATCGGTGACTTCCTCGACGATCCGCTTCACGGCGCAGAGCTCGATTTGTCCCGTCTCCGTGTTGAATTTCGCCCGCAGGGTCTCGTTCTTGTACCGCTTCCGCGCGGCCGCCTCGATCGCGTCCTGCACGGCGCCGATAATCACTTCCGGTTCGACGCCCTTTTCCTTGGCGATGGCATCGATCTGCTGTAACAGCGGATTCTGCATATATCAGCTACCAGTTCCCAGCTACCAGCTTCCAGTTCCCAGTTTCCAGTTCCCAGCTTCCAGTTCCCAGCTTCCAGCTCCCAGCTTTCAGTTACGACTTCCCGGTCTCCGTTGCCTCCAGCTGGAAGCTGGAAGCTGGAAGCTGGAATTCTAGAATTCCACATCCAGGTTCGCGCGCTTGATGCTCTCGAGCGGCACCCGGTGCGTCTTCCGTCCTTCTTCGAGGACCACGGCGCCCCCGTCGACGCCCTTGATCCGTCCCGCGAACGCGCTCTGCCGCGCGATCGGCTCCTTCGTCACGATCTTCGCGAGCCGTCCCGCGAAGCGCCGGTAGTCCCGCTCGTGCCGCAGCGGGCGATCCAGCCCCGGCGACGAGACTTCCAGCGTGTACGTCTCCCCGAGGTCGTCCTGCCCGAGCTCGTCCTCGACGTCGAGCAGCGCGCTCAAATCCTGGCTGACGCGCTGGCAATCCGCGATCCCGACGCTCTCGTCCGTCGTTTCCACCCGCCCCGGATCCGGCGTGTCGATCACGACCCGCAGCACCATCCCGATCGGCTCGCGCCGGAGCTGGACGTCGAAAATCTCGAGTCCATGGCTCCGTGCCACCCGATCCGCGGCCTCACGCAACCGTGTGATTTCCTCGGCTCGTGGCAATTCCTTGGCCCTGAAACACAAAAAGTGGGCAAACCGCCCACTGTCAGAAAACCCCCGCGACCAGCACCACACAGTATATCACCTGTAGGGACGGTTCGAGAACCCGCCTTCCGCCTAAAGGCGGACGCCACGAGAGCTCAAGGATAAATCCGTGGCTTCCGCCTTCAGGCGGAAGGGGTCGCCAGGAGATCGTACCCTTGTGCGCCGACGATCCGCGCACGGATGAGGTTCCCGCGGCCGTACGCGGACGGGTCGCAGTCCGTCAGATAGACCACGGGGTCGATGTCGGGCGCCTGCCCTTCGAGACGCCCCTGCAGCACCAGCTCGTGCTCGGCCGACGGGCCGTCGATCAGCACCGCAACCTCGGTCCCGATGCGGGCCTGCTGCCGGGCGGCGACGATGGCCTGCTGCCGCTTCATGATGCGATCGCGGCGCTTCCGCTTGGCCGCGGCCGGCACGTCGTCGGCGACGGCGTGAGCGCGCGTGCCTTCCTCGTGCGAGTATGTGAACACGCCGACGTGATCGAAGCCCGTGTCCTCGATGAAACCCTCGAGCTCGGCGAGCTCGGCCTCGGTCTCGCCGGGAAAGCCGACGATGAAGGTCGTCCTCAAGGTGACGCCGGGGACGCGGTCGCGGATCCGGGCCAGGAGCGTGTCGTAGGTCCGCCGATTCCCGGGGCGCCGCATGCGCTTCAGCACGTCCGCTGACGCGTGCTGGAGCGGCAGGTCGACGTACTTGCAGACCTTCTCGCACTCCGCCATGGCGCCCAGGACGTCGTCGGTGATCGTCGTGGGGTAGAGGTAGAGCATCCGGATCCACTCGAGCCCGCCGATCGTGTTGAGCTCGCGCAGGAGCGCCGCC